>Ga0137432_1000242_pt1 | contig 38132 bp, 37 predicted proteins | sample EasRivERMZT820_2_FD_102337 | JGI IMG/M metagenome (GOLD analysis project Ga0137432, IMG submission 102337) | Soil microbial communities from meander-bound floodplain in the East River, Colorado, USA - East River MetaG ERMZT820_2 | ecosystem: Environmental > Terrestrial > Soil > Floodplain ... | reverse complement strand
GGTGGGGGGGGGGGGGGGGGGGGGGGGGGGGGGGGGGGGGGGGGGGGGGGGGGGGCGGGGGGCGCAGCGGGAGGCGACCAAGCTCTGGTCGCACAGACACTTGCGGGCGACCGAGCGGCGTTTGGCACTCTCATCGAGCGATACGCGGGACAGGCGCGCCGGGTAGCTCGCGCGGTCCTGGGCGATCCCGATGACGCGGACGATGCGGCGCAGGACGGCTTCCTCTCGGCGCTGGTCAAGCTCGGTCAATTCGATGCGCGGCGCCCGTTCGGTCCCTGGCTGATGCGCATCGTCGCCAATGCGGCCACGGACCGGCGGCGACGCCGCAACGTGAGGAAGGTCGAGCCGCTCGACACGTCGTTGGTCGGCGGCGGGCCGCGTCCAGATGCGGCGGCCGTGCGCAATGAGTTGGGCGACCGGCTGCGCGCCGCGCTGGCGGAGCTGCCGGAGCGCCGTCGCAAGGCGGTCGTGTTGTTCGATGTCGAAGGGTATTCGCACGCTGAGATCGCGGGCATCCTGGGAATCCCAGAGGGCACCGTGCGATCCGAAGTGTTTCACGCGCGGCGCCGTCTCCGCACGCTGCTGGCCGATTTGCAAGGAGCCGACTAGATGACTGAACAGCCGTCGTTCGATCACCGTCCCGACCCCGAGCTGGGCGCCGCGCTGCGGGCCGCCCTCGAGCCGAGGGACGATCATGCGGCGTTTGTCGCCCGAGTCATGGCGCAGTACGACAACGCGCTCGACCGCTCGTCGGTCGCGATGTTCGACGTACTCGCATCATGGTTCAGGCCCGGCATGGTCGCCGCCGCCGCGGCGCTCGTACTTGGCATCCTGTTCGGGCGCACGGTTCTGCAGTCCCCGGACACCGCCTCCATCGATGCCGCAATGGCACCGGTCGAGGGACCCGGGCTGGCGGCTCTGGTGACGGCGCACGATCCGCCGGATGCCAGTGTCGTGTTTACGTCACTCGTCGAGCCATAGGGAGAATTGGAAGAACATGCTCAATAGATCAAAACTCGCGGCCGTGGGCTTGCTGGCGGCCGTGTTCCTTGCGGGCGGACTTGCCGGTTGGGGTGGTCACGAAGCGGCCGAGCGCGACGAAGGGCGCGGAGGGCCGCGGGGGCGGCGCCGCGGGCCGGACGCCATGGTCGAGTATCTCCAGCGCGAGCTGAAGCTCTCGGACGCGCAGCGCGACTCGGTGCGGGCGATCTTCGCGCGGCACCGGCCCGAGACCGATTCGCTGTGGGCCCGGGTGCGGCCACGATTCGATTCCATCAAGACGCGGATGCGGGCCGAGATCGACGCGGTGCTGACTCCCGAGCAGCGGACCCTGCACCAGCAACTGATCCAGCGGGCTGAGCATCATGAAAAGGGGTCTTCGGATCGGGGAGGGCGTCACTAATGCGGCTGGTCTGTCTGGTGGGGGTTCTCGTCGTCATATCGGCCGGCGCCGGCCGGGCGCAGCAGCCCGCACTGCCTCAGGCGCAGCTCGAGGTGACGCTCAACGAAGCGATTCAGCGCGCGCTCCGGGTGCAGCCGTCGATGGTGGTGGCGCGCGGAGATCAGCGCAACACCGGCGCGTCCAAACGATCGGCGTACGGCGCCTTCATCCCATCCGTCAGCGTTGGTGCCTCGGCCGCCCGGAGCAACGTTGGTCGCATCGACCAGACGACGGGCCGCCCGATACCGCCGGAATACACCTATACCGGCAGCTTGAATGCCAGTCTGGAGCTGTTCGACGGGTTCCGCCGATGGGCGAACGTGAAGGCGGCTGCGGCGCAGAACACGGCAGCCGATGCGGGCGCGGTGGACGCGCGCTTTCAGACGACCCTGCAGACGAAACAACTGTTCTACACGGCCGTGGCGAATGAAGCCCTGGTGCGTGTTGCCGACGCCCAGCTGAAGCGCGCGCAGCAGCAGCTGCAGATCTCCGTCGAAAAGTTGCGCGCCGGCTCGGCGACGCGCTCGGATTCCCTCCGCTCCACGGTGGAGTTCGGCAACGCGCGCATCGATTTGCTGCGAGCCCAGGCGAGCCTGGCGACGGCGCAAGCCGATCTCGGACGGCAGATCGGCGTGGACGGGTTGGTGCGAGCGCGGTTCGATTCGATCCTGCCGGCGGTGCCCGACACCACGGAGCTGCGCAGCACGGCGCTGTCCAGCTCTCCGGCAGTCGAGGAGGCGGAGGCCCAGGCGAGCGCCGCGCGCGCGCTGGTCTGGAGCGCTCGCTCCCAGTACTGGCCCTCCCTCGTGGTGAGCTACAACAACAATCGCCAGGGAAGCGAGAACCCGAACTGGCCGTTCTTCAGTAATTTTCCCGAAACGTTCCAGTGGCGTTTCGGATTGTCGTTGCCATTGCTCAACGGTTTCACCCGCGAGGCGAACCAGGTGAGCGCATCAGTCCAGCGCGACGTCGCGGTCGCCAGGGCGGCGGATACCCGGCTGCAAATCAGCGCCCTGGTCACCCAGGAGCTGGCCGTGCTCGGGACCGCCTTCCAGCAGATCGCGATCGCGCGCGAGAACATGGCCGCGGCAACGGAGGATTTGCGCGTGCAGAACGAACGGTACCGGGTGGGCGCGGCCACGATCCTCGACTTGCTGACGTCCCAGGCTGCCTTGACGGAGGCGGAGGTGAACGTGGTACAGACCCAGTTCGACTACTTGATCGCCCGCGCGCAGCTCGAAGCGACCGTCGGACGGGCCCTGTGACGACCGCGCAGGAATTGATGTTCCGCACCGGCGACACCCCGACGCCCGATACCGTGATCCTCACGCACAACCTGGCGCGTGAGTATCACATGGGCGCCGAAGTCGTGCACGCGCTGCGCGGTGTCGACATCAAGATCAAGAAGAACGAGTTCGTCGCGATCATGGGGCCGTCGGGATCAGGCAAGTCGACGCTGATGAACCTGATCGGCTGCCTCGATACCCCGACCCAGGGCGAGTACTGGCTCAACGGGCAGAAGGTGAGCGATCTGACCGACGACGAGCTGGCGCGCATTCGCAACAAGGAGATCGGGTTCGTCTTTCAGACGTTCAACCTGCTGCCCCGGGCCGACGCGCTGCACAACGTGGAGCTGCCGCTGATCTACGCCGGCATGTCCTCCAAGGCGCGACGCGAGCAGGCGGCGCGCGCGCTGACGCAGGTCGGCCTGGCCGATCGCATGGATCACAAACCCAACGAGCTGTCGGGCGGCCAGCGCCAGCGCGTCGCCATCGCGCGCGCCCTGGTGAACGTGCCCAGCATCCTGCTCGCCGACGAGCCCACGGGCAACCTCGACTCAGCCACCGGTGCCGAAATCATGCAGCTGTTTCAGGATCTCCACGATACGGGTCAGACCATCGTGCTAGTGACGCACGAACACGACATTGCGGCGCACGCGCGCCGCCAGATCCACCTGCTCGACGGGAAAATCGCGCGTGATGAGAGGATGGGAGGTCAGTAAAGTGAACGCGAATCTTCGGGGGATCGTCCTGGCGGTCGCCGGCCTGGTTGCCTGCGGCAAGCCGCAAGCCGCCCCCATGTACGAGGCAGTCGCCGTCCAGCGGCGCACGCTCGTCGTGTCCGCGTCGGCCTCGGGCGCGATCGAGCCGGTGCTGACGCTCGACGTGAAGTCCAAGGCCTCGGGCGAGATCATCGGGATGAACGTGCAGACCGGCGACGACGTGAAGGCCGAGCAGCTGCTCGCCAGCATCGACCCGCGCATTCCGCGCAACTCGCTCGCGCAGGCGGACGCGAATCTCGAGGTCGCGCGGGCGCAGCTCGCCAACGCCAACGCGCAGCTGGCGCGCTCGGACACGCTGCTCAAGGCACAGGCGATCACGCAGACGGAGTACGACACCGCCAAGCTTGGATACGCCAATGCCTATGCGGCGGTGGTGCGGGCCCGGTCCGACCTCGAAAACGCGCGCGACCGCATGAACGACACGCGGCTGCGCGCACCGGTGGCCGGCACGATCATCGCCAAGAACGTCGAGCTGGGCACCGTGATTTCGTCGCCGACGACCGACGTCGGCGGCGGCACGGTCCTGTTCAAGATGGCGAACCTCGACACGGTCCAGATCCGCGCACTCGTGGACGAGACCGACATCGGCAAGGTGCAGGCCGGCTTGCAGACGACGATTACGGTCGACGCGTATCCCAATCGGCCGTTCGACGGCGTGGTGCTGAAGGTGGAGCCGCAGGCCACGGTCCAGCAGAACGTCACGATGTTCAACGTGCTGATCCGGATCCCGAATCCGAGTCATCTCTTGAAGCCGGGCATGAACACCGAGGTCGAGATTCATGTTGGACGCCGGGAAAACGCGCTCACGATCCCGAATGCGGCGCTGCGCACACAGCGCGACGTCGCGTCAGCGGCGCAGGTGCTCGGGCTCGATCCCAACGAGGTGCAGCAGCAGCTCGCGGCGGCGAATCAACCCGCGCAGCCTACTCCCGCCAATCGCGACAGCGCGTCGCTCGGCGGTGGTGGAACGGGGACGCGCCGTGACTCAGCGGCTGCTGCTCCGGCCACCATGACCATGCCGGACGGACGCACGATCCAGCTGCCGCCGGGCGTGACCGAGCAGCAGGTGCGGTCTGCGTTCCAGAAGCGGATGTCGGGTCAGGAGCTCACGCCGGCCGAGCAGAGCGCTCTGGCGGCGATGCGCTCACAGATCCAGCGCGCGGGCGGCGCGGGCGGCGCGGGCGGCGCGGGTGGCCCCGGTGGGATGCGCCGCAACGTCGATGTCTCGAACTACATCGTCTTCACGTTGAAGAACGGCAAGCCCACACCGGTTCAGATCCGCACCGGCCTCACCGATCTCGACCACATCGAGGTGTTGAACGGGCTGAGCGAGCAGGACACAGTCCTAGTGCTGCCGAGCGCTTCGCTGCTCAATTCGCAGCGCGACATGCAGCAGCGCATGCGGAACATGACGGGCGGCGGCGGCCTGCCGGGCCTGCAGCAACAGCCGACCCAGCAGCCACGCACGCAGACGGCGCCGCCGCCTGCAGCCAGGCCGTAGCATGCTGCTCGGCGAGATCTTCCAGGTCGCGCTCCAGTCGATTCGAGCCAACAAGCTGCGCGCGTTCCTGACGATGCTGGGCATCATCATCGGCGTCGGCGCGGTGATCACGATGGTAGCGCTCGGCAGCGGCGCGCAGAAGTCGGTCCAGGCGCGGATTCAGGCGCTCGGGCCGACGCTGTTGTCGGTCTTTCCCGGCGCCTCGTTTCGCGGCGGGATCTTCATGGACATGCGCGTCTCGCTCACGATGGACGACTACGAGGCGCTGGCGCGCGATGCCCGGTACGTGAAAGGCGTGGTCCCGGAGCTGACACGTAATCTGCAGATCAAGCGCGGTAATCTGAATCAGAACACCAGCATCGTCGGCACGACGCCCAACTATACGGCGGTCAAGAATTACACCGTGGTGGCGGGGCGGATGTTCACCGCCGGCGAGGACGAGGGCCGGCGCCGCTATGCCGTGCTCGGCTCGGCCATTCCGGACATGCTCAACGCGAATCCCGCCGCGATGATCGGGCAGGAAATCCAGATCCGCGGGATTCCGTTCGAGATCATCGGTGTGCTGGGCACCAAGGGCTCAGCCGGCGGCTTCGGCAATCCCGACGAGCAGATCCTCATTCCGCTGCAGACCGCGCGCTATCGCATCATGGGTACCGACCGGTTGCGCTCCATCACGGTAGACGCCGCCAGCGTGCCGCAGATGACGCTCACGATGATCGAGATCGAGCGCGTGCTGCGGCGCGAGCACAAGATCCGGCCTGGCGCCGAGAACGATTTCCAGATCCGGAACCAATCGGACATCCTGGCCACGTTCCAGCAGACGACCGAGACGTTTACCTACCTGCTCGCCGGCATCGCCGCGGTGAGCCTGCTCGTGGGCGGGATCGGGATCATGAACATCATGCTCGTGTCCGTGACGGAGCGGACGCGCGAGATCGGCGTGCGGAAGGCGCTGGGCGCGACACGCTTCAACATCATGTTCCAGTTCCTGGTGGAAGCGCTGGTACTCTGTCTCGTCGGCGGGCTGATCGGCATTGTGTTCGGCACGCTGGGAGCGGTGGGGCTGTCGAAGCTCGCGCACTGGAACACCTCGATCAACGTCTTTGCGATCCTGGTCGCGTTCGTGTTCAGCGCCATTGTGGGACTGTTCTTTGGGATCTGGCCGGCGCGAAGAGCCGCGTCCCTGGATCCGATCGTAGCGCTGAGATACGAATAGTTACGCGTGCGGCGCAACGGCGTGCGGCGCAGTCGTGGACAGCTGACGTTTCGTAGGACTGTTCGAACCAAACGTTGACGCGCCACACGCCACACGCCGCACGTTATTTTATTTCGTATGCTCGCCGTTCTGTTCATCCTCGCACAATCCGCAGCAGCACAGCAGCAGGTCTACGACGGCCGCCTCCGTCAGATCGAGGTGAGCGCTCCTCGCGTCGAGACCGCCGCCGTGCGCATCGACGGCGTGCTCGACGATGAGGTCTGGCGCCAGGCCGCGCTGCTCAAGGGCTTCACGCAATACCGGCCCGTCGACAGCCGCCCCGCCGAAGACACGACCGAGGTATTGGTTCTCTACGCACCGGACGCGATCTACTTCGGCATTCGTGGGTTCGAATCCCACGGCAACGTCGTGCGCGCGACGCTCGCCGATCGCGACAACATCGGCGCCGACGACCAGATCCAGATCCTGCTCGACACGTTCAACGACCGGCGTCGCGCGCTGCTGTTCGCGGTGAACCCGCTGGGCGCGCAGGAAGACGGCGTGCGCAGCGAAGGCCTCGCGGGCGCGGCGGGCGGAGCGAACGCGGGATTTCGGTTCGATGGCACCGTCGATCTCAATCCGGACTACGTCTTCGAGTCCCATGGACGGCTGACGCCCGGCGGCTTCGAGATCGAAGTCCGAATTCCCTTCAAAAGCCTGCGCTATCAGAGCGGGGAGACCCAGGACTGGGGGATCCAGATCATCCGGCTCACGCAGCATTCCGGGTACGAAGACACCTGGACGCCGGTCCTGCGCGCCAATGCGAGCTTCCTGATTCAGTCGGGCACGTTGAAGAGCCTCACCGGACTGCGCCGCGGACTCGTTATGGACATCACGCCTGAGTTCACATCACACGTGGAAGGGGCGCCAGGCGATTCGAGCTATCAGTACGGCAAGACCGACCCGCAGCTCGGCGTCAACTTGCGCTGGGGCGTCACCCAAAACCTGAGCGCCACCGGAACCGTGAACCCTGACTTCTCGCAGGTGGAGGCGGATGTCGGGCAGGTGACCGTGAACGAGCGGTTCGCGCTGTTCTACCCGGAGAAACGGCCGTTCTTTCTCGAAGGACTCGAGCAGTTCGACACACCGAACGCGTTGATCTACACCCGGCGGATCAACGCCCCGATCGGCGGCGCGAAACTCACGGGCAAAGTGGGCGGCACGGGCGTCGCGTACATCGGCGCGGTGGATGATCGTGAATTCTCCGCGACGGGAGACCAGTCGATCTTCAACCTCCTGCGCTTGCGCCGCGATCTCGGCACGAACTCCACGGTCGGCGTCGCCTACACCGACAAGATCGACGGCGACGCGTCGAACCGCGTGTTCGGGGCCGACGCGCGGCTGGTCTGGGGGAAGATCTGGTATTCCGCCGCCCAGTTTGCCGGATCGTGGACGAATGACGGTCTGGGCTCCGGAGTGAAATCAGGCGAGCTGTGGGAGGTGACGCCGTACGACCGCACCGGCTACTCCTACGGCAATCACGGCCGGCTCACCGGCGTCAGTCCCGATTTCGAAGCGCAGAGCGGTTTCGTGAATCGCGTGAACATCGTGCAGGGGCGGTTCTTCAATCGGTTCACGTGGTATGGAAAGCAGGGTGCGTGGCTCGAAAACGCGACGACGTTCATCGGCGTCGAGCCGGTCTGGCGCTACCACGATTTCTTCAAGCTCAAGAGCACGCTCGAAGGCAGCCTGTCGCAACGCTGGATCCTGGCGTTGCGCGGCGCCTGGCAGGCCACCGTTTTCTATAGCGTGAATCATCAGCGGTTCGACCCGCCGGACTACCAGGACTATCAGGTGGACTCAGCCGGTACGCCCGTCCCATTCCTCGTGCCCCACGGTCTGTACAACCTCCTGAGCGGGCTCGCCGCGCTCAGCACACCTAACCGGGCGGTAAAAGCGGACGTCAGCATCGGGTACAACTCCGAACCGATCTTCGCCGAAGCGTCGGAGGGCCGCGCACTCAACCTGTTCCTCAACCTCGAATGGAAACCGACATCCGCCCTGCGCGTCGCAGGTCAATGGCCTCATCAGCGCATCAGTCGCGCGCAGGATAACACCTGGTTCTCGACGGCCAACATCCCGCGCCTGAAGATGGAGTATCAGCTCACGCGCGACATCTTCTTCCGGTATGTGGGACAATACCTGGCGCAGGTGCGCGATACGCTGCGCGATCCCATTAGCGGCAGTCCGCTGATCGTGAACGGCACCCTCGCGGGACGCCAGACCCAGACCGAATTCCGCAACGACTTTCTGTTCTCCTACAAGCCGACTCCGGGCACGGTGTTCTTCTTCGGGTACGGGGCGTCCCTCAGTGAGCCGGACCCGTTCAGTTTTCGGGAGCTGTCGCGGACCCGAGATGGCTTTTTCCTGAAAGCGAGTTACCTCTTTCGGATGTGAAGACCCTCGAGCACCAGCTCAGTGAAGAGCGCCTCGCCAAGCAGCGCCAGTACGTCCTGACCAACACACGCGCCCGCTGGGGCTTCGTGGGGTTCGGGATCGTGCTGGTGGCCGCCGGGAAGGTGGCTGGACTGACGCCGATCTCGCCGTGGTTCCTGCTCGCGTTCGCCGCGGCGTTCGTCGCCGCGAATTTCGGCGTGTGCCGCCTGGTGCAACGCACCGCGTTCCAACCGTGGTACCCCTACTTCAATCTCGTCGTCGGTTGTCTCATGATCTCGGTCGTGCTGTTCGCCATGGGTCCCAACGGGCACGTGCTGTATGGCGCGTATCTCATCGCGCCGCTGCAGGCGGCCTTATACCTCGAGCGACGCGACGCCTGGGGCGCGCTGATCATCAACCTCGCCGCGTTCACGCTGACGACTGTGCTCGCGCAGGTGGCGGGACACGGATGGCCGTGGGCGATGTATGTGCAGGCGAGCCTGGTACTGCTGTTCGTCTGCGTCGCGCTCGTGCCGATGCTCGTGCAGATCGTCGACCGGCTGCGCGGGGCCCGCACCGTCCTGGGCGAAATCGAGCGCGGCGACCTGACCCGGCAGCTCGAAACCGGAACGACCGAGCTCGCCACCGACGAGCTGGGCTACCTGGGCGTGAGCGTGAACCGGACCACCGCGGCGATCGCGGAGCTGATCCGCGAGATCGGCAAGCAGGGACAGGCGCTCGCGCTGATGGCGGGCGGGCTCGCGGCGGCCGCGCGTGCCCTGCAGTCGTCCTCGCAGGAGATCTCCAGCAACACGGTACAGTTCTCGGAAGGCACGGAGCGACAACGCCAGCTCATCGGGTACGGCCGGGAGGACTCGGAAGCGGCGTCGGGACTCGCCACAACGCTGCACTCCCGGGCCCAGCAAGCCGAGCGCCAGATCACGGACATCGCCCTGCAGGCCCACAAGCGCGGCGAGGAGGTGGCCCGCGCCAGCACGCTGCTGATGAACCTCATGGTTCACATGGATCACGCGTCGGAAGTCGCCGGCGTGCTGGACCGCGAGTCGCGCGAGATCGGCAAGCTCGTCGATGGCATCACCCGGATCGCGAGCCAGACGGACCTGCTGGCGCTCAACGCCGCCATCGAAGCGGCGCGCGCGGGGCAGCACGGACTTGGCTTCCGCGTCGTCGCTGGAGAAGTGCGCAAGCTCGCCGAGCAGAGTGGCCGCTCCGCCGATGAAGTGCGCACCCGGGTTCGGGCGACGCAGGAGCAGATCACGCGTGTGGTCGATGCGATGCAGCAAGGCCGGGAGGCGGCGAAGGGAGTCGGGAGCGTCGCGACCACCGTGCAAGGCGCGCTCGATGCCATCTTTGCCGATCTGAATTCCACCGTGCACTTCGCCACGACGTTTGCGTCCGACACCGAGAATCAGACCAAGCGGATGCGGGAAGTGCTGCGGAGAATAGAAGAGGTGGCGGCCATCGCGGAGGGTGCGGCGGCCGGCGCTCGCCAGACCTCCACCGCAACCGCTCAGCAGATCGTGTCGCTGCGCGAGCTCACGAGCACGTCACAACAGCTCTCCGACGCCGCGGCACTACTGGCGCAGACCATCCGAAGATTCCGCGTCAGCGGAAACGGCAGCACCTAGGCTCTAGAACCCCACCGCGCGCCGCAGCCGGCGCGCTTCCTTGTTGGCCGTCGCGCGAATCTCCGCCAGATCACCCGTTTTCAGCTCCCCCGCGCGCACCACGACGCGGCCGTCGACGATGACGTGCCGCACGTCCGCCGCGCGAGCGCTGTACACAATGCGTGACACGAGATCGGCCTCACTCGGCTGGGTATGCGGCCCCTCGAGATCGAGCGCGATCAGATCGGCGCACTTTCCGACTTCAATCGACCCGATGTCGTTCTCGAGCCCCAGCGCGCGCGCGCCGCCCAGCGTCGCGAGCTCCAGCACCTGCGCGGCGGGCATTACTTCAGGCCCCAACCGGGGCTTGTGAATCAACGCCGCGAGCCGCATCTCGGTAAACGCATCGAGCCGGTTATTACACGGCGCTCCGTCGGCGCCGATGGCGACACGGCACCCGGCCGCGAGCATCTCCGGAATCGGCGCCAGACCGCTGCCAAGCTTCAGGTTGGAGCTGGGACAATGCACGACGTTCGTCTGCTGCCGGGCGAGACGCGCGATGCCGTCCTTGTCCACCCACACGCAGTGTGCCAAGGCGGTGCGCGGGCCCGAGATGCCCATCGAGTCGAGATAGGCAACCTCATCATGGCCCGTTTCCCGTTTCACGGTGTCCAGTTCCCGTGGCGTCTCGGCCGCATGCGTATGGATCACCGCGCCCGCCTTCTCGGCCAGGTCGCTGACCGCGCGCAGCAACGGCCCGGTGCAGCTGGGCGCGAACCGTGGGGCGAAGCAGTAGCGCAACCGCCCGCCGGCAGCGCCATGCCAGCGCGCGCACAGGTCGCTGCTCTCGGTCAGCGCCTTGTCGGCTCGCTCGCGCAGCGACGCAGGATTCGACGGCGAATCCATGAGGCACTTTCCTGCCGTCGCCCTCAGTCCGATCGCTTCGAGCGCTTCGAACGCCGCGCCCGTGTGCCGCACCGTTTCCATGTCGAGAATCGCCGTAGTGCCGCCGAGCAGCAGCTCCGCCGCGCCGAGCATGGCCGAGGCGTAAATCGAGGATGCGGTGTGCGCCGCTTCGAGGGGCCAGATCCGCGTGGCGAGCCAGTTCTCGAGTGAGAGATCGTCGGCGAGTCCGCGGAACAGCGTCTGGCAGAGATGGATGTGGGCCTGGATCAGGCCAGGAAGGATGACGAGACCGGTACAATCGATCGTCGTTGGCTTTGTTCGGCCGTCCGGCCGTCCGGCCGTCCGGCCGACCTTCTTGATTCGTCCGTTCTCTACGAGCACATCCGCGTCCAGCACACGACGCGATGCGTCCATTGTCACCACCCGGCCGCCGCGAAGCAGCAGGGGTTTGCTCAAGGAAGGTTCAGGAGGTCGTCGGGATCGAACGAGATCAGCCCGTACTGTGCGCCCCAATGCAGATGCGGCCCCGTCACTCGACCGGTCGCGCCGACACGGCCGATGACCTGCCCGCGTTCGACCGTGTCTCCCACCGCGACGAGCGGCTGGCTCATGTGGTGATAGACAGTCATGACGCCGTCGCCATGATGCAGGTAGACGGAGATTCCACCGTAGAAGAAGTCTCCGACGAGCGCGACCACGCCGCGATTGGCGGCCTTGATGGGTTCACCTTTGCGACCGTCGAGATCGAGACCGTAGTGCGTACTCCGTCGGACGCCGTTGACGACACGGCCCCCGCCGAACCGACTCGTGACCCGAGCGTCACGCGGTCGCAGAAAGGGCGTCCGCCACAGCTGCGGCACGGCGTGCGCGCGGCGTGCGGCGTCGCGCGACAGCTCCCGCTCCCGATCGATGCGGGCCTGCAGGGCGCTGTCCGGCGGCACCGTGAATCGCCGCGGCACGCGAATGCGCTCGCGGGAAGTGGGACGCTCGGCTAGCGGCACGCGGACGGTCTTCCCGTTCAGCGTCCCGTCCCAGCGCAGATAGAGAATGTTGACGGTCGCACTCTTGGACGTGCTGAGTGGTACGGCGGCAAGCGCGTGGCCGTCGCGGAAGTGCAGCGGCTCACCCGCGACTTCGCCGGTGAGCGCGCCGGGCGCCGAAATCACCACCAGCGAGCCCTGGAGCGGCACGGCCGGCTCCCAGGCAATCTCCTGAACGGCGAACGCGCTGAGAAGGAGGAGCAGCATCAAGTCGAAATCCGGGGCCCCACGGCGGTCGAGTCCGTCGGCGTCGGAAGATCGAAGTACGCCTCGATCTCATCGAGCAGCTCGTCATCCGCATACACACCGGCGAGGATCCGCTCGGCGCTGCCGGGCTCGATCAACACATACCCGAAGGGATAGTCCACGCCGGCCAACAGAATCAGGCGCCGCCGGTTATTGGGGAGGGCGACGTATACCGAGTCCGAGTTGGTCGGCACCAGCTTGATGTTGCTGCGAGCGAGCATCGGCGCAATTTGTTCGGTCGCGAAGTTCAGCTCATCGAGCGCTTCGGCTTGATCGTCCGCGGAAAACGTATCGGCGCCCGCGAGCCAGAACACGATGACCGTCGGGCCCGTGACCAGGCGCGGGGTGAGCAGAATGCTGTCGGCCGAATCGGCGGACCCCACGTCGGCAAAACTGAGCGAGTCGGTGTCGCGGCCGGCGACGGATCCCCCCCCCTGTTGTCCCCGGCAGGCGGCCAGGAGTACCAGCACGACGAGCGTTGCTGCGCGCATGGCGAACAATATACTTAGCCCATGAATGGGACTGCGCCCGACGTAACCGCTCCCGAAGTCCGTCCCGTCAAGCGCCATCATTGGATTGTCCGGCTGACGCATTGGCTCACGTTCCTGCTGGTGATCGGCATGATCGCGAGCGGGCTGCAGATCTACGGCGCGTATGCCAAGTTCGGCGACCGCGGTGGGCCGTACTACGTCAATCCGTTCGAGGATCGAGCGTTTCCGGAATGGAGCCGTCTGGGTGGGTGGCTCGCGGGCGGCCTCAATTGGCACTTCACGCTGATGTGGCCGATGATGATCGCCGGCGTGCTGTACCTGGGTTACCTGGTGGCGAGCGGGGAGTGGCGCGCGGTGCTCTTCCGGCCGCGGGATTGGCGTGGCGCAATCGCCATGCAGAAGTACTATCTGCGGCTGCGCAAAGACCACCCGCCTCAGGGCAAGCATAATCCGCTCCAGAAACTCGCGTACACGTTCATCATGGTGGTGGGCGCGCTCGCCGTGCTGAGCGGCTTCGCGATCTACAAGCCGACGCAGCTCTCGTGGCTCACGACCGTGTTCGGCGGATTTCAGGCAGCCCGCTACTGGCACTTCTGGACCGTGTGGATCTTTACAGGATTCCTGATCGTGCACGTCGTGCTGGTGTTCGTGGTCGATCCGGCCTCGCTGCGCGCAATGATTTCAGGATGGTATCGCGGGAGATTCCCGAGTCATGACTGATCGGCGCGCGTTTCTGCGACTGCTGGCCGGAGGCGGCACCGCCTCACTCGTCGCCGCCTGTGGCTGGGACGGCGGCAATGCGGTGCGGCCGCTGCTGCTCGACGTGAGCCGGCTCAACGACTGGGTGGGCGAGAAGATCCTGTTCTCACCTCGACGATTGGCACGTGAGTATCCGATCATCGAGCGGACCGAGAGCCTGCCGAGCTATTTCATTTCGCGCGAGATGCCCTTGCTCCAGAATCCCGGGTCGTGGCGGCTCCAGGTGGGCGGGCTCGTGCGAACGCCGCAGTCGCTGTCGATCGACGATCTCCAGGCGATGCCGCGCACCACGTACACCGTGAAGCATCACTGCGTCGAAGGCTGGAGCGCGATCGCGACGTGGCACGGCGTCGCGGTGTCGGCGATCGCGGAGCGATGCGAGCTGTTGCCTCAGGCGCGCTACGTGCGCTTCGATTCGTTCGATTCGGGCTATGCCAATGGCTGGGACATGGCGAGTGCGATGCATCCGCAGACGATTCTGGCCTATGGCATGAACGACAATCCGCTGCCACCGACGCACGGCGCGCCGCTGCGATTGTATTCGCCTACCAAACTTGGCTACAAGATGACGAAGTATCTCGTGTCGGTGACGTTCACCGCCGAGCGGCCGGGCGGGTACTGGGAAGACCAGGGCTATCCCTGGTTTGCGGGGGTGTAGCTAACCGATACGGGCGAGCGCGTCGTGCATCTGCGACGCCGACTCGAAGCGCTTCTTGGGGTCCTTCGCCATCGCCTTGAGAATGACCACGGCGAGCGCACCGGGGACGTCCGCGTTGAGCATGCGTGGATCGGGGGGCTCCTCCTCGAGATGCTTTGCGATGAGCGCCCACGTCGTTTCCGCTTCGAACGGCAGGCGCCCGGTCAAGCACTCAAACAGCACTACCCCGGCCGCGTAGAGGTCGCTGCGCGGATCGAGCTCCATCCCCGACAGCTGCTCGGGCGACATGTAGTCCGGTGTCCCGATCGACGTCCCCGCTTCAGTCAGGCCCTTCCCTTTCGGCGGATTGGCGAGCCGCGCAATGCCGAAGTCCATCACCTTGAGAAAGCCGCTCGGCTCGACGACGATGTTCTGCGGCTTGATGTCCCGGTGAATCACGCCTTCGGCGTGGGCGACCTCGAGGGCGCGGCACAGCTGCTTCCCGACCGTGAGCGTGACCTCTACTGGCAACTTGCCTCTGGAGACGATCAGCTGTTTCAGCGATGTGCCCTCGACGTACTCCATCGTCAGGTAGTACATCCCGTTCTGTTCGCCGAGGTCGTAGGTGCGGACCACGTTGCGGTGCGCGATCCGCCGCGCCAGCCGGATCTCCTGCTTGAAACGCTCCAGCGCCGCGCCGGCGGCCATGGCCTCCTGCTTGAGCGTCTTGATCGCGACCGGCTCCTGCAGCTCGCGGTCGAACGCGCGATACACGACGCCCATCCCGCCCGCGCCGATGACCTCCTTCACCTCGTAACGGCCCGCGAACACCGCGCCGGGGCGAAGCGCTTCCCCACCCGCAGCACGGACGGCGGTGGGCACTGAGTCCAATCGTTGCGTCGGCGCGCCCCCTGACGTCTGCATCATGTACTCGACGAGCTCGGCCTTGGCCTTGAGATCTTCGACCAGACTCTTGAAGGCCTTGGACAGGATGCCGATCTCATCCCGCGACTTGACCGCGATGTCCACGCTGAAGTCACCGTCCTGGACCTGGCGGGTCGCGAGCACCAGGCGGCGCACGGGCCCCGCGATCTGCCTGGCCTGCATGAACGCCCAGATCAGCGCGAGCACCACGCCAAGCGCGACGGCCCACAGCATCGTGCGCCGCAGCGTGTTGAACAACGCCAGCTCCGCGTCACGCGAGCGCAACGCCACGAACCCGCCCCGCACGTCCCCGCTCGGCGAGCGGATCGTGCCGGCGAGGCCGATCAGGTGTTCCCCGTTCATCGTGGCGGCGAGCGGCGTCCCAACGCCCGTATCGGCGGCGAGCGCCTCCGGGTTGACGGCGCTTTGCAATGCCGGCCCGATGTCCTGGGCCGGAACCGTGCTGCCGACGACGACGGGCCTGCTGAGCGTGTCCAACAGGAAGAACACGACGTCGGAGTTGGTGGCCTGCTTGATCGCTCCGGCCAGCGAGTCGTCGATCTGGTATGTGGCGACGAGCGCGCCGAGCGGCGCGGCGGTGGGGCGATCGCGCAGCGGCGTGCCGACCGCCATGAACATCGCGCCGCGCACGTCGTCCAGCCACGCGCCGCTCGTCTGATCCCCACTCAGCGCGTTCGCCACGAGCGGTGCGATCGACAGATCGCGGTCATACTGCTCGCGATAATCGGTACGAGCAATCAGGATGCCATCGCTATTCGTGACCAGCACCCACGCGGCGCCGATCAGGCCGCGGATGTCGTCCGCCTGATCCAGTGCCTCGGCCCGCTGGCGCTGATTGAGGAGCCGCTGGCGGTACTGGGGCACGTCGGTCGCAACGGTGCTCGCGCGGCCCAGCGTCCGGGTGCGCGCCGCGAGGTAGTCGTCTACCGCCCGCCGCGTTGATTGCAGTGCCCGATTGATGGAAGCGTCCGCCGTCCGGTTCGCCTGGACCGTCGTGACGCCGAACGTGAGCCCCAGCACCGCCAAAACGAGCAACGCCGAGCCAACGAAGATCTTGGCCGTCAGGCCGAACGCCGGCTTAGTAGCGCTCGCGCCCGGCATTGGTGGGGTAGTTCCGTCCGTACTTGTTGCGATGCGGCTGCCACTTGTAGCCGCGCGCATTGAGCGCGATCTGCAAATCCCCATCCGCGCCGGCCGTCACTTCTTTGATGACCTCGGTCGGGATGCGCTCGTGCCACACATGCAGCCGATGGCGTCCCGGTGGGACGTTCACGATCGTGAAACTGCCGTCCTGGCCCGGCTGCGCGTACAGCCGGTTCGACATGACGTGCACGTAAGCGACCATGCGGGGGTGCACGTTGCAGTACACGCGGACGAGCCCCGGCTGTTGAAAGGTCCAGCTTCTTGTCTCACCGCGACCGTACAGCCCCAGATCGAACGTGTTGGGCTCGCTCAGCGAAAAGACGTTGTGATTGAAGGGATCGTGGTTAGGGAATCGCACCGTCGAGCCAATCGGGACGACGACGACGTGAGGGGCGTAGACTTTGTCCGTGACAGCGATTTCGACGGTCACTGGTGCCGCGGCGGTGGCGGGCGTGGCAGCGCCTTCCAGGTAGACGACGGCATCGCCGAGGTCCGGCGAGGGCTTGTTGTCCTTCTCGAGGATGACGATGCGGCCCGCGACCCGAGTGGCCAGCGCGCCGGCGCTAAGCGTAAGCAGGGCCACGATTCCCGCGAATGCGCGCATTGCTTCTCCATAAAAACTGTTGCTTCTCGGGGCGTCCAGCTTACTGTAGTGCTACCTAACGCGCCAGGAGCGAGCCGTGATGCCGGTCCTGCTTTTTGTCAGCCTTGCCGCACAGCAACCTGCATCGCCCCCGCCCGCTCCCCCTCCGGCCCCGCCCCCGGCGGCGAAGCGTACGGTCGAGTTCACGGGCACCGTGCTGATGAACAGCTTCTATAATAGCGCCCGCACCAACAACAGTGACGTCCCGACCTTCGCCGACTCCGACACTATCGGCGTGACGGGCGCGAGCGCGACCGTGCGTCAAACCAGGTTGGGGGTCTTCGTCACGGATCCGGAGGTGCTCGGCGGCACCTTCACCGGCGAAGTCGATGTGGATTTTTACGGCGGCCAGTTGACCGCGTTCGGCAATCGCACGTTTCCCGTGCCGCGGATCCGGCGCGCCATCGGCACGATGCAATGGACGCATTTTCAGGTACTGGTAGGCCAGGAAGCTCCACTTGTTTCCGATCGCAATCCACTCTCACTGGCGAGCATTGGGGTGCCTGGATTCACAACGGCCGGCAACCTGTGGCTGTGGATTCCACAGATGCGCGTCACCGCCGAGTACGGCTATACGCTGCGACTCGCATTCCAGGGCGCCCTGCTCGCCCCGATTGCCGGCGGCGTCCAAGGTCCCGTCAACACGCAGCCCGACTCGGGTGAGCGCACCGGCCGTCCGTACATCGAGGGACGCGTACGGCTCGGCTGGGGACCGACCGACGACCCGAGCGAGGTGGCGATCGGCGGACACATCGGCTGGGTACGCGGGCTCGATTCGCTCACGGGCGACACCCTGATCCAGTCCAACGCGGTCTCATTCGATACGCGGCTTCGGTTCGGCCCGGTCGAATTCCTGGGCGAGGCGTTCGTGGGTCAGGCCGTGGCCGGCCTGGGCGGCGGCGCGATCGGGCAGAACGTGGGTGTTGCCGGCGTGCCGGTGCGGAGCAAGGGCGGCTGGGGACAGCTCAACGTGCGCCCCCGCGCGGGTTGGATGTTCGGCGGCGGCTGCGGTCTCGATGATCCTGACGATGCGGACGTACCAGCCACCGGTCGATTCCGCAACTTTGTGTGCGAAGGGCACGTGGAGTGGCGGCCGCCTGGCCCACTGGTTTTGGGATTCGAATTCCGCCGGCTCGAAACGCGCCATCAAGCCGGGGACTTCGTCGTCAATCACCTGAATGTGGCGACGGGATTCCGCTTCTAGGAGTCGAGGTCCGGCGCTTCTTGGTGTTTGTCGCGCCGGCGATACGCCCTTTTGGAACGGTGGACTTTGTGCGCTGGGGTCTTCAGCCGTTCCTTGACCGGTGCTTTCGGGTTCGGGACCCGCACCACCAGCTTTTTCTTCTCGCGCTTCTTGCTCAAGCGCCGATGCGCTGGTGGATCTGCCGCGCGTGATGCCGGCCGTGGATCAGGTGAAAGCGGATCCACTCGCCGATCGTGAGATCACCGAGCCGCGGGTGCTTCACGAATAGATCGTGACCCCTGGCGGGCAGCAGGTCACGCTCGACCTGTACCCAGCCCGCTATCCCGGTCAGAAAGTGCTCTTCGGCCACGCGTCGCGTGATCTGTTCCATCGGCGTCGTGCGCGAGGGCGCCTTGCGGCCCGGCGGAAACCAGCGGAATCCCAGAATCAGCAGCGCGGCAATCCGCTCGGCCGGCGTGCGCGGGCGCCGCGACATCGGCGCGTGGTTGCGGCGCGCGAGGAACGTTTCTCCGCTCAAACTCAGCCCGAGCGCGAGGTGCTCGACGATCTGTGCCGGCGTCCATTTGCCGGCGGGACCCCGCTCCCACTCGGCGTCCGGACGGCCGCGCAACGGATCGAGCACCACCGCGGAAAGCTCGGCGAGACGGCTCATGAGGCGAAAAACCGGCGCCGCACGTGATCCCGTTCGATCATCGCGTCCGGGCCCGTCGACCACTAGCTTCCATCCGACCCGACATGCGGGGAATCTGCGAGTGAACCTGTTGCGCCGCCACCCGGTTGCGATCGTGCTGGTGTTCGTCCTACTCGTCACTGCAATTCATCCGCTGTCCCCCCTCGTCGATGCGATCACCGGCTCGGCGCCCGGCGACGCCGATCTCGACCGGCCCACGCTGTACGTCATGTTTGCGCCGCTTTCCAACGTGCTCGACGGGCTCACGTTCTTCAGTCAGGCGCGCGCGGAGTGGGCGCTTGCGGTGTGGATCGTCGCGCTGGCCGCGTGGGGCGCGCTGCGGCGCGGCGCCGCTCCCATCACGCGGCGCCGGCGCGTGGCGCGCGCGCTCGTGGGACCTGGCGTACTGGTGCTGCTCGGCGCGGCCGCGGTCCTGCTGCCACGGCCCGTGCCGCGCCTCGTCACGACGAGCGGTGCCGGGACCGTCATCGATTACCATGCGCATACGAGCGCCTCGCACGACGGACGTCCCGGCTGGACCCTGGCGCGATTGGCGCAATGGCACGCACGGCAGGGATTCGAGGCGAGCTACGTCACCGACCACAACGTCATCTACGATGGATCGCTCCCCCCGCCCCCGGGCACGCCGATCGGTCTGCTCCCTGGAGTCGAGTGGAGCGTCTACCGCCAGCACGTGATCGCGATCGGACCGGTCGAGCCGCTCGCGCGCGACAGCTTTGGCGAAAGCGGCGCGCGCATGACCCGCATCTTCGCCGCGATCGAGCGACAGGGAGCGTTGGGAATCGCCTCGCTCCCCGAGTACTGGCGCAATTATCGTGACGAACTCGGCACGTTTGTGGTCGCGGGTGTGGACGGGTTTGAAATCGTGAATTGCTCGCCGAAAGGACTCGCGTTTCCCAGGCTGGCACGGCGCGCGGTTCTCGAGCTCGCGGCCGGACACGACCTCGTTGTCGTAGGCGCGAGCGATAACCACGGCTGGGGACAGGTGACGTGCGTGTGGAACCTGTCGCGGCCCGGCGCGCAGGGCTATCAAACCAATCGCGTGTTTGTTCGCCCGCTGGCGCTTGTCCAGGGCGACGGGCAGCCCTGGGCTGCCGCGGTGACGCAGCCCTGGTTCTTGTTGCGGTCCCTGAGCTGGAGCGAGCGGGTGAGCTGGCTCACGTGGGTCTTCATAATCCTGCTGTACCGGGCCCTGCCCCGGCGTGAGGGACAGGCGGCGGGCATCGGCATCCTGGCGCGCTCGATATTCCGCCGTCCCCGAACCCCGAGCCCCTGACAAGACTCCGACGTGACGAAACGCAACGAAACAGCGAAGTTGCACGTCTTATTGGCAGGCGCTTTCCGCCGGTCCCCCATTCTCTGGAGATGTCTCATGCAGGCAGCAGGTCGTTGGACACTGCTTGGTGCGTTGCTCATCGTCCCGGCTCAGGTCGGCGCGCAAGCGGCGCTGCCCCTGAAGCGCGCACCGGCGCGAACCCAGACGTCGATCAACACCGCGGACCTCATGACCCGCGTGTATCTGTATGCGGACGACTCGATGATGGGCCGCGCCGCGGGGACTGAATACAACCTGAAAGCCACCGCGTACATCGAATCCGAGGTACGGCGGCTGAAACTGATCCCGGCCGGCGATTCCGGGAGCTACTTCCAGAACGTGCCGCTCGTGACCCGCGGGCTCGACGCGACGTCGACGATTTCGATCGAGGGCACGAGCCTCAAGCCGTGGGATGAATTCGTCGCGCGCGATCCCGGCCGCGCGACACGACCGTTCGATGGCACGCAGACGATTTACGCCGGCGTGTGGCCCGATACCACGATGATCACGCCCGAGCAGGCCGCCGGGAAGTTCATCGTGCTCGGCGCGCACACCGGACCGGATGTGCCGCAGGCTCAGCAGATCAATCGCGGCGCGATTCTCGGCCGTTATCGCAATGCCGCGGGCATCGCCGTCGTGGCGCTCGAGACGTTCCCGCCGCAGGCGATCGCGTTCTTCCGTCAGCCGCAGACCACGCTGCGCGACGCCAGCCCGTCGGCAGCCGACACGGTCAGCATTCCGGTCTACATCTACCTCGCCGCGCCGAGCTCGCGGCTCATCTTCGGCGCGCCGCTCGACAGCCTGAAGGCCGGAACCGTGGGCAAGACCGTGCGCGGCTCGGTGTCGTTCAGCGACACGCCGGCGCCCGCGCGCAACGTCGTCGCGATTCTGCCGGGGAGCGATCCCAAGCTCAAGAGCGAGTACGTCGCGATCGGCGCGCACAACGATCACGTTGGATTCGATGGGTCGCCGGTGGATCACGATTCGATCCGGGCATTCAACGATGCCGTCCGCCGGTTACGGAATGCGGCGCCCAATCATCAGGTGACGCAGGAGCAGATGCAGCAGATCCGCGTCAACATGGACAGCCTGCGCCGCCTGCAGGCCGGGCGGCGCGATTCGATCTTCAACGGCGCCGACGATGACGCCTCGGGCACGACGGCGGTGCTGGAGATCGCCGAGGCGTTCGCGGGCGGACGCGTGAAGCCCAAGCGCTCGATCATCTTCGTGTGGCACACGGCCGAGGAGCTGGGCCTGTTCGGGGCGCGGTATTTCACCGATCATCCGACGGTTTCGCGTGATTCGATCGTCGCGCAGCTGAACATGGACATGGTGGGCCGCGGTCGCGCGGATGACGAGAACGGCGGTGGGGCCGGCTATCTGCAGCTCATCGGGACCAAGCGCCTGTCCACCGAGCTCGGCGATTTGATCGAGACCGTGAACAAGGCGCGGCGCCAGCCGTTCACGTTCGACTATCAGTACGATGCCTCAGGACATCCCGAGCAGTTCTACTGCCGCAGCGATCACTACATGTATGCGCGCTACGGCATTCCGATCGCGTTCTTCTCGACGGGGGGTCACCGCGACTATCATCAGGTGACGGACGAGCCGCAGTACATCGACTACGAGAAACTGAGGAATGTCTCGCAGTTCGTGTACGACATCGGGACGGCGGTCGCGAACCTCGATCATCGGGTGGTGGTCGACAAGCCGAAGCCGAATCCGCGCGGGAATTGCGTGCAGTAAGGCCGCTATCGGCTATCGGCTATCGGCTATCGGCTGCCCGTTCCTTACGGAGGGCGCGCACCATAGCTGCCAACAGGCGTCGAACTTCTCCGAGTGTGTCGAGGAGAGTTCGCGCCTGTTCGGGCTTTAGGTACCCGAGTCTCGCTGCGATCCGCAGCTGAGTTTCCAGCTCCATTAACGAGCCCGTTGCGACTGAGAGGTGATAAAGAAAACTGCCCAAGCCGAATCGACCCCTCCCCTCGGCGATGTTCGAGGGGATGGAAACGGCAGCCCTACGGAGCTGGGCGGTGAGCCCGTAGCGTTCCTCGACCGGGAAGGATTTCGTCACACAATAGGCTTCGACCACGAGGTCCATCGCTCTTCGCCAGACAACAAGATCCTGAAAGCCGCGAATTTCTCTTCCTTCGGATGCCATGCTGGCCAAACTTAGGAACAGGGGCTCAATCCAATGTCATCTCGCGTGCTAATCGCGCGAGCACCCGATAGCCGATAGCTGAGAGCCGATAGCATGACCGGCCTCAAGCTCGTCCGGCGGCTCAAAAACCGCCGATTCACTTTACGTTATAAAGTACTTGACAACAACGCGGGGCACCTCCTAAGTTTCTCCCCATGTCGGCACCACAGCCGCTCCACGACCGCGCGCTCGACAACCTCCAGTTCATTCGCTCCACCATGGAGCGGGCGGGCTCGTTCACGGCCGTGCCCGGCTGGGGAATGGTGCTCCTCGGGGCAACCGCGCTCGGCATGGCTCATCATGCCGGATCCCTGCCGGTCGCCCAGGTGTACGGCGCGCCCCAGAGTCACTGGCTGTGGACCTGGTTGCTGGAAGCGGTGCTCGGCGTGGGCATCGGCGTAACGGCGATGGCGCTGAAGGCGCGCCGCGCCGGCGACACGCTCGCGCACGGACCCAGCCGGCGGTTTGGGCTCGGGGTGTTGCCCCCGTTCGCCGTGGGGGCGCTGCTCACCTATGTCCTGTGGAACTCCAAGCAACTCGCCCTGCTGCCCGGCGTGTGGCTGCTGTGCTACGGCGCCGGCGTGGTGACGGGCGGCGCTTTCTCGCTGCGCGTCGTGCCGGTGATGGGCGCGTGCTTCATGGTGCTCGGCGTGGTGGCGCTCGTTGCTCCGCCCGCCTGGAGCGCGTGGCTGCTCGCGACCGGTTTCGGCGTGCTCCACATCCTGTTCGGACTGATCATCGCACGGAGGTACGGTGGCTAAGAGCAACGCGGCACGAGCAGAAGACCGCGGAGGTTCCGTGAAGGCCAAAGCGCAGCTGGCTCCGGCCGATCTGGACCGGCTGATCCACGAGCGTGTGCGACTCGCGATTGTGAGCGCGCTCGCGGTGCGTGAGAGCCTGACGTTCAACGATCTCAAGGCCGCGCTCAAGACGACGGACGGCAACCTCAGCGTGCACGCGCGCAAGCTCGAGGAAGCCGAGTACATCGCCTGTGACAAATCGTTCGAGGGGCGCGTCCCTAAGACGGAATACCGACTTACCGCCCTCGGCCGGCGGGCGCTCGAGCGCTACCTCGACCACATGGAAGCGTTGATTCGCGCCACGCGCGCGCGCTGACCTGGGATCTCCTTTTTTTTTGCGGGCTGACTTTATGAAGCAAAGTACTTCGTTTCACGTCGCGATCGTGATGGACGGCAATGGCCGCTGGGCTACGCGCCGCGGCCTGCCCCGGGCCGCGGGGCACCGCGCCGGCGCGGAGGCCGTGCGCCGGGTGGTCAAGGTGGCGCCGGGCTGCGGCATCACCGACCTCACGCTGTACGCCTTCTCCTCGGACAACTGGAGCAGGCCCGCCGCGGAGGTCTCGATGCTGATGCGGCTGTTTGCGCGCCATCTCCGCACGGAGACGGCCGAGCTCGCCGCGCAGGGCGTGAAGCTCAGCGTCATTGGCCGGCGCGATCGGCTGCCGCCTTCACTCGTCAACGCGATTGCGGCGGCGGAAGCGAGCACGGCTCGCGGCACGCGCCTCGAGTTGCACATCGCCGTCGACTACTCCGCCCGCGCGGCGATCCAGTCGGGAGCGTTGCTCCCCGACGTCGACCTGCTGATTCGGACCGGCGGCGAGCAGCGCCTGTCGGACTTCCTGCTCTGGGAATGCGCCTACGCCGAGCTATGGTTCACCGACCGGATGTGGCCCGATTTCGGCGCGTCGCAGCTCGCCGCCGCGCTCCACGAATTCCATTCACGCGACCGCCGTTTCGGCGGACTGCCCACGCAGGAGGCTGTTTGACGACGCTGACCCAACGCACTCGGCTCGGCCTGGAGATCGCCGGCTTCGGACTGCTCTCCGGATTGGCGGGCGACACGCTGCTGCGCGCGATGCCGTGGGGCCTGAACGTGACGCTCTGCACCGCCCTGCTCGTGGGCGGCGGCGCGTGGCTGGCTCGCCGCCACGGCATCAAGCCGGGACCCGACGCCGGCTGGCTCGCGATCACCGCCCTGCTGCTGGGGGCGGCGTTCCTGCGCCGCGACGCCGAAGGCCTCGCGGTGTTCGACGTGCTCGCGCTGCTCGTGACGTTCGCGCTTGCCGCCGCCAGTGTGCAGGGCGAATGGGTCTCGAAATGGCACCCGCTCGACTACATCCGCGGCGTCGTCACCGGCGGGATCTCGACCGCCTTCGGCAGCATCCTGCTGCTGTTCAACGACATCAAATGGATCGAGCTGCCCCAGGATGGACGGTTCCGTCACGCGCGCGGCGCGTTGCTTGGCGTGCTCATTGCCGCGCCGCTGCTCGTGATCTTTGCCGCGCTATTCGCGTCCGCCGATCCCGTATTCGACAGTATCCTCGCGGGCCTGTTCGCGTTCGATATGGAGTCCGTCATCCAGCACACCTTCCAGTTCTGTTTCTGGGCGGCGGTGGTGGGCGGGTATCTGCGGTGGGCGATGCTGAGCCGCCCGTTCAACTGGGAGGCGGCGACCGCGAAGCAGGTCCACACCATCGTGCCCCTGGCGACGGTGATCGGCTTGCTCGACTTCCTGTTCCTCATGTTCGTGGTGGTGCAGCTCCGCTACTTCTTCGGCGGCGCCTCGATCGTCGTGGAGACCGGCGGGCTGACCTACGCGGGGTACGCGCGCGAGGGCTTCTTCCAGCTCGTCGTCGCGAGCGCACTCGTGCTGCCGATTCTGCTTACCGCGGATCACCTCGTGCGCGGCGGCACGCCCGCGCAGGTGCGGGTGTTCCGCCAGTTGGCTGGGCTGCTGCTCGCGCTGCTCGGCGTGATCATGGCGTCCGCGCTCCAGCGCATGCGGCTGTACGTCGCCGAGTTCGGATTGTCCGAGGACCGGCTGTACGCCACCGCGTTCATGATTCTTCTGGCCGGGGTGTTCGCGTGGTTTGCGTGGTCCGTGCTGCGCGGCGCGCGCCAGCGGTTCGCCTTCGGTGCGCTGATGCAGGCGTTCGCGGTGCTCGCGGGACTGCACATCCTCAATCCCGATGCGTTCATCGTGAGGACCAACCTCAACCGGCCGACTGAGGTGCGCGCATTCGATGCGCGCTACGCCACGACGCTGGGTGCGGATGCGGTGCCGGCCCTGATGGAGGCTCTGCCTCGCTTCAACGCCGAGGATCGCTGCCTCGTCGTCACGCGGCTGCTGGATCGCTGGGTGGACGGCGAACGGGCGACCACCGACTGGCGCACGTGGAACTGGAGCCGCGCGCGGGCGCGTCGCCTGCTGGTCGACCGCGCGCCGGAGCTGCGTGAGTCCTGCAAGGACTTCAAGGAGGGCAAACCGTGATTACGGACGGCCACAATCCGTTCACCGTCATGCTGTTTGTGGGGGCGGTACTGATGGCGTTCGCGCTCGCGGCGACGTACGCCGTCGCTCAGAACGCGCTGACGGTGGCTCTTTTGCTAGGATTTGTCAGCGGTGTGTTTGGAGCCGACTCGATCGGCCGCTGGCTGATCAAGCTCGGCACGCTCATACGAAAGGGAGGGAAGTAGATTGGGGGCATGACCCTCCACATCACACAAGTCGATTCGTTCACGAATCGCCCGTTTGCCGGTAATCCTGCGGGAGTTTGCATCCTTCCCCAGGCGGCGGACGAGGAATGGATGCTCAAGGTCGCGAGCGAGATGAATCTCGCCGAGACTGCCTTTCTGGTGCCGCAGGGCGACGGATACGATCTCCGCTGGTTCACGCCCACTGTCGAAGTCGATCTGTGCGGGCACGCGACGCTCGCCAGCGCGCACGTCCTGTGGGAAGACGGCCACTTGCAGCCGAACGCGCAGGCACGGTTCCACACCAAGAGCGGCCTGCTCACGGCCGACCGACGCGACGCCTGGATCGAGCTGGACTTTCCAGCTACCCCGGCTGCCCCCGCGGACGCGCCGCCCGGACTGATCGACGCACTCGGAACGCGGGGCACAACGCCGCGGCGTCATCGTCACCAGCCGCGCCGACAAAGGCAAATACGACTTCGTGTCCCGCTTCTTCGCGCCGCAGTCCGGTGTGCCCGAAGATCCCGTCACGGGATCGGCGCACTGCGCGCTCGCGCCCTACTGGAGCGCCAAGCTCGGCAAGAAAGAGCTGATGGCGTTTCAAGCCTCGGCGCGCGGCGGCGAGCTGCGTCTGCGGCTCGATGGCGATCGCGTGCGGCTTGGTGGCCAGGCCGTGACGGTGTTGCGTGGAGAACTGACCGCGAGCAACTTGGCGTCGTGACCGACGCCCCGGCGACTTCAGCCCGATCCAATCGGGCCATCGGTTATCTCTGCGCCCTCGGTGCCGGCGCTACATGGGGCACCACCGGTCCGCTGTCGACCGGCTTATACGAGCTCATGCCCGCGACGAGCATCGGCTTCTGGCGGGTGCTCATCGGCACCATCGCCCTCGCGATCTGGGGCCTGCTGTTTCGTCGCGACCTGTTTCGAGCCGATCGCAAAGGCTGGCTGCTCGTCGGGTTGGGCGGTGGCGCGCTCGTCGCGCTGTTCGAGATCGCGTATCAATTCGCGATCGGCGGTGTCGGGGTCGCAGGCGCCGCGGCGCTTCTCTATACCGCCCCGATCATCGTCGCCGTACTGGCTCGGATCATTCTCAAAGAAGCACTCACCCCCACCCGTGTCGTCCTCGCTTTCACCGTCATGGTCGGCGTCTCGCTCACCGTCACCGGCGGCAGCAACGCCGGTGCCGAGGCGGCGCGTATGGGGATTACCGCCGGCATCGCGGGCGGGCTACTGTCGGCATTGAGCTACGCGCTGACATCGCTGATGGGCCGCTATGCGGCGCCGCGCTACGGCGTCGTGAAGGTGTTGTTCCTCGAGGCCGTCGGCGGTGTGGTGCTGATCTGGATCGCGCTGCTGCTTTGGGGGCGACCCCCCGCCCCGCCCCCGTCAGGCGCCGCCTGGCGTGGGCTGCTGGGTCTCGCCGCTGGCTCGGTGATCGCCGCCAATCTCCTCTTCTTTGCCGCGATGAAGCGGATCGAGGCCGCGCCAGCGTCAGTCGCCGCTACGATCGAGCCCGTGGTGGGTGCGGTCCTCGCCCTGCTGCTCTTCAGTCAGCGTCTGACCACATTGGGCTGGCTCGGACTCCTCATGGTCGTGGGCGGCGTCGCCGCCGGCTATCTGCTCGAAGGCCTAAAAAAGCAGCTCGACACCCAGGCGGAAGAGCCTGGGCGCCCCGTATGAGAACAGCGGCTGCGCGTAGTCGCTCGCAGCCGACTGGAATAACGGGAACAGCTCACCCCTTCCCTCGATGAGCCCATTCCCGTCGAGGTCCGCGAAGGCGCGATAGCGCGGCGACTCGTACGGGATCGCCTCGGGGTGCGCGGCAAACGCCCGCTCCGCCAGCGAATCGATCCCCTCCGGCGTCAGATACGGCGATCCCGTCTCGCGGCGCACCGCCTCGATGTTGCGCCGATTCAGCAGATTCCTCACATCGAGATAGACGCTGCCCTGCCATGCGCCGCCCAGGCGGACCTGCCGGCGGACCAGCAGATCCACGGTCATCGTCATCGGCAACCGGTGGCTGTTCGGCAGTCCGACCAGCGTGTCACCCGCCGCGTTGGTCATGGTGAACGGCAGTCCCGAGCTCACCCGTGCGATCGCGGCTGCCTCGAGCCGCGCGAATGGACGCACCCCTAAAAGGGGTGGTCCCGCGCTGTCGGACAACTGCACCTGGCCTACAAATGTGAAGTTGTGGCGCCGATCGTAATCGAGCGGGTACTGGACGTTCGCGGAATTGATCGTGTCACCGTTCTCGACGCGGATGCGGCGCACCAATTGGAACGCGTTGGTGGCGCTCGCTTGCGCCTGCTGGAGCGTGTAGGCGACTCGCACACCCCAGCCGTCGCGCACCGGGCGATCGGCAATCACCTCCGCCCCTTTGACGTTCCCGTAATCAGCGTTGCCGAAGATCGTCGAGTCGGGATCGACACCGAGCGGCACCGATGCCACCATGCCAGTTAGCAGTTTGTTGAACACGTTGACCCGCAGCGTCGTGGTCTCGCTGGGCCGCGCGCGCAATGAGAACTCGTACTGCGTTGCGTCCTCGAATCCGAGGTTTGGGTTGCCCCGCCGGAACCGGCCCGTGCGCAAGGTGTCGTCGAACGCCGCGTCGACCAGATACTGGAAATCCGGCGCCTGCGAAAACCGGCCCCAGCTTGCGACGAACGTGGCGCCCTTCAATACGGTCGAGAAGCCGATCCGGGGATTGATGGACCGCCGCGCGCCGACTGTCGATCCGGGAATGCCGCTGCCTGGACTGACCTGGTCGTAGCGCAGGCCGAACGTGATCACGAAGTCCTGGCCCCGGAGCTGGCTTTCGACGTACGCCGCTGCGCTTGTCGGCTGAAAGGAAGACGCCGTCGCGGGAGGCACGCTGTCGCCCACCGGGAGATAGGCGAGTGCGCGCTGAAACGTGCGCACGCGCTGCCAGGCGATTTCCCCACCGAAATAGAAGTCCGCCCGGGGGCCGCCCACGCTGAAATCGGCCTGGCCGCGTACCTCGCGGAAATGATTCCAGGCGAGATCGCCGCGGGAGCCGCCGGTCTGGAAAAACGCCGGGACGCCCCACGGCGTCCGGTCGCTCAGGTCCGGTGTGACGAAGCCGGCCACGGGCGTTGCCGCGAGCGTGGTGTCCTGACTGCGCGCCAGATCCTCACCAACGAAATGGAACGCGCGGCCGGTGAACGCTCCGAACCGGTAGGCCGGCTGCTCGGTGAGCGCACCGCGGAGAAACTCGCGGGCGAAGTAGGCGGCGCGAATGTCGGCGGTGAGTGTGTTGGTCGCGCGCTGGAAATGCGCCGTCAGTAGATCCCCGATGACGCGGCGCGCAGGCGCCTGCTCCGTGTCGTACTTGTACAGCGGGTCATATAGCAGTCGCTGCTCGACGGACCGGAGCGCGAACAGGCGGAGCGTATGGGCCGTACCGAAAGGCAGGCGGAGCTTCAACCCCGCGTCGTATCGCTCGCCGCTGTTGTGCGGCAGCAGGAGCGGGCTCGTGTTGCGTGGATCGCGCGGCTCGGGGGATGGCGGCGCGTTGACCGGATCGGCATCGATCCGTCCTTCCACGTCGACGACAGCCACCAGTCCGCCCCGCCCGAGTGGCCCATCGATCGAGAAGATGGCGCGATCCTGGCCGAGATCCGCGCTGCCGCCCAGGAGCCGGTCGGTTTCGTAGGCAGCGCGTCCCGTCCAGCGATCTCCCCCATCCTTGGTCACGACATTGACGAGACCGGAGAGGACCTGCCCGTAGCGGGCCGAGAAGCCGTTGGTCGTGAGCGACGCCTCGGTGAGGAGATCGGGCGGCAGGCGCACACCCAGCGGCCCTGACGACGCGTCGAGCTGGTTCTTCACGCCCAGGCCGTCCAGAACGAACGCCTGCTGCCCCAGGCGGCCACCGCGGTAGCTCTCGCCGACCGCGCCGGCCGAAAGCGCCACAGCTTCCTCGAGTGACGTCACGGGAAAGCGGCGCAGCTCGTCGCCGGTGAGGCGCTGCACGGTCGCGACCAACGTGGGATCGAGAATCGAGTCGGCGTACGCCTCGACCACGATGGGCTGCTCGATCGTGTACACGGCAACGGTGAAGTTGACCACCGTCACCTGGCCGGCGCGCACCAGCACGCTGTCGCGGCGCATGGTGTCGAAGCCGATCGCCCGCATCGTGACCACGTGCCAGCCGCTGCGGACTTCACGAATTCGATAAGAACCGGGGCTGTCGGGCTTAGCGAGCCAGCGACCATCCAGGCCGGCTTTGGCGCCGAGTATGGGCTGCCCCCCCCCCCCCGGCCCCCCGCGCTGGCGCACGTGGCCCGTGATGGAACCGTTCGTTTGCGCGGCCGCGGCTGAAGCTGCTACCAGCAGCGCGACGCAAAGGACTCCAGGCCGGATGCTCATGGCAGTTGGAACAGCCACAGATCACCGTTGGGTGCGCCAAGCCACGCGCTCACCACGAGCCGATTCCCGTCCGGTGAGAGCGCCGGGCGACGGTAGAGCGACAGCGTATCGCCGATCTGTGACGGGACACCGCCTGCGACGAGAAACAGCGCGCCGCCCCGGTCGGGAGATGTTGCGCTCCCGACGATGCCGCCCACAACGGCCGCGAGCTTCCCATTGCCGACCGTGACGTCGCGCGCAGCGCCGGCAACGAAGTCGAGCAGCGTGTCCGTTTGCGCGGTCGACAGCGTCCGCCGGAACACGCGCGTGTCCCCGTTCTTCGTGAAGTACACGGTGTCGCCGTTCACCGAGCCGGCCAGCGACGACGCGCTGTCGCCGTCCGGCATTCGCGTGAGGACGACCGCCGCGCCCCCGACATCGGCGATCACGAGCCCGATGCCGACGCGCACCGTGTCGGGAATGCAGCTGCTGCACGGGCGCGGAAAGGTCACGTGCTCGCCGATGAATGCCAGCCGGCCCGGGCCGAGCCACGCGACATGTGAGATCGCGTCGTACGTCGCGCCCCACGAGGTCGTGAACGGGATCTGCTGGAGCACGCGCGCGGCCTTGGGATCCGCGAGCGGCGCGACCACGAGCGCTTGACGATCGGGACCGAGCCCGGGCAGGAATCGCTCGGTGCTGGCGCGCACGTACGCGATGCTGTCGCCGAGCATCGCGGCTTCGTCGAACACATTGATGGTATCGTCGGCCGCGCTCGTGCTGCACACATAGCGCGTAATCGGGCCGCCGCTATCAGGCATGAAGGCCAGGCAGCGGTCGTGGTCGGCGCGGTCGCGGCGCTCCGCCGTGAAAACGAACCCGCTGCCGTCGGGGAGCCACGCCGGGATGACGTCCTGGCCGGGACTGTACGTGAGCTGCGCGATCGACCCCGGGATCAGCGGACCACCGGCGCCGCCCTCTCCAGGATGAAACGGCGCGGGGTGCTCGCATCCCGCGGTCAATGCGATCGCGAGTCCGATGAAGTTGCGAAGGGGACTTCGCAACTTCACTGCACGCTGGTTTCTTGTGGTTCCCCGCTGAAGAAGTTGGGCTTCCCGGTGGCCTGTAGGACTCCGTGCACGAGGAACTGCAGCGCAACGAAGAACATCCCACCCCAAATCAGCGAAGGCAGCTCGCTCGTGTCCTTCCCGTACGCGACCAATGCCCAGCGCCCGAGTACGTAGCACCACAGCCCGCCCGCAAACCAGCCCAGCACGCGAATGACCCTGCCGCCTCCGGTCTCGATGCCGGGTAGCTTGAGCAGCGCCTTCTCGACCAGGTAGCCGACGTAGCAAAAACTGAAAGCGATCGTGAAGGCATCCAAAAAGTCATAGCGCGACGGCAGCACCAGACTGATCAGCACCGCCACCACTACGGCGAGCAGCGTGTTACGGGTGAGCGCTCTCACGGAGATATCCCTCCAGCCAGTCGAGGACGGTGCCCCACCAGATGCGCCGGTTGCGCGGGCGCAGCACCCAGTGTCCTTCGTCGGGGAAGTACAGAAACTTCGCGTCGACTCCCATCCGCTTCGCCGCGGTGAACGCCTGATACCCCTCTGAGAGATCGACGCGGTAGTCGAGCTGGCCGTGCACGACCAGCAGCGGCGTCTTCCAGTTGCTCACGTGATTGAGTGGCGACCACTTCTCGTACAACGCGCGATTCGCGTACAGCGGCCCACCAAACTCCCAGTCGGTGAACCACAGCTCTTCAGTCGACCCGGCCATGCTCACCGGATTGAACACGCCGTCGTGATCGACCAGCACCTTGAACCGGTTCGTTTGGCCCGCGATCCACAGAATCATGTAGCCGCCGTAGGACGCGCCCGCCGCGCCCATGCGCGTGGAATCGACGTACGGCAGCCGCGCCAGGACGTCCACCCCTTTCATCAGGTCTTCGAACGGATAGTCGCCCCAGTGTTGCGAGATCGCGTCGGTAAACTTTTGCCCATAACCGGTCGACCCGTGGAAATTCACCGCCGCGACCACCCAGCCACGCGCCGCAAACATCTGATAATTCCAGCGGGCGCCCCAGTAGTCGGTCCACGCGCCCTGCGGCCCGCCGTGAATCAGGTAGACGAGCGGGTACTTCCGGGACGGATCGAAGTTGGGTGGCTTTTGCGTCCACCCGAACACCGAATCGCCCAGCGCGCCGACGAACCCGAATTCCTCGAGCGGCGGCAGATCGAGCGTGGCTACGCCTGAGTCGTTGTGGTGCGTCAGCGCCTTGCCCGCGGCCCAGATCTCGGGCGGCTGCGTGTTGCTTTGATGGACATAGACCAGCGTGCGATTGTCGGGCGCAACCTGAACGTTCGTATTCAAGCCCCCGGTCACAACGCGCGTACGCTTCAAGCTGGGGACGTCGATCCGGTAGACGTTGTCGCGCCCGCGCTCCTCGACGACGGCATATATGCACTTCGAATTAGAACACCATGTATACGAACCCACCGACAAGTCCCACCCTGCGGTTGCCTCGGTGGAAGGAGTAGCGGGACGCGCCCGGTCGCGCAGCATCAACCGCGGGCGATCAGCCTCGAATCCGCCCCGTGCCATGGAAAGGTAGGAAAGCCATTTGCCGTCCGGGGAGAACCGGGGAGTATGCTCCACCCCCGGACCGGTCGTGACGGAGTCAAACAGCGTCCGCTCGTTCAGACCTTCACGACCGATCACGTAGATCTCGACGTTGGTGTTGTCCGCGACTGTCGAGTCACCATGCATCGCCACCGCGATTTCACGACCGTCCGGGGAAATTGCGACGTCACCGTCGCCTCCGGTCGCAATCGTCGGGATGTCGATATCAACTCTCGTGAGATCCGTCGCTTTCCCCGTCGCGAGATCCACGCGGAACAGATGCTGGCGCTTCCCTGCCCGGAAGTCGTCCCAATGGCGCCAGAACAGCTCCGTCCAGATGCGCGCCTCGGTGGGGAACGCGCCGTTTCGTTCGTCGATCTCCTGTTTCTCCGGCCACTTGATGTCGCTGACGACCAGCAGGCCCGAGCCATCGGGAAGCCACAGCGGATCGGACGCGCCGTCTGCGAGGCTCGAGACCTTGCGCGCGTCACCGCCGGCGATCGGGAGCAACCAGACCTGCGCGCCGCCTTCGCGCGTCGAAATGAAGGCGACCGTCTTCCCGTCGGGTGACCAGCGCGGCTGCCGGTCCGAGCCCGGTCCATTGGTGACCTGGCGCGTCTTGCCCGTCGCCAGCTCGGCGACCCAGATCCGCGCTACGTTGCGGTTATCCTGGAGCGAGGGCGTAGACACGGTGTACGCGACCCATTTGCCATCACGCGAAAGCTGCGGGTCGCTCACGCTCTTCAACGCGATGTAGTCGTCGAATGTGATCGCCCGTTTCTGGGCAAACAGGCACGAGGGCAGGAGCAGCAGGAGTGCAAGTCGCATCAATAGTCCGGGTGTGTGATGATGGCGCGCACGAGATCGTCGAAGTGCTTCGACGCTGCGGTCACGTTGCCGTCGCCGTCGCTGTGCACGTTCCAGGCGGCGAGCTCGTTGAGCGCGGTGGCTTCCTCGTAGGTGAGGTGCAGGACATAGCCGCCGGCGCGCTTGTCGGCTTTGTCGAGCACCTCTTTCAGCACGTCGGGCAGGTGTGTGGCGCTGCGGACCGCGTCGTACTGTTGGCTGGTCACGGTGAGGTCCATGCGCTAATCTTGGTAGCTTCGTGGTCACTCGCAACCCAGAGCGTCGATGACTCGCACCGCATTCCTGTCCACCGGTTTCCACGTTCCAGCGCGCGTCGTGACCAATGACGATCTCGCGCAAATGATGGACACGTCCGATGAATGGATCGTGCAGCGCAGCGGCATCAAGACGCGTCATTGGGTCGATGCGGGTGAAACGGGCGTCGGACTCGCGCGCGAAGCGTCTCGGAAAGCAATCGCCAAAGCCGGTCTCGAGCCCAGCGACCTCGACTGCATCATTTACTGCACCTGCACGCCCGATCACTTCGAGCCGGGCAACGGCGTGTTCCTGCAGCGCGAGCTCGGCCTCACCGACATTCCCGCCGTCGACGTGCGCAACCAGTGCAGCGGGTTCATTTACGGACTCTCGATCGCCGATGCGTGGATCCGCACGGGCCAGTACAAGCACATCCTGCTCGTCGGCGCTGAGGTGCATTCGCGCGGGCTCGACAAGACGACGCGCGGGCGGGACACCGCGGTGCTGTTCGGTGACGGCGCCGGCGCCGCCGTGCTCGGCCCGATCGACGACGACGGCCGCGGCGTGCTCTCGACGCACATTTTCGCCGACGGGCGGTATGCCGAGAAGCTCTGGGTCGATGGTCCCGGACTCGCGCACGATCCGTACGTCAGCGTCGAGATGCTCGAGCAGGGACTGCATCGCGCGGTCATGGAAGGCCGCGAAGTCTTCAAGTTTGCGTCGGTGAAGATGCCCGAATCGGTCGCGATCGCGCTCAAAGCCAATCGCCTGACGCCCAACGACGTCAATCTACTCGTGCCGCACCAGGCCAACCTGCGCATCATCGAAATGGTCCAGAAGGCCGCCGGGCTGCGCGACGATCAGGTCTATGCCAACATTCAGAAGTACGGCAACACGACGGCCGCGTCGATTCCGATCGCGCTCGATGAAGCGCTCGCCGAGGGGCGCCTGAAGAAGGGTGACGTGCTCGTGTTGACGGCGTTTGGTTCCGGGTTTACTTGGGGCTCCGCCGCGATTCGCTGGTAAGCTCCTTGAGCTCGCGCGCCGCGCCGCTTGCCTGCGGGGAGCCGCGATAGCGATCCACAAACCGCGCCAGCTCGACCATCAGCCGATCCGTTCTGCCCGTCTTCCGATACAGATCGATGAGGTGATTGGAGGCCTGCATCAGCTGGCGCGCGTCGCCGGCCGGCGTGGCGTTACGGATCTTCAGCAGCAGCTGCTCGGCTTCGACGTAGCCCTTGAGGTGCGTCTCCAGCAACATCGCCAGACGTAGCCGCGCTTCGTGATCGTTCGGCTCGATGCGGATGTGATCGCGAAACCAGTCGGCGGCCTCGGCATACTTCCCCTGCACGATCAGGACATCCTGGCGCGGATACGTGGCGGGCGGCTTGATGTCACCGGCCGCGAAAATCGTTCGCACCAAACCGGTGGATGCGGCTGCAACGGACCGGTGAATCGCGAAGATGCCGGCGATCGTGACTGGGATGTTGAGCACCGTGAGCAGCCCGGCGAGCCAGCCGGGGATCCAGCCCTGCTTCTGCATGAAATACCACAGGAACGACAGGATCACGAAGCAGGCCGGACCAAAGAACACGGCGACCTTCAACAGGTGCGCCCGGTCCGCCGCGTCGATATCGCGAAGCCGAGGTGCCGGCATAAGAGGCACAATTGCGCCTGAAACGACCCCTACGCAAGTTGCGTAGAGGCCGTACCTACAGGAGCCATATCATGCTTGTCACACTGGGATTAGTGCTCGCGGGCGCCGCGCTGGTGGGCGGTTACTACTTCACGAAAAACTTTGTGCGCCGGCGGTTGCGGTACGTCGACGCCATCCAGCGACCCTCGGCACCGGTCGTCGCGGGGGCGGTCGCCGCGGCGGCCTTGCTCCCCGTGACGTTACTTCCGGCGATCGGGGTTGGAACGATGATCGCGTTGGGGGTCGGCGTCGCCGGGGGCGTCGCCAGCGGCAGGACTAGCCCACCTTCAGAGTCTTGATCGGAGTTGCAACCTCCGGCCGACCAGCAATTACCCGCAGCGCGCGCACCGCTTCACGCGCGAACGTCTTTCCTGCGCCTTTTTCGACTTCTTCCAGCGCGCTCCAGCGCGTAAACGCCGGCCGGACCGGGGTTGCCATCTGCAGCGTTTCGAACGCGTCAGCCACGGCCAGCACCTTTACGGTGACGGCCATGGGCAGCGCCTCGATGTCCCAGTCGTCTCCCACGATCTCGTAGTAATGCGAGTACTCGGCGATTATCTCCGCGGCTCCGCGCAGCGCGCGCGCCATGGCCAGCGTTTCGTCCGTCACCGAGCGGGTCAGCAGGCGCAGCAGGCGTTGATCCGCGGTGCCGACTTCGTGCAGGAGCGCCGCGATTCTGAGATTCTCCAGCTCGCTTTCCGAGAGCCGTAGCTCGGCACCCATGTCGGCCGCCAATTGCGCGACCCGGGTCGAATGGCCTTCCTGATGCCGCTCGGTTGCTTCGATGTGAACAGTGAGAACCTCGAGCGTCGCCATGTACGCGTTCTTGAGATCCGTGAGGCGTGCGGCGCGCTGCTCGGCGAGACCACCGACCACATATCCCGTGAGGATGAGAAAACCTGCCCAGGGGATCAGCGTCATCAACGAGTCCTGCGTCACCCCCTCGGCCATGCCGAGCCCCCGGGTTGCCTGGAAGAACAGCACCAGGGACGCGATGAACAGACCGGAAACGACAGCAAAGCGCCGGCCCCCAAGAAAGCCGGCGAGAATGATCGGGAGATAATAGAAGCTGAGGAACGCGACCTTCTGCTCGATCAGGAAATTGATGACGAGCAGGGATGCGACCAGCAACAGGACGAGGATGCGCTCGAAATTCTTGATGAAGAACTGCTTGGAGCGCTCCAGAGGTCGTTGCTGCAACACAGCTTCCTTCCGTGAAGGTCGACCAAAGTGACTGACGGGTGGGCAATCTGCAAGTGAGAACCGTCACAAATGACGATTCCACCCGCCGTAAATACGCCTGTGGGCGCACGATAACGATTACGGCACGGTTTTCGCCATCACGTGGGCTCGGGGGAGGGGATCGGGGGGTCGGCCCACGCGTCCTAGGGGCCGCCCCTCCCGAGGGGCGTGAACTATGTTGTGGCGCCACTCACCCAGGATCGTTCAATGCTTTTCCTCGCCGTGCTGCTGCAAGACGAAGACATCACCGCGCCGTTTGGCTCTTTCATGGACGCGATGCCGCACTGGGCCTTCATCATTATTCACAGCGCACTCATCGTCGTGGGCTACTGGCTCTCCCGAAAAACAAAGAACAACGGGTTTCTTCTTTTTGTCCTCGCGGAGCTGTCCTACATCACCTATCACGTCGGCCTGACGCACTTCCTCTTTGCGCATATCGTAGCCGAGGTCTTGGACGTGCTAGCCCTGGTCACCATCGCGCTCGGGTTCAGCAAGCGCGTCGTCACCGGGATCGCGCCGGTCATACCCGGGGCAGCGCAGCACCGGTAAGGGAGGGTATTTCACGAACCGGGGGTCCGTCTCGGCGCGCAGGCACCGATAGAAGACGGACCCCCGGCGGGTTTTCAGGATCCGCACCCATTTGCATGTCCCGCAGAGCCCCGCCTCGTGCTCAGCCATTAGGTCGAAACAGAAGCTAGTTATATCTTGGTGCCCGTGAGCCAGGGAAGGAGCGCCTGGGAGGGCGGGCCGGACAACCCGGTCGACGATTTCGGCCTGCCACCCGGTGTCCGGGACGAGTACCTGCGAGGGGCCCGCGACCAGCTTGGGGTGATCGCCGAGCTCGCCGAGCGCCTCGTTGCGAGCGGCGACGACCTCGAAGCGCTCGAGGCGCTGCGGCGCGACGCCCATCGCCTGCGCGGCTCGGCCGGTTCGTTCGGCTTCCCACAGGCCACCGTGGTGGCCGCCGAGCTCGAGGACGCCGCCAAGAAGTGGCTCGAGCATCCCGCCAATGGCGCGGACGATCGCGGAGCCGCGGCCCGGGGCTTCGTGCGCCGCTTGGCCGCCGCGCTGTTCACCAAGCAGGCTGCAACGCCGCCACCCGCCCCTTCGCCGCCGCC
>Ga0137432_1000239_pt1 | contig 38456 bp, 29 predicted proteins | sample EasRivERMZT820_2_FD_102337 | JGI IMG/M metagenome (GOLD analysis project Ga0137432, IMG submission 102337) | Soil microbial communities from meander-bound floodplain in the East River, Colorado, USA - East River MetaG ERMZT820_2 | ecosystem: Environmental > Terrestrial > Soil > Floodplain ... | reverse complement strand
TCCAAGGCTAAACACTCCTCTGTGACCGATAGTGCACCAGTACCGTGAGGGAAAGGTGAAAAGTACGCCAGGTGGCGAGTGAAACAGATCCTGAAACCGTGTGCCTACAAGCGGTCGAAGCAAGCGGCGGACTTCGGTTCGTTGTCTTGTGACGGCGTGCCTTTTGCATTATGACGCAGCGAGTTACTGGTCACGCGCAGCTTAAGGCCCTCAGGGCCGGAGGCAGAGCGAAAGCGAGTCTGAATAGGGCGACTAGGTGCGTGGCCGTAGACCCGAAGCCGTGGCGATCTACCCAGGAGCAGGTTGAAGCCGCCGTAACAGGCGGTGGAGGACCGAACCGTTGTGGGTTGAAAACCGCTCGGATGACTTCTGGGTAGGGGTGAAAGGCCAATCAAGCTCGGAGATAGCTGGTTCTCCCCGAAACATATTTAGGTATGGCCTCGAGAAATGAGTCCGCAGGAGGTAGAGCACTGGATGGGTCCGGGAGCCGAATAGGCTCACCTCCCCCAACCAAACTCCGAATTCCTGTGTGATGCTGCTCGGGAGACAGTCGCTGAGCGATAATGTCCAGCGGCGAGAGGGAAAGAACCCAGACCTGCAGCTAAGGTCCCGGAGTGACGGCTGAGTGTAGCGAAGGATGTGATCTTGCTGAGACAACTGGGAGGTTGGCTTAGAAGCAGCCATTCCTTTAAAGAGTGCGTAATAGCTCACCAGTCCAGCGAGGTCGCGCCGAGAATGGTCGGGACTAAGCCGTCCACCGAAGCTCAGGATTTGATCGGATCTTCGGATCCGATCATCTGGTAGGGGAGCGTTCTGGGAGCTGTGAAGCGGAGGCGGAAGCCTTTCCGTGGAGCGACCAGAAGTGAGGATGCTGCGACGAGTACGCGCGAAACAGAGTGAAAACCTCTGTCACCGTAAGCCTAAGGGTCCCTGAGCCATGTCGATCAGCTCAGGGTTAGTCGGTCCCTAAGGTGAGGCCGAAAGGCGTAACCGATGGGAAACAGGTCAATATTCCTGTACCACGACAGTGCCGTTTGATGACGAGGGGGGACGCAGGAGCGAGTAATCCGTCGGCGGGTGGTTGTGCCGATGCAAGGCGGTAGACGTTTCCGGGGGATAAAAGACCCGGATAGTCGAGAGCCGACGCCGAAGGGGGCGCAAGCCTCCGTCAAGGGATTCGCAAGCCGACTGTCGAGAAAAGCCCCGCGTCTAGGTTGGGTAGTGACCGTACCGCAATCCGACACAGGTAGGCGAGGCGAGTAGCCTCAGGTGCTCGAGTGATTTACGGAGAAGGAACTCGGCAAAATGACCCCGTAACTTCGGGATAAGGGGTGCCGGTAGTAGGTGACCCCGTACAGGGGAAGCCCAACCCGGCCGCAGAGAATCGCGTCAAGCGACTGTTTAGCAAAAACACAGGTGTGTGCTAAGGCGTACTCCAAGCCGACGTATACACACTGACGCCTGCCCGGTGCCGGAAGGTTAACGGATGCGGTTAGCCGCAAGGCGAAGCTGTGTCCCGAAGCCCCGGTAAACGGCGGCCGTAACTATAACGGTCCTAAGGTAGCGAAATTCCTTGTCGGGTAAGTTCCGACCTGCATGAATGGCGTAACGACTTGACGGCTGTCTCCTCCGTAAGCTCGGCGAAACTGCAGTATCGGTGAGGATTCCGATTTCCCATATCAGGACAAAAAGACCCCGTGCACCTTCACTACAGCCTGTCATTGATCGTCGGCTGGACCTGCGTAGCATAGGTGGGAGGCGTCGATCCGAGGGTTTCGGCCTTCGGGGAGCCAACAGTGAAATACCACCCTTGTTTTGTTGACGATCTCACGCGGCCGCTCACAACGGCGCGGACCGTGGCTGGCGGGTAGTTTGACTGGGGCGGTCGCCTCCGAAAGTGTAACGGAGGCGCGCGATGGTTCCCTCAGTGCGGTCGGTAATCGCACGACGAGCGCAAACGCAAAAGGGCGCCTGACAGCGAGCGCGACGGCGCGAGCTGGGACGAAAGTCGGCGTTAGTGATCCGGTGATACCGTATGGACGGGTCATCGCTCAACGGATAAAAGGTACGCTGGGGATAACAGGCTTATCGCGCCCGAGAGTTCACATCGACGGCGCGGTTTGGCACCTCGATGTCGGCTTGTCACATCCTGGGGCTGGAGAAGGTCCCAAGGGTCCGGCTGTTCGCCGGTTAAAGTGGCACATGAGCTGGGTTCAGAACGTCGTGAGACAGTTCGGTCTGTATCCGGTATGGGCGTTGGAGTGTTGAGGGATGTCGTCCGTAGTACGAGAGGACCCGGACGAAGCGACCCCTCGTGTCCCGGCTGTCCTGCCAAGGGCAACGCCGGATAGCGATGTCGCGCGGGGATAACCGCTGAATGCATCTAAGTGGGAAACCCTCCCCAAGATGAACACTCCCGAGCCGTAAGGCTCCTGAAGGGCCCTGGGAGACTACCAGGTTGATAGGCGGCAGGTGTAAGGCGCGCGAGCGCTTCAGCCGAGCCGTACTAATTGCCCGTGAGGCTTGATCTCTCCGCTGTCCAAAACTCGGAGTGATTTCTCACCACCACGAATCACACACACTCGTCTTTGCATTGCCGGCGACTAGCGCGACAGGGCCACACCCGTTCCCATCCCGAACACGGTCGTTAAGCCTGTCAGCGCCGATGGTACTGCCCTCGCGAGGGGGTGGGAGAGTAGGCCGCCGCCGGCGTCTCAACCGAATGTCCAGCGTTCAACACACCGAACGCTGGACATTCTTCTTTTCCACCCCCCGCATACTTCCCAAAAGGCCAACTGCGCCGCCCGCCGATCGGCCCCACTCTTGGCTCGATGACTACCGGTGAGCCCACGCGCGCAGCCGCGGCCTGGCGGGCCGTCCTGAAACCGTCGATCAACTGGCTGCTCGCCTTCATCCCCATCACGCTCGTCCTCGAAGGCGCCCACGCCGCGGCACCGCTCGTGTTCTTTTCGGCGGCGCTCGCCATCATCCCGATCGCCAGCATGATCGTCCATGCGACCGAACAGATCTCGACCCGGACCGGCGACGCGGTGGGCGGCCTGCTCAACGCCACGTTCGGGAATGCGCCCGAGCTGATCATCGCGACGGTCGCGCTGCGCGCGGGCCTGATGGATCTCGTGCGGGCATCCATCATCGGTGCGATCCTCGCGAATCTGCTGCTGGCGCTCGGGGTCTCCATGTTTCTCGGCGGCGTGCGCCACGGCGATCAGGTCTACAACGTCGGCGCGTCGCGCGTCTACAGTTCGATGATGTTGCTCGCCGTCATCACGCTGATCGTGCCGGGGGCGTTCGAAGGCGCGTTCGCCGACGCGCAATTCAATCCGCAGGTCCTGAGCCTGAACACGGCGTTAGCGGTCCTGCTCCTCGTCACCTATGGTCTGTACCTGTTGTTCATGCTGAAAACGCACCCGCAGCTCTTCAAGAGCGCCGAGGGAGCGAAGGCCGAACACCACGCCGGACCGGCCTGGGGACTGCCGCGCGCCATCGGGAGTCTGGTGGGCGCGTCCGTGCTCGCGGCGTGGATGAGCGAAATCCTCGTGGGAGCGGCGGAGGGCACGGGGAACGCCCTGGGCATGTCGCAGGCGTTCATCGGCCTGGTGCTGGTGGCGGTCGTGGGTGGGGCGGCGGAGAGCCTGTCGGCCATCGTCGCGGGTCGCAAGAACAAGATGGATCTGTCGATCGGCATCGCCCTGGGGAGCTCCATCCAGATCGCGCTGTTCGTCGCGCCCGTGCTGGTCCTCCTGAGCTGGCTCATCGCGCCCCAGCCGCTCACGCTCGCGTTTGAGCGCGCCCAGCTGATCGCGCTCCTGCTCACCGTGCTGATTGGAACCGTGGTCGCGGGCGACGGACGCTCGAACTGGTACCGGGGCGTCCAACTGATCGTCGTCTATATCGCGATCGCGCTGCTCGCGTACTTCGTGCCACAGGTCTCCGCCTGATGGAACGCGCTGCGCTGCACGAGCGGGCAGGGGGAGCCGCCGTCGCTCGCGGGGAAAGCCGGGGCGTGCTCCAACCGGGCGAGCGCGTTGCGGAGGTGCTCTTTGGCCTGATCATGGTGCTCACCTTTACCGGCTCGCTCAGTGTGGCGGAGGCGGGGCGCGATGATGTCCGCCTGATGTTGATCGGCGCCCTCGGGTGCAACATCGCCTGGGGCATCATCGACGGAATCCTCTATCTCATGGATTGCCTGAGCGAACGGGGACGGGACCTTCGCGCGTTACGGGCCGCGCGCGACGCCGCAGTCCCTGAGGAAGCGCATCGCGTCATTGCCGAGGCGCTGCCGCCCATGGTAGCGGCCACGCTGGGCCCCGCCGAGTATGAGATGGTGCGCCAGAAACTGCAGCGAGTGCCTGAGCCGCCGTTGCGCCCCTGGTTGTCCAAGGCCGATTGGCTGGGCGGACTCGCGGTGTTCTTCTGGGTGTTCGTCACCACGTTCCCGGTAGTGATCCCGTTCATCTTCATGCACGACGTCGCGCGGGCCATGCGCGTGTCGAACGGCATCGCGGTCGGGCTGCTGGTTCTCAGCGGCTATGTGTTTGGGCGCATCACGAACTATCACCCGTGGTTGACCGGCCTGGCGATGGTCATACTCGGCGGCGCGCTGGTCGCAGCGACCATCGCGCTCGGCGGATAAGCATCAACTCGGAAATCGACCGTATCACAGGCGCCACGAGCCGGCAATCCGCCGTGCTGCGGCGACGCGTCGCTGCCTTGCTACCGGGCTCGACGACCGCGTAACAGTTCCTCCCTACATCAGAATCCCGAACAAAAGCTTTGCGGCCTCCGCCAGGGGCATCATGGTGAGCGTCAACGGGGCAATCGGCGCGAGCGTGGCTCCCAGCAGCTGCACAACGGCCTGTCGCGTGATGGGGGTGAACCGCATGGTGCTCACGAGCGTGTACACGTTCCCCATGTCAGCCAGGGACTGAATGTCCGCTGATCCCAGAAACGGCTCATCTCGGGGGGGGGGCGCGTCGCCGTGCACCCATTTGGTGTCGAACTGCCGTGCATATCGTTGCGCCAGAGGTCCGTACTCCCGCTCGCCCTGGCGTCGCGCTTCTGCGAGCTGGGCAGAGAACAGCAGAAACGGGCCGAGAAACAGCAGCAGCATCCATACGGCGAGGGCGATAATGACGAACTTGAAATCGAGCAGCGTCGCCTGCTGCAGGAAGATGCGCGCAGCGATCCAGCCGGAGACGAAGGTGCCGTGCGCCAGCGCGAGCGTCGAAAACGCCGCGGTCGCGCCGCCGAGGAAGCCCAGTCCGCCGATCCGGTCAGGGTGCGTGGGGACAAGGCGCAACTGGATGCGCGAAACCTGCCACAAGAACCGGCTCCAAATAAACAGTCGGTAATACCACCTGAACAACAGGAATTGTGTGAGCGGGAGAGCGAAGAAGACATACCAGTACCCGGCCAGCGAGAGCGACTTGCCATTCCCATTTGGTGTGGCGTACCACGTCGCGACATCCAGCGACGTGGTACGCCACACGATCGCCAGTCCCACCACGTAGACCACGGCGATCATCATGACTTCGGCCACCACGGAATTGCGCAGGCGCATCGCTGACGCAATGGCGGCCTCGAAGCGTGGCCGGGCGTCGGCGGGAATGAGCTCGCGTTGCAGGAACTGGTTGGCCACCGACCGCAGACGCTGATGCACGACAATTTCACCCGTCACGAGCAAGGGCAGAAACAGGAGAATGCGCGCCTGCGCCTCGATGTCATGGAGGAAGGGGAGGACGACGTTGGACCCGAGCGCCAGCCCCTGCACGGCGGAGAGAATCAGGAGCGGGAGCCAGCTCAGCGCCAGCATCACGAACATCCGCGTACCAACCAGCTCGAGCCCATCACCGCTGAGGTGGGCTTTCCGGAACAGCTGGAACAGCGGGCCGCCGATCACGACGGAGAAATCCTGATGATCTGCTGCGATCGCTCTAGCGCCCATTGCGGGCTCCCGCGCGGGCGCCGAGGCAGACCGCGAGTAGTCCCGCGCTCACCTCGCGCATCACCTTGCGCATTTCGGGATAGGGCGGATGAAACGGCGTGGACGCGTGACTCCGGCCCCATTCGACGGTCAGCGGAATGATTCTCCCCTTTCTGCGATCGACGAAGTGACGGCTATAGGCGTAATCGTCCGTCGCGCCCGCGGTTGGATACAGACCCACGCTCGGCTTGACCTGGTACGTGCGCCCGCGTACCAGCTTGATCGCGGCTGCCATGCGGCGCGCGATGTCCAGCGCCGCGTTCTTATCGCGTGGCGGGAAATACTCGCGGTACAGGTCGTCGTTCAGCCGTCCCCGTTTGCCGTCGTACACGCGGTTCCGGAAGTTCATCCGTGGATCTTTCGACTGATTCTCGTCGCTGCCCCAGCTGTGCAGAATGGCTTCGCCGTAGCTGTGCAGATCGACCATGTAGCGAATGTTGGGAAAGCGATCGAGCAGCCAGATCACGTTGCGCGTTTCGGGCTCGGACGCCTCGCGCGGGCCGATGTATGACTCGTAGTCGCCAGGGCGCCGCGAGCTATCCACGGTGCCGGGGGCGAAGTGGCGCTCGAAGCTCCAGAGAAATGGGAAGTTCCGGTTCACGTCCACGCCAATGGAGCGGGGCCCGTGACCCCGCGGGGCCGGACGCCGGTTCTTCCGCCACATCGCCGAGCGCTCCATGCTGAAATGCCGCCCGTCGGGGTTCACCTGCGGCAGCACGACGATGTCCATCGTTCGCACGAGCTTGCGCACCTGTGCTGCACTGACCGATCGGCGACCCAGCCGAAAGCCAAGGCCGTCCCGGTACGCTCGGAGCAGGCGGATGGCGAAGTAGACGAGAATATCGGGACCGCCCCACTCGCGTCCGTGCACGCCGCCGAGGAAGCAGACGGCGGGTCTCGACTTGCCGGTGCCCGCGCCGATGCGGAACGCGTGGACACGGCGCTTTTCCCAGGTGAGGTGCGGCAGGGGGATGCGCTCGAAGTATCCGGCGTGATTCTTCGCGCCGAGCACCATGGCCTGCTCGATTTCGTCGGTGGTGAGGTAACCGCCTCCCCATACGACGTCGCCGTAGCGTCCTTGCGTGACGCGCCGCGCGACGCTCTTGTGGCCTTCCTTTTGGCGCGAGCGGTCGGGCGCATCGATGTTCTCGAGGCGAGTGACGCCGTATCCCTTGCGCTTCAGCCACTCGATCTTGTCGCCGCGAATGTAGCCGTCGACCACAGCGCCGGCCTTGGTCTCGCGAAACCCCGTGACGACGATGCGCAGCTTGGGGCCGAGCGCGGCGAGATGGCGGCGGTCGCGGCCGGTGATCTCTACGTGGTAGATCGCGATGACGTGCCCCTGGTCACGGGCTCCGATTCATTCAAGGTCTCTCGCTTCATTTCTTCAGGCACTGCACGTAGTAGACTCCATCGCGATTCTCTACGCCGTGCGTGTCATGCCCGAAGCCGGGGAAGCGCGCGTCCCACACGGCGAGCGCCTTCAGATAACCGAGGTACGGACCGTCGGCCGCGCCCGTCGCCTCGCCCGGCATCAGCATCGGAATCCCCGGTGGGTAGGGAACGACGCTGGTCGCGAGCACGCGGTTGGCCAGCTTGTCGAGCGACACGTGCTCGATCTCATTCTTCACCAGATACTGGTACGCGGCGTTGGGTGACATCTCCATTTTAGGAAGCGTCGAAAACGCTTCGGACAGCCAGTGCGTTTGCTTGCTGTCCTTGAGCTGAGCGAACATCTGGTCCGCGAGATCGCGCAGCCCGATGCCGCCGTAGGCAGCGGGGTACGCGCTCGCGAGATCCGGCATCACGTCGGTGAGCGGGGAATTCCGGTCGTAATCGCGCTTGAAGTCGAGCAGCGCGTTCAGCAGCGTGCCCCATTTGCCTTTCGTGATCCCGATCGAGAACAGCACCAGAATCGTGAAGTCCGTGGTCTTCTCGACTTCCACGGCGCGCCGGTGCAGATAGGCCGTCACGAGCGTCGCGGGAATGCCCTTCTTATCGAGGCCGCTCTCGGTCATCCCGGGGGTCACGATCGACACCTTGATCGGGTCCAGCATGCAGTAGTCGTCCTCGATATTCCCGAAGCCGTGCCAGTCGTCCCCCGGATGCAACACCCAGGCGTCGGGGTCGCTCGCGAGGAATTCCGGCGACGCGTCCGCGAACGCCACCGCCTTGCCGGTCTTTCCTTGTTTCACCTTGTCCGGATTCCAGGTGGTGAAGAACCAGTCCTTCTTCGCGGCGAACTCACGGTGCACGCGGCCCATCGTTTGCCGGAACGCTACGGCCTCCTGAATCGACTCCGCGGTGATCGCGATGCCGCCGGCCCCGTCCATCATGGCCGCCGTGATGTCGTTCGACACGATGATCGGATAGAGCGGCGAGGTGGAGGCGTGCAGCATGTACGACTCGTTGAAGCGCGCGTGCGGAATCGGGCTGCGCCCGTCACGGATGTGCAGGAACGAGGCCTGTGACAGTGCGGCGAGCAGCTTGTGCGTGGAGTGGGTTGCAAAAATGGTGGGGCCCTTGGTGTAGTCCTTGGGATCCCCGTACATCGCGTGCCGGTCCTTGTACAGCGGATTGAACCGTGCGTACGCGTACCACGCTTCATCAAAATGAATGCGGTCGACGCTCGGATCGAGCAGCTCCGTCACGCGGCGCGCGTTGTAGCACAGCCCGTCGTACGTGGAGTTGGTGACGATCGAGTGGACCGGCCGGGTGTCGATGCCTTTCGTGACGAGCGGGTTCGCCTTGATCGCCGCCTTGATCGCCTCCGGCTTGAGGCGCTCGGGCAGAATGGGACCGATGATGCCGTAGCGATTGCGCACGGGCACGAGGTAGGTGGGGATCGCCCCGGTCATCACGAGACTGTGCTCGATCGACTTGTGGCAGTTGCGGTCGCACAGCGCGATCTGGTCGCGCGCCACGGCGGCCATGAAGATCACCCGGTTGGACATCGACGTGCCGTTCGTCACCGAGTAGGTCCGGTGCGCGCCGAACACGCGGGCCGCGTACTTCTCGTGGCCGCCCATCGGGCCGGTGTGATCGAGCAGGGAGCCGAGCGCGCCGACACTGATCGAGAGATCCGAGCGCAGCAGGTTCTCGCCGAAATAGTCGAAGAACATGCGGCCCACGGGGGACTTGAGGAACGCGGTGCCACCCGTGTGGCCCGGGGTGTGCCAGGAGTATTCGTATTCCTGGCTGAACTTCATGACCGCCGCCGCGAGCGGCGGCATCATCACCTCGAGGTAGCGGTGCATGGCGGCGACCACCCGTCCGCCGACGAACGCCGCCGTATCCTCGAGCGTCCAGACGTACTCGTCGACCATCTGCATGACGTCGACCGGGATCGACGATGCCTCGCCGCTTTCGGCCATGAGGAAAATCGGAATCTTCTCGTTGCGTGCCCGGACGAACGCGAGCAGCGCGCGCGCCTTGTCGTGCGCACGCGCGCCATTCGATCCCAGCGACCAGTCGATCAGCAGGGCGTGAATCGCCGAGTCTGAGACGACCACCGACATGCCGTCTTCGGCCGAGGTCGCCTCCACCACATCGATGGCCCGTCCCTGGAGTTCCTGCACCAGCGTCCGGGCCGCGTGGCCCTCCGCGGTGGGCGTCGGCAGCTCATCGTCCACCATGAGCGCCCGGAGCTGGATGCGCTTGATGCGTCTTTCGATCATGTCAGCAATTCCTCACGCGCGGCGTCACTCGGGCCGCGTGTTCCAGCGGTAGAAAGTCACGACGTCGGCGGTCGGCTCGCCGAACGATTGCGTGTACAACGCCCGGAACTCCGCCGTGGGATACAGCCGGCTGAGCGTGCGATCCACGAGCGCGCGGAAGCCCTCGTCGCCCCGAGGGAGCGGCAAGGCGAACGCCTCGTAGGTGAACAAGCGGTCCAGCACCTCGAGCTTCGATCCGGACGAGTTGTGCGCGATGGCGTCGAGCAGTACGGCGCGGTCCCCAAAGAACACGCTCGCTTTACGATCCAGCACCGCGGTAATGCCGGCGTCGTAGCTCGTCACCGGCGCGACCTTCGAGGTGAGCTTGAACTCGTTCACCCTCCCACCCAGCCACGTCTCGGCCGTCGTACCCTTGATGACCGCAAACGTCTGGGTCTGGAGCAGCTGGCCGGCCGAAGCGCGCCACGTCGGGTCGGACGGGGGCTTCTGGTTCAGGATCTCGCTGAGGCGCTCCGGCGCGTCCTTGCGCAGCAGCGCGCCGATGCCTCCCGGGAATACGGGAAGCGAGAACGCGACGTCCTGCCGGCGGCTCCACGTGTCGGTGTCCGCGCCACAGAACGCGTCGACCTTGCCCGTGCTGACTGCGGTGAAGCGATCGCCAGGGCCCACCGCAACCCATTCGATGTTCAACGCCGGCAGGCCCAGTTCGTCCTTGACGGCGCCCGCCACCGTCTTGCACAGCGCCACCGTGAATCCCGCGGCGTTGCCGGACTGGTCACGGTAGGAAAAGGGCCGAGCGTCGGATTGGTAGCCGAACTTGATCCGGCCACTTTGCTTGATCCGCGTGAGAGTGGGAGACGCTGCCGCCGCACTCTTCTGCGCGACCCCCCCCGTCGGCGCGGCGATCGCGAGGCAGACGATGGCGCAAGCCGCGTTTCTGATGCCTGGATACATGACGGCTCTCCTTTCCACGGTTGCGGTCGCCATCAGACGCGAGCCGGTGAGTTGGGTGCCGGACTCGGGCGCTGTCCGATGAAGCGGTACGCGATGAATCCCCAGAGCAGATACGTGAGCGACGCCACCAGCATGCCGCCCATGACCGCCTCGAACCCCGAGGCGAAGAGCGCGTACGTGCTGTAGAGGATCGCGATCGTTGCGATGATCGAGTTGCGCCGATACACGTTCGGCGGGGCGTTGCCCATCTTCATCATCACGCCGAGCGCTGACAGCGCGATGATGTAAGGAATCACGTTGGTCACCACCGCGAGGTTTACCAGCTTGCCGAACTGCTTGCTGAGATTGGGCGAGATGGTGGAGAGCGCCAGCACTGTCTGGACCACGCCCAGCACGAGCATGCCGACGATGGGTGCCCCCGCCGCATTGATCTTCGAGAACAGTTTCGGGAACATGCGCTCGTCGGCGGCCGCCTTGCCGGTGGACGCGATCGTGAACTGCCAGCCGAGCAGCGAGCCAAGGCAGGCCAGAACGGCCAGCACCATGACGATGCGGCCGACGGTCGGGTTGAACATGTGGGCATACGCGGTGCCGAAGGGGCCGGTGGACTTGGCCAGCTCGTCGTTTGGTACGATTCCCTGAATCACCGCCGTCGAGAGGATGTAGATGACGCCGGCGCCCAGCGTGCCGAACAGGCACGCGAGCGGCACGTCCCGCTTCGGATTCTCCACGGCAGCGGAGTTCTGGGCCGCGGACTCCATGCCCAGGAACGCCCACAGGGTGAGCGAAATGCTCGATCCGATCCCTGCGCCCAGGCTCAGTCCCTGCGGATTCCACGCCGCCGAGAATGTGGCGCCGCTGAACCAGAACCAGCCGATGATCGAGAGCAGGCCGACCGGGAGAATGACGCCCCAGACCGTGATGGAGCCGATCTTCCCGGTGACCGCGGGCCCGCCGAAGTTCGCCACCGTGGTGAGCCAGAGCAGCGCGATCACGCCCAGGCAGGTGGCGATCGGCGCTGAGGAGAGCCAGGGCATGAACGCGGAGAGGTAGCCGACCGCGGAAATCGCGATCGCGACGTTCCCGATGGCGAGGGACAGGAAATACAAGAAGAAGACGAGGAAGTATCCATCTTTGCCGTACGCGTCCTCGGCGTAGGCCGACATGCCGCCGGGGCGCTGATTGAAAATCCCCGCCTGGGCGAAGCCGTAGGCGATCGCCATCGAGCCGACCGCCGTCACGCCCCAGGAGAGCAGGGAAATCGCGCCGACCTGAGCCATGTTGGTCGGCAGCATGATGATGCCTGAGCCCATCATGTTCACCGCCACGATGAACGTGAGCTGCATCAGACTCATTTTCTTCTTAGGCTCTTGCACGTCGTCCCTCCTTCTTCGGGTGCCGTGGCCAACTACCGCGTCAGACAGTACACGTAGTACGTGCCGTCTTTTTCTTCGGTGCCTTCGACCTCTTTTGCGAAGCCGGGGAAGCGGTGCCCCCACTCCTGCACCGCGCGTAGGTAGGTGAGCCACGGCCCGTCGGCGGGCCCGATGTTCTCGCCCGGCATCACGATCGGAATGCCCGGCGGGTAGGGAATGACGCCGACGCCGACGACGCGGTTCGCCATCGTGTCGAGGGGGACCTTCTCGGCCTTGCCTGCCATCAAGAGCTGGAACGCGCGGCGGGGCGTCATCTCGGGTGTAGGCAGCGTCGCATAGGCTTGCGCCTGCCAGTATCCCTGCCGCCCTTCCTTCATATAGGTCCACATCTCGTCGCCGAGGTCCTTCAGGCCCATGCCGGCATAGCGCTCGGGCGCGGCGGCGGCGACGGCGGGCACGACCTCGGTGAGCGGCGTATTGCGGTCGTAGTCCGCCTTGAAGTCGAGCAGCGTGTTGAGCAGCGTGCCCCATTTCCCCTTGGTGATGCCGACGGAAAAGAGGAACAGCACCATGTGGTCGGTGGTGCGGGACGGCACGATCCCGTGCCTGGCCAGGTAGGCGGTGACGATGTCCGCCGGGATGCCCTTGTCGGCGAACGTGCCGTCGTCCTTCATGCCCGGACACACGATCCCGAACTTGATCGGATCGAGCATGCACCAGTTTTCAGGGATGTCGTCGAAGCCGTGCCACTTCTCGCCCGGATGCAGCACCCAGCACGAGGGGTCCGTCGTGAGCCGTTCGGGAGACACTTCGTGGAATGGGACGCGCTTGCCCGTCTTCGCGTCCTTGATCTCGGGCGCATTCCACGGCGCGAAGAACCAGTCCTTCTTCGCCGCGAACTCCATGTGCACGCGCGCCACGGCCAGCCGGCACGCGACGGCTTCGTCGATCACGTCCTGCGTCAGCGTCTCCCCCGCGGGACCGTCCATCATCGCGGCGGCGACTTCGTTGGACGCGATCAGCGCGTACAGCGGCGACGTGCTGGCCTGCCCGGCGTAGGCCTCGTTGAACCGGCCATGGTCGATCGCGCCGCGGCCGTCGCGAATGTGGATGTAGGAGGTCTGCGAGAGCGCCGCGAGTAGTTTGTGGGTGGAGTGTGTTGCGAACACCGTCGGGCCATCCTTCGGATGCTCGGCGGGATTGCCGCGCATCGCGTGGCGGCCCGAGTACATCGGATTGAAGCGCGCGTAGGCGTACCACGCTTCGTCGAAGTGGATGCGGTCCACGCTTTTCGCTAGGCGCTCCTGAGCGCCGGTGGCATCGTAGCACATCCCATCGTAGGTGCAGTTCGTCACCACCGCGTACACCGGCCGCTTCGCGGAGGCCTGCTTCGCGAGCGGGTTCTGCGCGATGCTCTCGGCAATCGCCTTCGGCTCGAGGCGTGCCGGCGGGATCAGTCCGATGATGCCGTAGTGGTTGCGCGTTGGGAGCAGGAACACGGGAATGCCCCCGCTGATCGCCAGCCCCTGCTCGATCGACTTGTGGCAATTGCGGTCGCACAGCGCGATCTCGCCGTCGCCGACGCAGGCGCTCATGATCGCCCGGTTTGAACCGGAGGTCCCGTTCAGCACCGAATACGACCGATGGGCTCCGAAGACCTGCGCGGCGTAGCGCTCGCTGGCGCCGATTGGTCCCAGATGGCTCAGCAGAGAACCCAATGCCGCGCGCTCGATTCCCATGTCCGTGCGGAACAGGTTCTCCCCGTAGTAATCGAAAAAGGCACGCCCGATCGGAGACTTGAGAAAGGCGACGCCCCCCTGGTGTCCGGGCGCCGCCCAGGAGTACTCGCGGTCGCGGTCGTAGCGCGCGAGGGCGGCCGCGAACGGTGGGAGCAGGCCCTGGATGTAGCGCTCGATCGCGGCGCTGGCGCGCCCGCCGATGAAGGCGGCCGTGTCTTCGAGGATCCAGATGAACTCGTCGACCAGCGTGGCGACTTCGATCGTGACGGTCCCCGTGATGCTGCGATCCGCCATGAGAAACACTGGCACCTTGGCATTGCGCGCGCGCAGGGTGCGGAGCAGCTGGGTCGCTTCCTTCTGGTCGCCCCCGCCGCCGTTGTCCTTCCCCATGGTCCAGCTGAGGAAGATGCCGTGGAGCGCCGAATCGGAGACCACCCGCGCGAGGCCATCTGCGATCGACAGCGCGACGACGACGTCGATCCCGCGCGCGCGCAACTCGTCGGCCAACGCGCGTACCGAGCGGCCGCCCGCGGTCTTCGCTCCGTTGAGCTTGTCATCGATGATCAAGACGCGCCGGGTGAGCGGGCGCGCAGTGCCGGGGGTGATCACGGGCGCCGCGTTCTAGTACGCATACGCGACATAAATCATTCCGTACGTGAAGTCGGACGTCCGGCCGTAGGCTTGCGTGGCCGCGGCCTGGGGATGGGCGAGCGCGGCGATGAAGCTCACGATGAAGTTGCTGTTGACGCTCCAGTCGGCATACGCGTCGATCTCGGTCGCGACATCCTTGGAGGTGATCCCGGTCGGAAGCTGGTCGAGCTGGAAGGCGTAGCCGAAGATGCCACCGCTCACCGATGCGCTCGGCTTGACGTGCACGCGCACCTGGTGGGAGACGAGGTTCGAGTTGGCGAGGAAGTACTCGCCGCCGATCTCACCCTGCCACCACGTGCCCCAGTCGTAAAAACCGGGGAGCAGCATGTCGAACGATTCGTCTTTCGCCGAGCCCGGATCGTCGCCTTCGAAGAACGCGTAGCGATAGGAGAGCTTGGGTGTCCAGGACATCTTGGACAGCTCGTAGGCGGCCTGGACGTTGTAGGCGGTTGACGCTCTCAGGTCGCCGTTGTCTTCGCGCGCGAATTCGACATCGAACGAAAGTCCGGGGAGTTTGCGCAGCGGTGCGGTATACGCGCGCAGGTTGTAAACGTTCATGCCGTCGCGGGCGGGGTTCGAGTCGGACATGAACTGCATGTAACTCGCACCGAGGGTCGTCGAGCTGCCCAGCGTCCGCTCGTAGTTCGCGCCCGCGACCCGCGTGCCTTGCTCAGATTCGGGGACCTCGTTGCGGTCCAGGTAAAAGCCCTCGAGGGTGTTCGACTTGGCGTGGAAGCGCGCGATCCCGGCGAATGCCCAAGCCTTGCGTGCGTTGCTCCAGAACCCGCCGCGGCTCCCACCTTCGCCGCCGCCATCCCACAGCAGCAGCCCATGACCGATCCGATACTGGGCCCGGCCCACCGTGAGCTCGAGCGCGTCCTCCCCGGCGCCCAGCGCGGTGCCGGACCGCCAGCCGACGTACAGGTCCTCAATCATGAACGACGACGCCTCGGATCCGACCAGCGGTGGGGGCGCCGCATAGGTCCGCTCGCCGACGACGCTGACCTTGCCGAAGAACGACCCCTTGCCGGCGCGCACCGTGCCGGAGATGGCGGGCTTTGCGTAGCTCTCGAACCAGTTGTCGCTGAGGTCGCCTGACGGATCGGGTTTGACGTCTGTGTAGAGGGAGTTGTTGAATCCGAACGCGCTGAACCCGGCATCAAGATTGAATGTCCATTGAACTTTTTTCGGCAAGCCGGTGGGGCGCTGTTCTCTTGCCTGGGCGAGCGCCTGACTCGACAGGGCCAGGAGGATCAAGCCAAGCGAACTCCCCAAACGCATAGAGGCTCCCGGTGGTTGGAAGGACGGCTCAAGGCGAAAGAGTGCCGGGTTGCCTCAGGAGTCAGTATTGGACCTTTGTTCTATTCCATCTCCTTATGCCGCACGTGACATTGCGTTACGTACTCACCTGTCTTCTCAAAAGGGGAGCGCCCCGTTATGGCCGCGATGGACCGGGCTCTTGCCGTGGGCTGCGCCGTCACGCTCGTCGTCGCAGCATGCGGCGGCGACGGCGCCAAGGCGACCCCCAACGCTGTCGATGTCACCGTCGCGCCGGTCCAAGTGCGCGACGTTCCAATCGTCGTGGAGTGGGCGGCACAGACATTCGGCGGAAACGACGTCGAGATTCGCGCGCGTGTAAAGGGGTTTTTGACGCAGAAGGCGTACAGGGAAGGTTCGCAGGTGAAGCGCGGCGATCTGCTGTTCCAAATCGATCCCCAGGAATACCAGAGCGCGATGGCGCAGGCGCGCGCCACCGTCAATGAGGCCCAGGCCGGTCTTTCGAAAGCAAACGCCGACGTCGCCCGTCTGCGTCCGCTCGTCGAGCGCAATGCCGTCAGCCGGCAGGACCTCGATCACGCCGTTGCCGCGCAGCAAGGCGCCGAAGGACAAGTGGCCGCCGCGCGCGCCGCCATGAACACGGCTCAGCTCAACCTCGGCTACACCAAGATCACGAGTCCCATCAACGGCCTGGCCGGCGTGGCCCAGGCGGATGTGGGGTCGCTCGTTGGCAGTCCCGGACCGACGTTGCTAACCGTCGTCTCGCAGGTGGACACCGTCAAGGTGAAGTTCCGCATCTCGGAGCGGGAATACCTGCTGCTCGTGCGCGCGCTCGGCGATTCGGGTCGCGCGACGCCCCGCGGTGAAGCGCGGCTCGAGCTGGTGTTGTCCGATGGCTCGGTGTACGACCACAAGGGGCGCGTGGTCACCGTGGATCGCAACATCGACCCGGCGACCGGCACCCTCGGCATCGAAGCGCTGTTCCCGAATCCCAGCAGCCTGCTGCGCCCGGGGCAATTCGGCCGCGTGCGCGCGCCCGTCACCACACGAACCAACGCGATCCTCGTACCGCAGCGGGCCGTGCGCGAAATGCAGGGCACGTTCAGCGTGGGCGTGCTCAAGCCCGACAGCACCGTCGAGGTGAGACCCGTCAAAGCGGGCGCGCGGGTGGGGAGTGATTGGGTCGTGGATTCCGGCCTCGTGGCGAGCGACGTGATCGTGGTCGAGGGCATGCAGAAGGTCAGGACGGGCGTCAAGGTTCGAGCTGCACCCGCCGCGGCTGATACCACGTCGAAACGGCCTTGATCGATGGCTGATTTCTTCATCCGACGGCCGACGGTCGCCATCGTGATCGCGATCGTCACCGTGCTGCTGGGCCTCGCAACGCTCCAGAAGCTGCCCATCGAGCAGTACCCCAGCCTCGCCCCCCCGACCATCCGAGTCGAAACGACCTACCCCGGCGCCTCCGCCGAGGTTGTGGAGCAATCGGTGGCGACGCCGATCGAGCAGCAGGTCAACGGCGTCGACAACATGATCTACATGAAGTCGCTCAATACGAGCGACGGGCGCATGCTGCTCGACGTGTCGTTCGAAGTCGAAATGGACCGCGATATGGCCAACGTGCTGACCCAGAACCGGGTCTCACAATCCCAGTCGCGGCTCCCGCAGGAGGTGACGCAGCAGGGTGTGACGGTCAAGAAGATCAACCCGAGCATCTTGAACGTGGTCTCGCTCTATTCGCCCAACGGGACCTACGATGCCCAGTTCCTGAACAACTACGCGATGATCAACGTCCGCGACGCGATCCTGCGCGTCCCCGGTGTGGCGCAGGTCGATCTGTATGGGGGCGCCGAGTACAGCATGCGCGTCTGGCTGCGGCCCGACCGGCTCGCCGGGCTGGGGCTCACCGCGTCGGACGTCATCTCCGCGATCAAGGAGCAGAACCTGCAGGCACCCGCGGGCAAGGTCGGGGATGAGCCCGCGCCGCCAGGGCAGGAGTTCACCTATACGGTGCGCGCGCCGGGCCGGCTGGTCACTCCAGAAGAGTTCGACAACATCATCGTGCGCCAGACCACGGGTGGCGCGATCGTGCGGATCCGCGACGTCGGGTACACGCAGCTGGGGAGCGAGAACTATCGCTCATTCGGGAGGCTGGACGGGAAGCCGGCAGGGGTTCTCGCCGTGTATCTGCTCCCGGGAGCGAATCAGCTGAAGTCTGCCGAGGGGATCTACCACACGCTCGATGAGCTCAAGAAGTTCTTCCCGGCGGACATGGACTATCAGATCACCTACGACACGACGCCCGCCGTTGAAGCGTCGATCGAGGGGATCGTCCACACCCTGATCGAAGCGTTCATCCTCGTCACCCTGGTGGTCTTCATCTTCCTCCAGAGTGTGCGCGCGACGCTCATCCCCCTGCTGACGGTACCAGTGGCGCTGCTCGGGACGTTCATTTTCTTCCCGATGCTCGGTTTCTCCCTCAACACCCTCACGATGTTCGGTCTGGTGCTCGCCATCGGCATCGTGGTCGACGACGCGATCGTGGTGGTCGAAGCCGTGATGCACCACATCGAGCACGGGAAGACGCCGCATGACGCAACCGTCCAGGCGATGAAGGAGGTCTCCGGGCCGGTGATCGCGATCGCGCTGATTCTGACCGCGGTGTTCGTGCCGGTGGCCCTGCTCGGAGGTCTCATCGGACGGCTGTATCAGCAGTTCGCGCTCACCATTGCGATTTCGGTGCTGTTGTCGGCGTTCAGCGCGCTGTCACTGTCGCCTGCGCTCTCGGCGATGATCCTGAAGGCCAAACATGGGGAGCCCAAGGGATTCATCGGGAGGTTCTTCGCGAAGTTTTTCGGCTGGTTCAATAGAGTGTTCGAGCGCACGACCGGTGGCTATGTGAACGTGTCACGCCTGTTCGTGCGGCGCTCGATCCTGGCGCTAGGGGTGATCGCCATTGCGACGGTGGCAACCGGAGGCCTGGCGCGGATACTCCCCGGTGGCTTCGTGCCCGACGAAGATCAGGGCATCTTCATGATCAACGTGCAGCTGCCGCTCGGCTCGTCGCTGCAGCGCACCGACGTGGTGCTGCGGCAGATCGAAGGTATCCTGGCGCAGACCGAGGGCGTCGAAGCCTGCAACGCTATCGGCGGGTTGGGGATGCTCACCAACAGCTTCAGTCCGGAGTTCGGCTCGTTTTTCTGCCGGCTCAAGCCGTGGGACGAGCGCAAGGGCAAGGCGCTGCACGTTGCCGGGATCCAACGCACGGTCGGTGCAGCGCTGGCGCAGATTCCCGGCGCCGTGGCGTTCCCGTTCATGCCGCCGACGATCTCCGGCTTCGGCGCCGCGGGCGGCTTCAACTTCCTGCTGCAGGACCGGAGCGGCACGCTGACGGTGGAGGATCTGGGGCGCCAGACCCAGGCATTCCTGACGGAGGCACGGCAGCGTCCCGAGCTGGCGAACCTGTTCACTTCATTCAACCCGACGACCCCGCAGATCTCCGTCACACTCGATCGCGAAAAAGCGCGTGAGTTGGGCGTTCCCATCAATGACGTGTTCACCGGTCTCTCGGCCTTTATGGGCGGGGCCTACGTCAACGATTTCAACCGGTTCGGCCGGTTGTACCGGGTCTACGCGCAGGCGGAGCCGGCGTTCCGCACGCGGCCCGAGAACATTGGCCAGCTCTATGTGCGCAGCAAGACGACGTCGGACATGGTCCCGCTCTCCACGCTGCTGCGCGTCACACCGTCCTCGGGGACGGAGATCACAACGCGCTTCAATCTGTTTCGCTCGGTGGAGATCAGCGGCGTCCCAGCCCCGGGCTACAGCTCACAGCAGGCGATGAAGGCGCTCGAGACCGTGGCGGGCGCCGTCTTGCCGTCCGAGATGGGCTTTGCCTACTCGGGCATGTCGTATCAGGAGAAGGTCGCGCCGCCGGCCGCGCCGACCTTCATTCTCGCCATTGTATTCGTCTTCCTGCTGCTGGCGGCGCAGTATGAAAGTTGGCGGCTCCCATGGGCCGTGCTGCTCGACACGCCGCTCGTCGCGCTCGGCGCGTTCCTCGGTGCCTGGGCCTTCGGCTTCGACAACAATGTTTACGTCCAGGTCGGTCTGATCATGCTCATCGGTCTTGCGGCGAAAAACGCGATCCTGATCGTGGAGTTCGCGAAAATGAAGCAGGACCAGGGATCGAGCATCGAAGACGCCGCGCTCGAAGGAGCGAAACTGCGGTTCCGCCCGATCCTCATGACCGCCTTCGCGTTCATCCTGGGTTGCGTTCCGCTGATGCGGGCGAGCGGCTCCGGCGCCGCATCACAAAACGTGATGGGCACGGCGGTGGTCTTCGGGATGCTCGTCGCAACGATCGTCGGGCTGTTCATCATTCCGGGACTCTACGCCTGGACACAACGGTGGAGCTTCGGGAAGAAGAAGAAGGCAGCGACCGAGAATGCGCCGGCTCCGGCACCGGCCCTGGCCAAGGCGCCGAGCGCGCACTGATGCGAGGACTCATGTCGCGCCTCTGGCCTGTCTGCCTCGCGCTGGCCGTCGCGGCCTGCCCGGTCGGTCCGAATTTTCAGACGCCGCCCACCGCCGTGCCGGAGCACTGGCGTGACTCGACGGTGTCCACGCAGGACTCGTCCTACGCGAACCTCCCGTGGTGGCAGGTCGTGGGCGACACCACTCTGCAAGAGCTCATCCGTATCGCGTTGCGAGAGAACCGCGATTTGCGCATCGCGCTCGCGCGGGTCAACGAGTCCAGGGCACAGTACGGGATCAGGCGACTCGAGCTCCTCCCGCAGGTCAACGTGAGCGGCACGTTGGCCAGGGTCAACGTCAATGATTCGCTCCTGGGCCTGCGCACCGGCACCTACGGATTCTTCGAACTGGGCGCGAGCATCAGTTGGGAGATCGATCTGTGGGGCCGCCTGCGGCGGCTCAACGAGTCTGCGAGGGCCAGCCTGCTCGCGACCGAGTACGGGCGCCGGGGCGCGATCATGACGGTGGTCGCGGAAGTCGCGCGCGTCTATCTCGAGCTGCGCGACCTGGATCAGCAAACCATTCTTGCGCTGGCGACGGTGGAGACGCGACGCCAGTCGCTGGACCTGGCGCGCGCGCGCTTCGAGGGCGGGCTGACGTCGGAGCTCGATGTCCGACAGGGCGAGTCCGAGCTGGCGCGGTCGGAAGGGCGAGTCGCCAGTATCCGGTTGCAGGCGACAGAGACCGAGCACGAGCTGAACTTTCTGCTGGGCCGCATGCCGGGCACGGTGCCGCGTGGCGCCGCGCTCATGAATCAAAACTTCCGCACCGAGATTCCGCCGGGGTTGCCGTCCTCGTTGTTACAGCGCCGGCCCGATGTCCACGAGTCGGAACAGCAGCTGCGCTCCGCCAACGCCATGATCGGCGCCGCCATCGCCGCACGCTTTCCGACGATCTCGCTCACTGGGGCCGGGGGCACGCGCACCGACGCCATCGAAAACCTGTTCCAGGCGGGGACGGGATTCTGGCACCTGGCGACGAACATCCTGCTCCCGATCATTAACGCCGGCCGGAGTGGCAAGCAGGTCCAGCTCGAGCGCGCGCGCACGGAAGCCGCGGTGGCGCGTTATGATCAGGTCGTTCTCAATGCGTTCCGGGAGGTCGAGAACGGGCTCACCGCGCTCGAGCAGCTGCAGATCCAGGTCGGTGCGGCCGTGCGGCAGGTGGCCGCTGCACGACGCGCGGTCGCGATCGCGGCGGATCGCTACCAGGGCGGCGTGGACAACTACACAACACTGCTCGACGCGCAGCGCGTGCTCTCCGATGCCGAGCTGGGGGAGTCGAGCCTGCAGCGGCAGCAACGCGTGGCGGTGGTGCAGCTGTACCGGGCCCTGGGCGGCGGGTGGGACCCCGTGACGGACTCGCTGGCGCTCCCGACGCCGGCACAATAGACCGATGTTTCTCATTTCACCCAGGCCTTGAGGATCGACAACATGACGTCTCTTACGCGGTGGCTCACTCTGTTTTGCGCCTTGACGGTAGCGCTGGCGGCGCCGATCGCGGCGCAGGACACGCCGGCCGACAACATGAATCTGGTGCGCGAGAAGCTCCGGGCCGACAAGAAGCTCCTGGTCGCGGAGAATATGCGGATGACCGAGACCGAGGCTGCCAAGTTCTGGCCGGTCTACGAGGCTTTTCAGGCGGACCTCGGGAAGCTCAGTGACAAAGCGGTGACCCTGGTTTCGTTCTACGCAAACAACTACCGCTCGATGACTGACACTGCCGCTACTCGCATGCTCGATCAGTTCCTCGCCCTCGAAGTGGACCGCGCGGCCCTCTTGCAATCGTATCGCCCGAGGTTCGGCGCGGTGCTGCCGCCGGTGAAGGTGGCCCGCTACTACCAGATCGAGAACAAGGTCCGCGCCGTGCTCAACTACGAACTGGCCAAGGGGATCCCGATGATGTAGCCTCGCAGGCACGAGGCGCGATGTGCAGGGAATCCCTGGATGTTGGACATTCTCTTTTTGGGCCCGCATCTTCGACTTCCCATGGCCGGATCTGATGTACGGACCAACGGCGCTCCTGAGGCGCCAGAGCCCCGTGCGCGGCGCGAGCGCAAGGCGCCCGCGCGCGCCCGCGCGCGCACGCGCAAATCCGTCCTGCGGACGAACGACGGCAAGCCCATCCCGATCGTCCACGTCGTCTCCGAGTGCTGGCCCTACGCGCGCTCGGGTGGTCTGGGCGAGGCCGTCGCGAGTCTCGCGACCTACCAGGCCGCGGCCGGCCTGCCGACGACCGTCGTCATGCCGCTGTACCAACAGGTCCGCAGCGTGGTGAGCGCGATGGAGCCGATCGGGGCACCGTTCACCGTCCAGCTCGGGCCGACGCGCGAGACCGGCCGCCTGTGGCGGGCGAAGGGCACACCCCGCGGCACCGACGTCGTGTTCGTGGAGCATCCCGGATTCTTCGATCGCCCGGCCCTCTATGGGGAAGGACGGGACTACCCCGACAATCACCGGCGCTTCGCGTTCTTCTCGCTTGCGACGCTGACGGCGTTGCCGCGGATCGCGCCCGCCAATGCGATCCTGCACGCGCACGACTGGCACGCCTCGATGGTGCTCGTCTACCTGCGCTCGCTGCTGACGCGACAACCCTACTACAGGCGAGTCCCCGCGGTGCTGTCGGTACACAACGCCGGATACCAGGGACACTTCCCGCCCGCGACGATGCCCGAGATCGGGTTGCCGTGGGAGCTGTTCAATTGGGAGTTCCTGGAGTGGTACAACAAGGTCAACTGGCTCAAGGGCGGGATCATCTCGGCCGACGCCGTGGTCACGGTGAGCGCGACGCACGCGCGCGAGCTGCAGTCGCCTGACGGGGGGTTCGGGCTGGGCGATACGTTTCGCGCGCTGCGCGACCGGCTGTTCGGGATCACCAACGGGATCGATTACGACATCTGGGATCCCACGCGCGATCCGCACATCGCGCAGACCTTCAGCGCGCGGCATCTCGAGGGCAAGCGCGAGTGCAAAGCGGCGCTCCAGGCGCGCTTCGGGCTCGCGCCGTCGCCGCGCACCCCGCTGTTCGGCATGGCGGCGCGGCTCGTTGCCCAAAAAGGACTCGACTTGCTGGTTGATGGGCGCGCGCTGCTCTCGACAGATGCCCAATACGTGTTTTTGGGGCAGGGAGATCGTCGCTACATCGAGCCGCTGCGCCGGCTCGCGGCGCGGTTTCCGGATCGCATCGCGGTCGAGACGGGATTCACAGACCCGCTCGAGCACGTCGTCGTCGCCGGCGCCGACGGGCTGCTGATGCCGTGCCAGTACGAGCCGTGCGGCCTCACGCAGATGCGTGCCCAGCGCTTCGGCACGCTCCCGGTCGTGCGCCGAACGGGCGGGCTCAACGACACCGTCGACGACGGGAGTACGGGATTCGTGTTCGATCAGTTCTCAGCCGCCGCGCTCGCCGCCACGCTGCAGCGCGCCGTGCTCCAGTACCATGACGAGCCGGGATGGCAGATGCGGATGCGGCGCGCGATGGCGAAGAACTTCAGCTGGCAGCACTCGGCGCTGAAGTACCTCGCCGTCTACCTCAAAGCGCTCGAGGTTGCCGAGCGCACCGGACGAGGCACCGACTGATGGATTTCGTCCTCGCGCTGCACAGTCACCTGCCGTACGTGCTCAATCACGGCCGGTGGCCGCACGGCAGTGATTGGCTGTGCGAAGCCGCGATCGACACCTACCTGCCGCTGCTCGAGACGCTGCGCGCGCTCGCGGCCGAAGGCACCCCCGCGCCGCTGACGATCGGCTTTACGCCCGTGCTCGCCAACCAGCTCGTCTCCCCGACGTTCGCCCGCGAGCTCGAGGCGTATTTCGACCAGCGCATCAGCGCCTGCCAGGAAGCCGCGGACGCGATCGTCGGGACCAACGACGAGCATCTGATCCCGTTGACGCGGTACTGGCGGGACCGGTTGGAGCGGCTGCGTGTCTTGTTTCGATCGGTGGACGGCGACCTCGTCGCGCCGTTCCGCGCGCTCGAGGAAGCGGGTCACATCGAGATCATGGGTGGCGCGGCGACGCACGGCTTCTCACCGTTGCTGGGACGCGATGAGAGCATCCGGTTGCAGTTCTTCCTGGGCCGCGCCGAACACGAGCGGCTGTTCGGCCGCGCGCCGGCAGGGTGCTGGCTGCCGGAGTGCGCCTACCGGGGACGTGGGACCTGGAGGCCGCTGCCCGAGGCGCCCTGGTCGGATAAGCGTCCGGGAACCGACGAGTTCGTCGCCGAGGCCGGCTTCGAGTATTTCTTTGCCGACGCGCACATGGCGGCGGCGGGAACGCCGCTGAGCCCGTACGAGGATGATTTGCCGATGGGCGCGGAGCGGTTCGATTTGCACGGCCATCCGCTACGCCGCACCCCCTACACGGGCGTCATCACGAACTCGCCCTACCAGACGTATCGCGTGTCCTCTCGCGGGCGCCGGGGCGTCGCTGCACTGGTGCGCGATCCGGTGGCGTCGGCGCAGGTCTGGAGTCGCCACAGCGGATATCCGGGCGATGGGACGTATCTCGAATTCCACAAGATTCGCTGGCCGGGGGGTCTCAAGCTGTGGCGCGTGACGGGCAACGGCGTCGACCTCGGCGACAAACAACCCTATGACCCGAACGCCGCGCAGGAACACGCCGCGGGCCACGCCAGACACTTCGCGCACCTGCTGTACTCGATCGCGCTGCGCGATGGCGAGGAGGCCAAGGTCGTCACATCGCCGTTCGACACCGAGTTGTTCGGGCACTGGTGGTTCGAGGGTCCGGATTTTCTGCGCGAGGTCTATCGCTCGCTGACCCAGAGCGGTGACGTCCGGCCCACGTCGGCGAGCCGTCACCTGCGCGAGCACGAGCCGACGACCGCCCTGCAGCTCGCGATGGGATCGTGGGGCGCGAACGGCGACTACAGCATGTGGCTCAACGACGAGACGCTCTGGACCTGGCGCCGGCTCTGGCCTTTGGAGGACGCGTTCTGGAATGCCGTGCCGCGAGCGCTCAAATCGGAGGCGGCGCGACCGGTCCTGGCCCAGGCCGCGCGCGAGCTGCTCCTCGCTCAGGCATCAGACTGGCAGTTCATCATTTCGACGGGCGAAGTGGCCGACTACGCGACGCGGCGCTTCAACGGTCACTGTGACGATCTGGAGCGTCTACTCGGGACGCTCAAGAAGGGAGGAAACCTGGAGTCAGGACGGGCCCTCGCTGAGGAGCTGCGCGTGCGCGACGATGTGTTTCCGAATATCCTGCCGTCCGTCCAGAAAGCGTGGGAGGCGACCTAGGACTCAGTCGTGCCCGCCGATGTAGAGCCGAATCATCTTCTCCCAGTACGGCCAGTCGTGCGCCCACCCGTTCCAGATTCGCAGCGCATTGCCGACTCCCTTGCTCCAGAGCACGCCGGACATCTCCCGGTTGTTTTCGCAGGCGGGGTCATGCTCTCCCACCACGAGGATGATGTCCTGCCTCTGCAACGCGGCGATCCGGCCGGGATCGCGCTCGTGACGGATGAAATCGATCGGATTGCACGCGTAGACGTTCGCGTCGGAGTACCCGCCGGTCATGCGCTTGATGTCGTAGGTACCGGAGAGTCCGATGATCCGCTGCACGAGATGCGGGTTGCGCAGCCCGAAACAGAGCGCGTGGTAGGCGCCGAAGCTCGCGCCGGCCGTGATCAGAAACGGCGTGGCGTTCTTGGACAGACTGAACGGGACGACTTCGTCCTTGAGATAGCGGTCATACTGGAGGTGGCGCCAGGCGCGGTGCCCGGGGTGCACGTGGTCGGGCGCGTACCAGCTTTCTTCGTGGACGTGATGGAGGCAGAACAGCTGGATCCAGCCGCGCTCGATGTGCTCGCCGAGCACGCTGTCACGATGCATCCAACGGTCCGTCCACTCCGTCAGCGTTCCCATCGTGGTGGGAAAGATGAACACGCGGGCACCGGTGTGCCCGAGGACCTGCAGCTCCATGTGACGCCCGAGCGTCGGGCTGTGCCAGCCGTGGCGCTCCTGCTTCACGGCCGTCCGCCGTTCTTGATCAGGAAGGGCAGTGCCTTTCGGAAGCGCCGGCCCCACGCCGACTCGTGGTGTTTCCCGTGCCGGTCCTCCACAAACCGGAATTCCCGCGCCGGGTCGTAGCCCTTGGCGAGTAGCGTGTCCCGGAACCGGCGCGCGAGCGCGACGTGCGCCGCCCCTTCCTGCAGCCCGACGTCGAAGTACACCCGCCCTGTGATCCGGGGCGCCCGCTGCGCCAGACGGACGATGGCGGCGTTGGCGAACCACAGCGCCGGGCTCAACGCCGCCGTGAACCCGAAGACTTCCGGTTGATCGAAGAAGGCGTACAAGCTGATCAGCCCGCCCAGGGATGAGCCGGCGATGCCGGTATGCTCGCGATCGGGGAGCGTCCGGAACCGTTCGTCGACGAGCGGCTTCACCGTGTCGATCAGGAACCGGAGATACTGATCGCCCTGACCGCCACCCGCCTTGGGGTCCGAAAACGGGGAGTACTCGTCGATCCGGGCGGTTCCCATGTTCGGGATCGCCACCACGATCGTCTCGACGCCACGCCGGCTCGCCCGGGCGAGGGCGGCCTTCAGCCCCCAATCGCCCGCGAAACTCGTCGCCCGGTCAAAGAGGTTCTGCCCGTCCTGCATATAGATCACCGGGTAACGCGTGCCGCCGCGCTCGTACGAGCCCGGTGTGTACACGAGGATATCCCGGCTATTCCCCAACTGCGGGCTTTCGACGGCGGGAATCACGTGGATCGCGCCGGCACGGGCGCGCCTCCAAGGCATTAGGAGACTGAAGAATCGTCGCATGGCAGCCGCATAATGTATGTAAGCCCGCATGGGTTCCAAAGAGCATAAGGAGGGGTTAGCGTAGTCTCCCCATGCCCGTCGTCCTGTTTGCCGCGCCCATCCTCTCCGAGAATGCCGCGCGCATGATCGCCGCGATCGCGGGGCTCCCGGATGTGCGCACCGGTGTGATCAGCCAGGCGCCGCTCGAGGACCTTCCTCCCCCCGTCCGCTCACAGATCTCCCATTGGCGCGTCGTCGATGTGCTCGACCCTGCACAGTTGCAGGAGGCGGTCCGACAGCTGGAGGCCAGACTCGGGTCTGTCGACCGGCTGGTCGCGGCCTACGAGCAGCTCCAGGTGCCGCTGGCCGAAGTCCGCGAGCAGCGGGGGATCGCCGGCCTGCCCGCGGATGCGGCGCGCAATTTTCGTGACAAGGCGCGCATGAAGTCGCTGCTGCGTGACGCGGGGTTGCCGTGCGCGCGCCATCGCCTGGCTGCCTCGGTCGAAGACGCGGTCGGATTCGCGCGCGAGCTCGGCTTGCCGCTCGTCGTGAAGCCGCCGGCCGGGGCCGGGGCGCAAGCGACAACCAAGGTCGACGACGTGAACGCGCTCCGGGGTGCGGTCGAATCGGCGTCGCCGAGCTCCGATCGGCCGGTGCTGCTGGAAGAGTACATGACTGGCCACGAGCACTCGTTCGAGACGGTGTCGATCGGGGGACGCGCGGTGTGGCACTCGCTGACGCATTACTATCCCTCGCCGCTCGAGGTGCTGCGCAATCCGTGGATTCAGTGGTGCCTGATGCTGCCGCGCGAGGTCGAGGAGCCGCAGTACGACGACATCCGCAGCGCGGCGTTCCGCGCCCTGCAGGTATTGGGAATGGGCACGGGTCTCACGCACATGGAGTGGTTTCGGCGTCCCGACGGCACCATCGCGATTTCCGAGGTCGCGGCGCGGCCGCCGGGAGCCCAGATCATGACGGTCATCTCGCGCGCGCACGACTTCGATGCGGTGGCTGCCTGGGCCCGGCTCATGGTGTTCGACGAGTTCTCCGCGCCGCCGCGCCGCTACGCGGTCGGCGCCGCGTACCTGCGCGGCCAGGGCAACGGGCGCGTGAAGTCGATCCATGGGTTGGACCAGGTCGAGCGCGAGCTGGGATCGCTGGTCGTCGACTTCAAGCTGCCGACGGCGGGGCAGACCCCGACGGGGAGCTATGAAGGCGAAGGGTTCATCATTCTGCGTCATCCTGAGACGGCCGTGGTGCAGCGCGCGCTGCATCGGCTCGTCTCGCTCGTGCGCGTGGAGCTTTCATGAACGTGCTCATGATTTCACCCGGCTATCCAACCGAAATCAACTATTTCACCCGCGGGCTCGCGGTGCAGGGCGCGAAAGTCTACGGGATCGGCGACCAGCCCGAGCACGACCTGCCGCCGCTGGTTCGACAGCATCTCGCGGGGTACCTCCAGGTGTCGTCGCTGCTGGATGAGGCTGGAGTCGTGAAGCAGGTGGCGGCCTGGAAAGCGGCGCGGCCCATCGAGCAGGTGGAATGCCTGTGGGAGCCCGGCGTGATCCTGGCCGCGCGCCTGCGCGAGAAGCTCGGCGTCCCCGGGCAGGATTTCGCGCAGGCCACGCTGTTCCGCGACAAGGACGCCATGAAGCAGGCCGTCATCAAAGCCGGGATCCGCACGCCCAAGCACCGGCGCGCGAAGAGCGCCATCGAGTGCCAGCGCGCGGCGGAGGAGATCGGTTTTCCCGTCATCGTGAAGCCCATCGCCGGTGCCGGATCGGCGGATACGTTCCGGGTCAATTCCCGGCTCGAGCTCGACGCGGTCCTCGCGCGGTTGGGACAGGCGCGGGACGTCAACGTCGAAGAGTTCATCGACGCGGTGGAATACACGTTCGACACGATCTGCATCAAAGGAAAGATCGTGTACTGGAACATGTGCCTGTACCGGCCGCGCCCGCTGACGGCGCGGCAGGAGGAATGGATCAGCCCCCAAACCGTCGCGCTGCGCGACGTGGACGCCGAGCACCTGGCCGGCGGACGCAAGATGGGGAAGGCGGTGTTGAAGGCGCTCGGTTTCCAAACCGGCTTTACGCACATGGAATGGTATCGCAAGGAAAACGGGGAAACGATCTTCGGCGAAATCGCGGCGCGGCCCCCCGGCGCGCGCACGGTCGATTGCATGAACTACGCGTCCGACATCGATCTGTTCACCGGCTGGGCCGAGGCGGTGGTGCACGGAAAGTTCAGCCCGAAGCTCGAGCGCAAGTACAACGCCGCGATTGTCTTCAAGCGCGCGCGGGGCACGGGCAATATCCGGCACATCGAGGGGCTGGAACGGCTCAAGGCCCGGTTTGGTCCGCACATCGCGGCGATCGAGTTGCTGCCGGTCGGTACGCCGCGGCGCAACTGGATCCTGACCCTCGTGTCGGACGGATTTCTCGTCGTGCGGCATCCGGACCTGCAGGCCACGCTGGACATGGCCGATGCCGTCGGAACTGATCTGCAGTTGTACGCCGGTTGAGCGTGCGCGAGAGGAGCAGACGCATGGCTGCCAAGGTTGGACTCATCGTCGGGCGGGAATGGTCCTTTCCACCCAAGTTCATCGAGGAAGTGAATCGCCGCGACACGGGCGTCGTCGCGGACTTCGTCAAGCTCGGCCCGACGATGATGGACACCGTGCCCGAGTACGCGGTGCTGGTCGACCGGATCTCGCACGAGGTGCCGTTCTACCGGTCCTACCTCAAGTATGCCGTCTTGCAGGGCGTCATCGTCGTGAACAACCCGTTCATGTGGACCGCGGACGACAAGTTCTTCGGGGCGTCATTGGCCACCAAGCTCGGCGTCGCGAGCCCCAAGACGATGCTGCTCCCCAACAAGGAATACATTCCGGCCATCAGCCATCAGGAAAGCCTGCGCAACCTGGCGTTTCCGCTCGATTGGGACGCGGTGGTGCGCGAGGTAGGACTCCCCTGCATCCTCAAGGACGCGCACGGCGGCGGGTGGAAGGGCGTCTACATCTGCCGCACGCGTGACGAGCTGCTCAAGCATTACAACGAGTCCGGCCTGCTGACGATGGTGGTTCAGCAGTTTATCGACTGGGAGCAATTCGTCCGTTGTATCTGCATCGGGCAGCGCGAGATCCTCCCGATCCATTACGATCCCAAAGCGCGCAAATACATCGTGGATCCGGATTATCTCGCGCCGGCGCTCCGCGACCGGATCATCGCGGACTCGCGCACGCTCGTCGGCGCGCTGGGATACGACATGAACTCGATCGAATGGGCGGTCAAGGACGGCGTGCCCTACGCGATCGACTTCATGAATCCGGCGCCGGACTTCGACATCAATTCGCTCACGCAGGAATACTTTGACTGGGTCGTGCAGCACGTGGCGGATCTCGTGATTCAGCTCGCGCGGCGCAGCCCCCGCCCGGCCACGCGCCGGTTCCACTGGGAGAGTCTCTTCAAGGGTCGCGCGCGGAGCCGCGCCCCATCGACATGACGTCGGTGCTGGCGCAGGCGATTGGGCACTACCACGAGCTCTTGACTGACGAACTGGCGGGCGAGTGCCAGGCAACGCTCGAGGCCGAGCTCCGGCGCCGCGGATTGTTTTTTGGAGGGCGAGCGCTGTGTACCGTGCTGCGGCCGCGGTTCTTTACGGCCGAGCAGTACCGCTTCCTGCGCGATCGCTGCGCGATCTTGTTGCGGGCGTTCGATCGCGTCTACCAGGCCGCGCTCGAGAACGCAGCGCTGCGGCGGCAGTTCGGGCTCGCCGATTGGGAGGAAGACTTGATGAAGCCGGACCCGGGCTTCTCGGATGCCAGCCCGGTGTCTCGGATCGATGCGTTTTATCTGCCGGATGAAGGCGTGTTTCACCTGACCGAGTACAACGCCGAAACGCCAGCGGGAGCGGCGTACGCCGACGCGCTGGCCGACAGCTTCTTCGCCCTCCCGGTCATGGGGCCGTTTCTACGCCGCTTCGACATCCGCCCGCTGCCCGCTCGCCACGACGTGCTGCATGCGCTGCTCTTGGCGTACGCTGAATGGAGGGGGAGCCAGGGGAAGGGCAGTCCTGCCATGCCGCGCATTGCCATCCTCGATTGGCGCGAGGTGCCGACCTACAACGAGTTCGTGTTGTGGGTAGACTACTTTCGCGCGCGGGGCCTCGAAGCGCGGATCGTCGATCCGCGGGAGACGGAGCTCAAGGGCGGTCGGCTGGTGGCTGATGGGCAGCCGATCGACTTGATCTACAAACGCGTGCTCATCAGCGAGCTCGTGGAACGGGGTGGCCGCGATCACCCAGTGGTCCGCGCGGTCGAATCCGGCGCGGTGTGCATGGTGAATCCGTTTCGCTGCAAGCTGCTGCACAAGAAAGCGAGCCTGGCGGTGTTGAGTGACGAGCGGAACGTGGGATTGTTCTCGGACGACGAGCGCCAGGCGATCGACGCCCACATTCCCTGGACACGGGTGGTCGCGGAGCGCAAGACGCGCCACGCAGACCGGACGGTGGACCTGGTCCCCTTCATTATTGAACAGCGCGAACGCCTCGTGCTCAAGCCGAATGATGCGTATGGCGGCGCGGGAATCGTGCTCGGGTGGGAAGTGGACGGCCCGAGGTGGGACGCGGCGGTTCGCACGGCGCTGACCGAGCCGTTCGTGGTGCAGGAGCGGGTGCCGATTCCGAGCGAACCGTTTCCGAGTGTCGTAGACGGGCGCGTGGTTTTCGCCGACCGCATTTTGGACACCGCTCCGTACGCGTACCATGGGACGCACGTCGACGGGTGCATGTCGCGCCTGTCCACCGCCGCTCTCGTCAACGTCACGGCCGGCGGTGGGTCGCAGACGCCGACGTTTCTCGTGGAGGCACGATGAAGGCCCCCTCCCTCACGCTCGGCATCGAGGAAGAGTATCAGATCATCGATCCCAAGACGCGTGAGCTGAAGTCGTACATCACGGAGATCTTGAGCGGCGATAGCCTGGTGCTGGCGCAGATCAAGCCAGAGCTGCACCAGTCGATTGTGGAGGTCGGCACCAAAGTCTGCACGACCCCGGCGGAGGTGCGGGCGGAGCTGGTGCGACTGCGTCGCGACGTCCTGGGACTGGTGGCCAAGAGCGGGCTCAAGATCGCCGCCGCGGGCACGCATCCGTTTTCGTCGTGGGTCGATCAACAAATCACGCCGCTGGAGCGCTACCTCGGCGTGCGGGAGGACATGGGGGAGTTGGCGCAGCGGTTGCTGATCTTCGGGACGCACATCCACATCGGTATCGAGGATCGCGAGTTTCTGATCGACGCGCTCAATGTGGCGCGCTATTTCCTGCCGCACCTCATGTGCTTGTCCACCAGCTCGCCGTTCTGGGGAGGCCGCAACACGGGACTCAAGTCGTATCGCAGCATCGTGTGGCGCGGCTTCCCCCGCACCGGCGTGCCCCGCGCGCTGCGTTCGTGGAGTGAGTATACGGAGTTGGTGGAGCTGCTCACCGCCACCCGCTGCATCCCGAACGGGTCCAAGATCTGGTGGGACGTGCGTCCCAACTGGAGCTATCCGACGCTCGAGTTCAGGGTATGCGACGTGTGCACGCGGGTTGATGAAGCGGTCTGCATTGCGGCCATCGTCCAGGCCATCGTCGCGAAGATCTGGAAGCTGCGGCGGGACAATATGACGTTCCGCGTGTACTCCTCGGACTTCATCGAGGAGAACAAATGGCGCGCCGTGCGCTACGGGTTCGACGGACGGCTCGTCGATTTCGGCAAAGGGGTCGAGCTGCCGGCGCGGGAGCTGGTACGCGAATTGCTCGTGTGGTTCATTGACGACGTGCTGGACGAGCTCGGCAGCCGCAAGGAAGTCGAATACGCGTTTCGCATTCTCGACGAGGGCTCGAGCGCGGATCGCCAGCTCGCCGTGTATGCGCGCACGGGAGATTTCAAAGCCGTGGTTGACCACGTCATCGCCGAGACGGCGGAAGGACTCTAGTTGCCAATTATTGGTATCACCACCCAGACGCTCGAAGCCATTCCCGATCAGCTGCCACGCTGCTGGATCATGAGCCAGCGCTACGTCCACGTGCTCACCGCATCCGGTGCGATTCCCTGGGTGATCCCGCTGCTCGAAGGCAACGAAGCGACGCTGCGCCAGATCTACGAACGGCTCGACGGGTTGTTCCTCCCCGGCGGCGTGGACGTCGATCCGGCCACGTATGGCGAGTCCAAGAGCGAGCTGTGCGGCCGCATCGACGCCGCGCGTGACTGGACGGAGCTGCTGCTGGCGCGCTGGGCCCTCGCCGACCGCAAGCCGGTGCTCGCGGTGTGCCGCGGCGCGCAGCTGATCAACGTCGCGGTGGGCGGCTCGCTGTATCAGGACGTCGGCGCCCAACACCCGGACGCGATCAAGCACGACCATTTTCCCATTCAGGGCCGCCGCCGCGACGAGCTGGCGCACGAGGTGCAGGTCGCGCCAGGGTCGCGGCTCCATCGCCTGTTCGGCGCCGACACGCTGGCCGTGAACAGCATGCATCACCAGGGGATCGCCCGATTGGCCCCCGGCCTGCGGGCGGTCGCCACGTCACCAGACGGCCTGATCGAAGGCGTCGAAGGCGGGGTCAATGGCCAGTTCCTGCTCGGCGTGCAGTGGCACCCCGAGGACCTGATCGATGTCGACCCGAGGATGCGGCGCCTGTTTGACGCTTTTCTAGAAGCCTCGAGTCCGTGACGAAATGCGGCACGGTGGTGCTCGCGGGCCGGCCCAACGTCGGGAAATCGACGCTGCTGAACAGGCTCGTCGGCGAGCACCTCGCGATCGTGTCGCCCAAGCCGCAGTCGACCCGCATGCCGGTCATCGGACTGCTCACGAAGGACGATACCCAGTACATCTTCACCGATTCGCCGGGTCTGCTCGAGCCCGAATACCAGCTGCATGAGGCGATGCGCCGCGCGGCGCTGCGCGCGATCGAGGACGCCGAATTGATCGCCTATCTGCATCCGCTCGGTGAGTATCCCGCGCCGCCGCTCGCGAGCGTCGCGAAACTCGAGCGGGCCCCGCGCGCGCCGATCCTCACGATCTACACGAAGGCCGATCTCGCGCCGGCTCGCCCCGAGGTCCTCGCGGTGTCCGCGCTCACCGGCGCCGGGATCGACGCGATGCTCGCCACGATCCGCGACCGCCTGCCCGTGAGCCCCTTCCACTATGACCCGGACGAGCTGGCCACGCAGCCGATGCGCTTCTTCGCGGCGGAGTTCATCCGCGAGGCCGCGTTCGAGCTCCTGCACGAAGAGCTGCCCTACAGCGTGGCTTGTGAGATCGACGAGTTCCGGGAGGGCGCCGAGCCGGTATATATTCGGGCGATGTTGTACGTCGAGCGCGACAGCCAGAAGGGAATCGTCATCGGCGAGGGCGGCCGCACCATCAAAGCCCTCGGCGCCGCGGCGCGCGTCAAAATCGAAGCGCTGCTCGGCCAGCGCGTCTTCCTCGATCTGCACGTCAAAGTCCTCCCCAAGTGGCGCCGCGACGAACCCGCGCTCAAGCGCCTGGGGTACGCCGCCTCATGAGCCTCGCCCCCGACCTGCTCGAGATTCTCGTCTGCCCCAAGTGCAAGGGCCCGCTGGAGCACCGGACCAATCCCGAGGCGTTGGCCTGCCACACGTGCCGCCTCGTGTACGCCGTCGAGGACGACATTCCCATCATGCTGATCGATGAGGCGAAGCCGTTCTGATGGACGGCCGGACGGCCTGACGGCCGGCCGGACGGTTGCTGCACTCCTCATGCTGGCCGTCGGGCCGTCAGGCCGTCTGGCCGCACAGGAACCCCCACTAAACGCGGGCGCGCTGTTTCTCGTCTTTCCCGTCGGCGCGCAGGCCGTCGGCATGGGCCAGACCGCGACGGCCGCGGCGGGGCGGGGGGATGCGGCGTTCTGGAATCCGGCGGGCCTCGCCACCCTCAGCGACGACGAGTTTGCGCTGCACAGTGCCAACCTGGTCGCGGGCCGCAGTCACGTCCTGGGCGCGTACTTTCCCTCGCGCGGGATCGGCGTGATCGGCGGCGCCGTCTACCTCGTGGATTACGGTGATCTCGACCGCACCGACAACAACGGCAACACGATCGCGCGCATCGCCCCGCGCAACTTCGAATTCCTCGCATCCTTCGCGACCAGCCTCGGCGGTTCCTTCATGCTGGGCGTGAGCTACAAACTGATTCAGTTCCGCGTGGACTGCAGCGGCGACTGCCGCGACTTTCCTTCGGGGACCGGCGCCACGCATGCGCTCGATTTCGGCGGACAGTTCAACGTCGGTGCGGGCGGTCCGCTCCGCCTGGGTGTGGCGTTGCGCAACGTCGGTTTCCGGCTCCAGGTGCAGAACCAGGCGCAAGCCGATGCGCTCCCCACGCGGCTGGCGGTCGGCGCGCTCTACGAGCTGCGACTGCGTCCCGCCGCGGGACGCACCCTGGAGGAGGCATTCGACGTGAAGCTCGCCGCCGATCTGGACAGTCCCTGGGGTCAGGCCGGGCAGTCCGAGACGCGGCTCGGAGTCGACATCGGGTACCAGAAGCTGGTGCGCGTGCGGGCCGGCTACGCGTTCGTGCAGGATGGGTTGAGCGGACCCAGCGTGGGGCTGGGTCTCGAAAGCGGATCGCTCGGTGTGGACCTCGCGCGCGCCTTCCTGACGGGATCCGATCTGCAGGTGGAGAGTCCCACCTTCTTTTCGTTTCGCGTGACGTTCTGATGTACTCGGTCGTCCTGTGCCTCGCGCTGCTGCAACAGCTCGGCGGCGTGCCCTCCCCCTTCCAGCTGCCGCCGGCGGCCCGGGAGGACACGGCGCGTCGCGCGAGCATCTACGTTCGCCCGCTCGCCTCCCTGATCGTGCCCGGGAGCGGACAACTGCTCGCGGGCCAGGATCGGGGCGCGGTGTATCTCGCGGCAGAGGTGTACCTGCTGTCGCGTTACCTGCAGCTCGACCACGACGCGACGCAGGAAGCGCGGCGCTACCAGGATCTGGCGTTCGATGTTGCGCGGCGCTCGTTCCAGCCCACGCAGCGCGACACGGTGTTCGAGTACTACGAGCAGATGGAGCGGTTCGTCGAGAGCGGCGCGTACGACGCGGACACCGGGTCTGCGTTCGTGCCCGAAAGCGACACCCGGACCTACAACGGCTCGGTGTGGTTGCTGGCGCGCCGCACGCACTGGGAGGATCCCAACGTGCCGCCCGATCCGACGTCGCCGCAGTACTGGAAGGCGCTGCAGTTCTATCAGGCGCGCGCCGTGAGCGGGAACTTCCAGTGGAGCTGGCACGAGCATTCGCTCGAGCATCAGGTGTTCCGCGACTACCTGCGGCGCAGCGACAACGCATTCCGGCACGCCCAAAGCCAGATCGGCCTGCTGCTCGCGAATCATCTGGTGAGTGCGATCGACGCGCTCGTCTCCGCGCGCATGAGCGCCGCGGCCGGCCGCAACGCCGTAATGCGCACGTCGATCGGCATCGGGGGACGGTCGCAAGTGCAGTTCTCGCTCTCCTTCTGACCACAAGCCGCATTCCCACACAGGAATCACTATGAGCTGGATAACAAGTCCCGAGGCGTGGCTGGGGCTGCTCACGTTGACGCTGCTCGAGATCGTGCTCGGCATCGACAACATCATCTTCATCTCGATCCTCGCGGGGAAGCTTCCCGCCGAGCAGCAGATGCGCGCGCGCCGCGTCGGCCTGCTTGGCGCGATGGTGACGCGCGTCGCATTGTTGGCGGCGCTCGCGTGGATCATTCGCCTCACGGCGCCGCTGTTCTCGGTGGCCGGTCGCGAGTTCTCGGGACGAGACCTGATTCTCGTGGCCGGCGGGCTGTTTCTGCTCGCCAAGAGCACGCACGAGATCCACGACTCGCTCGAGGGGGATCCCGGGCGCGACAATCCCAGGGGCCGGGCGTCGTTCACTGCCGTGGTAGGGCAGATCATGGTGCTCGACATCGTGTTCTCGCTCGATTCGGTGATCACGGCGGTGGGAATGGCGCGCCATCTGCCGGTGATGATCGCTGCGGTGGTGATCGCGGTGGGTGTCATGATGTTCGCCGCCGCGCCGATCAGCGATTTCGTGCACCGGCATCCGACCGTGAAGATGCTGGCGCTCAGCTTTCTGTTGATCATCGGCGTGTCACTGGTGGCCGACGGGCTGGGCCAGCACATTCACAAAGGCTACATCTATTTCGCGATGGGCTTCTCCGTGTTCGTCGAGGCGCTCAACCTGCGGGCGCGCGCGCGTGTGCGCAGCCGACCGGTGGAATTGCGCGATGCGGTGACGGGGGAAACGCCGGTCGCCCGCGGTTAATTTGACACGGGAAACGACGAGGCCTAAGTTTAGGCGGTTTCTACCCTTACGCGAGGAGAGAAGGTGCGGTCGCGCCAAGCCATCCTCTTCTTCTCGCCGGCTGGACGTGCCGTACCTGACTTCGTGACCGCCTGGGTCAACGGGAAGAACATGCCCGTGATCACGCTCCCCCAGGCGTCCGCCGTAGAAGAGCGGGTCCTGCGCCTGCCGCCGACCCTCGTGGTGGTGGATGCCGACAGCGCCGGAGATGAGGGGATGCAGCTGTGCGCCCGGCTCAAAGGGGACGCGTACACCGCCATCGTGCCCCTCGCCGTGGTCACCAACCGGCACGCGACGGATGTGGTGCGGCGGTGGTTCGCGGCCGGAGCGGACGAGGTGATCACGCCGCTGTTCGAGCCCGGAGAGCAGGCGGGACGGCTCGACGCCCTCGTGACGCGTGCCGAGCGCGACGTCGCGGTGAATCCTTCGACGCGCCTCCCGGGCACGACGGAAATCGAGCGCGAGATCAAGCGGCGCATGGAGCTCGGCGAGTTTTTCGCCGTGTGTTACGCCGACCTGGATCACTTCAAGGAATACAACGATCGCTACAGCTACTACGACGGCGATCGGGTGATCTATCTGCTGTCGCGCATCCTGCACGACGTGGTGCGGGGCATGATCGGCAAACACGGGTTTGTCGGTCACATCGGCGGCGACGACTTCATCTTCGTCCTCCCGATCGACAGCATCGGGGAAGTGTGCACCGAGATTCTCGAGGTGTTCGATACGCTGGTGCCGTTTCAGTACAACGAGCAGGACCGCCGGGCGGGCTACTATTTCGGCAAGGACCGGCGCGGACAGCTGCACCGCGTGCCGCTGATGACGCTGTCGATCGGCGTGGTCACGAATCAGCACCGGCGCTTTGCGCACCCCGCGCAGGTCAGCGAGCTGGCGACGGAAATGAAGAGCTACGCCAAGACGCAGGCGGGCTCGGTGTTCGTGGTCGATCGCCGCCACGATCGCGATGCGGCAGACGAGCAGAATGGAGAGAGCGAGCGCTAAGACGTGAACGTCACCTGTCCGTCGTGTGAGACCGTGTATCGCGTAGACCCCGCCAAGGTCCCGGCGGGCGGTCTGCGCGCGCGTTGTAGCGTCTGCAGCAACGTGTTTGCGGTCAGCCCCGACGGGG
>Ga0137432_1000238_pt1 | contig 38618 bp, 55 predicted proteins | sample EasRivERMZT820_2_FD_102337 | JGI IMG/M metagenome (GOLD analysis project Ga0137432, IMG submission 102337) | Soil microbial communities from meander-bound floodplain in the East River, Colorado, USA - East River MetaG ERMZT820_2 | ecosystem: Environmental > Terrestrial > Soil > Floodplain ... | reverse complement strand
TAGACAGGCCTAGAGAAGGAAGAGCTTTAGCGCCTCCAAGGAAGAATCGAGTGGCATCACCTATGATCTCATCTAAACCTTCTTCATTAGAAGTCTTAGGCTCTAGATACTCACCAGCATTCTTATCCGATTTAGTTAGCTCATGAAACCGTTCCGACGTCGGAAGCCTTAACCAATCAGGAACGCCCTTTGCTTTATCCTTCTCTTCCAATTGTTGATACGTTGGCGTTTTACCACCTGTAGCGGCTGATAGAAGATTTATACCACCTCCTAGTATATCACCAGGCAATCCAGCAACAGCTTCAGCTGCACGAGTTCCTGCTCTAGCTAAATTTCTACCTACGTACTTCCCTAAGCCTTCTTCTTGCGCCTCTGGCTCATCTAATAATTCGTATGGCATCTTATCCCCCAACGTTTATTATTTTGCCAGTCTTGGTATCTCGTACGCGACCCTTGTATCCTGCAGGAATCTTATCTACCGTGCGATTAGCGCCAGCAAGGGCAATCTTTTCAGCCTGTTGAGCCAACTGTTCATCTATAGGATTAAACCGCTCTCTCACTTGAGCTTCTATATCGCCAGGAATCTCTCCCTTGTTTTCTTTTATAAGATCACGACGAATGTTCTGCTCGAGCTCGATACCTTGGTCAACAAGCTTATTGATCTGAGAGATGCGTATGATACCTTCTGCCGTGTTCCATAAAGAAGGTAAAGAACCTTGGAAGGTTTTTTCTAGATAGTTAGTGATTCGTGCGCCAGGACCAAATGCCGTGCTAGCATTTTGAGCTAGTCTTTGAGAGAGCTTCTTGGCAACCTGGGTAGCATTGTTAACATTGAAATCTTCAAGTCCAACCTTAGATAACAACTGGTATGCTCCACCACTTCTCAATTGACCTGTCTTAGCAAGCTTCTCTAAAAGATCGTAATCACGAATATTCTTACGCGCAGCGAGAACTTTTTCATCACCAGGCTTTAGGTACTCACGAACCTCTTTATTGTTCTTACGGCCTATATCTGACTTCTTTAGCTCTAGCTTTTCCTTCTCTCTTCGCTCATGAGGAGATGTGAAGGCTTCACCAAGAAGACGTGCCTTCTCTTGATCAAAGTTAGACTGTTGTTGAGGAACTTGTTGAGGTTGTTGTTGTGGAGAGGCTTGCTGTTGCTGGCCACCCTGTTGTTGCTGCTGTAGCATCGACATAAGAGCTTCAGGAGAAACTTGAGCCTGAGATAAAGCCTGTCTCATTAATGGATTTGTATTCTGCCCTAAGAAATCAGCAGCATTAAGATTAGGTGCTTGTTGCTGAAGTGCTCCCATGCCGCCTTGCTGTTGTTGTTCTTCTTGTTGCATTGGGCCTTGCTGTCCTTGTTGGCCTTGTTGCTGTTCGAAGAGTTGGCTCAACTTCATCAATGCTTCTGGGTTCTGTAAAAGAACCTTTCGCTCTTCAGGGCTTACGTTTGCTAGAAGGTTTGAAATGCCTTGACCAAAATATGGCTTGTACGCCTGTGCTGACTGAGCTTTCGCATGCTGACTTTGAACGTGCTCTAATTTATTTCTAGCCAACTCTTGAAGGCCAGTGCCTAAAGCAGCACCGAGTCGCCCACCAGCACTTGAATCTGCTATTACTTGCATAGTCTCTCCTTATCGAGGTTTTTGCATATTTTGCAATGCATTATTCAACATGTACGACTGATAGAACGATGGAGCCGCTTGAATAGCGCCATGCATTAAATTCTCTCCGAAACCAGGCTGACTTTGCTGATAGTAGTTCTGGAAAGATGGGCTTAGACCTAGCGATAGTTGACCTAAAGCATTCTGTTGATTCTGTTGGCCATATTGCTGTCTCTGCATAGCCAAGGTGTCTCCTAACCCTCTTCCTGCTTGTCCAAGTTGCGATGCAAATGCTCCAGATGACAGTGCATTATTGCCCATAGAGGTGAATCGTTCTGCAATAGAAGGAACAATGTTTTGATGGAATTGGTTTTGGGCATAGTTAGAGATATCTTCAAAGCCTGCGTAGGGATTCTGTAAGTTTTGTTGCCCTTGGCCTAAAAGCATAGAGAGGATCTGTTGTTGTTGGGGATTGAAATTTTGAGCTTGTTTGACGCCGCCTTTCTCTCCACCACCAAATAAACCACCAAACAATCCTGCGAGACCACCAGCTCCTGCACCTATTGCAGTACCTATTCCTGGAACCATACTTCCAATTGCCGCACCGGCACCTGCTCCGCCTAAGCTGCCCTGCAATCCTCCCAACCAATTTGCCATCGTCTCTCCTATTTAAAATTTAACATACTCTAGGGTCACTTGAGAGTCGGTAAACGTGACTCCCGAGTTATTATCTATTATTACCTGCGTTGCGCTGGTTCTAACCTCTATGTTATTACCGGCCGATCCAGCGAATGTTATCGGATAACCAACCAAAGTTCCTGTATTGGTTGCCGCTCCCGATATAAACATCCATATCAAGGTATTCGTAACCGTTATACCATGGTTTACCGCTGTTACTCCAGCACCCAAAGCACCAGTATTTACAGTCTTTTGGAATCCTGGCCGTAATTGCATTGGCTCATTAGATGCAGGGTTGAAATACAGCTTTCCGTTAACGAACTCTTCATTAATGTAGTAGCCGCTAGACTTCGTGTTCAGAACAAGGGCAATGTTGTTAACGTTCTGATACAACCGAACCAAAAGCTCTTTGAATTCTGGACTACCAACTTCTACATCATAAAGACGGGATATATCCCACACATTGGTAGTTGGAACAAACGAACCAGTATTAATCTGCTGCTCAAGGTTATACGCCATGGCTCCTCCTTATTGGAATCTATAGCTAGTTGGTTGCGCATAGATACACATCGCATGGAGAACAAAGTCAGCTTCTCGTATGAGTACGTTCCTCATTTGGGCATCATTCAATACCAACTGAAGCTGAACGACTTCACCATCTGCCTGGAAGTAGACCGGGTGCCATAAGCGAACAGCATCTTTCTCAAACTGTACGGGAGCTGGAACCAATGGGTTGGTGTCTATGTAGGGGAAGGTATCTAGCGTACCGCTTCCTAACAACACGCCATTACCTGCACTATCCTGCAAGAGAGGTATGTCGGCAGTCGATACATAGAAATCTACTTGAATCTCACCAGAAGCAGTCTTATCAACCATAAAATCTACCTTAGAGACATACGCATTCCTGCCATCTTTGGCATAGAAGTTATACTCTTTGGTTCGGATAGATATCTGAGATACGCGAGACATCAGGCCACCACCTGAATAAGTGCCAGCAAGAATGCTGCCTATAGCATCTTCATAGATGAAATCGAAGGTGCTTGCTGTGTAATTACTACTTATGACCTTGAATATCTTATTATTTATCAGGGTCAGATTGCCGGTTCCCGTAATTCCCTGAAAGTACACATATTGTCCTTTTCGAAGATTATGATCGGTAGCTGTAACGGTCACTATATTGAATGGAGCAACCACCGGTACCGTTAGATTCGTGACCTGTAGAACAGCCGCATTGGTAGTTTCTTCAGCGTCACAGATGAATGTATAGCCTTGCTGGTTTCCTGCCACTACCTGTCTAAACTTCGATTGCACAGATCCACTATCCCATCCTTCAGAGTCATCCCATGAAACTGTTTCTGAGTCCCATGTTACGCCTGTCGTAGGCTGGAAATACCCAAAAGCAGTGATGGAGTCGTCATTGAACGCCCATGTGCCAGTCTTGTAATTCAACACAAGTACTCTTGTTGGATAAGGAAAGTCTGCGCTTGAATCAGTATCAGGAAGCGCCCAATAAACCATCTCTACAAAGAAATCTCGAATGCCATACACGCGCTGGACGCCACCATCTACGTTATGAATCTCGAATACCTCATCAGGTATCTTGTCATCTATACGTTCCACGTTTGATCCGTTACAAGCATGGATACCCACGTTTCCTACACCGATACAGACTTTGTCGAAGGGGATAATACTATTGGTCGACTCTGCACCAAGCTCGGTGTTAATTTGTTGCCACGTGAAGGGATATGCTTGGTTTCCTGTATACACAAGCTCCCATGTTGATCGCTCAAAGAATACTATGAGGCGATCCTTAACGAACTCTACAGTAACAATAGACTCTGTTGTTGCCGCATCGATAAAGTTGCCTTTGCCTGCTAAGTCCTGTCGCCATGCATCAGAAGCTAATGGAGAACCTAGCTGGGAATAGCGTGCTCTGTTAGGATAATTGGTACCGGGCAATGGAGCCGCTATACCTTCCCATGTATTAAGAGCAACCAATCTATTCTTAAAAACGACGAGTATTCGAGCACTATTTAGAAAGTTAGGTGTAGCATCAATTTGAGGCCTGAAGTTATGCCAGCTTCCATCGAAATACCGCATAAAGTTCGGTTCAAGCTCATTGAAGTTAGTGACGAAGAAGACTTTGTCAGATGCATTTGCACCAGTCCAGGTAGTGCTCCAGAAGAATTCAGAGTTGTCGCCCGTCCATACTGCAGCTCCTGCGGTAGCTTCAGTGGAAAGCCTTTCCCAGCCACTTGAGTATTGATAGGCATAACGAGTATCAAAACCAATAATAAACTCGTCATTAATGCTACTTTGCTCATAAGTCAATAATCCCATAACAGGTAGGTTTGGGTAGAAATAGACTATTGTACCATTAGGCAAACCGGTCGCAGTTATATTGAATGCAGAATCGGTTAAATTATATGTCGCTGGGGCAATAGATCCATCAGTACGTAACATTTGCTGAGCACCGGGAGCGGGATTCCATACAGTAAACACTATGTTAGAAGCGCTGAAAGCCTGACCTATACCAGTAGGCATGCCCACATCAGCCAATATAGTTCTTACATTTCCCGCTAGCGCACCTCCAGCAATAACACCAACCTGAACCCTAAACCGAGAAACTAGAGAGTTATCACCAAGCCAGCGTGAGCCAAACCGTTTTCTTACGCGACCCCGAAAGACATAAACATTCTCCAGCTCAGAAAATGCCTCATCAGGGATCAACCAGGGTTTATAGTCTGTTTGAAGACCAGATTTCTCATCATAGGGCGCTATAAAAAAACGATCTGCCATGCTACACCCCTATTGCAAGGTACTGGAAGTTTACAGGTCCGAACGATCCCGTAGACGTTCTGCGAGACGCGAACACAGAAAATTGAGTGTAAGGGGCTAAGAAATTGTTCAATCGAACGAATCCATCACCGTCAGAAGTGTTTACGTAGGCTGTTGTAACCTGCATGGAGAATATGTTGGTGAATGCAGGAATATTGGCACCTACTGGGAAGGTAACGGTGGTAAGTCCGGTAGCGCTGGTATGCCCCCACTTCAGCAGAATTCCAGAGGGCAAATACGTCCACCCAGAAGAAGCCAATAGTCCGCCCGTGAACTCGACTACTGAACCACTCGATTGTCTGCGCCAGGCAATTTCTGGCACGTTGGTAAGCGAAGAGGTTTGAGAGAACAATGCAACTTCACCAGCAGCTGTTACAGGAGCAGGTGACTGAACCGGCATGGTTACCTTATTATGCTTACCTTGATTAGTAAGATTGTAACCTACGTGGTCTACCTCAAAAGTTGAGCCAATCACTGAAAAGTTCTGATTGATCGGTACGCGGGTTACCCCTAACGTTTGCCCTGTAAGGGGCACATTATTTAATGCCATGCTATCTCCTTAATAAGGCCATCCGCCAGGTCCAAACCAACCGAATCCATAATTCTTACCTTGCGTATAGATAGTCACTGTTCGTTCGTTACACTGAATAGAGAGAGTAGTTCTTAGAACTAATCGCTCTTGTTGTTTGAACTCAGGCATAATCTGCTGAACAGAATCCAGATCCATACGATCTTCAAATATCTTTTTAGATGCGCCATAGGCTATGTACTGCCACCACTGTTCCAACTGAGGTACATCAGTAGTGTTAATCAGTTCAGTAGGCCGCATATCGACTTCGATCTGAACGCCGTAGACCTTGTCAGGGACTGGACGAATGGTGAATTTGCTATCGTAGAAAAGCATCCCTAGAGGCTTGCCTGGCTGGTAGAGAATCCCTTCAAACCATATAGTTGCCGCAGTTTGCGTGATTTGCGGGAAAGTTATTACATATTGTCCGGTAATATAGTTTATGTAATTATTTGGGTTCTGAGTTGTGTCAAAAGGAGCAACCAATGGAACATCGGCGGGGGTAAGATTTCCGATCTGATTGTTGATGGGCACATCTACCATGACCATTGCTGAACCATTGGTGTCTAAGCAGTTAAAGTTAACACTTCTTTGCAGTATAAATGGCAAACCAGTGGAAGGAGCTGCTACTGTACCCGTAAATGGTCCAGATGAGTTGTTCCCTCTGAGTTGCGTGTCTGCAATAGTATTTGTTTGAGGCCAATAGCCGTAGAACACATCACGCCATTGTGTATAGAAGGCTTGTATGCCTGCCATAAACACTGGTGGATGTACGGCTATGTATCGGTTCTTGAAGTTGAATAAAGGATCTGTGGTAACAGTGGTGTTAGTATCGTAAACGTCTACACCTGGTTGCGTATAGAAAGTGAGCAGCTTTCTAAGGGTAAACAATCGTAAGTGCTCAGGGAAATCGTACAGAATGAACGTATTGATATACTCATCTAACTGCTCATTAGTTAACTGAGACAGCGATGGGCTTCTCGTTATCCTACGCACCTTCGTACGTATAGCTTGCAGGGTAGAATTGGCCATTACTACACTCCTTTTTAAAAGTGCTTATTGCGGCATAAATAATTCAACAAAATATCTGCAGGGCTAGGGTAAAATTAATCCTTTAGATATGTCCAGGTCTTTAAAAGCTTTATGTCACTTATGGTCATCTTGTCCACCCCATATTTAGCTGCCAACTCTGACCCAGTCTGACCGCACAATAAAGCGCATCTAATTTCCTTAACATCCTTTACGGTCAATTTTGCCTTCACGCTTCTGCCCTTTTTAAACATATCTCTAATGTTATCTGCACAACTTCCAAGGAACAGATGCCTGGGGTTAGTGCATACTTCATTGTCACAGGTATGACATACATACATTCCTTCTGGTATAGGCCCCTTATATATCATCCAAGAAGCCCTATGTGCTTGTATCTGCTTCTTGTCATAAGAAAGACGTCCTCTACCTTCCAACAATGTACCTTTCCATCCCCAGCATCCATTTCCTCTTCTTTTATCCGCATACTTATCAAAATACTTTTTTAGTCTTTTAACTTTTTGCTCGAAGGTTGATACACTCCAAAATTCCATAATGATCCTCTAGTTTATACGGTTACAATTTCTGTATTGTACCATACAAACTATGGATATGGGAGTACGTTTTGTGTTGCCTCTGTTAATAGGTCATTTACTTCGCCTATGGGCACAACCTGAGCAGGTGTTCCAAAATCACCAGGTTGAAAATCTGGAACTACAAATGCATCAAAGGTGGTTGTATCTATAGGCACAGTGAACTGCGTATCATTAACTACCGTTATAGGGGCTTCCAAACCGTTTACCCTGACCATTCCAAATCCACTTGGCACATAAAGCCGAACGATTAACCCGGTTGAATACTGGTGATTGCCAGGGTTAATGCCATCAAATGTCGTTGTTATCAAAGCACTTTCAGCCTGAGTGATGGACAAGATATTGCGCATTGCTCGCTGGAAGGTTGGGAACTGAACGCCATAATAATTAGGTGTATTTGGTATAGACATTTCGTACCCTTATGGAGAAACAGAGACTTCTACTAAATTTGATGGATACATATCAACATCGTCATCCATGTACTCGAGAGAATGGAATGCGTAGCGATGAACCTTCTTGGCTTGCTGAAGAGAGTTGGTTTGCAATCTTCCATCTGGATTTTGTGCCCCACGGATACCTTGCTGACCGAATTCACCTTGAAGATGTTGATATTCTTTGTAATAACAGTTGTTGTTCAAGTGACGAGCTACACCACGAGGGATTCTATAACGCTCACCATCACACATCTCATAGATGACGTTTTCATCGCCTGGATAGTATTTGTAGCTAAAAAGAACAGCACCTCTACCACCATTGGTCGCAGGATTTTCTAGGTTCTTGAAGATACCGGTTACTAATTCAGCATCCCGATCTTTCATCTTCTGAATTTGTTTAGATAAGTCATCACGAGAAACCTTTTTTCGTTCTACTCGTGCTTGAGCAGCTGTAGCTGGCATTATTTCTGGCTTTTTCATAGCTTCCTTTCATTGCTTTCTACTCGAAGGAAGGGCACCCGAAGATACCCTTCCCACTTTAATTACAGATTATTTACACTGAATGATTTACCAGCAACCCAGTAGATCACATCGTTATTAGCACCTGCTGGAGAACTTGTTCCCGCAACGAGTTGAATACCGATATAAGCTGTGTTAACGGTAGAATCACCGAGGATGTTAGCGCCTAGGAGAAGCGCTTCAGCTGTGTTTTCACCCATAGGAACAACTTGCGCTGGAGTGAATCCAGGAGCAGTTGTTAGAGGGAATGCAAACGCAGAGAATCCTGTGGTATCAATATCAATAGTTATAGTGTTAGTTACGCCATCGGCATCTGCCTGATTGATCGCAACGATGGTAGCTTGTAGTCCGTCAAGAGCGGTCATACCATATGCCAAAGCAGTAACGGTAGGAACGATTAACCGAACAACTTGGCCTACTGTATACGAGTGCGTTACAGACAAGGTCACAATAGCTTGCGTAGCTTGTGAGATCTTGGTGATGTAGCGAGAACTTGGATAGAAGTAAGGGTTGTAAGGTATGCGGCGGAATGTACCAGCACCTGGGTTAGCGCTTGCTATTTGGGCCATGTAGGCGAGTGTAAAACTTACACCTGCGCTTAGGGCACCAATAGTGAAGTCTAAGCCACCCAATTGAAGTGCACCTACAGTATTGAATATGCGAACAATATCACCATTACTTAATGATGCAGTGTTAGCTGTATTCACTACTGGAGGGTTACCGGCTGTTATACCAGTAAGAGCCAATGAGGGACCAGGTAAGTTGACAGATGAATCTACTAAGTAGAAACCTGCATTAGCAGCAATTTGAGCTACAGCAAGAGCGCCTGTAACAGCAGTCTTTGTGTAAACTAGTCCACGACCTTGCGCCATTCCCCGTTGCCAGTAGAATTCTGCGCCTGTTCCGGCACCAGCAGCAATAGATACTGTGTAGTTTTTAACCCACATCCAGTCCAAATCAGACCTTAGTTGGATTACTACGTTGGCACCGGTAGAAGTGAAGCGACCTTGATTAGTTCCTGAAAATACAACAGACATCGTGTTCTCCTATCGTAGCGTACAACGCATATTGGTGATCCATAAATCGTTCAATATCCGTGGGACTTCTGCGAAGACATAACCAATGGTTACGTTCTGGAAGAGAGGATCCGAGAACACTGGCGGTCTGTATAAGAAACGAGCCGAGTAATTATCTTGCTCCACGCAAGCCAGGGCCTCCATACCTTGAACAAAGACGTTATACACGTCATTGCCCAATGCAGATGCATTTGGAGACACACTCGCAACTGAAGAAAGCATGAAGCGAACGTTATTAACGTTACCCCATTCTGATCTCAATACACGATTGTCGTTTGGATAGTTCCACTTAGAAATGAACCCGTTTATGTTGTTCAAATCTTTAGACAACTTGGTATGACCTAGTGCTAGATAAGCATCGCGTACCGGCCCGGTTCCAAATTTATCTTCTCCGCCGATGGTATCGAGGATCATCCATGCATCGTTTGTTAACAATGTAGAGGTGACTTCATCAATATCAGAGAGTGATAAATCCGTAGGCAAGTCGCCGTTGTTTCCGCCGGTACAATTGTAGATAGAAGCTGTTGAAGCTAACATATCTCTGGTCAATTGGTCTTCGGTCATACGGAGCGATAAGCCGAGCAGTTCAGCTGTTTCATTCAATACAGGGTCTTGGTTTTGAAGCGTTACCTGTTGGTTGATTGCTACATAGAGGCCATAAAATGACATGGTAGCGTCAATATCAACACGATTGAGAGGCGTTGCTGGAGGGGTTGCGCCGCTGGGCCCAAGTGGGACTGGAGCGGTTGGCAATCTATCGTAGCGCGCCATTCTTAAAGTTCTTCCACCCTTAGCAGGCAAACGTTTTGCGAGTGCGCCGAGCTTCATGATCAGATTAGGGGTTCTAACCGACAGAAGTACGTCGTCAAAAGTTTGCTGGACGGGAGCAGGAAGAGTTGTAGGTGTAGTTATCATACACACACTCCTAAAGTGCAAACGTACATAGATAAAATGACTTTGTTTTAACTATGAGCCGGAACGACACTCGTTTTACGTTCCTGAAGTGGCGAGCTTCATTACGCCGAAATGAGTGGGTGACGAGGCCAAATACGTCTGCAATTAGCGAGATTGCGGGTACGCTAAGGTCATTATAGAAAAACTTTCATTATAAAAGCAACTTCATAACTGCTCCGACGTCGGAATCGACCTCGAATAGGTACTTTATACGATGCAGACGCGATAAGAGGAATCTGTCTCGCGAAATTATCGCGAAATTATCGCGAAATTTGCGCGAAATTGAGAGCACAAAAAAAGGGACCAAGTGGGTAAAACAGCAAACCACTTAGCCCCTTGAAGATTTGGGAATCGACGTTTTATGCTAGCATATTTTAAGACTTATACATCTTGGCTTGTTCAACCTGACGGCGCAGTTGATCTTTACGCTGCTCGCTTAGAATACGACGATCATAGTCACCAACACGAGCCAGTGGTGTTTCGCTTGTTTGTGGAGACACATTAGCAGCAGAGCGAGGTTTAGACTTATTGTCTTCAACGCGCTTATCTAACTCCTGATATTGGTTATCAAGTACTCCGCTTGCCTTAATGAGTTCATATCCTGCGTATCCGCGATCATATATGTCAGTGCTAGCATAGATAGTTCTATAAAGAGATGGCTTTTGAGCAGCTAGCTTCTCGAGATTCTCTTTGGTTACTACGCTATCAAAATCACTGAACTGAGACCTGAGACGCATCTCGGCATGAGTAAGAGCTGTCTGTTGATGATACTCTTCGAACTGCTTCTTAGTGTTCTTTATCTCTTGCTTCAGGTTCTTAACATACTTCTTGAGATCTTTACCCTCAACGTATGTATCGTCACCAACACTAAAGTCATCTTCTTCAGGCTCCGATAACTGCATCTTGGTGGTTTGCTGCTGAGACATATTCATTTGAACCATGCGTTCCAGATCTTGAGCTCTGCGCTCAGCATTCTCGGCACGTTCTCTCAAGATGCGCATATTGGCTTCTTTTTGAGAGTCTTGCGCCGCTGTATTCTGTTGTGTCTGCTGTTGAGGTGCTTCGGCCTGTTCAGCTTGTGGAAAGGTGTGCTCAGCTGCCTGATTTAATTCATCAAACATACATTCTCCTCATTACTACTGATCTTGATTAGTGCATCTACTTTCTCGCCATTCTCTTTTTTGACCCAATCAAGCATGTCGCCGCTCTCCATCAAGATGACGAACTTTGCTAGATCAGAAGTTTCTTTATCATTTAAGTATTGCTGCTGGTTTCTCAGGATGTGGTAATACAAGATCGCATCCGGGATAGACCAGAGGAGCTCTAGTTGACCCGTGAGATGCATATACTTCCATACTGATTGTTTGTAGACAGGCGTGGGACAGGACTTGCGAGCTAAGGTTATTACCTTTGGTTGGCGCAATACTCTGTCTGCAGTTGTTATGAGTACAACATAGAAATCTTTGCCGAAGTATCCATCGGACATTCGGGCTTTGGCGGCCGTTTCGTGAAGACGGGCCATAATATCAGGTTCCATGGCGCGGCGGTATTCAATGATATCGTCCTCAAGGTCCAATCCTTGAGCATCATGTTCGCGAATTACCTGGCCCGCTAGTTTTTTAATAGCGTCCATTACTACTCCCTTGCTTCAGGTGCTAAGGTACGTATAGCACAAAAATATTAGCAGTGTCTAACTGCCATTTCGTATGCACCAAAAAAAAGCGGGAGCGCCTAAGTATCTTTACCTGATACCTAAGAACTCCCGCAGTAAGCAGTGTCTTTCTAACTCGGAGATATGAGCGGAAATCCTAGCCGTTGCTCGAGAAGAAGTCTTTCGACAATAGGAGCGTCTGGCTCGGGCATATCGTAAGATGGAAGATCTTCAATCTTTACCCATCTAACTTCTAGGTGATCGTAAAGGAACATATGTCCGGCATATGACGGTACCATATAGGCACGCATCTCTACCATAGATCCTTTATGCTCAAAGAAGCTAGAACAAACATAATCGCCTACCTGTGCAAGTATTCCGAACTCTTCGTTCAACTCGCGGACAAGGCATTCTATTTCTGTTTCTCCTGGTTCCATCTTTCCGCCAGGAAACTCCCATTTGCCGTAAAGATCATCCTTCTTAGCTCGTTGAGCTATAAGAACCGTGTCATCTTTATAGAAGATAGAGGCTATTACGAACTTAGTTACTTTCTGCTGCTCGTTTTTTGGTGAGTGCTGCATGCTTTTGTACCCATTTCATGACTGGTGTTTCATCTGTTTTTTCATAGATGTCTTTTAACGTTGCTTGTGCGTCATGAATTTTAGGCATATCGGTAGCGTATGCAGGTCGTTCTTTCTTTGTATTGTCATCGAGCATCTTCAAAGCTTTAGTGCGTGTCGCATCATAGATTTGAGTGAACTGCGTCTTCATCGTCACATAACCAAGATTAAGTTTAGGATCTTCTTGCTTGCTTTGTCTCTTAAGGTCTTTATAGACCAATTCAGTTACGAAAGAGAAGAAGCCCATATCGTAAGGAAGTCCTGTGAAAATATCGGTAGAACGCGATGCTACAGAACAGCAAAGATGGTCTTGTTTTACAAAGAACTGCATGCCTAATGTGCATGGAAAGTCTTTAGAATCCATATCTTTGTGCTGTAGTTGGTTGATATTGATGAATGCCTTACGAGAGTCTCTAGACTTCTTTAGGTTATCAATAACCCATTCGTATTGAGTTTTTCCTGTGCTAGGTACTCTTTGGTGGAATACATAGTGTCCATAGTTAGAACAGATCTCACCTTTATCATTGGCGAGAGTAGTCCACATCTTAGACGCTTCGCCTAGACCTTCATCTACCTTCAAACTACCACCAAAATAGGCCAAAAACTCACGTGCTAGGTACTTTGTAGCAGCTGGGGCACGTAAATTGTGGACTCTATTTCGTGGATTGGTAAGGGTATAGCTTACATCGAAGGCTTGTTGTCCAGATCCTGCTCTTGCTTGGAAAAGAGAGCCATGGTCCTTTATATGCTGAACACCTTGCAATACGAGATCATCTAGGTTGTTGCTTACGAGATTAACTGGTTGGCTAACGAGATCTTCTGACTTCTTGCCGTCATGCTCCATGGCATGCGTAGAAACAGAAGTGATAATCAAAATGCTGAAAATAACGTTTGAACGAAACATATCTATCCCTTAACAGAGTGTGTGATTAACTGTTCTTACTTTGGGAATAGAGGTGGGATTGTTGTGGAGACGTGACATGTGTCGACTGACATGAATTAACTCTGTTGGACAGTTCCTCACTCTAACTTCCATAATTCAATTTACGGAAATAAAAAACGTTGTCAAGCAACGATTGTAATTACTCTAAATTCATATAGAATTGTTCATCCAAAACTGGCCCTGAATCATATATAAAGCTATATTAGGACAGTTCATGTAAATCGTTTTGTGTGGTTTAGTTAACTCCTTTCCACATGAATCCTTCCCTCAGATGACTCACTCTCATCTGGGGGTTTTTATTAAGAGAAACAATATGAAGTTGATAAAGATAGAATGCAGAGCTGGTAATCATTGCTATACCAATTACACCAATCAGCTTATGTACGATCAATGCATAGATTGCTATAAGCCTAATCCCCGATGGGATATCTTGAAGAACTGTCCCTACCACTTTGAGATGCATAACATATTTGGAATAATCTGTTCTGAATACTGCCAAGTAAAAAAATGGCCCAGAAAATAAAACCCCTGGCCGGGAGCAACTCCAACCAGGGGAAACCAAGACAGAGAGGATAGCAACTATTTTTTCTTCTTAGGGATCTTAGCCCCAGACTTTCTAGCTTCACTTAAAGCGATAGCTATGGCCTGTTTAGGGTTGCTTACCTCTGGACCATTCTTTGAACCAGAGTGCAGCTTACCTTCTTTATATTCATGCATAACTTTTTCCACCTTCTTTTTACCTTTTGAAGGCTTCTTTTTCTTTGGAGCAACTTTAGCTTTAGGAGCCTTTTTAGCATGCTCTTTCTCGTGTTTTTCGTGCTTCTTATGTTCCATTAGCGATCCTTAATTATGTTTCCAAGATACCGAGAATGATCTCCCATCAACAGACAATGGGGAAGCAACGGCTTTTACTATGCCTTGAGGAGTAACCATATCCATTTTTTCATTAAGCCATAGCGTATTGCTTATTGGCCCGAATATATTGGTCATGACCGCTGAGCAATTGAACAGGGAGATGTTGCCAAAGCTAGATAGGGGTAGAGTGGCATTTAACCATGGAGCTTCCACAATCCACTCGGCACAAATCCTATCCAACTCCACAGGCGAAAAAAATGGTACAACCGAGTATACGCGCTTGGTATCATTGGTGATCATCATGATGAATAGACCAGTTCCAGCAGGCAATATAGGTTGCAATGCGACATAGGTCACTGAAGTACTGATGTTATCGCCAGGCTCAACAGGGAATCCTACGAGCATATTGCTAGGAGCTGGAAACATCTCCCACCATGCATAATGGATCTGTTGACCGTTCAACCAATCATGCTCTGTACCTATCTGCTCTACTGTTGAGCTACCGGAACCATCAATACCCACCCATATAGAGCTATTGGTATTAACTGCTGAGGGTTGAATATGAGGAACTACCCATGATGCTGATACTTTTGTAACGGAATGAAGGCTAGGCTTACTCAAACTTCCCATCTTAGCTACATAACCGCACCAGTTATCGCTCGATGATGCGTTCATCAGTCTTTGGTTTCCCGGCAAGCATGGGCATGGGCGCCTACCTGATGGACGATCACACTTCTTAGACTTACATTCTAAAAGCTTATAACCATGCTGATGGTCAGCAACGATAGTGGTACCAATTGTTAGTACTAATAATGCTAATTTTAAGATCATACTTCTCCTTTAAAGAAGGGAGGGCCGAAGCCCCCCTGTGTATTACTGAGCCGTTGAAGAATCGCGGAACCATTCCCTGATCTTTGCATCAGTTGGTCTCTTTTGATTATCCTGCTGCTTTTCCTTCGGAGTATTCAGGATACGGTAAGCTATTTTCATAGCTTTACGATTAGGCCGTATTTGTCCTGGCATAAGATCTCCTTAGTACTTTTTAGGACCCATAGACTTACCGAGGTCTTTGTAGTCTTCGTGCATTTGCTTTTCAGCACCATAGAATAGATCTTCAACATAACCCATGTTGTAGTTATTAGCTTTTGGCCAATACTGATCTATCACTTGGCGTGGAAGTAAGCATGGAGCTGACATATCTTCTTTGATCATAGCGCCATCGCGTGCCATCATCTTTCTGGATTCTTTACGTCCTGAGTATGATTCGCGAGACTCTAGTCCCTTAACGGTGTTAGGAACTGGATCACTGTTATCGTTGCGACGCTTCATCGCTTGACCGTCGTGGTATCTTTTTGCCATGGTGGCTCCTTTGTTAGAAAATGCGCTGTTACACGCAAGGTTCGGCCTCTATCTAACCAATCCAGAACCATTCTGATTGGGTTGAGGATTCTTTTGTTCTCTGTCAACTTCAGTTACTTCCATCATTTTATGGAGCGATACTATCTTATGAAGATGATCGATGTCTATAGACTGAATCTCCTTAATCGCCTTAGCAAAATTGAGGAGAGCCATCTGATCATCTTTGATCGCTGCTGCACGGCGCTCTTCAGCAAGAGCCTTATTCTCATCAACACGGCTGAAGCGTTCGACACCAAGTCCACGGTCAGCAATAGAACGAGCATGAGCCAATTCTGTGCGTGCTTGTTGCTCTTGGATCTGAGACTGCATCTGCATCTGCTGCATTTGCATTTGTTGTTGTTGCTGCTGTTGCATAACCTGAAGGATCTTATCTTTATCCTGGATAGTTGCCGACTCAATAAGTGAAGCATCAGGAATAGGAACGCCCATCTCTCTAAGTTGTAAGAGTTGAGCAAACTGCATCTGCTTTTGAGATTCTGTGTTGAAGCCGAGCTCTACCATGCAATGATATTTACCGAATGCTTTGTTATAGAACAATGGAGCCGGTTGTTCACCTTCAAGAAGATTCTTCACTTTTCCTGGCGTATAGTTGTTTTGAACAACCTTCATGACTATTTCGCCAAGCAAGTTCTGCGAATGATCGAGACGATCAAATATCGGTTGTAGCGTCGTTAAACCAGCTCCTTGGCGTAATGCACTAAGGACACCGGCTTTGTCGTCTAGAGCTGACCCCATAAGCTCTTCGTTTATACCAGACACCATGTTCATCTCTTTGGAGAAGGTATCTTGGAGCTCGAAGAAGTATTGAGGGATATTGGGCGGTGAAATCTGAACGATGTCCGTCATCGCCGCTTCTTCCTTCAATGGAATGATGCGACCTTGCCCTGTTTGGAATAAATGTTTGACGTCGACTGGAGCATTTTCCTTAAAGATCCAACCTGAGTTTACAACTGACTCTGCGGCATCTGCTGATAAAATGACTCGTCTGTTGAATAGTATTTGCGGGTCACGGAGCGATCGACAGATACCTTGTATACGCGAATAAAAATACGGCATCATACTATTGTAATAACCGAGGACGGGCACAAAGGGATAGCAGTCTATATTTAAGGGATTCATTCCATCATAGAACACCTTATCTTGGATCATGATAGCCAAACGAACTGTGGGTATCTGTTGTTCGATCAGTGTTATTTCGGGGTAATGTTCCATAAAGGTCTTGATATCGAGATCAGACTGTGTGGTTACTTCCCAAGTCTCGCCAGTGTTCTTATCTACAAGCAGCTTCTGGTCTCTATAATCGCGATAGTAATATTCATCGTAAGCTAAACGGTTTTGTTGTGTCTGTCCGTAACTTTCTGCCATGTACTGGAAGCGACCATCTCTGCCGGTTCCTGTAGGATTGCCAGGCAGTTCCATGATCTCGTCATAGCGATCTGGCATGAGAGCAGCAGCGGCGCTATGGGACAAATAAGATCTGCGCCATACGAATGAACAATCGCTAAGATCGGGCTTGCGGAAGTAGGGATCTATGAAGAAGCTGTTGTAGCTACAATTATCGACTTTGATATCGCCCGAAACTGGATCGTTACGATAGTCCATGTATACGTGAAGCAAGTTCATACCTGCTATGCAAGCACCTTGGTGGAACGCTTCTGATATGGTTTCGTAGACGCCTTCACGTTTATAGATATTGAGAAGGATCTTTGTCCATTGATCAGCAGTCTTTTGGTCACCATTCTCTAGGGGAACAGCTACAGAGGATTTTCTATTGCGGCGCTGATAACCTGAAACCATGTTACAAAGTGGGCGAACACGGTTGAAATACCAAGAGCCTCTGTTGTTATTGGGTAATGCTTGGTTAAGATCAGCCATTAAGGCAGTATCACCTGCTTCAAGGCGTGTATCAATAGTAGCCTCTGTCCAATACACCTGCCAGATGGCTTGGTTGGCTGTGTAGTCGGCGTCTATCTTTTTCTTTATAGCGCCATAACTATCATTTAAATATTCAGGTTGCCGCATTAACATATTTATTTCCTCTCAAAGAACTACGTATCTCCTAATAGTGCAGAACATAGCATGTTTTATACCCTGTAAACTATAGACTTTTGATGAGAAGGATTATCGCTATCACTATGGCTACATCAACTAGCATTGCTGGACCTCAAAAAAGATTTCTTAAAACGATTCCATCTTGATTCTGGAGCATCTTTAGCCATATAAGCATGCTCAGGGCTAATACGAGTCACTCCTTGGGAAATCATGTCGACTGCTATGCGGCATACTATTTCACAATGCTCGCAATTAGATTCACCTGTGTTGCTTTGCGTATACATAACGTTGTGGTCAGGATCTAGCCTTGTCTGACAATACTTACATCTTATTTTTGCCATCTTGTCCCTTATTTTTATCTACTATCGCTAAGAATCTCTCTATGATCTCTCGATCTGAAGCCTTCAGATAAGGCAACGCTCCTTCAACCTCTTCTCTTTTTGCTATAAGCATCTCTCCATGCTGTGCCATCCATCGCTGATCTATCTTCTCTTGCTCTGCAGCCAATGAATTCTTCAGTTTCCGATCAAACTTATTATGGTCGTAATTATCTACCTCTCTGAGGTTCTTACCTTTGCCATTGTATGACTTAGACTTCTCAATAATGACATTTCGGCCATCTCTCTTTCTGTGTACATGGCGGCTCATACACTCTTTCCTCTATAAACAAGGATTGTCATAGCATTCATCACAATCAGCTCTGTGGTCAGCCCATGCTTGATCAGCAACGACCCTATCTTCAGCACAAAGTTCTTCATAATAGACCTCTTTCTCTAGGATCGAATTGCTCAGGAAGTCTTTTATGTCACCTGTTGCTCTCAAGTTCTTCATAAGTTCAGAGTTAGTGGTCTCTACAGGAAGCAATAGAGCATATTTGCCATGCTTACAATGGCGCCACTTCTTTTTGTTTCCATGACAAGGATGCTGAGTTACCTTTGTGTTCGATATCATTCGCTTACCTAACTCTTCTTTTTATCTCTTACGAAGCTTCCCAATCTACCCATTTCTCTGGCTACATCCTTCATAGATACCTTGTAATACTTAGCAGCCTTATGCATGCATATTTCTATAGGCAGTTCACCCTCGGCAAAGATAGCTCGAGAAAACGAGACCGCTTTGAATACATTTTTATCTTTGATACGGGGAGAATCTTTACCGTAGTTTATCCATGCCATGACTTATCCTACTTTTTCGTATTACCATCTACCCATTCATTATATTTTGTGATTACTTCAACCAGTTCTTGAAAAGCAATCTCCTGACTTCTTAAGGACGCTTGTGAACTTGTACAAATAATTTCTTGCTGATCTTGAACAATGGTGCTGCCAAACCTCTTTTCGCACCAACCAATAGAGTTCTTCTCCCAATCGGACAGTTCTTCTTGTCGATGCAGCCTGTACAATATCCTCTTTGAAAGATTTTCGTACATCTCTCTATTCATTTGAGCCAAATCTGTCAAATCAGACTGGTAATGCCTTAAATTAGCTGCCAAAGAATCAGTAATTTCCCCAAGACTTCTCATCTTTGCCTATCATATCGCGGATCATCCCTGAAAAAGCGTGGTAGGTCCGCTTGATTACTACCATATAACGCTTGTGCTTTCGCCCTATCGAAATCCTCTGGACCTCTACCCTTTTTAGTCCTATGAATTGCCATGCATAAATATCTCAACGCGTCAGCATAGTGATTTGCCCAAGATTTAACAGGCTTGGGAAGATACATCTGCTTGGCTTCATCCCACTCTTTTCGGTAGTTCTCTAGTGCATTTATCAAAGACCTACACTTCTCTTGATCTATCCAGAACTTATTAAAATGAGTCCAGACATTTTCAATACCATCAATGACGCCAACTTGATCAACCAAAGTAAAATCAAGGCCCAACTGACGTGCTTTCTCATAACGCGTGACTGCTCCTCCTCCCCACTCTCTCACCTTAATATCATGTGGAGCAAAATGCTTAGCATAGATATAGGGCTTCTCTTTTATACACTTGACATAATAGTCTAAACCCAGGTTATTATTGGACAAACAGTCTATTATTCTAATAACAGAGCCGTCTCCAACGACATTAAAGAATATTATCGTTGTTGCATCGTTGACACCGATATCCCATGCAGTGTACGTAAGTAGTCCTGGTTCCCATGGAACGTGACCGATCTGCCCCCTTAGTTTCAATGCATCTAAATGAGCACCATAAAAAGAGCCACTGATTCCCCTGTCCCACGAACATTCGTATTCCTGAAGATATAATCCCTCATCCATCTGCGAACGTTCATTTGCCAAAACATCTTCAGGAATGTGTCCTATCTCAGAAGCCTTATGAACGAAGACCTTCCACTCTGGTAGTTCCTGCGCGACTTTCCACAACTGCCACATGGCGTTCTTTCCACGTGGCGTACCCACTATCGCACACCATCCCCCGTTAGCCGCCAAAATAGGCCGTATGAAGGAGAAAATATCTGGTGGCATAAGTGAGTACTCGCTGAGGATTACAGCGTAAGGATTGGTTCCTACCAGCGAGTTGTCGTAGGTATCACCTCCGAGCACTTGGAGAATGCTCCCGTTGTGGAAAGTGATCTTCATTTCTGATGAGTTCACACTCTTGACCAGTTGGTTTGGCAAATAATCCAGGAACTTAGTACCATCAATCGCAATCGCATCGAATATGCAACGACGGCCTTGTCCGTATGTAGGCAACACATAGAACACCAGACATGTCTTCTTTATGCATTGTCGAATAGCTAAGTTCCAGAAAAGGATATCCTTTCCGGCTCTCCGAGAAGCCACGTAAAGAATACGCTTGGACTTCTTCTCTTCAATGGTGTCCCAGATCTCTTCTTGGTACCAACGCAGAGCGAACTTATCAAGAGCTACTTGAACTTCTACATTCATCGCCATGCTCCATAGCTATATCGTACTTCCTGCCCAATCGGAAAGCTGTTTCTATAGGCGTCTCACCTTCTGACTTGGCAACAGCCTCTAGAAGGTCACCACCCTTCTTACATTCAATACACCACATAACTTTGCCAAGTGGGTTGACCTCCAAGGTGCCAGCGTTACACCATGGGCATTCAGCTCTATAGACCTTGGTCTTGGTCAGGCGTTCGGTTAATGGAACATGCAGGTAGAATCTAACTGCGTCATTGAAGGGGACCATCTTCCTTATATTGTTTATATAGACCATAAAGCAGCAGATTGGTTTCATGGCAAACTTTCCGCATTATTCCGCGGAATAATGCTAAATTCCTCAAAGCCTATAACGCAACGCTTACATTGCTGGCCTGTCTCGGAATTAACGCACTCACTACACTTCTGATCTTTCATATCGCATAATGTAATCAGATGTATGTGATAGAAGTCTTTGTACTTCTCATTAACTGACTGCAGTAGAGCACGAAGCTCATTAACTAACTGCTGTTCTAAGTGTTCGCTCATTACTGCTTCCTCCTTTAGATGTCTATCCTAGAAAGTTCTACTGGATCTTTTGTTTTAGCGCTAAAGATGAGCGTCACTGGCTCTGATACATTTGGTGAATACATGACACCCGAATCCCTCATTGGACCGAAAGCCACTATAAAACCGTCTCCTGTGCCATCTGTATCGATTCGAAACGCTATGTGCTTATTGCTTTCGTCGCTATAGACAGCAAGAACTTTAACCCCATGTAACTTAAACATCTTCGTCCTCATCATTGTCTGGACAATAGATAGTAAGACAAGCGCGATAGTTGCCACGTCTATATGTTAGATCGATAGACGTGTCTCTCTCGAATCCGCCCATCTCTAGCATTTCATCAAGATCCATGATCAGCTCAATAACGTCGCTAACTGTTTTCTTTTCCATTACTACTCTCCTATTGGGTTATACTTGCTAACAATGCAGCAGCTTCACGCTTTTTCTTCGTGTTATACTTCAGGCCTTTAGGTCTTGGTCGTCTATTTTTACAATTCTCTTGAGGCGTGGCCCACCTAAGGTTTTCTTTGTAGTAACCCTTATTATTATCAATACGATCTATTTGGAGACCAAAAGGAACATCACCCATATCCTTGTAGAATTGAGCGAAATCATCTATCCAATTTGGATCCATAGTTATATCGCGACCACCATAATCTTTGAATTGCTTATATCGTGGATTGAAGCACCGCTCTTTAATGTTTATCCAGAGTTGATAGCTTTTAGTTTCAGTCACTCCGGGGTTTTTATACCTGCATTTAACACAGCACGTCAAATAACCAGCACGCAAACTGATACCCCGACCTACAAATAAGTTCCCACAAGAGCATTTGCACCTAAAATGAAGGGCACCGTAATTATCTCTATGACTGAAATCTATAACAGTAACATCGCCAAAAATTCGTCCCACCATTGGGATCGCTGCTCTGCCCATTACTACTCTCCCACTAAGTTGAACTGTCGCTTTTTTGTCGACGGTTCAGTTGTCTTATTTTTGTCGGCAACTGCCCTTAAAAGTCTATAACTTCAGGAGCATTCTTCCTGCGAGCCTTAACCACCTTCTTTAAAAGATGCTTATGCTCTTCATTCAATGTTTTGTTTGCACTTTTTAAGGCCTTAATCTCTTCCTCGCAACTATCAGCAACGCATTTACGAGCACCAATCTCTTGCTTCAACTGATCTATCAATTCACCTCTAGACCTGATCTCGGCAGCTCTTAATCCAGCTTCTTCTGCTAACTGAGATATTTCTATCTCAAGACTGCCTACCTGATAATCAAAGAGGGCTTTCAGCTCTTGGATTTGATTCATGAGGGCTTCTTCTCGTTGCTTGAGATTGCTTATCTCGGTCTTACAGTTGCCGTAATGGAATAACATTAAACTCCTCCAAAGGGTCATTATATCTCTCCCTGTCTATCGGTTATCATCTCTTCCTTGCTAACGATTCTTGGTTTACTACCATCTACGATAAAGACATGAGGCTGCTTATCTTCCTCTTTCTTCATATCGCTATGGTATTTATTAATATCTAACCATTCTGGGTCGTACTTATGCATATCCTTAAATACGACATCCTTATCGAACTTACGCACCAAAGCACCCTTACGCCTACGTGATCCTATCATGAGCTTTACGTGATCAAAGGCAGCCTTGAAGTCAGGGAATTTATCACACCATTCATAGAGCAAGGGCCTACGCATCTTCATCTCTAAAGCGAAGTCTGTTATCTCTAATGAATCTTCTTTCTCAGCCCATTCGAGCATCGTGTACATGAAGCGTTTACGCCAATCGTCCTTTTCAGGAAAGAGCATAAAAGCGTCATCTTCTATGAAATCACGCCATGTACGATTATTTGTTAATGCTTGAAGTTCTGATGTAGGGTTGTAATTTTCTAGAGATTTATCCAAAGATTCTTTTGCCGCAGCACTATTCTTTCTTGCCATTACATTACCTCGGTTATGGTGAGCTCAGTTCTTGGCATCACATCATACACCTTGACGGCATCAATCGCAGAGATAAGACGATCATCTGTTATAATCACATCTGTCATGGCATCGAGGAGAAACTTAAGCAGATTGTCTAGATCTGGAGACTTAGAATGATAAACACTATTTTGCCTGTTTTGCATTGTCTTTGGTATAGCCATAAAGAAGATCACCTGAAGACGCATAGCTTTATCAAAAAGGGGTTCGTCGCCGTGTTGGTTTATGAGATATAACCCGTGCGATAGCTTATCTTTAGCTTGCGCATCGAAATATCTATTGCTGTTTCGCGCTGCTCTTTGCCAGGCGATAGGCTTCACTTTGATACAGTAGGATTTGCTTCTCACTACACTGTCTCCTCAGTCGTATATGTCCTCGTGTGTCTCATTACCATCGATGGGAGAGTATTTCATGTTCTCCCAAACGATCTCATCATTCGCTATTTGAGCACAGACTATCTGATCTTTGATTTCTGTCACTACCCTTTCTACAGGAGTTACATATAAAAGATCCAAAAAGAAGAGGATGGACAGAGTTTTATTCGAGTTAATACTACTCTCCTCAAATAACCGGATTATATAGCTTGATCCGCTATTTTTTGAAAGAACTCCTTCAACAGTTCAACACCAGGCTTGCCGACTTCTTTTTCTACCCTGCAAGAAACTGCAGCGAATAGCTCTGTATACTCAATCCAACCATCACAATCCACATCACCGACAGGAATCTTAAAGTCTGGACAATGCTCCAAGATGTACAGATAAAAGCGAACCAGAAAAAGTATAGCCATAGCAAAGAGCCTGTTATTGCCTTTAACCTCTTTGCCTATGTAGTCGAACTTTAAATAGAGCGTGCTATAGGTAGGGTAATATCTTCCTTTTCCATGATTTTTTAGATAAGGATTGCATTGTTGCAAATCTTCTATGGTTGCATGAGGATCTGCAATGGGATAAACATCGTAAGTTAACAAGAAGTTTAGGCCTTCCCATGCAGCAGACTTCTTTTCTTCTGGGATTGTCTTAAGAAACGCAATGTGCGCAAAAACCATATCGCTAGTTAGATCCATCAGTGTTGCTCATAAAGGGTTGTATCTGTTTCATCAAATTTTGCATAACCAGATGCTGTAGTGGAGACAGTTGTCCAAGATTCTCCAACTGTTTAAACTTATCTATAGCATGAACGGTTTCAATAAACTTTTGCTCTTCAGAAAATGCTTTTCTTTCTACTCCGCTTACTAGTTTACCTTTTTTTGGAATCTCTAAAACTGGCCTTGGCACAATCCACTCAGGCTGAGAAGGCATCCCCGCATCTTTTGCCATCTGTCTTGCAGAAACCAAGTCAGGCTCGACGTTATTCTTACGACACCACTCATCACAAATACTCAAGAGCCACTTGAATGGGTCCTCTTTTTTGCTTTTACTTGACCTAAAAGAAAAGTTGGCATGGCTAATGGCTTGTTTTGGAAATGCACTTAGTCGAATCATGCCCCATTGGGACAAACTCAGTAGATCTTGAGCATCTAGGACCTCTTTGGAATCGATTGGTGTGCCCACTACTACCCTCCTCGCTCGCGCGTGTGTTAGTAACTCTCTCTTAACAGGGGGTGATATATATATATCTTCTCTATATAGGGTGAAGCTACTGTAAGACAGGGAAAGAAGGAGCCCTATAGACAGTAAGCCTCTTTTGAAAATACCCATTTGAACTTTGTAGGTGTTGACTAAATAGGGCATCCATATTTTACCTTGTGGCGTTATGGTGTAACGATTGAAGTCGTTATAGTAGCCCTTGCGTCGTGTCTTGGTTATAAGACCAAGCTTCTGTAATTTATTAGTTATAGTAGTCACAGTTCTCTCAGTAACCTTAAGAACTAAAGCTAATCTCTTGCGAGTAATAACTGAATTCAAATTGAGCTTGATGAACAAAAAGGCTTTATTTTCCGTGATTGTTAGGTTAGGAAAAGCTTGCAAAGAACCTTTAGATTGAGTACATTTATCTATGAACATAAACAACTCCTGTTGTTATGACATAAATGCCTCCCTTGTGGGAAGTTAGTTATTCGGTGCTTCAAATCGAAAACGGCTTTAAACATTTATGGGACCTTTTAGTTGATAGAAGCGCGGTACCTGGTAAGTTAACGCTCTATTAATGAAATAAAATTTATAACGGATAGTAAAACACGATCCACAAATTATTCAAGCTTTGAATGATGGTCGATCGTGTAGTAAGCAAGCAAAAGTTACGTAGGACATTGGTTTTCACTGGTGTCCTTATCTTTTTCAAAATTAAACTTAACCCACTTAGCACGAACTTTCTTGGAATAAAGTATCCATAGAGTATTATCAGATTTATTGAGCCACTTATCTCCTGCCTCAAAAGGACGGCCTGTTTCTTCTTCTACAATATCTATAGAAGTAGGATTACGAGAATCAATTACATCTATATAGTCTTCAACAACAGTTTTCACAGCCACTCCAAACTTCTTGTATCATGTCGTCTAACAATTCATCAGAACAGCATGAATGTTCTTCTAGGTACTTAGCGTTCTTTATAACCATACGCGCATAGCAATAGATCATATCTTTCTCACGCTTATCAAGCGCCTCAAATGACCTCAAAATTGCATCAAGGCGAACGTATTGCTCTTCGTTCTCTATACGGCAGTCTTCTAAGAAAAGTTCTACGTTGTCGTAGAAATCGTAGCGAGAATAGGCACAGAATAGAGATGAGGTCACAAGAGAGAGAGCGAGCACGAGCAGCTTCATTACGAATCCTTTTATTTTTGGCACGAACAAACACTATGGAACTTAATTAAAACTTCAGGATAATCAATATTTGCTATAGAAATATAGGCTATTGCCTGAATAACAGGATAATCATTGGGGATAAGCTCAATGAAGGCATCAGGACGAGGATCTTTTCTTTCCAACATCTTATATTCTGAAGTCATTTCTCCATTGAAAGTGGCCGCCTTGGTTCTGGCTTGACTGTAAAGAGACTGCCAAACCATCCCCTTATCTTTCCTGACTTCCATCTTCTGGGTCTTTGAACTGTATCTTCTTAAATAACCTGCCGAGGCTAAACCAACAAGCTTAGTATTGTTGAACTCCCACAACACCAAATAGATCTTGCCCTCTTCTGGCAATGTAACTTGTGGATCAATCCAATTCACGTTGTTCCTTATTCTTGAGAATGTAATCCTTAACTCTTTCAAAAGCAGATACCTTCAATGAATAAAGATCCGCAACCTTGTTATATCCCAATACATCCTTGAGAAGCTGAGGTCCGTTCTGAGCAGACTTTATTTCTTTCTGGAGAGCAACAAGCTGCTCAGCAGATATGGTTGCTTGCTCGATATGCTTTTGCTCTTCCATGCCATCATCATCTTCAGTAGCTATGGCACACAAAGATAAGACTGCGTACTTTTTCATGTAGGTATTAGCAGCACCTTTAGCTTGGTTACCAGGCTTTTCACTCTCCAAGATACGGACATCTTCTATGAATTGACCCGTAAGCGTATGTACTAAGCGGGTAATAAGATATTCCACGCCAGCATCAGGACGTGCCCAATGCCATATAATGATATTACGCCTGCCAAGAGCTCCTTCAACCGCATGGTAAATATCCTCTATCTTTGCATATTTATACTTCTGGTGAGCATTATTGCCACTCAGCCCCGTAGATAAGAACTCCTGCTTGGCTAATAAAAAATCTTGCGCAAAGGCTCTTATATCTTCAGACATTGCAGGTGTGTTACTCGGTGAGAATTCCACAGGCATTTCAGTAGTATTAGTCATCTCAATCCTCTAAGTCTTCTCTTTTTGGACATTGTCTAGCACATCTTAAATTAAATATCTCCATACATGCAGCACACTCTGACATCCAAGGGCTATTATGGACAATCACATTAGGAAGATCATTGATATTTGAATGAGTTGTTATGCCGCCATTCCGCTTCATAACCTTGTCATGGAAATCTCTCATAGCATGATGAAGAGATCGCTCTAATTCTTCCTGCCTGGACGCATCAGGACGAAAGAAATCAATGTTGAGTTGCCTAAATTGATTGTAACATTCAGGGCACAAAGAAAGATTGCCATCTCTGGTCTTAACATAATTAGAATCAGATTGAGTCTTTATATTTCCACTACATTTCCAACAAGTAGCCCATCGAGACGACATATTATTTGCTCCACTTATCAATAAATCTCTTTATCTTTCTTATCGTCATTACAGAACAGGAACCAGGAGATTTTTTAAACCTGGACCACGTATTAAATGTGATATTCATCTCGCGCAACATATCAGCATTAGACATGAACTCTCGCTTTGCTATTTCCTCCGATTTGAGTGCGTAATCTTGTAATGTCATCTCTTTCCCCTACCTTAACTGTCTAAAATAATACACCTGTTGCTTATAGTATAACGGCATTGACATTGCAATTCAATTTTTTATATAATTATCCCTGTCTTATAGTAGTAATGGTTTCCATAAAAAAGGGATCAAGATGGATTTGATACAGAGACTAACCAATGAGTTAGACACAGAAATAAACCGTGTATACACAGAGTACACAGAGCTCCACAAAGAACTTGATGAGCACCGAGGCAAGCCATTGGGCGAGACCAATCTCCCTGAGGTAAACAGGATCCTCAAAGAAATCCAAGAGAGATTCGCATCCCTTTATCCCGCATATCATTTCATCGCAACACGCCATCAATATGTCTCTAATGCAGTGAACGCTTATAACGAGTTCATCGAGACCATAAAGAAGGCTGGCGCCAAACAAGATGAACAAATCAAGGCGTGACATTTTGGTACGGGTTCAGGTCGTGATGCTTTGTCACACACTGAAAGTTCTAAAATAGACCCCTATGGGTACCCAATCGGACGATTCTAGAACTTAAAAAAGGGTTAAGGAACGTAATGGAAGCAACTAATATTTATAGATCCGTCGAGATCAATGAGATTATGGGCGCACTTGCCAAAGCACAAGGCTCGTATAAACGCCTTGTAGCCAACCAGGATGCCCCAGGAGGCAAGTTTGCTAATCTTCAAGCCATTCTTGAAGCCGTTAGAGAACCGTTGTCCTCAAATGGAATTGGATTCTTTCAGTTCGTAGAGCTATTAGACGAGGGATCGGGAGCAGCTCTGCTCAAGACAACGCTTGGGCATTCAAGTGGACAGTACATATCATCCTGCGCCCGTGTTGTTCCTGGCAAGACGGAACGCCAGACAGGCAATGTGTACGAGATCCATAAGAAACTTCATGCATTGATGATCCTTGGCATAGCACCATCGGACAATGACCCTATTGCATTTGATGATAATGGTGAAATACTAGCGGAACAGCATCTGATCGCGCAATTGAGAAAGCCTGACTCTCCTGCAAGGGAAGAGGTAGATAGAACAGATGTAATAAACAAGACTCAATATCAAGAACTACTGATAGAGCTTGATGGCTTTGAGAAAGTAGCAAAGGATATTATGGAGTCGCATGGTATAGAGACGTTGGCAGATTTGCCAGCGGGTGAGTACCATAGAGCGCGAGCTAAGATATTGAAGATTAAAAAGATCGAAGACGAATATCGAAGAAAACAATAAGTAAAGGGAGCGCTATGCCACAGTCCAAGAAGAAAGTAGTAACAAAATCTAACTTGGGTAAAGAGGCTAGTACTATAACTCGGCTTAGCGCTCCCACTGTCCATGATCAGCACCCCAGAGGAACTTCATGCAAAGCTGGACCAGAAGGCTCGCAATTACTTTACATTCAGAACTCTCAGGACGAGAATAATCCTTGTTGGGAACTTATGGGGCCATATACCCCACCCACGGAATTTTAATACAGGGGCTCTCATGAAAGGGATGATCTATGAAGTACTTGTTGTTGCTAGCGTCATTGCCTTGTTTCTGCTCTTCTTCAGACAAGTCTGATCGGCTACCTAGCGTTAACCATGATAACGTTACTAATAACATTACAATCACTAACACTTCACCATCACCTTCACCTAGACCCTCAAAGATACTAAGGCCAGGGCCTAGGCATTCTGCCGTAGAAGCTGCTCACGAAGAGGCAAAACGACGCCAGGAAGATGATGATCTCATTACCTGCTGCTGCTTCTTCAAGATGAAAAAGCCCTCTTTAAGATAAAAACCCACCCTGCCAGCTGTTGTAGCAACTGACAGAATGGGAAAAAAGAAGAGTATATGAAGCCTAACTTAATTTACTCTCAAGATCAGCTACTCTCGCAGCCAACTTCTTGAGTTCGTTCAACAACAAAACAGGTAGCTCGTGATATTTAACAGTCTCTGGTAGACCTTCCTTATCATGTACTACAAGTTCAGGGAATACTACCTCAACTTCTTCAGCAATCAAACCTATTTGTTGAATATAGTTCTGGTCTTCTTTCCAAGAGAAAGTAACCGGCTCTAACTTCATCAAGCGATCAGAGACAGAACCCATTGGCTCTATATTGCTCTTGAATCGCTGAGAAGAAGATACGGTACCGAGTTGACCAGCAGAGTCTATAAGAACTGCAATCGCATTTGCATTGCCGGTAGTTCTACCTCTTATACCTTCTATAAAGCATCTAGTTTGTGGAGTACCTACTCCTGCCTTAGCGCCAATACGAATGGTATCATTGTCTCCTGTGACACACGTACCATAGCCTATAGCGATATTATTAGAGTCGCTTGTTCTCCAGTCGGTACCTGCGGTGTAGCCAATTGCAATATTGAAACTACCAGAAGTTATACCATCTCCGGCCCCAATATTTGATCCGGTTCCGTGACCCAGAAGAACGTTGCCATCGCCAGAAGTTATATATAGTCCAGCCACTCCACCGATTGCGACATTATGGGGTCCAGTTGTAATAGCCTGCAATGGACCAGCGCCTATACCTATGTTCCCAAACCAAGCAGGGGCTGTCATGGTTCTGTTACCGGCACCTTCTCCTATGAATAGGTTTGTTCCATTGGCAGAGGAACCGCCAGGATAGTTGTGCATATCAAAACCAGTGAACCCTGCACCGACTGAAGGGATATGTATAGCAAAGAAGTTATTCAAACCAGTCACGCCAGGATCATTGATCAGGATATTGCCCGTCTCGGTTCCAGTTAGGTTGTTACCAGCGCCCTGTCCTATAACTATATTGGTAGAACCAGAGGTTATAGAGGTTAGAGATCCTTGTCCCAGCACCGTATTGCCTGTTCCTGACATGGTCAAATTGCCAGACCCCTCACCGAGCACAGTGTTGCCATTAGCATCGGTTAGGTCTAATTGAATCGTATTAGAAGATCCTGGAGCAGATATAATAACCGAAGAGCCAGAACCAAGTGTTGCGTTCTGAGCCAAGACATTAACCACACCACTAATATCGGGTGTCGCTGTGCCTGCATCGGTAATGAATGTCTCTGTTCCTGAGATAACAGAAAGAGCAGGATCCAATCTGTGACCACTGAAGTAAGTAGCGACAGGACTTCCTGGAGGTATAGCCCCAGTAACACCCACTACTTTGGCGCCTGATCCGCCACCAAGAGCTATCTTGATCAGCGTGGTATCGCCCGCATTCATGTTGATATCGACTGACAACTGGAAGTGCAAGATGTTATCAATGCTCTTGTTAATAACAGGGCTTTGCAGGTCAGAATGGAAGATTACATTGGTAGTTTCAATATTAAGACCACTCAAATTCTGGTCTGCAATATTGTGACAAGCTATGTACGTATCGAAGTGGTACGTTCCGGTACTTGGAGCAGTAAATATACCCGTTATAGGATCATAGTCATTGCCCAAATCATAGAGTTCGCCATCACAGATCACTTGGTAGAAAGTACCATCACCCGTGACGTTATTAGAATCAACAGACTTATAAGCTCCGAATCCACATTGTGGAAATGGCGTTCCTGTTGCTGAAATAGTTATTGTATTGCCAGATCCTGAAGTAGATATTCCTGTGTTTCCAAAAACATTCAAAACACCAGCGACCGGTATAGCTGTTCCAGAATCGGTAGGGAAACTATCGGCTATGGCACCTGATGGAGTTATAGTTAGAGTAGAGGTTCCTGGATTACCTACAACAGAAATAACTCCTGTACCAAGCACATTGATATTACCCGCCGTAGGGGCTACAGCTCCTCCTGAATTGCCTGTCAAAGTTTCTACAGCTGGCGTGCCTGGAATTGCAGAAACGGTCAGTGTATTCGATCCTGGATTGCCTACTATATCGATAGTAGTTCCATCGCCTACCACATTGATATTTGCATTCACGTCAGGAAATACAGGACCACCACTGTTACCAGTAAGGCTCTCTAAGCTTCCTGATCCTAACTGAACCCATTCAGCAAGAACGCCTTTGGACATAGAATCTCCCTGAAGAGAGACTAATATCCATACACGCTCTATCTCAGTCGCGCTATCATCAAGCCAAAGATCACCAATAGATACGTTTTGGTTATCGTACTGTGTCGGTGGTCTATTATTAAATGTCCAATTTGGTGGTTGATTCGCATTGGTACCTGTATATGCGGTTCCTTGTTTTCCACCTAGTCTATTGCTCATTACTGCTCCTTTTTAAATAGTTATAATCCTATAAAGAATCTGGACGGTAATCGTATTGTCATTGGCCGCGTTACCTGATATTTCCGTTACACTCGTGACATAGAGTTGGATAGCCGCATTCTCATATTGAGTAGCCACAGCAGTAGTTGTTATGACACCCCCTATAGTGTAAGAGGAGGCTGCCGCAACAACTGCCGCGTTCAACATTGCGTTATAAGGCCTATTGTTATTTGCAACAGGAGCATACATAACCGCTATAAATTGACCTGCTCCAGCAACAAATACGTTAGAACCGCCATAAGTCATCTTGGAAAATACGTTTACAATATTGACTACATTCCCCGCGCCAGGAGCAGCGACAGCTTGAATAGGGGTGCCATGTAAGTTCTTTACCTGCGAAGAGGTCAATACTGTCGTAGAAATCAACAATCCATCAGCAGTCGCTTGATATGTCGGAGCTACACCGGCACCATTCGATGTTAGAATCTGACCGGCTGTTCCAGTTGCTGTAGTTACCAGGCGCGTACCATCATAGATAATGGTTCCATCGGTCGTAGCCATTGAGACAGCATTAGTGCCACCCTCAATTATGGGTACGGGGGATATTCTCTTATATGCCATTCTATCTCCTAGAAGATTTCGTACGTTGATCCGTTGCCTATAACATTTATCGACTCATACGCCGTATTCATAACGAATGTTGTGGCTCCGTCGATATTTACTGCGCCCCCGACCGTTGTGACCGTGATGTTATTAGTAGCAGCGGAACCAGTACGATCTTTTACGATATACACCTTGCCAGAAGTAGCTGCGTTAGGGAGTTGAACTGTTATAGCGCCACCTGAAGAATCAACGCTTAGATAGAGATCAGTAGTTAGTACTACATACGGTGTCGAATTGACGTTGGTATATGCATAAGAACTAGGAGTTGCATCAAACGTATAAGTTCCCACACCTGCCGTAATGGCCATATTAGTACCAGCTACGAGAGTTACCCCCGCAATCTGCTCTGTAGCACCATCAATACCTGCTATTTGTGTAGGAGTTATGGAGGCCCCCACAATACCTGCTATAAAGCATGAGGTGTGGTTACCACTTGTGCCAATACGAATAGCACCATTATCAGCAATAACACCTTGGTTTTGGATACATATGTTGGTGCTTTCTGTGGTGGTATAATTAGCTCCAGCACTGGTACCGATAGCCACATTAGAAGCTCCCGTATCTAGCTGCTGTAAAGCAAAAGCACCTACAGCGATGTTTTGCGGAGCGTTGTCAGTAAGCGCTGTCAGAGCTTGGTATCCGATACCTATGTTATAATGAGAACCGGTTACGGCATTTAAAATAGCCTGTGCACCAATTGCCACTACACCAACTTCATCAGTCAGACTTCTTCCAGCCCCATCACCAATCAACGTATTATCTGTACCATCTACGAGTGAGTCTCCGGACAGGTTACCTGCTGCTACGTTTCTTGCTGCGGTAGTGATAGATATACCCGAAGATCCTAAGAGAAGATTAGAGGGATTGAAATCTAGAGTCAGCGTAGAAAGGGCTCCAGAAAAGAGCACTGTACTATTGGCGGTCACTATGTCCCAGTTGCCGGCAGTTTGTGGTTGAGCTAAGCCAATGTTGCCCGTTATAGTACCAGCACTGACACCTGATCCATCGATCTGTATCTGATTAGAACTAGCATTTATTGTAATGCCGCCAGTGCCTGTAATATTTGCAGTACCTAATTGGTCATTATCTTCTGTTACAACGTTAACTACGGCCCCAAGATCGACCTGATCTATACCATAAATGAAAGTTTGAGCTTGCGTACCAGCAGATCCGATACGAATAGTGTCATTCTCTCCTACTATTCCAACGTTGCCAATTGTTATATTGTTCTCTTCTGCAGTGGTATAAGCACTACCTGCAAAATAACCAACGGCTACATTGTTTTGACCAGACACAAGCGAGTTCAGAGCAGATGGACCTACTGCTACATTGCTTCCTGTTGTTGTCAATGAAGAGAGCGCTCCAGAACCAATAGCCACGTTGCTAGCGCCACTACTTATTGATCCTCCAGACAGGAATCCCATAGCCGTATTGAAAGCGCCGCTCGTTACAGCCTGTAACGAATTAGCACCAATTCCAACTGAGCTGAAACCTGTTAAGGTGAAGTTGCCAGAACCAGCACCAACAAAAGTATTAGTACCACCAAAAGAGTGTATGAATCGACCAGCATTAACATTGATTACACCATCGGCGCCTGCAGCAGATGTTGTAGGAAGGTTAATATTGCCGGCATCGACACTAAGGTCTCCGGTCACTAATGTCAGAGAGTCTGCACCAGTTCCAACAACAGCAAGATCACCAAGCGTAATAGTGTTGTTGAGATCAATATTTATACTGTCACCGGCTCCAGAAGTGTTTATATCTCTTCCAGCTGTACCACCAAACACATTCAGGTTTCCAGCGACAGGAACTGCCACACCAGAATCTGTTGTATATTGAATAGCTACTGCATCTGAGGTGGATATAGTTAAAGTATTAGTTCCGGGATTGCCGGCAACTTCTATCGTAGTACCATCGCCAACTACGAAAATATTATTGGCACCATTGGGTCCGACTGGACCTCCTGTATTCCCCTCAATGGTTTGAACGACCGACCCTGGTGGGAATACACCACGATTTAATACGCCTGCTTGAGACATTGATTTCTCCTTTATACCTGTGAGGCATAGACTATGGTTACATAGAGATTGCCTTCTGTAGGTACATCACCCTCTGCCTTAACGTATATACGATCACCTAAAGGCTGCTCAAGGAGTCCTGCTGCAGCAGCCTTGTTAGAGGCATAGTCATACAAAAAGAACCCATTGGCTGCGACCACGTCATGGTCATCGATACCATTAAGAGACACTAGGATGTTCGAGTCAGTGAAGTTAGTAACCTTGAGTATTCTTACAGGATTTTCAAAAGGTAAACCAACACCTGCATATGCTGCAGAAATACCAGCGAACCCTAAACTACGTAACGGCTCGTATCTTACACGAACCGAACTAACTAAATTTGCCATACTCTCTCCTTAAACGTAGTAGCCGGACACATAAATAGTTCCTACGCCTGCTGTTCCTTTTACATAGACAACAGTGTTCTTGGGGAACAAGGCTACCTGTGCATTAGGTTGTGAATTTGCCTGTGAAGGCAGTTCAAAAACACCGTTTGCTGGCACGAAATCATGATCATCAATGCCGTTATAACTAACCGTGACTGCCGTATTGCTTGCGTTAATGATACGAATGAAGAAAGGTGGTTTTGCGAATCCTAATCCATTCACTGGAAGATACGTAGCTATAACCGAAGCAGACGCTAGAGAAGATAAAAGTAGAGGCTTTACTGAATTTTGTGCCATTTACTGACCTTCCATTATTACAGGTTCAGCAGGCTTAAGGGCTTGAGCTGATTGCTGCGCTAGCTCATTGAGTTTTTGAAGAATCTCAAATGAGGCATCAATCGCGTTGCCATAACTCGCACCAGTTGGCATGTACAAAACAAAGGTGAAGCCACCTTTTTCGACTTCTATAGATATATTTTGTTTAAGTTCCATTGGTTCTCCTTAAATGGTTCAACCATAGCCTCCCAATCTCTTGGACCAGAAAGCTATGGTGAGTAGTAATGAAGCCTATTTAATTACGCTGCACATGTGATGTTAGTCCAGGCAGTTGCGCTATCTGTGTTTATGTACGCACGGCTTGTTGCGCCAGCTGGATCTGAGCGTAGGTAGAGAGATCCGGCAGGGGCCGTAACTGCTGTATCAGGTGATCCTGCGCCAGCAAGTACCAATAATCCGCCTGGCAAGCTCAATCCACGACCAGCAGCTGTAACACTTAAACCGTTAGCAGCTACTACATTTGTTGCTGCAGGAGCATTAAGCGCTAGCGATGAACCAGCAGTTGTAGAACCAACAATAACCGTTTTAGCAGCGGCTCCAGTTCCGACATTCACAGCGGTTGCAGCAGCATCGGCAGAGATGTTCATGGCTGCTGTGCCAGATGTCATGGTTACAACGCCATTAGCAGCGGTAAGGTTTAGACCGCCTGTTCCAGCTCTTAAAGTAGATACAGAGGCACCTGTTACTGACCCTAAAGTCAAAGTTTTAACAGCGGCCGCGGTAGCGACGTTCACCGTGGTTGCGGCACCATCAGCAGAGATGTTCATAACCCCTGTACCAGATGAGATTGCTACTGTTGCGTTGGTTGCAAGCACTGAAACCCCACCAGAACCTGATTGGATCGAGGTTGTTGAGGTGGTGTTAGTTGAACCTACAGTAACGGTTTTGGCTGCGGCTCCGGTTCCAAGATTTATTGTGGTTGCAGCGGCATCAGAACCAAGATCCATTTGTCCTGTTCCGGAAGTAACTTGAACAGCGGAGTTTAATGCTGCTATTCCAATTCCGCCAGATCCCGCATTGATATCAACAGAAGTTGCACCAGTAACATTACCCATTGTTATTGCATGAGCAATAGCATTTGTTCCGATGTCCAGAGCGCCTGTACCAGCGTTAATAACTACAGAAGTAGCTCCTGTAGAGTTACCTAAAGTAATTATGTGGGCAGCTGCATCGGCACCGACGTTTATTGCGCCTGTACCTGAAGTTATGTTTATTGCGCCATTGACTGCACCCATAGCGATGCCATTGGTTCCAGCACTGAGCACCATGCCACCAGCTGCATTACCTGCAACAAGGTTAACGGCATTAGCACCAGCCAATCCACCAGCTAGGGTTACACCACCTACAGTAGAAACTAAGTTCAAAGAAGCGGTAGAAGTTCCCTGAGTTACCGTAAGAACCATTCTTTCTGTGGTTCCACCGTTTGTAGTGAGACTAAGAGCAGGGTTGGTGTTTGAAGTAGTAGTGAAACTAATAGCAGAAGCGCTTGTGAGGTCAAAGTCACCATTGGCGATTATGTCACCATTGACCGTAAGATCATTGGTCAATGTAACATTACCTGTAACATCTAGCGTAGAGCCCATAGTAACCGCGCCCGTGATATCAACAGTCGAAGCAAATGTTGAAGCTCCTGCAACAAGATTACCAAAAGTAGCTGTACTAGCAGGATCCATATTAAGATCGCCAGCAGCAATATTAATATCACCTGCCGTAACATCAATATCACCTGGGTTTACTGTAAGAGAAGTTAGGACAGTAGCCCCACCTGTTGTACTCGTCCATGTATTTACGCCACCAATACTGTCCGTCAATATGTAGAAGCTCTGAGCTGGTTGGTCAATCCAAATGGTACCGAGCTCAGCAGTGTCAGCAGCTGTTGGGGCACGTTGTTGGACCTGGGGTTCTTGCTGTAATCCAGCTAATGGATTTGGGAAGCCGTATAATGTGTTTCTACGATTCTTTTGTGTAGGCATACTAGTCTCCTTAAGAGTAAAAATAGATTTACCTACACACTACTAAGCCATGCTCTATGTAATCAATTAGATGTGTACACAAATATTAAACGTGATATACTGAAATAAAATGGAGAATAATAATGACAAAAAGAGTCGGGCGGAAAAGGTTGGCAATCGATATCCCTGAAGAATTGCATGGAGATATAAAACTCTGCGCAAAAGTAAGGAATATAACGATGACCAAGTGGATATTGAGAGCGTGTTATGCCCGATTAAAGAATGAGGGCGTTATGGAAAGTAAGTTCAAACCAAAGGAATAAGATGTATATCCCATTCGCAACACTATTTGCGGTTCTAGTAATGACCGAGTTCTGGGGACAAGTCTGGGATGACTACATCGATTAATCTAACAACTCATACTGGCCTTCAAGATCATCGTAGTGCTTCTCATATTCTCTTTCTAGCTTGGTCAAATCCCTGCTGAAGTTAGCAACATTCCCCTTTAGACCATTCTTCATGGCATCTGCATAGGCCTGTTGGGCAATGGGGCTTTTAGCGAATAACTTAATCGTCTTAGCCAATTGATGAGCGCCATATAATCCACCGACAGCCGCTCCCGTCTGAAGTGGATATTGAGAAATTATTCCACCAGAAGATGCACCAATACCATACTTGAATAGAGATCCTAAAAATGGGTTATCAATCTTTTTTCTTAGAGCAGGATGCTTCGAAATAAACTCACCAACATAGTTAATAGAGTTCATTCCGGCAGTCAACTCTTCACCAACCTTATAAGGCTTAAAGAAAGAAGGGTTAGTTTTACCGTAGCGGGCTATTCCAGAGTTCAAGCTACCAACGGCATCCTGTATCTCTCTCTTAGCGCTAGGGGCTAATTTGCTGCCATGCTCACGGAGATATTCATTGAGTCCCTGCTTAGCTCCCACTATTTCTGAAACAAGCGCATTCCCTTCATCGCCTATTATATTTTTGACATCACTCAAACGACTTACAACTTCTTGTTTATCAGGGAATGTTCCCCTGGAAACTTTACGGATGGTCTTGTCTATTGTTTGAGCTTCGGGCGAGAAATTAAAACGCTTATTTTCAGGCAACTTCTTAAATGCAGTTTCATACGATTTCTTCTTCAAATCGTTCAATTCTCTTCGAGTACCTAGAGTTCCTGCAAGCAGAGTAGTACCAAGCTTTGCAACGCCTCCTGCTAACGGAGATCCTGTTAGAGATTCTGTTCCCCACTTAGCAAAATTACCAGCAGTAGACAGGCCTAGAGAAGGAAGAGCTTTAGCGCCTCCAAGGAAGAATCGAGTGGCATCACCTATGATCTCATCTAAACCTTCTTCATTAGAAGTCTTAGGCTCTAGATACTCACCAGCATTCT
>Ga0137432_1000237_pt1 | contig 38631 bp, 34 predicted proteins | sample EasRivERMZT820_2_FD_102337 | JGI IMG/M metagenome (GOLD analysis project Ga0137432, IMG submission 102337) | Soil microbial communities from meander-bound floodplain in the East River, Colorado, USA - East River MetaG ERMZT820_2 | ecosystem: Environmental > Terrestrial > Soil > Floodplain ... | reverse complement strand
GTTGAACGGGGGGCTCGCTGCGCTCGGCGCATTCGGGCACGACTCGCAGGAGCTCCGTGGTCGACCGCCTCACGCGGCGTCCCGTCCCTCGACCTTTTTCCCCTCCGCCCTTTGACCACCGTTACAGACCGTCGCGCGACGACGGGAAACCTGCTCCCCGCGACCGATTCGCCACGTCCTCGAACGACGTCCGACATCGTTGCTGCGCCACGGGAGATGCACGGCGCGCGCATGATCGGACTCGGGTCGTATCCGGACGCCGGGAGCCACGGCACGGTCTGGAACGAGAAGACGCGCCTCTTGCCTTCTTCGCTTTCAAATGAAGATGCACCGTGGTCGGGCATCGACCTGGCACGAGCGATATCGGCGTACGAGCTGCCACGTCGACGCTGCACGCGAACGGCCCCGGCTCAATGAAGCGCGGTCAAGTCCCGGAATGGCCACGACGTCCGCATTCGCCGTGTTTCACCGCTCCGCGTGAACCCGCCTCACGCCCAGTTGCGCGCCGAACATCTCCCGTGGCGCAGCAACGATGTCGGACGTCGTGCGAGGACCGTGCGAAGAGGCCGCGGGGAGCCGTCTCCTGTCGTCGCGCGACGGTCTCGAACGGTGATGAAAGGGCGGAGGGGAAAAAGGTCGAGGGACGGGACGCCGCGTGAGGCGGTCGACCACGGAACTACTGCGAGTCGTGCCCGAATGCGCCGAGCGCAGCGAGCCCCCCGTTCATCTTTTGGTTGGGGCGAGCGTGTCCCGTCCATCGAGCCTTTTTCCCCTCCGCCCCTCGATCCGCTCCCGCCCGTCGCGCGTTCAACCACGAAGCCCTGCTCCCCGCGGCCTCTTCACCCGCGCCCTCGACGTCCGCTCCTGTCCCCAGCCAAGGTCACTTCTTGCGAGGCGGCACCGAGAACGAGATCGGCAGGACGTTGCCCTCGAGCGTCACGAACTCGACCCGCATCTCCTGCGGCGTGACGCGTACGCGCGCGTAGCCGCTGTCGGGGAAGCTCGTGTCGTAGCCGGTCTCCTTCTTCGTGAAGCGCCACGGCGCGCTGGTCGTGCCCGGCAGCGCGTAGTGCATGCCGTCGACGACCATGTCGGTGAAGACGTGGTCGTGGCCGTAGAAGAAGACCTGGACGCCGGTCGCGACGCAGAGGTCGTGCACCCACGCCTGCTCGCCCACGTGCGCGGCGCGTCCGCCGCCGCGGCCGTACGCCGAGTTCTCCGCGTCGCCCGCGTTGCCGCCCACCGTGTGGTGGATGAAGGTGACCTTGTAGGGCAGGTCGGAGCCGCGCAGCGTCTTCTCGAGGAAGGCCTTCTGCTCCGGCCCGAGCGTGAAGTCGTCGGGCTTGCCCTCGGCGGTGCCGTCGTTGCCGAGGTGGTGCGGCGTCTTGGTGTAGCCGCGCACGTTGAGCGCGACGCACAGGACGTCGCCCCAGCGCCACGCGAAGTAGTCCTCTTCCGGCCCGCCGCCGAGCGGCGAGGTGTCGGGGCGCGGGTTCATCGCGTAGCGCTCGCGCGCGTCGATCGCGAAGGCGCGCTGCAGCTGCGGATGGCAGCCCGACTCGCCCTCCCAGTTGCCGACCACCTGGTAGAAGGCGCCCGCCTCGCCGAGCTGGCAGACCGCGCGGCGCGCCTCGCGATGCGCCGCCGCCGCGACGTCGGGCGCGTCGAACGCCCAGTTGAAGCCGCGCCCGTGCAGGTCGAAGACGTCGCCGAGGCTCACCGCGAAGTCGGGGTGCTCGGCGCCGATCGCCTGCAGCGCGCGCGCGCACTCGAACGCGACGCGCTCGCGCGTCGTGCGGTACCAGACGATCCCGTCGAGCACGTAGTTGAGGAAGCGGTCGTCGGCGGAGACGTCGGGCGGCAGCGTCGGCTCGAGCGCGCTCGGGAAGACGTGCGAGTCGGAGAAGACCGCGAAGGTGAACGGGGCGCCGCGCGGGCGCACCGTGACGAAGCGGCCGCCGTACTCCTCGCGCTCGACCGCCGCGCCGCTGCGCGCGTGCGCGCCGCCCTCCTCGAGCACGAGGCGCCAGCGGTAGGCGGCGCCCTCGTCGAGGCCGCGCAGCACGAGCTCGCACGCGGTGCCGGCCGGCAGCAGCGGGTCGGCGGCGGCGGGGTCGGCGGGGGCCGGCGTGCCGGGCGGCGCGATCGCGGCCGGCGCGCCCTCGACCCGCAGGCACTGGAACGGGCGCTCGAACGGGACCGGCGCCGCGAAGCGGACCTCCGTCTCGGCCGCGCCTGCATCCTCGCGCCGCAGGAATAGGCGCGTGCGCAGCGGCCGGCCGGCCGGCAGGACCGAGAGCTCGATCCCGTGCTCGGTGGCGCGGCCGGCGAGCGGCGGCGCCTCGACCAGGCCGACCTCGTCGGCGCGGACGCCTCCCGCGCAGATCGCGATGAAGACGGCGGCCGGGATTGGTCGAGACGGCGACATGGAAGGGCGGGCACGATAGCGCCACAGCCGGTGCGGACCGCCACGGGAGGGGGAGATCCGATGCAGCGTTCGACGATCGCGCCGCGCGCCGCACGCGGTCTTGCCATCGGGTCCGCGCTCGCGCTGTCCGCCTGCATCGAACAGAGCCCGACCGTGACGATCGAGGGCGGCGTCTACGCGCCGACGCTCGAGGGCAACATCGGCCTCGCGGCCACGGTCGCCACCGACGTCGACACGATCGACCTCGACAGCTCGCTCGACCTCGGCAAGACCGAGTACGTGCCCTACCTGCGCGGGGAGGTCAACCTCGCCGGCTTCGACCTCGCGCTGTCGGGTTTCCGGACCTCGCAGACCGGGACCGGCACCGTGACCGCCGACTTCGGCAACATCACCGCCGGCTCGACGGTCGACTCGAAGCTCGACCTCGCCCTCGCCCACGCGGCGCTCTGCTACGACTTCATCGAAACGAGTCCCTTCACCCTCGGCGCGGGGATCGGCGCCGACTACTTCGACCTCGACATGGCCGTCCACAACGTCGCGTTCGGGCTCGACGAGTCGGTGGAGATCCGTCAGGCGGTTCCGCTGCTCGTGGCGCGCGGCGTCGTGCGCACGCCGGTCATTCCGCTGGACCTGCAGCTCGAGGCAAGCGGGATCACCGGCCACTACGAGGACTTCGACGGCTCGCTCATCGACATCGAGGCGCTGCTGCACTGCAAGATCGTCGGGCCGCTCTCGCTGTACGGCGGCTACCGCTACGTCCACTGCGATTTCAAGGGAAGGACGGACGACCGCGGCTTCGACGCGGACGTCTCGGTGTCGGGCTTCCTGCTCGGCGCGACATTCCGCTTCTGAGCGGACGGCCCGGAGCGATCAGCGATTCGACGAGGAGCGGCGCCGGCGGCGGCGGCGCGGCGCGTCATCGCCCGCGGAGCGCTCGGGGGCGTGCGCGTCGCGCGGCGCCGGTGCGTGCGCGGGGCCGTGGTGGCTCGGCGCGGGGTCGCCGTGACTCGCTCTGCCGTGTCCGGCGCTGCCGTGTCCCGCGCTGCCGTGACTCTGGCTGTCGTGACCCGGGCTCGCATGGTCGTGGCCGCCGTGCGCCGGACCGTCGTGGCTCGGGCTGGCGTGGCCGTGGCTGCCGTGGCTCGGGCTGGCGTGGTCGTGGCCGCCGTGCGAGGGCGACGGGGCGTGGTCGCGCCGCGGCTCGTCGTGGTGAGGCGCGGGAGAGCGGCCGTGTCCCCCGTGCCCACCGTGGCCGGAGTGGCCGGAGTGGCCGGAGTGACTGGAGTGGCCGGAATGGCTGGAGTGGCCGCCATGCGAGCGCGGAGCGCCGCGCCCATGGCTCGGTCCGTGCGGCCGCGAGACGCGCGGCTCGACTTCGCGCTGGCTGAGCTCGCGCGCGAGCGCGAGGAGATCCTCGCTCTTCACGAAGATCGACGGGATGCGCTGCTTGGTGACCGACTCGATCGAGCGCACCGAGCCGAGGTCCTCGAGCGTGACGAAGGTCGACGCCGTGCCGGCCCGCTGCGCGCGCGCCGTCCGGCCGATCCGGTGCAGGTAGTCCTCGGCGGTCGGCGGCACGTCGAAGTTGACGACGCGCGCGATGCCGTCGATGTCGAGCCCGCGCGACGCGAGGTCGGTCGCGACCAGGACGCGCACCGAGCCGTCGCGGAAGCGCGCGAGCGACTGGTTGCGCTCGCCCTGCGTGCGATCGGCGTGCAGCACCCCGACCGAATGGCCGCCGCGCCGCAGGATGCGCTCGAGCTCGTCTGCGCCGCGCTTGGTCCGGCAGAAGATCAGCGTCTGCCCCTCTTCACGCTGCATGAGCCAATGGGCGAGCCACGGCTTCTCGCGCGGGGTGCAGGAGTAGAGCTCCTGCTTGCAGTTGGCGACCGCGCTCATGGTCGGGCCGACGCTCACCTCGGTCGGCTCGCGCATGTAGGCGCGCGCGAGCGCCTTGATCCCCGACGGCATGGTCGCGGAGAAGAGGAGCGTCTGACGATCCCGCGGCACGTAGCGGATGATCGCGTCGATCTGGTCGGCGAAGCCCATGTCGAGGAGGCGGTCGGCCTCGTCGAGCACGAGCACCTCGACCGCCTGCATGTCGAGGCGGCGCCGCTCGATCAGGTCGAGCACGCGGCCGGGCGTCCCGACCACCATCGACGGCGACTTGGCGAGCTGGCGGTGCTGCTCGTTGAAGTCCTCGCCGCCGATGATCGCGGTGGCGGTGAAGCCCTTGGTCCGCCCCATCTGCCGCACGCACTCGAACGTCTGCAGCGTGAGCTCGCGCGTCGGCGAGAGCACCAGCGCGCGCGGCCCGCCGTCGGTGCGCAGCCGCTGGATGATCGGCAGGCAGAACGCGGCGGTCTTGCCGGTGCCGGTCTGCGCGATGCCGATCACGTCGCGACCGGTGAGCACGACCGGGATCGCGGCGGCCTGGATCGGCGTCGGCCGCTCGTACTTGAGCACGGCGAGGTCGGCCATGATCTCCGGCCCGAAGCCGAGATCGGCGAAGCGCGGCACGTCGGCCGGCAGCGCGGGAACGGGAGGTGTCGTAGCGGGAGCGGGGGGAGCGTCGGGACTCTCGTTCAAGGACAAAGCGATACCTCGATGGGGTCGGAAGTGCAGGCGGCGGCGACGCGCCCTGCGTCGCATCCGGGTCCGGCGAGAAGGCGCGCACACGGACGTGGGGCGCGCGCTGGAGGCCGCGGCGCGAACGCGCGCGGCCGACTCGACCGACCTGCGGAACCTGGCGAACGTCGGCGAGGACGTCGCCGCAACGGTGGGAACGAACTCAAGAGCGCAACAGGCTAGGGGGCCCCCGGGGCCGGGTCAATGGCTGCCCGGCCACGACGCCTCGACGACGCGCTCGACGACGGGCGCGCCGAAGCGGACGGTGATCTTCACCGAACCGGGGCGCGCGCGCGCGGCCTCGTTGGGCTCGAAGGCGAGGCGGCTGCGCAGGATGAGGGTCTCGTGGTCGGGCGTGCGCTCCGTCTCGTCCTTGGGGGCGTCGACCAGCGCGACCAGCGACTCGTCGCCGATCTTCACGTCGTCGAGGAGGAAGTCGGGCGGCGTCGCGCCGCGCGCGAAGGCCTGGCCCAGGACGATCTCGAAGCGCGGGCTGCCGCCCGCCTCGAGCACGACCCGGCGCGGCTGCACGAACGGCTTGCGCTTCACGACGATCGGCGCCTCGTATCGGGCGAGGTCGCGCTTGTCGTCGTCCCGCGCGAGCAGCAGTCCGTCGACGTCCTCGACCTTGTCGCCGTGGTACTCGACCTCGACCCACGCGCGCCTGGGGTCGGTCTTGTCGACGAAGCGCGCCGACATGCAGTCGCAGCCGGTGACGAGCTCGAGCGCGTTCCAGTCCATGGGCGCGTCGGCGACCAGCGCGATCCGCTCGACCACCGTCTCCCCCACCGCGAGGTCGGTGTGGTCGCCTTTGGCCGGCTCGAAGCGGAGAGGCGCGGACTTCGGCGTCCCCGTCGACGCCGCCCCGGCGGAGGGCGTGGAGGGGGCCTCTGGGGCGCATCCGGGGCCGACGCCTCCGACGGCGACCGCCGCGGAGAGCAGAAACCCGGCGGGAAGAATGTTCCGGAGGGGCGTGGGCGGTCGATAGGTCATGGCGACGATCATCGCGCGAGAATGGCCGATTGGAACGCCCTGTACCGACCCGTGACACGGAGGATTCGAGATGCGCCGCATGCTGTCGACCGTCTGGATGCCGGCCATTTTCCTGATCGTGATGTCGACCCTCTCCCCCGCCAAGGACAAGCAGGACGCGGGCAAGGAGGCGCCGAAGGGCGGCGCGCCGGTCACGCAGGCCGACCTCGAGGCGCGCGTGAAGATGCTCGAGAAGGTGGTCGCCGAGCAGCACGAGGAGCTGATCCGGCTGGGCCGCTTCGCCGACGGCGTCGCGGTCGGCGTCGGCCGCCTCGCGGTCGCCGGCGAGGCGTCGCGCGTGCACGGCTTCGAGGAGGCCGGCCCCAATCCGGCGGCGCGCACCGACCTGCTCGAAGGGATCAAGAGCCTGCACGACGCGGTGCAGAAGTCCTTCGAGAAGCCGGACGAGAAGGCGGGCGAGGACAAGGAGAAGCCGGCCGGCGGGCGCTGATCTCCGCGCCGGCGCGGCGCGTCACTTCGTCGACAAGCCGCGCAGCAGGCTCCCTTCGAAGTCCGCTCCGAACGTCGACCGGGCGCTGCCTTCGCCGTAGCGGCTGCTCGCCGTCGCGCCGATCGCCCAGCCGCGGCCGTCGGGTCCCGAGAGCTCGACCGCGTCGATCTCGCTCCAGCCCGACTTCTTCTTGGTGTCGAGGGTGATGCGCACCTTCGTCACCTCGGCGGCGGTGGTCGCGAAGCGGAGCTCGAACGGACCGCCCGCGGACAGCGGATCCTCGCCGCTCCAGACCGTGCGCCAGCCGGCGCGCGCCTCGAGGATCTCGACCGCGACGACCGCCCCCGTCGTGCACGTCTCGTGGATCGTGACCCGGTCGGCGCGCAGCGGCGCGTAGGAGAGCTCGAGCCACTCGCGGCCGGCGTCGGGCTGCGCGCTCGCCCACGCGCGGCCGTCGTCGGCGTCGACGCGCTCGACGTTCGGCGCGCCGCACGCCTGCGTCTCGTGCCACGCGGGGATCTGCTTCTGCTCGTCGAGCGCCGCGCGCAGCCGCGCGCGCACGTTCTCGTCGACCTCGCGCGCCAGCCACTCCCGCGTGAGCGCGACGAAGTCGTCGTCGCGGAAGCGGCCGATGCGGCCCGACGCCTCCAGCCGCATCGGCAGCTCGTCGCGCGACGCGAGCTCGTAGGCGCGCAGCGCGGCGGCGCGGTCGCCCCCGCGGATGTAGGCGAGCAGGGCGATGCGCCCGTCGACGTCCGACTCGCGCTCGAGCAGGCGCAGGAACGTGGCGTCGGCGTCGGCGCCGAGCAGCGCCGTCAGCGCCTCCCACGCGCTGCGCCGCAGCTTGAGCGGGTGCAGCAGCGGAGCGATCTCCTCGAGGAGCTGCGCGGTCCGGCGGTCGCCGATGCGCCCGAGCCCGGCGAGCGCCGCCGCGGCGCCCTCGTCCCACCCCTTCTGCCGCGCCACCTCGAGCAGCGCGTCGATGGTGGCGGCGTCGCCGCGGAAGCTGCCGCCGTCGAGCATCCCGATCACCTGCAGCCGCAGCGCGTCGGGCAGCTCGCGGTCGACGACGATCGCCTGCAGTTCGCGGCGCAGCTGCCACGCGTAGGCCGCGACCGCCATCCGGAAGAACTCGGAGCCGGCGCCGCCGTCGGCGAACGAGAGCACGTACTCGCGCAGCAGCTCGCGCGGATCGAACGGCGCGGGGCCGGCCGCGCCGGCGCGCGCCGGCGAAGGGTCGGCGGCGGCGACCGTCGGGACGCGCGGGACGCCCGTCGGCGCGCGCACCGCGTCGGAGAGGGGGCGCTCCCTCGCCGCGCGCTCGCACGCGTCGATTCGCTCGGCCAGAGCCGAAGCGGTGCGGCGCAGCGCCGCGATCTCCGCCTGCAGCGCGGCGAGCTCGCGCGCCCGCGCGCCGTCGTCGTGGCCGAGCCACGCGATGCCGCCCGACACGGCCGCCACCGCGGCGACGATCGCGATCCCGAAACCGAGGAGTGCTGCTCGTCGCATCGTCGTGGTCCTCGCGTGCAGGGACGTGGAAGGAGCGGAATCGTCGGCGCTGCCACCCCATCAACGCAAGGCCAAGTACGCAAAGCGTTTGAGAGCGCGGGGCCGCGCCCGTAAGGTCTCCCGCCGCGGGAGGGTCGTCGAGGTGAAACCGGCGGAGACTCGAATGCTCGAGGGACGCAAAGGCGTCGTGCTCGGCGTCGCGAACAAGCGCAGCATCGCGTGGGCGATCGCCCGCGCGGCGCAGGCGGCGGGCGCCGAGGTCGCGCTCACCTACGCCACCGACCGCTTCAAGGAGGGCGTCGAGGAGCTCGGCCGGACGATCGGCTGCAAGCACTACTACCCCTGCGACGTCGGCAGCGACGCCGAGGTGCAGGCGCTGGCCGACGGCTTGAAGCGCGACCTCGGCCGGCTCGACTTCCTGGTCCACGCCGTCGCCTTTGCCCGCAAAGAAGAGCTCGCCGGCGGCTTCGTCGACACCACGCGCGAGGGCTACCGCATCGCGCAGGACATCTCGAGCTACTCGCTCACGGCGCTCTGCCGCGCCTGCAAGCCGCTGCTGGAGAACCCCGGCGAGGGGAGGACCTCGAGCGTGCTGACCCTCACCTACCTCGGCGGCCAGCGCGTCGTCCCCAACTACAACGTGATGGGCGTCGCGAAGGCGGCGCTCGAGGCGTCGGTCCGCTATCTGGCCGCCGACCTCGGCCCGTCCGGCATCCGCGTGAACGCGATCTCGGCCGGCCCGATCAAGACCCTCTCGGCCGCCGGCGTGAACAACTTCTCGACCCTGCTCGACACCATGCCCGACCGCGCTCCGCTGCGGAAGAACGTCTCCGCGGAGGAGGTCGCCGACGCCGGCACCTTCCTCCTGTCGGAGGCGGCGCGCGGGATCACCGGCAGCGTGCTCTTCGTCGACGCCGGCTTCCACGTGCTCGGCGTCTGACGCGATGCCCGAAGGCCGCACGAAGACGAAGCCGGCGAAGCTCCCGGGCGCGGTCGTCTTCGACGTCGGAAACGTGCTGCTCTCCTGGGATCCGCACGCGATCCTGCGCGAGCACCTCCCGGCCGGCGCCGACCACGGCCACTTCCTGCGCGACGTCTTCGCCCATCCCGACTGGATCGAGCTCGACCGCGGGACGCTCGACGAGGGCGAGGCGCTGCTGCGCTTCGCGACGCGCACCGGCGCCACGCCCGAGCTGGTGCGCCGGCTGGTCGATGCCTCGAAGACCTCGCTCGCGCCGATGCCCGACAGCCTCGCGCTGCTCGAGGAGTTGCGGCGCACCGGCGCGACCCGGCTCTACGTCCTCTCCAACATGAGCCACGCGACGTGGGAGTACCTCGAGCCGCGCCACGACTTCTGGAAGGGCTTCGACGGCCTCGTGATCTCGGCGCGGATCGGGATGGTGAAGCCCGAGCCGGGCATCTACCGCCACCTGCTCTCCACCTTCGGCCTCGCGCCGGAGGAGACGGTCTTCTTCGACGACCGCGCCGACAACGTGGCCGGCGCCCGCGCCGAACGGATCCGCTCGTTCGTCTACGAAGGCGCCGCCAAGGCACGCGCGCGCCTGTTCGACGGCGCGTGGCGGGAGTAGTCCGGCGCGCCGCCCCTCACTTCCGCGGCGACGATCACGGCGCGCGTCCGATCGAGGTCTTGCGGTCGGCGAGGAAGGGGAAGCGCGCGCGCACCTGCGCGACCTCGTTGGCGTCGACGCTCCCGACCACGACGGCCGCCTCGCCCGACGCCGACGCGCGCGCGAAGCCGAAGGGGTCGAGCAGCGCCGAGTCGCCGCAGTGCGGCTCGCCCGACGCCGCGCCGACGCGGTTCACGCCGAGCACGAAGCACTGGCTCTCGATCGCGCGCGCCGCGAGCAGCGTCGACCAGGCGTGGCGCCGCTTCTCCGGCCAGTTGGCGATCACGACGAAGAGGTCGGTCGCGTCGACGGCCGCGCGGAAGAGCTCGGGGAAGCGCAGGTCGTAGCAGATGACCGGCGTGACGCGCACCCCCTCCACCGTCGCCGTGGCGACCGCGGCGCCGCCGCTGAAGTGGCGGTCCTCGCCGGCGAGCGCGAAGGGGTGGATCTTCTGATAGTGGAGCAGCTCGCGTCCGTCGGGGGCGAAGAGCGAGAGCGCGTTCCGGGGCCGCGGCTCGGCCGGCTCGGCGTAGCCGCCGATCACGTGGAGGCGCAGCCGCTGCGCCTGCTCCGCGAGCCATGCCTTCGTCGCGCCGGCGTGGCGCGCGACCGCCGCCGCGTCCATCGAGAAGCCGGTGGCGAACATCTCGGGCAGCGCGACCAGCTGCGCGCCCGCGCCGGCCGCGCGCTCGAGCAGCGGCGCCGCGCGCCGGAAGCTCTCCGCGGGGTCCTCCCACGCGAGGTCGAACTGCACTCCCGCGACGAGCATGTCAGCCTCCGCCTCCCGCACCGATCCGCGCGATGCGCTCGGCGGCACGCTGCAGCGTCTCCATCTTCTTGCAGAACGCGAAACGCAGCAGGCGCCGCCCCTCCTCGGGCGCGCTCCGATAGAAGACGCTCGGCGGGATCGTCGCCACGCCGTGCTCCTGCACCAGGCGCTTGGCGACCGCACGGTCGTCGCCGAACCGCTCCGGCGGGAAGAGCTTCGTCGTGTCGGCGAGCACGAAGTAGGCGCCCTGCGGGGTCGCGAGCTCGAAGCCCGCGCGGGCGAGCACCTCCATCAGGAAGTCGCGCCGCTCGGCGTACTCGCGCCGCAGCGTCGCGAAGTACTCCTCGCGCAGCTCCGTCAGCGCCGTCGCCATCGCGACCTGCAGCGGCGTCGCGACCGAGAAGGTGACGAACTGGTGCGCCGCCTGCGCCGCGGCGACCAGCGGCCGCGGCCCGACGCCCCACCCGATCTTCCAGCCGGTGAGCGAGAAGGTCTTGCCGGCGCTCGAGAGCGTGAGCGTCCGCTCGCGCATGCCGGGCAGCGTCGCCAGCGGGATCGGCCGCGCGCCGTCGTAGGTGATGTGCTCGTAGACCTCGTCGGTGAGCGCGACGACGTCGTGCTCGCAGCAGAGCTTCGCGACGACCTCGAGCTCCGCGCGCGCGAAGACACGACCCGAGGGATTGTGCGGCGAGTTGAGGACGATCAGCTTCGTCCGCTCGTTGAAGAGCGGCCGCAGGTCCTCCTCGCGCAGCTCGAAGGCGGGAAAGCGCAGCGTGCAGAAGCGCGGCGTCGCGCCCGCGAACGCGACGCACGCCGGATAGCTGTCGTAGAAGGGCTCGAAGAGGACGACCTCGTCGCCCGGATCGAGCAGGCCGAGCATGGCCGAGGCGATCCCCTCGGTCGCTCCCGCGAACACGACCACCTCCCCCATCGGGTCGAACTCGAGGCCGTAGTCGGCGCGGTACTTCTGCGCGATCGCCTTCACCAGCGCCGGGTGGCCGGCCGAGCGCGCGTACTGGTTCTCGTGCGCGTCGATGGCGCGCTTGGCCGCCGCGTGGATCGACGCCGGCCCGTCGAAGTCGGGGAAGCCCTGCGCGAGGTTGATCGCGCCGTGCTCCTGCGCGAGCTGCGTCATCTCGCTGAAGATGGTCGTCCCGAACGGCGCGAGCCTCTTCGAGATCACGAAGCCGCCCTCCCGCGCACGAGCCCGCCCGCCTGGTCGCCGCGTTCGACCGTGGCGAGCCCGCCGGCCGGGACGGCGACGACCCCGCCGATCGTGCGATCCTCCGCGTTCCGGTTCCAGAGCAGGATCCGGCGCGGGAAGACGGTGGCGCGCACCCCGTCGAGGGCGCTCCCGAAGGCCGCCTCGGCGCCGCCCTCGAAGGTCGACCCGAACGCGGCGCGCACGACGCGCGAGTGGCGCGCGATCTCGTCCTCGAGCAGCGCGAGGAACGCGACGAGCGGCCGGCGCCGGCTGCGCACGACCGCCCCCGCGCCGTGCACGAGCATGCCGCGCGCGACGAGGTCGGCGAGCCGCACGCGGCCCTCGAGGCGCGGCGGCTCCGCCGCGCGCAGCCCCGCCTCGGGCGAGCCCTCCTCGGTCATGCGCTGCCAGATCACGGCGACGCCGAGCTCGCGCGTGTCGTCGCCCGCGCCGACGTCGATCGCGCGGAACGTCTCGCTCGCGATCGCGACCTCGGCCACGCCGGCGCCGCGCGCCGTCGCGACCGACACCCACGCCGCGAAGCGCTGCAGCCCCGGCCGCGCCAGCGCGCCGACGACGTGCCCGTCGACCTCGACGGCGTGGCGCAGATGGACCGTGTGCGGGTGGACCCACGCGTCGATCTCGAGCAGGTAGCGCCGCCCCGCGCGCACCGGGAAGTGGGTCGCGCCGCGCCGCCCCGTCCAGCGCGACGACTCGCCGACCGGCGGCTGGCCGCGGAACTGCGCCGCGTCCTCGCGCAGGTGCCAGTCGCCGGAGAGGCGCAACGAGTCGCCGCGCACGCCCATCGGGAGGAACATCGACTCGGTCGGCACGCCGACCAGGTCGACGCACGCGCCCGCGTCGGGCGCGCGCGCGAGCAGCTCGCACAGCGGGCCCTCCTCATCGGTCGCGAATTCGGGCGAGACGACCAGCCGCCCGCCGCGCGCGACGAAGCGGACGACCTCCTCCTGCGTCGCGCGATCGACGTGCGCGCCCTCGAGCAGCGCGAGCACCTCGAGCCGCGTGAGCGCGCCGGCGTGGATCGCCCGTTCGTCGTAGAGCTCGAAGTCGCAGCGGTCGCGCAGCGTCTCGGCGAGGTCGAAGAGGACGGGCGGCAGCCCCTGCTCGGGGTGGAGGCGCTGGTCGGCGCCGGGGAAGAGGACGCCGACGTCGCACTCGCTCGCGCCGCCGTTGAGCAGCCCGCCGTAACGCGCGATCAGGTCGCGCGCGCCGACCATGTGCTCGGCGTACTCGAAGTACTCGACGGCGCCGCTGGTGGCGTCTTGGAAGAGGCGCTCGACGACCGTCTCGCGGCCGACGTCGACCGGCGGCTCGGTCGCGAACGGGACGGCCCACCAGCGGCACGGCGACGCGAGCCGCTTCTGGTGGAGCGTCGGCAGAGTCGCCTGCGTGGTCCGGATCCCGGCGCCGTGGCGCGCCGCCATCTCGACGAGGCGGGTCGGGTCGATGCCGTACACGAACGGCTCGCCGCCGTGGCCGACCTTGATCCAGAGCGGCTTGCCGGGGAAGACGGCGCGCGCGACCGCGAGCTGCCGGTCGACCCCGTCCGACAGCGCGCCGACGTAGAAGTCGGAGAAGTCGCGCCGCCACGCGAGGCTCGCGCGCCCGTCGGCGAGCCTGGCTGCGAGCGCCGCCGGGTCGTCGTAGCGCGTCTGCCAGGCGCGGTTCACCGCGTCGAGCGAGCCGTGGCGCGCGAGGACGAAGCGCGCGAACGCGGCGCGCGCGTGCACGTCACCGCACCAGAAGCCGGGGTGGACGTGGTCGTGCGGCGGCTCGAGCCGGCTGACCCACGCGCCGATGCCGGTCGGGAAGGCGGCTTCGCCGTAGTCGGCCGGCAACGCGACGCAGACCGCGTCGATGCCGTCGCCGAGCGCGCGCGCGAGCTCCTCGTAGAAGCGGCGCGCCAGCGCGATGAAGGCGGGGTCGAAGAGCGACGGCCAGCCGCACTCGAGGTCGTGCTCGAGGCAGCGGAAGCCGGTGAAGCGGCCGCCCGTCATGTGCCAGGCGGGGACGACGTGCAGCCAGGGGTAGACGACGTAGCGCAGCCCGAGGCTGCGGCACTGCGCGAGGTTCGCCTGGTGGAAGCTCCAGTCGAAGACGCCCTCGCGCGCCTCGACGACGCCCCACGCGACGTAGTCCTCGACCGCGCCGAAGCCGAGTTGCGCGAGCGCGACGAGCTCGTCGCGATGCGCGCCGGGCTCGGGACGCGGCCCGCCGGCCCGGCTCGCCATCAGGTACTCGACGCTCAGGTTGCCGGAGACGAGCGGGATCATGAACCGCCAGGGATAGCGCCCGATACGCTGGCGACCATGACCGCGCCCGTCGCCCGCGCCCGCTCGAACCGTCGCCTGCTCCTCCTGTTCGCGCTGCTCGTGCTGCCGCCCGTCGTGCTGGTGCTCGGCCCGTTCCGCCAGCAGTTCTTTCCCGACCACGCGCGCGAGCTGCAGTCGTACGCGATCGTCGCGGCGCCGCCGCTCGACCCGGCGCGGCTCGCCGGGCCCGGCTGGTCGGAGCAGGAGCGCGACGAGCTGCGCCGCGCGTGGGACCAAAAGGAGTACGCCGCGCTCGTCGCGCGCCTCGACCGCGAGCCGCGCGAGCGGATGAACGCGGGGCTCAAGTACCTGTTCGGGATGGCGGCGCTGCTCGACCGCCGCTCGACGGTCGCGGCGAAGGGGCTCTCCGACGCCAAGCAGGAGGGCGACGCGGAGTTGCGCGCCGAGGCGTCGTTCGCGCTGGCGCAGGCGCATCTGCTCACCGGCAACGCCGACGCGGCGCGCGCCGAACTCGCGCCGATCGCCGCGGGCGACGGCCCGCACCGCGAGGCGGCGGAGCGCCAGCTGCGCGAGCTGTCAGCGCTTCGCTGAGCCACGGCGCAGCCGCGCGATCGCCCGCTTCCAGGCGGGCGGGCCGCCGGGCGTCTCGAGGAATCCGGGCAGGTCGGCAAATCTTCGATCTTGCATGAGCCGGGCGAAGAACGGGAATCCGATCGCGCCCGCGCCGAGGTCTTCATGGCGGTCCACGGCGCGGCCGAGCTCGACCTTCGAGTCGTTCAGGTGGAACGCGCAGACGTGCTCCAGTCCGACGCGCCGGTCGAACTCCGCGATCGCCGCCTCGAACCCCTCTTCCGTCTTGACGTCGTAGCCGGCCGCGAAGGAGTGCTGCGTGTCGAGGCAGATGCCGAGGCGCTCGAGGTTCCCGGTCTTCTCGAGCAGCTCGGAGAGGTGCTCCCACTTGTGGCCGATGCAGGAGCCCTGGCCGGCGGTGTTCTCGATCACGAGCTTCACGCCGGTCGCGTCGGGGTTCGACTCGATCGCCTCGCGCAGGCACTCGGCCACGAACGCGATCGCCTTCGCGTCGCCGCCGCCGAGGTGGGCACCGGGGTGGAAATTCAGGAGCTGCACGCCGAGCTTCGCGCAGCGCGCGAGCTCCTCGCGGAACGCCTTCGACGACTTCCGGCGCGCGGCCGCGGTCGGCGCGGCGAGGTTCAGGAGGTAGGAGGCGTGCGACATCACGCAGCCGATCTTGTCGCGCGCGACCGCCTCCCGGAACGCGACCGCCTCCTCGTCGCTCACCGGCTTCGCGGCCCACTGGCGCTGGTTGCGCGTGAAGATCTGCATCACGTCGGCGCCGATCGCCTTCGCGGCGGGCGGGCCGTTCTCCAGGCCACCGGCGACGGAGACGTGGGCGCCGAGCTTCATGGTGCGATCCCCAAGGAAGCCGCGCGCCCGTTCAGAAGTCGACGTCCGCGGGCAGCGGGTGGCGCGACTTCAGGTAGGCGGCGGCCGCGAAGAGCGGCGCCGAGACGAGCGCGAACGGGATCCAGCCGACGCGGCCGAACTCCTGCCATTTCCCGTTCGCGGTGTGCTGGAAGAAGAAGAAGGCGTAGAGCACCCAGAGGCTGATCGCGAGGAAGAGGCAGGCGCGCGAGGCGAGGAAGCCCGACGGCGCGCGCTTCACCTCGTCGGCGGGCCGCAGCAGTTCGGGCGTCGCGCCGCCGGCCGTCGCGATCCGGTCGCCGCGCGCCGCGGCGGCGCGGATCTCCGCGACCTCGCCGCGGATCACCGCCATCATCCAGCCGTTCCGGAGCATGAGGCGCAGCGCGACGGCGAAGGCGGCGACCGTGAGCGCGATCGCGGCGATCGAGACGGCGCGGTGGACGAGCGGCGGGACGGCGCCGCTGCGCGCCGCGCCGCCCAGGATGCCGGTCGCGATCGTGGCCGCGATCGCGAGCATTGCGACGGGATAGGCCTTCATCTTGAAGCCGCGCGTCTCGCGCAGCCACTCCGGGCCGATCCCCCAGTTCTTGCGCGCCTCCTTCACCGCGAGCCCGGTCCCGAGGAAGTAGACGAAGGTCACGCTGTGGGCGAAGACGGTCAGGATGCAGACCATCAGGCCGCCGATCTGGTGGCGTTCGAGCAGCGCCGGATCGGCGGCGCCCCCCTGCAGCCGCATGCCCAGCACGAGCCAGGTCGCGAGGAAGCCGAGGTCGGCGAGGACGACACCGAGGAACACGAAGAACACGGGCGGCTCTCTGGTCGAGGTCTTTGGAGAAAACGGGCGGGCCATTCTTCGGGAACGGTCCACCGCGCGCAAGCGCGCGGACGCACGGTTCACGCAAGCGCGCGCGGGCGCGCGCCGTGCCCGTGTCACGCCTTCGGCGGTGGCGGCGCCATCACGGCGAGCACGAGCAGCCGGCCCGGCCCGACGTTCTTCACGCCGTGCGCGACGCCGGCCGGTGCGAAGACGAGCCCGCCCCGCTCGAGCCGCGACACATGCTCGCCCACCGAGAATTCGCCGCTCCCCTCGACCACCTGGTAGAGCTTGTCGACGCCGGCGTGCGCGTGCGGTGCGTGCGCCTGGCCCGGCTCGAAGGCGTTGAGCCCGACGAGCAGCCCGCTCCCCTCGAAGAGCGTCGCCTTCCCCATCTTCGCGGCGTTCCAGGGGGCCCGCGCGCGCAGCGCGGCGTCGTCGATGAACGACTCGAGCATGATCGTCTCCGGGTCCCCGTGCGGCGGAGCGGCGGCGCGCCGGAGCACACGGGCGCGCACCTATACTTTCCCGGATGGCGAGCGCCCCTCTCCTCCTCCACGCAGAACCCCCCGCCGCGGCCGCCGAGGACCTCGCGACGCGTCTCCTCGAGCTGGTCGCGATCAAGTCGGTGAGCCGCGAGGAGCAGTCGCTCTGCAGCTTCGTCGAGACGCGGCTGCGGGCGGCGCCCGGCGTCGAGGTGGTGCGCGTCGGCGACAACCTGATCGCGACGCTGCCGGCGCTCGCCGGCCGGCCGCGCGTCGTCCTGTGCGGCCACCTCGACACGGTGCCGGAGAACGGAAACCTGCCGCCCAGGCGCGAAGGCGACCGCATCCTCGGGCTCGGGGCGACCGACCTGAAGAGCGGGCTCGCCGTGATCTGGCGGCTGCTCGACGAGCTCAGCGGCCTCGTCGCGCGCGGGCCGTCGCGCGAGCTCGACGCGATCGACTGCGATCCCGCCTTCGTCTTCTACGCCCGTGAAGAGATCGCCTTCCGGGAGTCGGGGCTGATCGAGGTCGAGCTCGCCTGGCCGGAGCTGCGCTCGGCGCAGTTCGCGGTCTGCGTCGAGCCGACCTCGAACGCGGTCGAGCTCGGCTGCAACGGGACGCTCCACGCCGAGCTGACGGTGCTCGGCAAGGCGGCGCACGCCGCGCGCCCGTGGCTCGGGAGCAACGCCATCCACTCGGCGCTGCCGCTGCTCGCGCAGGTGGCCGCGCGCGGCGAGCGGTGCTGGTCGCCGCCCGGCCGCACCGACTGCGTCTACCGCGAGGTGATGAGCGTCACGGGGATCGCGGGCGGGAAGGCGCGCAACGTCATCCCCGACCGCTGCACGTTCAACTTGAACTTCCGCTTCGCGCCCGACCGCGGCTCCGACGCGGCGCGCGCCGAGGTCAGCGCGCTCTTCGAGAAGGCGGTGCAGGCGGGCGTCGCCGAGCTCGTCTTCAAGGACGTCGGCCCGGCGGGGCGCGTGCCGCATGGCAACCGCTGGTGCGACCGCCTGGTCGCGCGGGCCGGCGGGAAGGTGCGCGCCAAGCAGGCGTGGACCGACGTCGGCCGCTTCAGCGAGTGGAACGTCGACGCCGTCTCGTGCGGGCCGGGGATCCCCGAGGTCGCGCACCAGAAGGAGGAGTGGGCGTCGGTGGCGATGATGGTCGAGTCGCTCGCGATGTTCCGAGCCTTCGTCGGGTGCGCGCAGGTCGTCGAGGCGGCGCGATGACGGCGCCGCGCCTCAACCCGATCCTGCGCGAGGCGCGCGACTACCCGTTCGCGAAGCTCGTCGAGATCCGGCGCGCGCGGGAGGCGGCGGGGAAGCGCGTGCTCGACTTCAGCATGGGCGATCCGCGCGAGCCGACGCCGCTTTTCTTGCGCGAAGCGATGAAATCTGCAGTGCCGGAGGTCTCCTCCTACCCGACGGTGCGCGGCAGCACGGCGCTGCGGCGCGCGATCGCCGGTTACGCGCAGCGCCGCTTCGACGTCGCGCTCGACCCGGAGCGCCACGTCCTGCCGCTCAACGGCACCAAGGAGGGGATCTTCACGTCGCACCTCGCGCTGCTCGATCCCGCGTCGAGCAAGCGCTCCGTCGTCACCTTCGAGCCGGCCTATCCGGTCTACGCCGAAGGGGCGCGCTACTCGGGCGGCGTTCATGAACCGCAGATGCTGACGCACGCGGGCGGCTGGCGGCCCGACGCCCAACGGATCGACCCGGCGCTGCTCGACCGCGCCGCGCTCGTCTGGCTCAATTACCCGCACAATCCGACGGGCGCGGAGTGCGACGCGGAGACCTATGCGCAGTGGCGCGCGCTCGCGCGCAAGCACGACTTCGTGCTGGCGAGCGACGAGTGCTACGTCGACCTCGCGTTCGGCGCGCCGCCCCCCTCCGCATTGGTGGCGGGCGACGGCCCCGAGTGGAAAAACGTCCTCGCCTTCCACAGCTGCTCGAAGCGCAGCTCGATGACCGGCTACCGCAGCGGCTTCGTCGCGGGCGACCCGGACCTGATCGCGGCGCTCGCGCGCTTCCGCCCGGCGGTCGGCGTCGCGACGCCCGACTTCGTCCAGGCGATGGCGACCGCGGCCTGGAGCGACGACGCCCACGTGAAGGAGGTGGTCGCGACCTACCGGCGGCGGCGTGACCTCTTCCTCGGGCTCTTCCGTCGCAAGGGCTGGCGCCACGACGGCGGCGCGGCGACCTTCTATCTGTGGTGGCGCGTGCCCGAGGGCTTCGGCGACGCGGCGAAGCTCTCGGAGAAGCTGCTCGAACGGGACGTCCTCGTCACGCCGGGGAGCTGGCTCGGGAAGGGGGGCGAGCAGCACGTGCGCCTCGCCCTGGTCGCGAACGAGGCCGACTGCCGCGAGGCGGTCGCGCGCCTGGAGGACCTCGAGCCATGAGCTCCGCTCTCATTACCGGCATCGGCGCCGGCCGCGACGACGGCGCGCGCAGAAGCCTGATCGAGCGCGCTTTCGCGAGCGGCGACCTCACGACCGACCGCGTCGCGCTCACTGCCGCGGTCGAGGCGACGATCGCCGACCTCGATTCCGGCGCGCTGCGCGTGGCCGAGCGCGTCGCCGGCCGCGACCACGAATGGACGACGCACGTCTGGGTGAAGCAGGCGATCCTGCTCTACTTCCGGCTGCGCGACCTCACGACGACGACGATCGGCCCGTTCGAGTTCCACGACAAGGTCCCGCTCAAGACCGGCTTCGCGGCGGCCGGCGTGCGCGCCGTCCCCCACGCGCTCTGCCGCTACGGCGCGTTCCTCGAGCCGGGCGTCGTGCTGATGCCTTCGTACACGAACATCGGCGCGCGCGTCGGGAGCGGCACGATGGTCGACACGTGGGCGACGGTCGGGAGCTGCGCGCAGGTCGGCCGCGACTGCCACCTTTCGGGCGGTGTCGGGCTGGGCGGCGTGCTCGAGCCGGTGCAGGCGGGCCCGGTCATCATCGAGGACGGCTGCTTCATCGGCAGCCGCTCGATCGTGGTCGAAGGGGTGGTGGTCGAGCAGGAGGCCGTGCTCGGCGCCGCGGTCGTGCTCACCGCGTCGACGCCGATCGTCGACGTGAACGCCGTGCCGGCGCGGATCACGAAGGGCCGCATCCTCGCGCGCTCGGTCGTGATCCCGGGCACGATGCCGAAGAAGTTCCCGGGCGGCGAGTTCGGGACGCCGTGCGCGCTCGTGATCGGGCAGCGCAGCGCCTCGACCGACCAGAAGACGAGCCTGAACGCGGCGCTGCGCGACTTCGAAGTGCCGGTCTAGGCGCGGCGCCGGCCGGCGCTCTTCACTCGAGCGGCTTCAGTGCCTTCCCCTTCAGGCCGGGGTGGTCGGCCGGGATGCGCGTGGCGCGGAAGAGCGCGTTCTGCGGCGCCGGCTGGCCGGGCGCGGGGTCGATCGCGCCGAGCGCGTGCAGGAAGTCCCACACGATCTTCCCGTCGGGCGTCACCTCGAAGACGCGGCCGCGCGCCCCCTCGCAGACGAGCGTATTGCCGTTCGAGAGGCGCTGCGCGCCCGAGATGAAGCTCGAGAAGAAGTCCTTCGGGTCGGGCGACTTGTACTCCCAGACGTACTTCTCGGGACCGGCCGGCGCGAGCGACTCGAGGACGTAGTCGTGCTCGCCCTTCTTCGGCGGCTCGAACTCGATGACCGACGAGTAGTTGCCGTCGGGGCGGCCTTCGCCGTTGTTGAAGACGAGCAGGTGGCCGGCGCCGGGCAGCCCCTTCGCGATCCAATGGACGTGGTGCTGCGAGAAGAAGCGCTGGTCGGCGGCGTCGCCCGCGCCGTAGTTCTTCGGGTTGCCGTAGCGATAGAGCAGGTCGCCGCCGTGGCCGCTCTGTCCACCCGTGTGGCCGGCGGCTTCGTCCGACGTCGTGCTGTGGTCGAGGATCCAGATCTCGCTCATGTGGGGCGACGAGACGACGATCTGGTCGAGGTCCAGGTCGTAGTCGATGGCGTTGATGTGGAGCCAGTCGGCGTTGGTCGGCTTCGCGGCGACCGCGATGTAGCCGAGCTTCTTCATGTCGGCGATCTTCGCGTCGCCGGCCGGCGCGATGCGCAGGTCGAAGTTGAAGTCGATCAGCTCGGGGTGCTCGGCGACGTTGCCGTGCTTGTCGGCCTCGGCGTCGAAGTCCTGGATCAGGTGGTCGAAGGCGTGCCACTCCCAGATGACCTCGGCGCCGTCGGGCTTCGCCGGCTCGATCTCGAGGATCGTGTCGAGCAGCATCCCATCCTTGGAGACCTGCGCGGGATGTCTGCCCGCGGCGATGCAGTCGTCGCGGCTCTTCCATTCGGACGCGACGATCAGGATCGTCCCGTGCGGCGTGCGGACGAGGTCGTGGTGCTGCATGTGCTCCTGCGAGGCGTACGTCCAGTCCCACACGACCTTGCCGTCCCAGTCGATCTCCTGCAGCCGTCCCGCCTGGCCGCCCGCGTTGAAGCGCGTTTGGATCGGCTCCTTGCTGCAGCGCAGGATGTTGCCGTCGTCGAGGAAGTACTCGCAGCCGGCCGCGAAGCCGGTCTTCCAGCGGTGCACGACCTTGCCGTCGAGGTCGACGAGGTTGATCGTCTTCGACTGCAGCGGCGCGATCAGCGTGTACCCGGCGAGCGCCCCCGCCTCGTGCACGCGCAGTCCGCGCGGCTCCTCGGGCTGCGGCGGACCGGGAGGACCGCGCCGTCCGCCGGGTCGGGGCGGCGGTCCTCCCGGCGGACCGCCCGGATCGGCGGGAGCCGGCGGCGGCGCCGGATCGGGAGGCCCCGGCGGCACCTGCCCGCTCGCGACGCGCGTCGCGAGCAACAGCGCGATCCCGATGGCCAGCAGCCCGCACCGCATCGCTCTCTCCTCGCGTCCCGCGTCCTCGCCCCGCCTCACGTGCCCGCACCCTTCTCGAGGCGGCGCGGCGCCCCTTCGACCTCGGCGAGCCCGTCGAGCTTGCGCTTCGCGCCGTCCGACACCTCGAGCCGGTCGAGCTTCTGCCCGCTCGGCAGCACGCGCGACTGGAAGCTCGCGGCCGCGTCGTTGTACGACTGGAGCGCCTTTTCGAGCCCGTGCCCGACGTTGCCCAGGTGCTCGGCGAAGAGGGCGACCCGGTCGTAGAGCTCGCGCGCGGCGTCGCGCACGTCGACGGCGTTGCGCTCGATCGACGCCTGCCGCCAGTAGGTGGCGACCGTGCGCAGCAGCGCGACCAGCGTGACGGGCGTCGCGATCAGCACCTTGCGCCGCATCGCGTCGGCCTGCAGCTCGGGGGCATGCTCGAAAGCGGCCGACAGGATCGGGTCGGCCGGCACGAACAGCACCGTGAAGTCGACGCGCCCGCCGAGCAGGTCGGCGTAGTCCTTCTGGGCCAGCGCGTTCACGTGGGCCTTGAGCGCGGCGGCGTGCTCGACCAGGAGCGCCGAGCGCTGCTCGGGCGGCAGGTCGCCCTCCATCGCCTCGAGGAACTTGGTCAGCGGCACCTTCGCATCGACTGGAATTCTGTCCTCGCCCGGCAGGCGCACCACCATGTCGGGGCGCAGCCCCTCCGCGACCGCCTGCAGCTCGAAGTCGCAGTGCTCGGTCATGCCGGCCAGCTCGGCGACGTTCTTGAGCGCGATCTCGCCCCAGCGGCCGCGCGCCTGCGAACTCCCGCGTAATGCGGTGGCGAGCGAGCTGCTGCTCTTCTGCAGGCTCTCGGTCGACGTGATGAGCTTCTGCAAGTGGGTCTCGAGCGAGCCGTACGCCTTGTCGCGCTTCTCCTCCATGAGCTTCGTGTTCGTCTCGAGCTTGCCGAGGTTCTCCGCCAGCGGCTTCAAGAGCCCCTCGATCTCGCGCTTGCGCTTGTCGAGCTCGCCCTGCGCCTTCTGGTCGAGGGCCGCGAACTTCTCGTTCGCCTGGCGGAGGAACTGCTCGCTGTTCTCGTTCAGGGCCTTGCGCGCCAGGTTGCCGACCGCGTCCTCGACCTGCTTGCGCGCCTGCTCGAGGAGCGTCTCGCGCGAGGCGGCCACGCGCCGCTCGCTCTCGAGCTCGGCGCTGCGGGTCGCGAGCGCGAGCTCGGCCTGCTGGCGCGCCGCGTCGGCCTCGGCCGCGCGCTGCGCGCCGCGCCGCTGCGCGAGAATCCAGCCGGTCAGGAGCCCGGCGACGAGCGCCAGCGCGGCGAGCAGCAGTGCGACGGATGGGTCCACGGGGTCCTCGCGGGGCGCTCAGCTCGTGAGCACCATCCAGACGGCGAGCCACGCCGCGCCGACGAAGTGCCAGACGATCGCCGTCACGTCGACGGCGACCGAGAGGCGCGGCAGCGGGGTGCTGCGCAGAGCGCGTACGGTCGTCACGAGCAGCAGGAGCGAGCCGACCAGCGCGTGGAGGAAGTGGGCACCGGTGAGCATGTAGAAGCGCCCCATCTCGTTGTCGGTGGTCGGGGTCGCGAGCGCGAAGCCCGATGCGACGAGCGAGCGCCAGATCCACGACTGCGTCGCCACGAAGCCGAGCGCGCCGGCGAGCGCCGCGACCAACCCGAGCCGGAACGGGCCGGCGCGCCCGCGCCGCTGCGCGACGTGCGCGACGACCAGCGCGGCGCTGCTCGCGAGGACGAGCAGCGTGTTGATCCAGAGGCGCCCGGGGAGCTCGGGGATCCCGGCGCGGGGCCACTCCTTGGCCGATCCCTGCAGCATGACGAACGCGCCGAAGAGCCCGGAGAAGAGCATCGTCGACGCGATCAGCCCGAGGATCGTGAGCAGCCGCGCGTTGTTGATCGGGAGCGACGGCTCGCCCGAACCGCCGCCGCCGCCGTCGTCGCGGCGGCCGTCGTCGCTGCGCCCGCGCCCGCCGCCGTGGGCGTCGGAGAGCCGCGGAGGAGGCGGATCGAGCAGGACCGACCCGGGCATCACGGCGCTCACCGTTCGATCTTCACGAACCGCTCGAGGTTCGCGAGGTACCAGGTGAGCCCGCCCGCGACCGCGAGGCAGGCCGCCGCGACGGCGAGCGCGACCCCCTCTCCGTCCTTGCGCCAGCGCGTCACCTCGAACCAGACCATGAAGCCGCAGAAGAGGATCGCGGTCGTGACGAGGATGCGGTGGAAGACGATCAGCATGGCGAGCGGAAAAGCATAGCCGTGCGCACGGCGGCGATCGTGGGCAACGCGGCATGCACGCACTCACGTCGGCGCGATGGCCCGCGCGGCGCGTGGCGGGTAGAAGGGCGCCTTCGCCCAGCGGCCGAAACCACCGACCTGGAGAGGGCTCCCATGGGTCGCATCCCCGCCGACGTTGCGTGCTTCTTCGCGCTCGCAGCGGTCGCGGCCGCGCAGCAGCCGCCTGCTCCGCCCGTGCCCAAGCCGGCGGCCGCGCCGGCTGCGGACGGGAAAGTGGCGGCGGCGAAACCGGCCGGGACGATCGAGTACTTCGTGATCGACTCGAAGCTCACCGTCCAGAAGGTGAACGTCGGCGTCTACCTGCCGGCGGAGTACGGGAACGAGAAGGAGCGTTTTCCCGTCGTCTACTTCCTCCACGGGCTCTTCTATTCGGCCCGCCGTTACTGGGAGGAGCGCCGCACCAACGTCATCCTCGACGAGCTGGTGAACGAGGGGAAGATCGGCCCGATGATCGTCGTGAGCTTCGACGGCATGAACTCGATGTACGTCAACGCGATCGACGGCAAGGCGAAGTGGGGCGACTTCGTCGCGACCGAGCTGGTGCAGGCGGTCGACGCGAAGTACCGCACGATCGCCGACCGCGCGTCGCGCGGCATCAACGGCGACTCGATGGGCGGCTACGGGGCGCTCAACGCCGCGTTCAAGCACCCCGACGTCTTCGGCAGCGTGAGCGCGCACAGCGCCGCGATCTACCCGGTCGACCCCAAGCAGATCCCCGAGCGGATGCTGGCGCGCGGCGAGCAGTGGAAGCCGGTCTACGGCTGGCCGATCGACGTCCCGCACTGGGAGGAGTGGAACCCCCTGAAGGAGGCGACGACGCTGCCGGTCGAGACGCTGCAGAAGCTCAAGATCTACTTCGACTGCGGCGACAAGGACCGCTTCGGCTTCGACAAGTCGAACGCCGAGCTGCACAAGATCCTCGAAGGGCGCAAGGTCGAGCACGAGTGGCACCTGCGCTCCGGCAACCACGGGCGCGGTTACTACGAGGAGTACTGCCCGCTCTCGTTCCAATTCCACGGCGCCGTCTTCGACGCCGCCCCGAAGGCCCCGGCGAACGGGAAGCACTGAGCGCCGTTCGTCGACCGACGAGGGGCGCGCGGAGGAATCGAGTGTTCGGCTGGATCGACGAGCATCCGTGGTGGTCGATCGCGATCTTCTTTGCCGCCGGCGCGCTGGTCGGCGTCGTCTTGCGGCGGCTGCGGCGCGCCAAGTACGCGCACGACGCCGCCCCGCCGCCGCGCGAAGCGACGGCGTGATGCAGCGTCTCGCGCTCGCGGCGCTCGGCGCGCTCGCGCTGGCGGCCGCGCGCCTGCCCGCGCAGGACTCGGCGCCGGTCGCGACGGCGCAGCCCCCGGCGCCCTTCGAGTTCGACCGTTCCGGCGGCCATCTCCCGATCACCTTCGACGTCCGCTTCCAGCTCGCCGACAAGGACGAGGCGCGCCTGCAGGTGCGCTTCGACGAGATCGACGAGCCGGGTGAGAAAGGCGCGAAGGGCGCGAAGGGCGACGGCGAGCACGAGATCCTCGCGCTCGACTTCCAGCCGTTCGAGGGGGCGCGCTTCGTCCTCTCGCGCAGCACGCGCAGCCAGTCGCTGGTGAGCAGCGCGCTGCTGCAGGTGCCCGAACCGAAGGGGCTCGAGTTCCAGCTGCACTTCGAGCTGCCGCAGGAGGGCGGGCTCTCCGTCACGCTGCCCGACGGGATGCCGGTGGTGATCGCGACGACGCCGCGCGCGCGCAGGATGCGCGTCGAGTTCGCGGCGAGCGGCGGCGTCCTCGCGTTCACGGCGACGGAGCCCGAGCGGGCGGAGCGAGTCGGGGGGCCGAGTTCCAGCTTCCTCATCACGGCGGACGCGAAGACCGACGCGCCGACGGCGGCGGAGCGCGCGCGGCGGGCACTGGGTCCCGTGTTCACGTCGGGGCTCCCGAACGCGCCGGCCATCAAGGAGGTCCGCGCCGTCGATCGGCAGGAGATCGCGGGCGGGATCCTCGAACGGCACGTGGTCGCGTTCGAGGAGGGCATCGAGGCGCCGCTCGTCGTCGCGCGGCCGACGGCGGATGCGAAGCGGTCGGCGCTGCTCTGCATTGCGGGTGGTCTCAAGGGGAACGCGGACGAAGCGGTCCTGCGCGCGCTCGCCGAGGGGATCGCGCAAGGCCGCACCGTCGCGGCCTTCGAGCTGATCGGCGCGGGCGAGCGGCGGCTGATCCTGCCGCACGATGCGTTGCGCGTGCCGGAGCTCGAACTGGTCGGCCTCTCGTCGTTCGACGGCGCGACCGTCGAGACGCTGCAGGTCCTGAAGTGGATGGTGGCCCGCGCGGACGTCGACGCGACTCGCATCGCGGTCGCCGGAAACGGCGCCGGGGCATTCGTCGCCGAGCGGATCGTCGCCGCGGATCCGTCGCATCCGGTCGAAAGGCTCGCCGGAAGCGGCTCCGACCTCACCGAGGAGTCGGTCCACGTCGGCGACGACTACCTGCACCTGCGCTTCGACTCGTGTCAGCTCGACCGCGCGCGCGCCCGCCGCGAGGAGTTGAGCGCTCCCGATCGCACGGTCGCGCTCGCCGACCGGATGGCGGCAGACCGGGTCGGTCCCGCCGGCGCGCTCGACCCGTCGTGGGGCTACCTGTTGTCCCGACTCTGGAAGGATCACGCGTTCCGCAAGGACGTCACGATCGTCTCCTCCGATCTCGGGAATCCGGTCGCCATCGAGGAGTGGACGCGCCGGCGCCCCAAGCTCGAAGACGAGGAGCTGTACGTGATCGATCCGACCGCGCTCGCGTTCGGCGCGGAGACCAGCGTCGACGTCGGTCTGTTCTTCCGGGAGCTGGCCAAGGCGCGCGGCGCGGACGCGGTGCCGCCCCGCGTCTTCGCCGACGGCGCGGTCGCGCTCCCGCTCCTCGCCGTGGTCGTGCGCGAGAAGATCGCGCTCACCTCCTTCACCGCGAGCCACGCGATCCCGAGCTTCGAGCTCCTGCTCAAGCGCCCCCACGAAGCGCACCGCGCCGAGCCGGAGCTCGGGGTGCTGACCCAGGGGCTGCCGGAGTGGGCGTTCGTCCCGAATGCGCTCACGCGCTGGGAGATCGAGGACGCCGTGCTCGAGCTGATCGGGCGCGGGGTCGCGGTCGACTGGCAGGATCCGGTCGACGCGCTGCGCCGCCCGCTCTCGCGCCACGACCGTCTCGCGATGTGGCCGCGCGTGCGCCACGCGAAGTTTGCGCGCTGACCGCCGGCCGAGCGGAGTGCCTCCCGTGCGCCCGATCGTCGCGTCGCTCCTCGTCCTCTCGCTGGTCTCGCGGGCCGCGCCGGCGTTCGCGCGCGACGACGGCCCGCGCGGCGTCGCGAGCGTCCAGGGCTCGCTCACCCTCTCCGACGGGACGCAGCTCACGCACACGCTCGTCCACCCCGGCGCGGCCGACGCGAAGGGGCCGTGGCCGGTCATCCTGGTGCGCACGCCGTACGGGCGCGGCGGCGCGGCGGACGCGGCGCGGGCGCTGGTCGAGCGCGGCGCGGCGATCCTCGTCCAGGACGTGCGCGGGCGCGGTGGATCGCAGGGGAGCTTCGAGCCGTTCCGGAACGAGGCGAAGGACGGCGGGGAGACGTTCGACTGGGTGGTCGCGCAGCCGTGGTGCGACGGCCGCGTCGCGACCTACGGCATGTCCTACCTCGGCATCACGCAGTGGCAGCTCGCGCCGCACGCCGGGCCGCGCCTCTCCGCGATGGTGAACCAGTTCTCTTCGGCCGACGTCTACCGCGACGTCGTCCACTTCGGCGGCGTGCAGGGGCTCGCGATCAGCCTCTCCTGGCTCCTGCTCAGCGCCAACCGCGGCATGACGGTGAAGTTCGACCACCTGCCGCTCATCGAGGCCGACGACGCGTCGTCGGGCGACCTGCCGACCTGGGACGACTGGTGCCGCCATCCGCTGCTCGACGACTACTGGCGGCCGCTCGACTACGGACCGCACTACCCGGAGGTCCAGTGCGCGGCGCTGCTCGAGGCGGGCTGGTACGACCTCTTCCTGCCCGGGCAGATCGACGACTACGTGAAGCTGTCGAAGCGCGACGGCCCGCCCGAGCGCCGCTTCGTGCGCCTGATCGTCGGGCCGTGGGACCACGGCGGCTTCAACGCCGCCGGCCGCCCCGACCTCGGGCCCGACGCCTACGCCGCGCCGCTCGAGGAGGAGGCGCAATTCCTCGACCGCTTCTTCTTCGGCCGCGCCAACGGCTACGAGCAGCGCGCCGGCGTGCGCGCCTTCTTCCTCGGCGAGAACGCGTGGCGCGAGCTCGACGCCTGGCCGCCGACGGCGGCGCGCGCGCTGCCGCTCTACCTGCACAGTCTCGGCGGCGCGGCCGCGAAGCCCGCGGGGGACGGGCTCCTGATCGAAGGGAAGTCGCCGCCGCGCGACGAGCCGGCCGACGCCGTGACCTTCGACCCCGCCGACCCGTGCCCCTCCTACGCGAAGAGCCTCTGGACGCCGCTCGCGCTGCTCGACGACCAGGCGCGCATCGCGCGGCGTCCCGACGTCGCGGTCTACGCGACGCAGAAGCTGCCGCAGGCGGTGACGATCGCCGGCCCGATCGAGCTCGAGCTCTGGTTCACGAGCGACGCGCCCGACGGCGACTTCGCGGCCAAGCTCGTCGACGTCGCGCCGGACGGCTCGTGCGAGTGGCGCAGCGAAGGAATCCAGCGCGCGCGCACGCGCGAGTCGCCGTCCCGCGAGGTGCTCGTGACCCCCGGCGAGCCGACGCGCCTCACCGTCCGCATGGGCCACGTCGCGTGCACGTTCGCCGCCGGCCACCGCATCGGCCTGCATGTGAGCGGCGCCAATTTCCCGCGCTTCTCTCGAAATCTGCACGGCGCCGAGCCGAGCGCGCTGGCGAAGTCAGGCCGGCCGGCGCACGTCCGGCTGCTGCACGATCTGTCGCACGTCTCGAAGCTCACGCTGTGGCGCATCGAGACGGCCTCACCGGCACCGGCGCCGACTCCCGCGCCGGCGGAAAAAAAATGAGGGCGCGCGGCGTTCCAGGCACCGGATCGCGGTCTCGCGAGGCCGGACCCGTGGAACGTCGCGCACCCTGAGCTCGAACCGGACGGCGCGGGCAGCCGTCGTCCGACCGTCCGTTCGCTCCGCAGGTCGCCGTACAGCCGACCCACGTCTCCGACGCGGAACGCGACGAGCGTCACGACGCCTTCGCCATGGCATGGGCGCCGTCCATACTCGTCGCCCCCTTCCTGGCCGGGGAGCGACGCGGACGAGCTCTCCGGATCGGACCGCGAGTTCCGCTGTACCCCACGGCGGCGCACCCGATTCGAACCGTGACCCCAAGAGCGGAACGGCGCGACGAAACCGCAGGACTTCTTCCATTTCTTTTTCGAGGTGCCGTCCGCCTGCGACTTCGGAGGTCCCGGGGTTCGAATCGAGCACCCTTCCCCCGGGGAGACGGTCCGGTTCCACCGTTAATGTCGCGCCGAGGGGAGGTCCGCGCCGCATGTCGCGCCGCCGTTTCCTGTGGCTGCTCGTCGCGCTCACGGCGTGCGCGTTCGTCGTTCGGATCGCCGTCGCCGCCCGCTTCCAAGGCCTCGCCGAGCCTCCCGACGCCGCGAGCAACCCCGATCAGATCGACTACGAGCGGTTCGGCTGGCACCTCGCGAACGGCCAGGGCTACACGCTCGCGTCGGGCGTCCCGACCGCGCGTCGACCGCCGGGGACCTCCTTCGCGCTGCTCGTCCCCTACCTCCTCGCGGGCCACTCATTCGCGGCGGCGCGCGTCTGGTTCTGCCTGCTCTCCGCCGCGACCTGCGCGCTGACCGGCCTGATCGCGGCAGAGCTCTTCGGGCTCGCGACCGGCCTCGTCGCCGCGGCGGCGCTCGCGCTCGACCCGGCCCACTTCTACTACTCGATGCACTTCCTGAGCGAGGTCCCTTATGGCTTCGCGATCACGGTCACCGTGCTGCTCGCCGCGCGCTGGCTGCGCGGCGCGCCGTCGTGGCGGCTCGCGGCGGGCGCCGGGCTCGCGTTCGGGTTCGCGCTGCTCACTCGACCCCAAGTCTTCTTCGCCGGGCCGCTCGCGCTGCTCGCCTTCGCGTGCGCGCGGCCGCTGCGCGAGGGCGCGCGCGTGCGGCAAGCGGCGCTGGCGGCAGTGCTCGCCGCGGCCGTCGTCGTGCCGTGGCTCGTGCGCAACGACGTCGCCGTCGGCCGCATGACGATCTCGACGATCGGCGGCTTCACGTTCTGGGGCGCGAACAACGCCGTGATCGCCGCGCATCCGCGCGCGATCGGCTCGTGGATGCCGGTCGACACGCTGATCGACCGCGACCACCCGCTCGACGGCACCGAGGTCGAGAACGATCGCGCGGCGTGGCGCTACGGGCTCGACTACCTGCGCTCCCACCCCGGCGACGTCCCGCGCCTGCTGATGATGAAGGTGGTGCGCCACTTCTCGGCCTTCCCGCGCACCGACAACCAGGCGGTGCGCTGGAGCCTCGCGCTGGCCTGGCTCGCGACCGCGCCGCTCCTGCTCGCGGGGGGCGTCCTCGCGCTCCACCGCAGGATCGGCGCGGTGCTGCTCGTGCTCCTGCCGTGCGTCTCGACGCTGCTCACCGCGCTCGTCTTCTACGGCTCGATCCGCTTCCGCGACGCCGACGTCGCCCTCTTCGTGATCCCGGCGGCCGCCGCGTTCACGGCGCTCCTGACGCGCCGGCGCGGCCCGGGAATCGGCGCCGCGGCGGCGCCGCCCGCTGCATAAGATCGAAACGCATGTCGACTGGGCCGCGCGACGACCTCTTGGTTTGGCTGGATCTGGAGATGACCGGGCTCGATCCCGGTCGCGACGTGATCCTCGAGATCGCGACCATCGTCACCGACAACGCGCTCGAGATCGTGGCCGAGGGGCCGGTACTGGCGATCCGCCGCAGCGACGAAGTGCTCGACGCGATGATCCCGGTCGTGAAGGAGATGCACCAGAAGAACGGCCTGACCGAGCGCTGCCGCGCCTCGCTGGTCGGTCCGGCGCAGGCCGAGCTCGAGACGCTGCGCTTCGTCCAGCAGTGGGTGAAGCAGTCGACCTCCCCCCTCTGCGGCAACTCGATCTGGATGGACCGCCTCTTCCTCAACCGGCAGATGGCGGCGCTCGACCGCCACCTCCACCACCGCTGCATCGACGTCAGCACGCTGAAGGAGCTGGCGCGCCGCTGGCGGCCCGAGGTCGCCAACGCCGCGCCGCAGAAGCCCGACAGCCACCGCGCCCTCGACGACATCCGCGCCTCGATCGCCGAGCTGCGCCACTACCGGGCGAAGCTCCTCGCTCCGCGCTGACCGCCGAGCGCGCGCACCGGACGCCCCCTTGGCCACCAACTACTCCGACTACCTCAAGCTCCCGCGCCTGCTCGGGCTCCAGGACGGGATCGACGGCGACGAGCGCAAGCTCACCAGCGACGAGCTCCTCTTCATCGTCGTCCACCAGGCCGACGAGCTCTGGTTCAAGCTGATCCTGCGCGAGCTCGAGCAGGCGCGCGACCTCTTCGCGCGCGATCCGGTGCCGGAGACGGGGCTCGCGGCGGGGGCGCGCGGGCTGCGGCGGGCGATCCGCGCCTTCGAGCTCGCGACCGAGCAGTTCGCGCTGATCGAGACGATGACGCCGCGCGACTTCCTCGACTTCCGCGACAAGCTGCTGCCGGCGAGCGGCTTCCAGTCGCCGCAGTTCCGCGAGGTCGAGATCCTGCTCGGCCTCGACGACGCGCAGCGCCTCCCCTTCGGCAGCGAGAAGAGCTTCCTCGACGCGCTCGCGCCGCGGCCGGGCGAGAGCGACTGGGCGCGCACCCGCGTCACCGCCCGCCTGCGCGACCGGCCGTCCTTCCGCGAGTCGCTCGAGCGCTGGCTCGCGCGCACTCCCATCGACGGCAGCGTCCCCTCCGCGGCCGGCGACGACAAAGCAGTCGCGCGCTTCGTCGACGCCTTCCTCGCCGCGCACGAGCGCGAGGTGCGCGTGGGGCTCGCGGCGGCGAAGGCGCAGGCGCTGCAGCCGGCCGACGTGCCGCTCGTCGAGGAGCGCTACCTCGCCGAGATCGAGGCGGCACGCGCCTTCCTGCGCGTCGCCGACCCGGTGCGCCGCCGCGTGCGCGCCGCGACGCTCTTCATCGAGTCGTACCGCGAGCTGCCGCTCCTCGCGTGGCCGCGCGAAGTGCTCGACCTCGTGGTCGCGCTCGAGCAGGCGATCCTGGTCTGGAGGCAGAGGCACGCCCGGATGGTCGAGCGCATGATCGGCCGGCGCATCGGCACCGGCGGCTCGAGCGGCGTCGACTACCTCGACGCGACGGCGCAGCGCTACCGCGTCTTCCCCGACATGTGGTCGGTGCGCACGCTCCTGCTGAGAAAGGCGGCCGTGCCGCCGCTCGCGAACGAACGGTTCTATTTCGAAATCGGGTCGTGACGCCGCCCTCCCGTCCGCGCGCCGCGGCGCCGCGGCGCCCGCTGCTCCTGGTGCCCACGCCGCTCGAGGCGGCGGCGCTGCTCGGGAGGGCGGCGCGGGGACTCGGGGCGCCGGCGCCGTTCACGATCGCCGGCCGCGCGATCGACGTCGCGCTGGTCGGCGTCGGCCTCGCGGCCGCGGGCGCGACGAGCGGGCGCTGGCTCGCGCGGCGTCCCCCGTCCGCGGCGTTGCTGGTCGGCCTGTGCGGGACGTTCGACGAGCGCAGGCTCCCGGTCGGCGGCCTCTTCGAGGCGACGGCGGTCGCTTGCGACGGGATCGGCGCGGGGGAGGCCGAGCACTTCGCCGAGCTGCCGTTCCCGCCGCTCGCGCGACCGCTCGCCGGCGCGCGGCCGCTCGCGACGCTGCGCTGCGCCTCCGTGTCCGGCGGTGCGCGCGCCGTGCGCGGCGCGCTGCTCTCCGTCGCTGCGGCGTCGGACGGCACCGCGATGGTCTCCCGCCGGCGGCGCCGCCATCCCGACGCGCTCGCGGAGGACATGGAGGGCTGGGCGGTCGCGCTCGCGGCGCGGCTCGCGCAGGTCCCGCTCGCGATCCTGCGCGGCGCGAGCAACGCCGCCGGCGACCGCGTCCATTCCCGCTGGCGCGTCGACGCGGCGCTCGCGGCGTGCCGCGCCGCGCTCGAGAAGTGGGTGGCGAGGGTCGCGCCGTGAAGCTGCGCTTCGGCATCTCGCCGTGTCCCAACGACACGTTCGCGTTCCACGGGCTGCTGACCGGGACGAGCGACGCGCACGGGCTCGACCTCGAGATCGTACTGGCCGACGTGCAGGAGCTGAACGAGAGGCTCGCGCGCGGCGACCTCGCGGCGGGCAAGGCGAGCTTCGCGCAGGCGCTGAGAATGACGCGCGACTTCGGCGTCCTGCCGGCCGGCGCGGCGATCGGCTTCGGCGTCGGACCGCTCTTGATCGCAGCGCGGCCGCGGCCGTTCCCCGACGGCGCGGCGCGCGTCCTCTGCCCCGGCGAGGGGACGACGGCGACGCTCCTGCTGCGCCGCTTCCATCCGGCGGCGACGAACGTCACGCAGGTCACATTCACGAGGATCCAGCGGGACGTGGCGGCGGGCCGCGCCGACTTCGGCGTCGTGATCCACGAGGGGCGCTTCACCTATCAGCGACAGGGGCTGCACTGCATCGACGATCTCGGCGCGCGCTGGGAGGCGGCGACCGGCTCGCCGCTGCCGCTCGGCGGGCTGCTCGCGCGACGCGACCTCGGCGGCGACGTCCACCGCCGCCTCGCCGCGGCGGTGCGCGCGTCGCTGGAGCGGGCGCGCGCGCGGCCCGACGAGGCGCTCGTCACCATGCGCCGCCACGCGCAGGAGCTCGACGACGAGGCGATCCTGCAGCACGTCGCGCTCTACGTGAACGATCTCACCGTCGAGCTCGGCGAGGCGGGGGCGGCGGCGCTCGCCGCGTTCGAGCGCGCCGCGCGCGACGGAGGCTTCGCGCCGCGCGACGCGCCGCCGCTTTCGATCCTGCGATGAGCAACGCCACGCCCGGCCGCGTCCACCGCCGCGCGTACTTCGGCCGGCTGCTCGCCGGCGGCGACCCCGCGCCGAAGCTGCGCGCGCTGCGCCGCGCGCGCCGCGCCGCGCTCGCGCACCCGCGCATCTCGCTGGTGCGCTGGATCTCCGGCTGGATCGTGATCGTGCTCGGCCTGGCCGGCGTGGTCCTGCCGTTGTTGCCGGCGCTCGTCCTGCTCCCGGTCGGCGTCGCGCTCGTGGGCCGCCGCTCGACGGTGGTCCGTTACGCGCGGACGCGGTTGAAACTCTGGCTGCGCGTCGCGGAGACCTGGCGCGGCCTCCCGGGCCGTCTCGGCCGCTTCCTGCGCGAGCGCGAGCGGCGGATGGCGGCATTCCTCCGCGCGCGCCGCATCGGAAAGTGGGAGCGCCCGAGGCGCGCCTGAACGAATTTGGTTTCCATCGGTTAGAACGCCCCGCGCTCCGGCCGAACTTGCGCGCGAACGTCCCACTCGCCGCGCCGGAACGAGGAATCGCGCCATGTCGTCGCCGCGCCGCCGCGCCCTCCCCCGCTCCGACTCCGTCCGCCACCCGCGAATGCGCGCGGCGGTCGCCGCGCTGGCGATCGTCGCGCCGCTCGCCGCCGCATTCGCGCGCGGCGGCGAGACGCGCCCCGATGCCGCGCCCGCGCGCCCCGTCGTCGCGCCGGCCGAGCTCCTGCTCGACTCGACGAAGGGAACGCGCGTCTCGCTCTGCCGCGAGCGCCTCGGCCACGTCGCGACGGCGGTCGTCTTCCTGAGCGAGGAGTGCCCCGTCTCGAAGAGCTACGCGCCGAAGGTCGGCAAGCTCGCGCAGGAGTACGCCGACACCAACGTCGCCTTCCTCGTGGTCGACTGCACGCCGAAGATCGACGCGAAGAAGGCGGGCGCGTTCGCCGCGGCCCACTCGATCACCGCCCCCGTCCTGCTCGACCCGCGCCTCGCCGGCGCGCGCCGCCTCGGCGTCACGCACGCCGCGACGGCACTCCTGTTCGACCCCGACATGAAGGAGCTCTACCGCGGCGCGATCGACGACCAGTTCTCGCGCGCCGGGAACAAGCCGCACTCCTCGAACGACTGGCTGGTCGAGGCGATCGAGGCGGAGCTCGAGAAGCGGCCGGTCGACCGCGCCGCCACCGACGGCCCCGGCGCCGAGCTCGCGGCCGTGCCCGCGACCGATCTCACCTTCAATGAGCACATCGCGCCGATCCTCCACCGCAATTGCGCCGAGTGCCACCGCGAGGGGCAGGTCGGCCCGATGGCGCTGCTCGACTACGACGACGCGAAGGGCTGGGCCCCGACGATCGCCGAGGTGGTCGGCCAGGGCCGCATGCCGCCCTGGCACGCCGACCCGCGCTACGGCCATTTCGCCGAGGAGCGCCGCATCACCGACACCGAGCGCGCGATCCTCGCCGGCTGGGCCGAGGCGGGCGCCAAGGAGGGCGACCCGAAGAAGAAGCCGACGGCGCCGGTCTTCCACGACGACGGCTGGGCGATGGGCCAGCCCGACCTCGTGATCGGGCTCCCCAAGGTCGAGGAGGTGCCGGCCGAGGGCGTCGTCGACTACCGCTACGTCATGGTCGACCCGAAGATCACCGAGGATCGCTGGGTCCAGCAGGTCGAGATCCGGCCGACCTCGCGCGCGGTGACGCACCACGTGCTCGCGCTCTACATCCCGCCGGGCAAGACCGCGTTCGAAATGGCGGGCGGGCTGCGCGACGGCTCGCTGGTCGGCGCCGGCTACTTCGCGGTGCAGGTGCCGGGCTGCCGCCCGAACGTCTTCCCGGAGGGGACCGGCAAGCTGCTGCAGAAGGGCGCGCGCTTCCTCTTCCAATTGCACTACACGCCGAACGGGAAGGCGACGACCGACCAGACGCAGATGGGCCTGCGCTTCTGCAAGAAGAAGCCGGAGCGCGAGGTGAAGACGAGCGGGATCTTCTCGATCAACCTGCGCATCCCGCCGAACGACCCCGCGGCGACCTTCACCGCCGAGCTGGCGTTCAAGAAGCCGATCGACCTGATCTCGATGTTCCCGCACATGCACGTGCGCGGATCGGCGTTCAAGTACGAGCGCGTGAGCGGGCCGAAGGACGAGCGCGTCGCGACGACCTTGCTCGACGTCCCGAAATACGACTTCAACTGGCAGAACTTCTACCGGCCCGAGCCGATGGACCACTTCGCGGCCGGCGACGCGATCCGCATCACGGCCGTCTACGACAACTCGAAGAACAACCGCTTCAATCCCAACCCCAACAAATGGGTCGGCTGGGGCGACCAGACGTTCGAAGAGATGATGATCGGGTACATCGACTACCTCGAAGCGAAGGAGTGACGCGGTGACCCCTCTCGCGCTCGCGCTCGTGCTGACGGCGTCGGACGGACCGGCGGACGGCGGCGGCGCGCAACCCGGCGCGCTCGTGGCGGACTTCCTGCTCGAGGCGGCCGACGGCCGCCGGGTCCGGCTCGAGGAGGAGGTGGCGGGGCGGACGCTCACCGTCCTCGCCTTCACGTCGACCGGCTGCCCGATCACGAAGCTCCTCGCGCCCCGGCTCGCCCGTTACGAGAAGCAGTACCGCCCGCGCGGCGTGCGCTTCCTCGGGATCGACCCCAACATCCAGGACTCGGCCGCCGAGATCGCGACCTTCGCGAAGGACGCGGGCATCGAGTTCCCGATCCTGCTCGACCCGCAGCACGTCGTGACCGACCGGCTCGGCGTCACGCGCACGACCGAAGTCTTCGTCCTCGACGCCGACTTCCATCTGCTCTACCGCGGCGCCGTTGACGACCAATACAGCGTCGGAGCGCAGAAGCCGGCGCCGACCAACGACTACCTGATCGACGCGCTCGAATCGGGACTCGCCGGCGAGACGATCGACGAGGCGCGCACCGACGCGCCCGGCTGCCTGATCGGCCGCGTCGCCGACGAGGGCTCGACCGTCACGTACTGGCGCGACGTGGCGCCGATCCTCTGGAGGAACTGCGTCGAGTGCCACCGGCCCGGCCAGCCCGGTCCGATGGAGCTGCTCGACTACGAGGACGCGAAGGGGTGGGCCGCCGCGGTCGCGGAAGTGACCGGCAAGGGCGTCATGCCGCCGTGGCACGCCGATCCGCGCCACGGCCGCTTCAAGAACGCGCGCGGCTTGACCGAGACGGAGAAGACGACGTTCGCGCGCTGGAGCACCGGCGGCACGAAGGAGGGCGCGCGCGCCGACGCGCCGATGGCCGCGCCCGCCTTCGAGGACCCCGAATGGGCGATCGGCAAGCCCGACCTCGTGGTCGAGCTGCCCGAGGAGCAGAAGGTCCCGGCCGAGGGCGTCGTCGCCTACCGCTACATCCCCGTCGACCCCCACCTCGACCACGACGTCTGGGTGCAGCGGATCGAGATCCGGCCGAGCGCGCGCGCCGTCACCCACCACGTGATGGCCTTCCTCGTGCCGCCCGGCGTCGAGCCGATGAAGGCGCTGAACGACCAGGAGGAGGCGCTCGGGACGCTGCAGTTCGCGGCGTGCGTGCCGGGCGGGCGGCCGATCGTCCTCCAGGACGGCCACGGCAAGTTCGTGCGCGCCGGCTCGAAGTTCCTCTTCCAGCTCCACTACGCTCCGAACGGCAAGGCCGCCGTCGACCGCACGCGCATGGCGCTGGTCTATTCGCGCGTGCCGGTCGTCGTCGAGGCGAAGAACTACGCGATCATCGACGCCCGGATCAGCATCCCGCCCTTCGACGACGCCGCCACCTTCACCGCCGAGCACGCCTTCAAGGAGCCCGTGCTCCTCACTTCCCTCTCGCCCCACATGCACCTGCGCGGCCGCTCGTTCCGCTTCGAACTCGAGCGCAAGGGCTCTCCCGCCTCGATCCTGCTCGACGTCCCCAAGTACGACTTCAACTGGCAGCACGACTACCGGTTCGAGGAGCCGCTCTCGCTGCAGCCTGGAGACAAGCTGCGCATCACCGCGACCTTCGACAACTCCTCAGCGAATCCCCACAACCCCGACCCGAAGAAGCGCGTGGGATGGGGCGACCAGACGTTCGAGGAGATGATGGTCGGCTTCATCTCGTTCGACGTCGACGCGAAGCAGGCGAAGGGGCCGGAGAACGGCGCGCCGCGCTGAGGAATCGAGGAGCGGACGTCGAGAACGCGGGTGAAGCGGGCGCGGGGAGCGAGGGCGGGGTTGAACGCGCGACGGGCGGGAGCGGGTCGAGAGGGCGGAGGGGAAAAAGGCTCGATGGACGGGACACGCTCGCCCCAACCAAAAGTTGAACGGGGGGCTCGCTCGACGTTCGGCGGTCTCGGATCCGACTCGCAGGAGCTCCGTTGTTGATGGCCGAACGCACGCGGTCCCGTCCCTCGACCTTTTTCCCCTCCGCCCTTTCAGCACGGCTCGAGACCGTCGCGCGACGCCACGAAGCCGTCTCCCCGCGTCCTCTTCGCCACGTCCTCGAACGACGTCCGACGTCGTTGCTGCGCCACGGAAGAGGTTCGGCGCGCGACTGGGCGTGAGGCGAGTTCACTCGGAGTGGTGAATCACGGCGAATGCAAACGTCGTGGGCATCCCGGGACTTGACCGTGCTTCATCGGGTCGGGGCCGTTCGCGTGCAGCGTCGACCTGGCAGCTTGTACGCCGATATCGCCCGTGCCAGTCCGATGCCCGACCACGGTGCGTCGGCATTTGAAAGCGAGGAAGGCAAGAGGCGGGACCTCTCGTTCAAGACCGTGCCGTGGCTCCCGGCGTCCGGATACGACCCGAGTCCGATCATGCGCGCGCCGTGCATCTCCCGTGGCGCAGCAACGACGTCGGACGTCGTTCGAGGACGTTGGCGAAGAGGCCGCGGGGAGCAATGTTTCGTGTCGT
>Ga0137432_1000234_pt1 | contig 39019 bp, 27 predicted proteins | sample EasRivERMZT820_2_FD_102337 | JGI IMG/M metagenome (GOLD analysis project Ga0137432, IMG submission 102337) | Soil microbial communities from meander-bound floodplain in the East River, Colorado, USA - East River MetaG ERMZT820_2 | ecosystem: Environmental > Terrestrial > Soil > Floodplain ... | reverse complement strand
TTCCGTCGTGTTCATCCCGCCCGCGCCCGCGCCTCTGGTTGCTCCGCCGCAACCTCGCGCCAGCATGCGAAGAAAGTTTGCCAGTTTGAGCCTGCCGTCACTCGGTTGCTGAGGCTCCGCTGCCCGGCGGCACGGGCGCAGGCGGGTGCGTTTCGTCCGGAGCGGCCCTGCTCCCTGGGCGTGGTGAAGAGAGCAGTTCCGCTCCTTCAGAACGAAACGCAAAACATGAACACGACAGAAGACCTCACCTCGAATGGATGCATCCACTCCTCACTCATCTTTGCGCAGTGCTTGATTGCGATTGCGCCGACAGCAGGGGCACCGTCACCGCATAGATTTTACCGTCGAACGCCAGAGCATAAAGTTCACCCTGCCAGGTCCTCGGCGAAGCTGGCGATGTTCCTGGGTTGCTCCAACAAAGCGCGGTACTCGGCGACTTTTCCGTTCTGGTAGCGCAACCCCCAGATTGTGCCCAACACATAGTCCGCATAAACATAAACACCTCGCAAAGACGGGAACCTGGTGCCGCGATAAACGTATCCACCGGTAACACTCACTCCGATACCGTGGTTGGGGAAACGCGACTGCGAGGACAGGTTCGGGTTGTGAGCGTATTCGATCACCGGTTCGATGTAACGGGCTCCGTCCGGGCCGGGTTTGAAAGGATGTGCGCCTTCTCGAACGGGCCAGCCGTAGTTTCCACCTTTGACAATCAAATCGATTTCTTCCCATTCGTTTTGACCCACATCTGCCCCCCATAGGTCCCCGGTTTGGCGGTCCCAACTGAAACGCCACACGTTGCGCAAGCCCCATGCCCAAATTTCGCCGCGCACGCCATATGGCCGGTTCACGAAGGGATTGTCCGTGGGGATGCCGTATTGCAGGGTCTGGCGGTTTTGCCCTTCGCCAACGGTGGTTCGGGAATCGACGTCAATCCGCAGAATCTTGCCCAGCAGCGAAGCCGTGTTCTGGGCGTTGTTGTAGGGGTCATTGCCGGAACCGCCATCACCGAGGGTAATGTAAAGGAACCCATCCGGCCCGAAGCTTAGCTGGCCGCCCTTGTGGTTGCCAAAAGGCTGCGGAACTTCCATGAGGATGCGCTCGGAAGCGAGATCGGCTCTGTTGGAGTCGGCTGCGGATACTTTGAATTCGCCGATGACGCTGCGTCGCGGGTTGTGCTGCGTGTAATAGATGTAGAAGAGCCCGTTGGTGCGAAACCGGGGATGAAACGCAAGTCCGAGCAGTCCCTCTTCATTGTGCTCCTGCGGTGCGCGGTTAGTAATGTTCAAGAATTCTTGCGTCACCTTTCCATCGCTGCCCCTTGGAACGATGATGATTCGGCCCGCTTGCTCGAGGATGAAGAACCTGCCCGAACCATCGGGCGACTCCTCCATCCAGACCGGCCGTTCGAGCGTCAATTCCGGGAAGACGGGCTGCAGTTCCAGAGCCGGAAGGGCCGTTGCGGATTCCGCGCGGAGGCTGCAAATGGAAAACGCGGCGATGCACGCCAGCATTGTGCGACTGACGAATTTGGCCACGCCGAAGTGACGCGCGTTGGCATTGGTGGAACGAAGTTTCAGTTTCATGTGTTTCATGTTATGGAATTTTTGGAGTTTGGGTTTATCAAGGCATTCGGTGTTTGTCGGCGACGTGATCGAGCATTCATCCCAACCAGTGCGGATTCTTCGCCGTCCCGTCGTAACGAGTGGAGGTTTTGAACAGTTCATACTTGCCGGTGGCCGCCGCTTTCGCGGTGCGGGCGAGCAACGCCGCGACTTCATCCTTGCTCATGGGTTTGAAGGTGCGCAGGGCTTCGACCGCCTGATCGAGAATTTTCATGCTATCAATGCCCGTGATCACCGTTGAGGTCGGCAGGTTCATGGCGTAGTGCAAACACTCGATGGCCGTCACGGTCTTGCTTTCGAGAATGAACGGATCACCCAGCGCTTTCATTCCCAACACGCCGACTTGATCCTTCACCAGCAGCGCAAGGACCTGGCGTTCGAAGCTGCGAAAATGCGCGTCCATGACGTTCAACGGCATCTGCTGGGCGTCGAAGCGGAACTGATGCGCAGAAGCGATCTCCATCATGCGAAGATGAACGAACGGATCTTTGTGGCTGGTAAAGCCGATATGGCGAGACTTTCCCGCCTGCCGCGCTTCGACGAGGGCCTCGATTGTGCCACCTTCTGCGAAAATGCGATCCGGGTCTTCCAGTCGGATGATCTCGTGCATCTGCATCAGATCGACGTGATCCGTCCGCAACCGCACAAGACATTCATTAATTCGACGCGCCGCCACTTCTTTGGTGCGACCGTCAATTTTGGTCATGAGGAATACCTTTTGGCGGTAACCGTCCCGCAACGCCTTGCCCATGCGGATTTCGCTCGCGCCGTCGTTGTAGTCCCAGCAGTTGTCCATGAAGGTAATCCCGCGATCAATGGCGCTGCGGATAATCCGGATGCTCTCTGCTTCAGTTAATTCCTTTTTGCCGATGTGATACCCGCCCAGGCCGATGGCCGAGACTTTCTCTCCAGTGCGCCCCAGAGCGCGTTGGGACGCTCCCTCCTTTGTCTCGGCCAACAAAATCTGCGGGCTGGCGCTGACCAAAACCGCCGCGGCTGCGGTGGATTGCAGAAACGTGCGTCTGCTCACCGCAGCGTCGCTATGGTTCGTCGGGCGCACGAGCGCCCTGTCGAGTTGAGACATATGATTTCTCATATTCATTATGGGAGGAAAGTAGCGCCCGGCCCACGGTGTGCGCCATCATACCTTGGTTTGACCCGACTCATACCGGACCGGCAGGTCGGGGCGATGGAGCGCAGCTGCGTTCGAATACCCGTAATCCGAATGAACGAAGAAGTCCGGCAAAAGATCAGCGTGCTTTTCAACGGGAAGTTTTAATTGCTGAATCCCATAACCTTGGTATTTCTCTCAGTAGTGAAGCGCTTCAACAAAATCATGTCGCTGCTGCTGGCTGCTGTCTGGCTGCCGGCGGCGTCGCACGCCTTGTTGGAGCACTTCGAGTTGATTCACGTGGTTCATGCAGACCACGAGCAGGATGCCGGCGGTTCGCATGAACACGACGCAGATAACCACGAAGCCGCTGATGGCCGTTGTCTGATTTCATCCGCGAAGATTCAAATTTCAAAGCCCGCCGCGACATCGGCAATTCACTGGCTTGTGGCAGCGTTGCTGGCAGGTCGGGCCGATGTAGAGTCAGAGGTTTCTCACCGCGGCCCGTCTCCCCCCGGTGTCGCTCCACCGGAGTTTTCCCATCGCTGGCAGTTTTCCCTCCGCGCCGCGCTTCCCGTGCGCGCGCCTTCGTTGGCTTCCTGACCGTCCTTCGCGGACGGCTTCGTTGGTGGGGTGATTTCGCATCGCCTCATTTCCCCCAATTTAATTCGGCTGCCCGTTTCCGTTCCGGGTGGCGGCTTGCAATGCAAGCGGAATTCTGAACGGCAGAAGCCATGAAAACATTTTTGATTCTCAGTTTGCGCGGATGCGCCGTCGGATTGCTGGCGATGACACTGGCCGGTTGTCACCGGCACGACGACCACGCACCCGACGCTGGTGGTCACACGCACGAGGAAACGATCGGGCAAATCACCGCCTGGTCGGAACGCTTCGAGGTGTTCGCCGAGTTCAAGGCCGTCACCGCCGTACAGCCCGCGCGCTTCGTCACGCACGTCACCGATTGGCTGACGGGCGAACCGCGCTCGGAAGGCATGGTGAAGTTTCTTCTCCGGCAGGACGACGCCACGGTCGAGCATCCGCAGGCCGCGCCCGACCGCCCGGGCATTTACCTGCCGTCCATTACGTTTCCCAAGTCCGGCAAGTGGCAAGTCACTCTCCTGATTCCCACGGACGGAACGAACGCGACAGTTGAGTTGGGAACGGTTTTCGCTTTTGCCGACGAACACTCGGCTCAACATGTGGAGTTCCCCGAACCGCCCGACGGGATTTCTTTTCTCAAGGAACAGCAGTGGAAGCTGCGCACGCGCATCGAACCTATCGGCAAACGCCGTCTCGTCGAACGCATCCGCGCGTCCGCCAAAGTGACCGCTCGGCCCGGCTCGCTCGCGCACGTCTCGCCGCCAATGGCAGGGAAGCTCCAACCGCAGCCCCGGGCGAAGTTCCCGCTGCCGGGTGACCGCGTGGAAGCAGGGCAAACGCTCGCTCTGCTTCAACCCGCCTTTTCTGAGGCCACCGCCAAACTTGGCGAGACCGAAGGCGACATCGCCCGTGCTCGATTTGCGGTGGCGCAGGCGAAGCGCGACTACGAACGCGCTCGCGGCTTGTTCGAGTCGAAGATTGAGACTCAGCAGAACCTTGAACTGGCAAAGCTCGCGCTCGACAGCGCGGAAGCGCAACTCGCCGCGCTGCTTGCCACGCAGACGAGCTACCGTCCGGGGAATAGCACCACCGCTGGCCTGCCTGCCGTCGAACTCAAGTCGCCCATCGCGGGGATTATCGTTTTGACGGACAGTGTCGCAATCGGTCAGCACGTCAGCGCGGAGCGTGCGGTGTTCACGGTGCTGGATGCGAGCGCAGTGTTCATCGAAGCGCGCGTGCCGGAGTCGGAGGCCGCGCGCATTGGTGGCGCAACGAACGCACTCGTCGAGTTTCCCGGCCGCAAAGGCGAGTTTCTGCCACTGTCGGGCGACGGTCACGGCCGGCTGGTCTTCACCAGTCCGCAAGTGGACGCCGCGACACATACAGTCGCGCTGCTCTACGAAGCGCCGAACAGCGACGGGCAATTTCGCGTTGGCGAGCACTTGACCGTCTTCGTCGAAAGCCACCGCGCTGAAGATGCCGTTGCCATTCCTGACTCCGCCATTGTGGAAGAAGGCGGCCAGCCCGTCGCGTTTGTACAAGTCAGCGGTGAGACGTTTGAGAAGCGCGAACTCACCCTCGGCTTGCGCGATGGCGCTTTCGTTCAAGTCCTGCGCGGCGTCAAGGAAGGCGAACGCGTCGTGACCAAGGGTGCGATGGCGATTCGTCTCGCCAGCGTGTCGAACGTGATTCCTGCGCACGGCCACGCGCATTGAAAGCCTATGATGGACTTTCTCATTCGTTGGTCGCTCAACAACCGCCTCGTCGTGCTGCTCACTGCAGCGGTCGTGTTATTCATTGGCGGCTACACGGCGTCGCGGATGCCGGTGGACGTGTTCCCCGATCTCACCGCACCGACCGTCACCGTCATCACCGAGGCGCGCGGCATGTCGCCCATGGAGGTCGAGACGCAAATCACGTTTCCCGTCGAAACGGCGTTGAATGGCGCGACCGGCGTGCGCCGCGTGCGTTCGGCGACAGCGGTCGGCATCTCCGTCGTGTGGACGGAATTCGACTGGGGCACGGACATCCGCGCCGCGCGGCAAATCGTCAGCGAGAAAATCGCGCTCGTCGCCAATGAGCTGCCGCCCGAAGTCGAGCGGCCCATTCTTGCGCCCGTGTCCTCCATCATGGGCGAAATCCTGTTCCTCGCCCTGACCTCAACGAACCATTCGCCACTGGAGCTACGGAACTTCGCGGAGACGGGCATTCGCCGCCGATTGCTCGCCGTGCCGGGCGTGTCGCAGGTGATTCCGATTGGCGGCGGCGAGAAACAATTTCAAGCCGTGCTCGCACAGGCGCGTTTGCAAGAGCGCAGTGTCGCTCTCAACGATGTTTTGTCCGCGCTCGCCGAAGCCAACGAGAACATTTCCGCCGGTGTGCTGAATGAGCGCGGCTCGGAATGGCTCGTCACCGGCATCGGGCGCGTGCGCTCACTGGACGATATCGCCAACACCGTTGTCAGCGCAACCAATGACGTGCCGGTCCTCGTCGGGCAGCTTGGCGAGGTCCGCATCGGTGAAGCACCGAAACGCGGCGAAGGCTCGGCTAACGGAAAGCTTGCGGTGATTCTCGGCGTTCAGAAGCAGCCGGGCGCAAACACACTCGAACTCACGCGCCGCCTCGACGCCGTCCTTGACGACATCGCCGCGAAACTGCCGCCCGGCATGAAGCTGCAACGCGACATCTTCCGGCAGGCCGACTTCATTCAAGTGGCGGTGAGCAACGTCCGGCGCGCGTTGCTGGAGGGCATCGCGTTCGTAGTCCTCGTGGTGCTGGTATTTCTCTCCAACACGCGGACCACGCTGATTAGCGTCACGGCCATTCCATTGTCGCTCGCCGTGGCCGTGCTCGCGCTGAAATCATTCGGCGCGACCATCAACACCATGACACTCGGCGGAATGGCCATCGCCATCGGCGCGCTGGTGGATGACGCGGTGATTGACGTGGAGAACGTGTTCCGGCGGTTGCGGGAAAATTCGTTGTTGCTGGAGTCTCAACGCCGCCACCCGTTCGCCGTGGTGCTGGACGCCAGCGTCGAGATTCGCGGCTCGATTGTCTTCGCCACGGTCATCATCGCGCTGGTGTTTGTGCCGGTGTTCTTCCTGAGCGGTGTTGAAGGCCGCTTGCTCCAGCCGTTGGGTGTGGCGTTCCTCGTCGCGCTGATGGCCTCGCTGTTCGTAGCCGTCACCGTTACGCCCGCGATGTGCCTCTGGCTCTTGCCGCGCAGCAAGACAGTGCGCGAAGGCCGCGAGCCGCGCGTTGTGCGTGCGCTCAAGTCCGCCTACGCGCGCGTGCTTGCGCCGGCCATGAACCATCCGTGGCGCGTCAGTCTGCCCGCGCTCGTTCTGCTCGTGGCGGCGCTGGCTGCGCTGCCGTTTTTCGGACGTGGCTTCCTGCCGGACTTCAACGAAGGCACGCTCACCGTCAGCGCCGTTACGCTGCCCGGCACGTCGCTGGCCGAATCCGATGCGCTCGGTCGCCACGTGGAAATGACGCTCCTGTCCCACCCCGAGGTGGTCGGCGTCGCCCGTCGCACTGGCCGCGCGGAACTCGACGAACACGCGCAAGGCGTTGAAGCCGCCGAACTCGACGTATCTCTGAAAATGGGTGCGCACAGCAAAGAGGACTTTCTCGCTGCCCTGCGCGAATCCCTGACCCTTGTCCCCGGAGTGAACATCACGATTGGCCAGCCGATTTCCCACCGGATTGACCACATGCTTTCCGGCACGCGCGCGAACGTGGCCGTGAAACTGTTCGGCCCTGATCTCTACAAGCTACGTGAACTCGGCGCGAGAGTGCGCGACGCAGTGAACACCGTGCCTGGCGCAGTGGACGTATCGCTGGAGCAGCAAGTCGAAGTGCCGACGCTGCGGGTGAAGTTCGACCGCCCCGCGCTGGCGCGACACGGCCTGACGATTCGCGAAGTCGCCCGCTACGTCGAAGCCGCCGTCCAAGGCGTCACGGTTTCGCGCGTGCTGGAAGGCCAGCGTGCGTTCGACCTCGTGGTGAAGGTGGACGGCGGTGAACCCTGGCGCACCGACGAACTCGGCAGCTTGCTCGTCCGCACACCAGCGGGCGCGATGATTCCGCTCTCGACGCTTGCCGTCATCGCGAAGGAATCCGGCCCGAACACTATCAGCCGCGAGCAAGTCGAGCGGAAGATAGTCGTTTCCTGCAACGTGGCGGGCCGTGATGTAACCAGCGTTGTGCGCGACATCCAGAAGCTTGCCGACCCCATCCTCGCCGTCGCGTCCGGCTACCGAGTGGAATACGGCGGCCAGTTTGAAAGCGCAGCAGAAGCCAATCGCCTGCTGCTGCTCGTCGGCGTCGGTGTCGTCATCGCCATCCTCCTCCTGCTCTACCTCGTCTTCAGTTCGGGGCGCGACGCCGCCATCATCTTGCTGAATCTGCCCTTCGCCCTCATCGGCGGCGTGCTGGGCGTTTGGCTGAGTGGCGGCGTCCTGAACGTGGCTTCGATGATTGGCTTCATCACCGTTTTCGGCATCAGCACCCGCAACGGAATCATGCTCCTGACGCACATCCACCACCTGCAACGCGCCGAAGGCGTGACCGACTTCCGCGAAGCCGTGCGGCGCGGAGCGATGGAACGCCTCGCCCCCATTCTGATGACCGCCCTTGCCGCCGCGTTCGCCCTGATTCCGCTGGCCTTTGGTGGCGGCAAGCCCGGCAACGAAATCCAAGCGCCGATGGCGACGGTAATTCTCTGCGGCTTGTTGACATCATTGCCGTTGGACTTGCTCATTGCCCCGGCGCTTTATCGGCGCTTCGGGCGGAGTTAGCTTCGCTTCATCCGCTGTTCCGGCAACTGCACGGGGTAAAGGCGGACGCTGCCGACCTGGTTGCGCTGGCGCTGCACGGACACGTAGAGCCTCTACTGTTGCTTCCTGACGAGTACGGCCGCCGCCGCGGTGGATTGCAGGAACGAGCGTCTGCTCAGCGCGGCGTCGCTACGGTTCGTCGGGTGGAATTGGATTGTTTCACCAACTGTCGTGCGCATAAACGTGCCTTTGTTTCCTGCTTGATAGGTCGTCACATTGGTGGATTTGCATTTTTGTATCGCACCCTAGTCATTTAGCAGTCGGGACAAGTTCCATATCCGCGTCTTGCTCACGTTCGATCTCAGCGATCTCTGCTTCGTTCAGCCGAAACTCGGCTGCGCCGAAAATTTCCTCGACCTGCTTTGCGTTGCGCGCGCCGACGATAGCGCCGGTCACTGCCGGATGCCGAAGTGTCCAAGCGATGGCGACGTGCCCGGGCGGACGACTGTGCCGCGCTCCGACTTCGCTCAAGCGTTCGACGAACGCGAGGTTCTTCGTGAGCCTCGGCTCTTGGAACTCTGGCCCGCGGCTGCGCCAATCGTCTTGCGGCAAGCGTGCGATACGTTTGCGCGTCATCGCGCCGGTCAGAAGCCCCGAAGCCATCGGCGAGTAAACGATGACGCCGATGTCGTCGAAATAGCAGTAGGGCAGGATCTCATCTTCGACTTCGCGGCGGATCAGGGAATAGGGCGGCTGTAGCGACGTGATCGGTGCAATCGCCTGCGCCCGCTGCATTTGTTCGGTGGTAAAGTTCGAGACGCCGATCCAGCGAACTTTTCCTTCCTGCTGAAGCTGCGCCATCGCGGTCCAGCCTTCTTCGATCTCGGTCGTGTCATCCACGGGCCAATGAATTTGGTAGAGGTCAATGGTCTCGACCTGCAGCCGGCGCAAGCTGTCCTCGCACTCGCGGCGAATCGAATCAGCCTTGAGCACGTGATGGACCTTCCCGTGGGCATCCCAGCGCAGACCGCATTTGGTGAAGACATAAGGGCGCGGGCCGTGCCACGTTTCCAAGGCGCGGGCCACGACTTCTTCCGAATGGCCGGTGCCATAGGCCGCCGCCGTATCAATCCAGTTGACGCCCAGTTCCAGCGCGCGATGAATCGCCGCGATGGACTTCTTGTCATCCTGAGCGCCCCAGGCGAATTCCCAGCCCGAGCCACCGATGGCCCAAGCACCGAAGCCGACACGTGTGATGAACAAGTCCGAGTTACCGAGTCGTTTCGTTTGTAGTTTTTGCATATGCGTTTTTTTTCGTGCTTTGGTTTTTGTTGTTGCTGTCGTTTTGTGTCGAGAAATCGGGATTTTGCCAGCCGCCGCCGAGCGCCTTGATCAGTGCGACCGTGGAAACAAGTCGCTGGCCGTGGAGTTGAACGGCGGTTCGCTCGATGTTGAGCACGATGTTCTCCGCCGTGGCCACTTCGAGATACGTGATGAGGCCGTCCCGGTAACGATTGCTGGCGATTTCGAGTTGTTTGCGGGCGGCTTGGAGCGCGGCGCTTTGCTCCTGGTATTGGGCGGCGAGAAGAGTTTGCGCAGCGAGATTATCTTCCACTTCGGCAAACGCGATCAGCACAATCTGGCGGTAGTTCGCGACCGTTTCTTCATAACCCGCCCCGGCGAGCCGGAGGTTCGCGCGCAGTTGTCCGCCTTGGAACAACGGCAACGTGAGCGAAGGGCCAACGGCCCAAAAGCGGCTTGGCCAATTGAACAGCGTTCCAGCGTCCAGACTCTCGAAGCCCGCGAGGCCGTTGAACCGAATCGTCGGGAAGAACGCCGCCTTCGCGACGCCGATGCTGGCATTGGCGGCGGCCATGCGGCGTTCGGCGGCCGAGATGTCCGGTCGGCGTTCGAGCAATTCCGACGGCAGGCCGGGCGGAATGATGGGTGGCGAGTCGGTGAGTGCGCGCTCCGCGATTTTGAAATCAATTGCCGTGCGGCCCGTCAGCACGGCGAGCGCGTGCTCGAACTGCGCGCGTTGCAGCGCAATCGCGGGCAGTTGCGCCTGCGTGGTCCGAAGCACCGTCTCGGCCTGCGCCACGTCGAGATCAGAGACGATTCCTCCGGCGCGACGATTGCGCGTCAACTCCAGCGACTTGCGGAAAATTTCAACGCTCGAACGGAGCAGCGCTTGCTCGGTGTCAAACGCGCGCAACGCGAAATAATCCGACGCGACCTCCGCCTGAATAGCCAGCTTCACGGTTTCGAGATCGTCCGCACCTGCCTGTTCCTGGGCGCGTGCCGATTCAATGCTACGGCGCACGCGACCCCAAAGATCCACCTCATAACTGAGGTCGAGCGGAATGGTGAAATTGTTATACGTGCCGCTTTGGTTCACCGCTTTCCCTGACACCGGCGGAGCGTTCGGTGAGTTCCGCTGGCGCGCGTAGGCGGCCGAAAGCCCAATGTGCGGAAAGAGCCCGGAGCGCGTGGCGTCCGTGACGGCGCGCGCCTGCGCAAAACGAGCGACGGCTGCTTTGAGTTGCTGATTCGCAGTCTCCGCGTCCGTTTCCAACTGGTTCAGTTCCGCGTCACCGAATAATTCCCACCAGTTGCCCTTCGGCAGATGACTCTGCGGTTCGGCAATTTTCCATTCATTCGTCGCGCCGCTGTGATCATCGGCATGATTCCGATGGCCATCGGAATCGGCGAAGGCGGCGAACAGAACGCGCCGTTGGGCCGTGTTGCTTCATCCCAATGGGCGGTGATGAAAATGGTGGGTAGCGGTGGTTTGATCGCCGCGAGCATACGCCGCAAAGCCATGCCGCCCATGCCGGGCATCTTCAAATCCAGAATCAGGCAGTCCGTTTCAGGAAGCCGGCCCGCGAGCAGGAATTCTTCCGCCGAATCAAAACTTTCCGCGCGGCAGCCGATGCACCTCATCAGCGATGCCATCGCCTCGCGAACGGACTCGTCGTCGTCCACAATGGCCACCAGCGGCCTGTCGAGTTGAGTTATGTGATTTGTCACATTCATTATGGGAGGAAAGTAGCGCCCGGCGCACGGTGAGTGCCATCATACCTTGGTTTGACCCGGCTCATACCGGATCCCGCCGTCGCGGGATCGGGGCGATGGAGCGCGGCTGCGTTCGAATACCCAGCCGCAGGATTTCGGAGGTTTGCAGCGAGCTACGAGTGGTGTGCTAAGGAGCGCCGCGCTCCCCGTTCTTACGAAGCCGATTCGATTCCCAGCTTCTGCGCCATTCGCACCAGATCGGCGAGCGACGACGCCTGCATCTTCTTCATCACGCTGCCGCGTTGAATCTTGACGGTGATTTCGCTTGTGCCCAGGTCCGCGGCAATTTGCTTGTTCAGCATTCCCCGGACGACAAGTCCCATTACTTCGCGCTCACGCGGCGTGAGCGAATCGTGGCGCGTGCGCAATTCGGTCAGTTCGGCCCGCAGCTTCATCGCCGTGCGATCGCGTTTGATTGCTTGCTGAATCGCATCCAGCAAATCCTGATCGCGGAATGGCTTGGTCAGAAATTCGACCGCGCCGGCTTTCATCGCTCGCACGCTCATCGGGATGTCGCCGTGGCCGGTGATGAAAATAATCGGGATGGAACGGTCGCCGCTGCCCAATTCGCGCTGGAGGTCAAGTCCGCTCAATCCCGGCAGCCGCACGTCGAGCACGAGACACGCGGGCGTGTCCGGCCGTTTGTGCTTCAGGAATTCCCGCGCCGAAGAAAACATTTCGACACGCCAGCCAACCGACCGGATCAGGCTGTTGATCGCCTCGCGCACGGACGCGTCGTCTTCCACTACGAACACCGTTGGTTCGGTCGGTTTTACCGGTGACTTCATGCCTCGGCTCCGCTTTCGACAGGCAAAGTAAACTGGAAAGTGACACCCGGCCCGTCATTCGGTGTCGCCCAGAGGCGTCCGCCGTGCGCTTCAACAATCGAGCGGCTGATGGCCAGCCCCATGCCCAGGCCGTTCGGCTTGCTTGTGAAAAACGCCTCGAACAAACGCTCGGTTTGCTGCGGCTCGATACCCACGCCCGTGTCGCGCACGGCAACGCGCACTGTGCCCCGACTCCCGCGCGTCCGTCCGGATGTGCAGGAGGCGGGCACGGTCTGTGACGGCGCTCAACGCATCGAGCGCGTTGGTGATAAGGTTCAAAAGCACTTGTTGCAGTTGCACACGGTCTCCCGCGACGGGCGGAAGGTTGGTCGCACACTCGGTTTGCAGCGTCACGCTGCGCCGCAGTATCTCCACCCGCGCCAGGGCAAGAATCTCCTGGATCAGTTCGTTGATGTCGAGCCGCACTCTGGCAGGTTCGCCCTTTTTCAGCAGCCCTCGAATGCGCACGATGACATCGCTCGCCCGATTTCCGTCGCGGACGATGCGCCGGACGGCGTCGCGAGCCTCGTCCAGATTCGGAGGTTCACCCGCGAGCCAGCGGAGGCAGGCGTTCGCGTTGGTGACCACGGCGGCGAGCGGCTGATTGACTTCGTGCGCAATGGACGCGGTCAGCTCGCCAACGGTCGTCACCCGCGCTACACGGACCAGTTCTGCCTGTGATTTTTCGAGGGCTTCCTCGGCTCGGGTGCGTTCCAGTTTTGCCCGCAACAACGTAATGCCATGCGCGAGGTCATTGGTGGCTTGCTGCAGGAGATCAGTTTCCTTCTCATCAAAGGCTTCCGGTTCGTCGGCATAAACCATAATCGCTCCCAGCACGTTGCCATCAGTTTTCAATGGCAGAGCGACCGATGACTTGAGTCCATGTGCGTTGGCTTGCGCGCGCCACGGCGCGAAGCGCGGATCGGAGGAGATTTGATTGAAGGCCACAGGCATTCCTGTGCGAATTGCCGTTCCTGAAGGACCAAGCCCGCGTTCATCCTCCGCCCAGGTCGCGTTGACCTGGTCCACATAACCCGAACCCTCGCCAGCTCGCGCCATAGGCCGGATCGACTTTGCCGCGTCCGTCTGCGCATATCCGATCCAGGCCAGCCGATAGCCGCCCACTTCGACAATCGCACGACAAACGCGCTCCAGCAGTTCCGCCTCGTCGCCGCTGAGGGTGACCGCCTGATTACAGGCACTGCGCACGCGCAAAGCGCGATTCAACCGCACCAGTTCCGATTCGACGCGCTTCCGTTCGGCAATTTCAGCCTGCATTTTCTTGCCGGCTTCCTCAAGCGCTGCCGTGCGTTGCAGAACTTTCTCCTCCAGTTCATCGCGCGTCTGCTGCAATGCTGCCTCGGCACGCCTCTGCTGGCCGCTCAACCAACTGATGAAAACACCCGCGAAGAGAAGAACGGTGAAACGCGGCACTTCGCTGGCAGACATGGCGAGGGTGTGAAGTGGTGGGGTAAGAAAGTATTTTACCGTCAGAACGGACAGAAAACTTGCGAAGATTCCCGGTCCGAGTCCACCGAACCAACTGGCAAGGATGATGGCGCAGAAAAAAAGCGAGTTTGGTGTAGCCTGGAAGAATTCCTTGAGTTGGCTCGTGATGATCAGAGCCACGGCAACCGACAGAGCAGCCACCAAGTATCCGGCCATAGCCGGTGTGCGATGCCGCCAGGAAAAATCGAATGCGTTCATGCGCTTGCTTCAATCGAGCCGGCACGGCCGCTCAGCCTGATCCAAGGCGTAACCCGATGCCCCGGTTTACTTGCACTCCTTCGTAACTGGCCTGAAATCAATGGAGCGGGTGAAGGGAATCGAACCCTCGTGTTTATTCGGAACCAAAAGGACTTCTTTTCGCTTTAGAATCAAGCTTTGCCCGTCGTGCGAATACCTGGGGAATCCGCCCGTGTCTCCTGAAACAACCACGCCCGGGCATAGGCCCACCAGCGATTGGCCGTCGCCTTGGATACGCCGAGAACTTCGGCGGCTTCCTCAGTCTTCAGGCCAACGAAATAACGGAGCTTCACCAACTCCGCCTGCTGCGGTTCGAGCCCGGCGAAGCGGTCCAAGGCGTCGTTGAGCGCGAGTAATTGATCGTCTGGTGCGGGACTGGCGATTTCCAGTTCGTCCACGTCGAGATGCTCGGCACGCGCGCCGCGGCGCTGGGTTTGCTTGCGCCGGGCGCGGGCGATGAGGATGCGACGCATCGCCTCGGCTGCTGCGCCGAAAAAGTGCGCGCGGTTTTGCCAGGATTGGTTCGGCGAGTCCACGAGCTTGAGCCACGCTTCGTGAACGAGCGCGGTGGGTTGAAGCGTGTGGCCGGCACGTTCGTTCGCCATCTTGTGCGCAGCCAAGCGGCGGAGTTCCTGATAGACCAGCGGCAGCAGTTCGTCGGTGGACCTGGCATCACCTTGCTCGATGGCGGTGAGAATGCGCGTGATTTCGCTCATCAATCATCACCCATGCCTTCGTCATTCCATGCGATTTTCATTGGGGCGAGTCATTGAACGTGCGCAAAAGCTTCAGCAGATCCCCATCCTTTGGTGCTTCCTTCAATTCTTCCTGTAGAATCGCCATGGCTTCTTCCTGTTTGCCTTCCGCCGCGAGGTCTCGAAGGGCGTACACCAATAATCGAGTGCTGTCGGCTAGTGCGAGAAAATTGGGCACGTCGTGTCTCCGCAAGCGCATGATTTCGCGCAGCAGAGGGATCGCTTCAGGCGTGGATTCGCCCGACTCGGTGAATGATCTCGCCGCGTCGACGAGGCAACGGGCCAGCACCTCGGGGTCGCCGCATCGTCGCGCGACTGCGACCGCCTGGAGCGCGTTGGCTTTGGATGCTGAAAAATCTTTGTCGAGACGTTGGGATTTGCCGAGACGCCGAAGCGCCTGAGCGATCTTGACATGATCCTCGCCGAAAGCCAGTCGGTAGGCATTGACGGCACGCTGAGCGTTCGTGACCGCTCGCGTGTAGTCACCTATGCTGGCGCAACTGTTGGCCATGCTGAGCCAAAAGTCTCCTTGTGCTGCGGGTTGATTCGTAAGGTCCGTTCCGAGCCGTGCGGCGAAGAAATCCAAAAGAATGGGTCGAACCAATGTCGCTTCTTGTTCTTTCCACGCGCCAGGGCCGATCGTCGTCATGAGGAATTGGGCGACCTGCTCATTCCGGGCTGACTCGGCGCGGGCGAGATTTCGAGCGGACTCAGCGTCTCGTCGCGCAGCACGTTCGCGCACCAGGGCCCAACTCGCCACGCACAATCCAAGCACGAGCGCCGTGGAGACGCCGGTGATGGCCCCAAAGGCGAGTTTATTCCGGCGAACCAGCTTCTGAAACTTGTAGAAATTACTCGGCGGACGGGCGACCACCGGTTCATCGTTCAAGTGGTGCTGGATGTCCGTGGCCAAACCGCTGGCCGTTTCGTAACGCCGCGCGCGGTCCTTCTCCAATGCCTTCATGACGATCCAGTCCAAATCGCCCCGCAATTGGTGAATGAGTTTGGGAGCGTTCGAGCAGCGGTGCCTGGCGACAGTTTCAACGTCAGCCTCCAGCATCGTGGTTACGCGCGTGGACGGACACGCGGGTTCTTGTTCGAGGATGGTCCGCCGCATCGCGTCCAGCCCGGACGCCATCAAATCATTCGCGTCGAATGGCGTCTCGCCAGTGAGCAGTTCGTAAAGCAACACGCCCAGGGCATAGATGTCCGTCCGGGTGTCAACGTCGAGGGTCGTCATCACGGCTTGTTCCGGGCTCATGTAGGCTGGCGTGCCCATGAATTGCTCAAACGCGGTGAAGACGGTCTTGTCGGTCAATCGTTCGCCGGTAGTGGCTTTGGCGATTCCAAAATCAATGACTTTGGGATTTCCAGGTGAACCAGGCTCGTTGACCGTGACCAGAATGTTCGACGGTTTGATGTCGCGGTGGATGATGCCCTTTTGATGCGCGTGCTGAATGGCATGACAGACTTGCGAGAAAAGCCTGAGCCGTTCGTCGGTGGAAAAATTGTTTTGATCGCAGTAATCGGTGATTTTAATTCCACGAACCAGTTCCATGACGAAATAGGGCCGCCCCGTGTCCGTCGCGCCGGCATCCAACACCTTGGCGATGTTCGGATGGTCCATCAACGCCAGTGCTTGCCGCTCGGCCTCGAAGCGCGCGATGACGGATTTCGTGTCCATGCCCAGTTTGATGACCTTGAGCGCCACGCGCCGGCGTATTGGCTTTTCCTGCTCGGCCATGTAAACCACGCCGCAGCCGCCTTCGCCGATTTGCTGGAGCAACTTGTAGCGACCGATTTTGTCGCCAGGCTTTTCGCTGAGTTCGTTTATGACCAGGGTTGAATCGGTGGTTGCGCCCAGCCCGGTAGGCGGCTCTTCCAGAAAATCTCCGGCATTCTCAGAAGCACGGATCAAATCTTCGACCCGCTGACGCAACGCGAGGTCCGTTGCACATGCGGCGTCAAGATAGCAGGCGCGCGCGGAGGATGAGTCACGCAGGAGCGCTTCGGCGAACACGTCTTGTTCGGAGGGAACGGGTGTCATGGCGGTTGACTCATCGCCCATACATGCGCCATTTGACCAGAAAATGGCTCATTTCACGAAATAATAAATTGCGTGAGCCTTTTCGTCGGGTTTTGGCTCATGACGGGTTGAAAGACATCATGAACAAACTATTCTTCGTCCAAACGATCCCCATCCTCGCCGGCTCGTTATCTCCGCCCACGCTGTCCAGGTGCGCCGGCCGGTTTATTGCAGAGCATTTCAACAGCCGTCGTCCTTGGTGGCACGACCATTACAGCGACCGTAGGTAGGCTACGTTGAGGGAAACCGGAAGGAATGGGAACGCAATGGTACGGCCAATTGCCATGCTCGTCTGTCTCCTCGCCTCCGCCGCAGTGCACGCGGCTCAGATCAAGGAAGCCCCCAAGATCCTCGCCCCGGGCGAGACTCGCCTCCATCACCGCATTGACGACGTATCCTTCACCCCATCCGACGGCAAACTCTCCCGCCTCTCGGACTACTCCGGCAAAGCCATCGTCATCGCCTTCACCTCCCCAACTTGTCCCGTCGCCTTGCGCTACCGCCCGCGCCTCACCGAACTGACGGAACGCTTCAAAGGAAAAGTCGAATTCCTCATCATAAACTCCAAGGCCGATTCCAACACCGCCATCACCGCCGCCCTCTTCCCCTCCTCCACCACCGAAGTCTTCCTCCTCGACGCCGCCCGCACTGTCCTCTACCGCGGCGCTGTGGATGACCAGTACGGCCTCGGCTACCAACTCGACGCCCCGCGACATACCTTCCTCGTCGACGCCATCGGCTCCCTCCTCGCCTCCAGGCCCATCGCAACTCCCGCCACCACCGCCCCCGGCTGCGAAATCGAAGGCAAGACCAACCCCAAACCCTCCCCCATCACCTTCCACAGCCGCATCTCCCGCATCATCCAATACAATTGTCAGGAATGCCACCGCCCCGGCGAGCCAGCCCCCTTCAATCTTCTCACTTACGACGACGCCAAATCCCACGCCAAAACCATCAAACGCGTCGTTGAGCGCAAAATCATGCCCCCTTGGTTCGCCGAAGGCGGTCACTGGGCGAACGACCGCCGCCTCTCTGACGCTGACCGCAACGACCTTCTCGCCTGGATCGCCGCTGGCTCACCCGAAGGCGATCCCTCCCACGCCCCCCTCGCCCGCACCTGGGAAACCGGCTGGCGCATCGGCAAGCCCGACGCCGTGTTCGAAGTCCCGCGCCCCATCAAGGTCGCCGCCCAAGGTGCCATGCCCTACCAGGAAGTCGTCGTCCTTACCGGCCTCCCGGAAGACAAATGGGTCAAAGCCGTCGAGATTCGCACCAGCCAGCCTCAGGTCACCCACCACATCCTCGTCTTCGAGGTCTACCCGTCCGGCCATCCACGAGATGCCAAAACCCGCCCCAACCACCTCGCCGGCCTCGCCGGTTACTTCGCCGGAATGGTCCCCGGCCAGGGCCACATCGTCTTCCCCGAAAACACCGCCAAATTCCTCCCCAAAGGCGCTGGGCTCCGCTTCCAGATCCACTACACCCCCAACGGCGCCGCCTGCGAAGACAAACCCAAAATCGGCCTGCTCTACGCCGACGTTCCGCCCAAGCACGAAGTCCTCACGCGCTCCGTCGCCACCACCAGATTCCTCATCCCCGCCAACGAATCCAACTACGCCGTCACCGCCACCAAGACATTCACCGAGCCGACCCGTATCTTCTCTTTCAACGCCCACAGCCATGTTCGAGGCAAGGCCTTCAAGTACGAGCTCGTCATGCCCGACGGCGCGCGCACGACGCTTCTCGACCTCCCGCACTACGACTTCAACTGGCAAATCGAATACCGCCTCAAAGAGCCTCTCGATGTGCCAATTCGTTCCAAGCTTGTCGTTACCGCCTGGTACGACAACAGCAAGGACAACCCCGCGAACCCCGACCCCAATAAGGACATCGGCTGGGGAGACCAGACCTGGGATGAAATGATGATTGGCTACTACACGCGCCACTCCCTGGCCCCCACCCGCGTCGGCTCTACGCAAGTCGCTGCGACTGCCGCGCCCCCCGTTGTCGCTGAAGGGGCAGACTCTAAGACTGGGATTCTCAAGACGCCGGATGGGAAGCCGCTTCCCGACGCGGACGTTTATCTTTCCACTACCTCCGCCGCTGTGCCGATTTACTCTGCGCCTTCTCCAAAAGTTGCCGTTACCCGTACAGGAGCAGATGGACGATTCTCGTTTCCATTGGATCCCAAGAATCGCGCCGTCATCGTTGTGCACGAGAAGGGTTATGGACAAATCACCGTCGCTGAACTTGTGAAACGGCACGAGTTGACGTTGCAACCGTGGGGGCGTGTCGAAGGTACGTTGCGTGAGGGAAGCAAGCCGCTCGCCGGGGAAACCATTCACCTCTCCCGCGCGTTCTTCGGCTCGAAGATTGAGCGAGAGACTTTCCGAACCCACCACGACACCACCACCGAGACCGATGCCGCTGGACATTACGTCTTTCCTCGGGTGGCGCCTGGCGATGCTTGGATTTCGTGGCTAACGGGTCGGCGCCAGCGTCCCGGCAGCACGAATAAGTATGACGTTCAAACCCGATATGTTGACATTCAGCCCGGCCAATCACTCATCGCAGACATTGGCGGTCGCGGGCGGCCCATCACTGGCCGTGCGGTTCTGGCCGAGAGTGATGATGCCCAAGTAAGACACTTTGGCAGCGTGTGGCCGAAACCGCTTCATCAAATGCGCCGTCCACCCAACTGGTCCGAACTTTCTACTGAGGAGAAGACCGCATGGACGGCTGCGTGGGAAAAGTCGCCCGACGCCAAACTTTACAACCAGGAGAAATGTGAGATCGATTTCCGACCCGCCGCGGACGGCACTTTCATCGTGCCTGATGTTCCCGCGGGCGAATATCGAATCTGGCTCGGCGGTTGGGATGCCCCTACTGCCCCCATGGTGCAAATTAGCCGGGGCGATCTCCTGGTGACCGTTCCCGAAATGCCCGGCGGTCGCTCCGACGAACCTCTGGATGTGGGCGAGATTAAAACTTATTCCTTCAGGCCGCTTCGGACCGGCGAGCCCGCACCACTGTTTGAGACCAGCACTTTCGATGGAAAGCCGCTGAAGCTCGCGGATTTCAAAGGCAAACATGTCTTGCTCAGTTTCTGGCGCAGCGATGACGCCAAATCCTTGGCTGACATGGCTCATCTTAAAACGGCGCAAGCTGCGTGGGGAAAAGATCAACGCTTCGTCCTCATTGGTTTGAACCTCGACGGCACGCTTGCGGCCGCGCAGCGATACGCCACCGACAACAAGCTCACTTGGGTTCAATGCTATCTCGGCGAGCGTTCCGATGTTCCCATGAGATACCACCTCTTGGGCGTAGCATCGGCCCAAACCTGGGACTCAGGCCCCAAATCGATGTTGATTGGACCGGATGGACTGATGATTCGGTCAGATGTGCGCGGACCAAAAATCGCCACTGCACTCGAAGCAGCTTTGAGCACGCGAGTGAAGAAGCGCATCACTCAACCTGGCGATTTGATTTTCGCTTCTTCCGGCAACAGCCGTGGCTCCGAAGGCGTCGCTAACGCGATCGACAATGATAAGAACACCAAGTACTTGAATTGGGACAGCGGTCGCGACGGTAATCAGATCGGCACTTTCTCGCCTTCTGGCTTCGCGGTTCAACCGGCGGTGGGTCCCACGGTTGTCACGGGAATGGGTATTCAGGCCGCGAATGACGTGCACGAGCGCGATCCGGATGTGGTGGTCCTCGAAGGCTCAAATGACACGAATCTCACCAGCTACGAGAGTGGCACCTGGACGCCGATCACAACGATCAGCAACATTGCGGCGGGCTTTACTGCTCGCTTCGAGTCTCAGGAATTCTTTTTCTCCAATTCAATTCCATATCGCAATTACCGCTGGCGCGTGGAAGCAACCCGCACCACTCCCAACCGTTGCTGTATGCAGGTCGCCGAAGTCTGGCTGACTGGATCGGCTCCATCGAACCAGGCCGGGTCTCCCGCGGCTGCGGGATTGAATCGTTAGGCGGCCGCAAGTTCCCCAGTCACTGTGACTGTAGAAATGGCATCACCAAAGAAATTTTGTGAATGCTCGAACTAACCGGTCAAAGTCTTTTACAAAAAAGCAAAGGTCTGATGTCATGAAAGCATTGAAAACAAAGCCTGAACTGAAAATCACTCTTGCACGCGCGGCGGCTCAATACCAATTTTTGGGCATCACGATCTTTCGTATGATCGCGCGACAAACAATATCTTGGTCGGTGTTGATGGCACTGGTGTTGACCCTCCATGCCGATGCGCAATCCAATTGGGTGGACAAGTCGCCCCACAGGAGCGAATTCATCACGGTCAATGGCGTGCGGCTCCACTACCTGGATTGGGGTGGCAAGGGAGAGACTATGCTGTTTCTGCACGGGATTGGCGATACGGCGCATATTTTTGACGATTTCGCGCCGAAGTTCACCAACCAGTTTCGCGTCCTCGGACTCACACGGCGGGGGCACGGTGAATCTGAAAAACCAGACAGCGGCTACGATACGGCCACTCGCGTGGAAGACATTCGACAGTTCCTCGACGCCTTGAAGATTCCGCGTGCCATTGTGGCCGGCCATTCGGCGGCGGGAAATGAAGTATCGCTATTCGCTATCACGCACCCGGACCGCGCGATCAAACTCGTTTACTTTGACGCAGCCTTCTACATCGATGGATACCTCGAATTATTTAAGCGCTACCCGCCGGAACTGTTCCCGACGAAGGCAGACGGCGAATCGCTCGACAACTGGCGTCGCTGGTACCAGCGGATGAATAGCGGCTGGTCGGAGGCGGTTGAAGCGAGCGCGCGTGTGAACTTCACCTTGGCGGACCCGGAAAAACGGGCGAGAGCGATGAGCTTGTTGATCGAAAATGAGGCGCGCCCGGACCACCCAAAAATCAAATCGCCAGCCCTGATGATTACCGTGATCAACCACGGTGCCAACGCGGTCAAGCAGCTCACGGGTCTCTCTGAGCAGAGACGTACGGAGATCAACGATTTTCTAAGCGAATGTCGCCAAATGAAGGAAAAGGAGACCGATCTCTTTCGCAAAGCAATTCCAAACGGTCGGCTCGTCATGCTTACCAATGCGGATCACCATTGCTTCATCGACAGAGAGGATGAAGTCCTGCGTGAGATGCGGAAGTTTTTGAGCAAGTAGCATGATGCCTAATCAACCCTGCGTTGCAGCGAACCCTGCCATCGCGCTCTGGTTGCAATTCACGCGTCCCGCGGGCCGATCACTGAGCTTGGGTCGTTGGCGCACGCCAAGTCTCGGATGAATTCCCCAAACGAGTTTCGGTTGCCAGGTGAGGTATCCGCGACGATGTCCGCTTACGCTCGGCTGGTCGATGAGAAGTTGCCCGGGCGAATCGGTGGGCTTTATCTGTCTGGATCTTTGGCGCTCGACGATTACCGAGCAGGGCGAAGCGACATTGACTTCGTGGCAGTCTCCGACACTGCCTTGCAGGGGCCAGAGTTGGAGATGTTACGGCGGGTTCACAATGAGCTGCGACGACTGTCGGGTCCAAAGTTAGACGGTGTTTACCTCACCTGGTCCGCTTTGGCGGCGGCGCCTGTTGGCTTGTCGGTTCCGTATTGCCTGCGTGACCGGTTGGAACCGAACGGTGACTTTGCGGTAAATGCGGTGACTTGGCGCTTAATGCATCGGCATGCTCTGCTGCTGCGCGGTCCGGCCAAGCCAGTCGTTCGCGACGACGACCAAATACTACAAGAGTGGTGCCGCGAGAATCTCCGGACCCACTGGGGCAGTTGGGTGCGCTGCGCTCGTGGTTACGGCCTGCACCGACTTTGCAGCCTGGCGCACGAACTGGTGGTTTGGGCAGTCCTGGGCGTGGCGCGCGCGCATGCGACCATCAAGACGGGCGACATGATCTCCAAAACGGCAGCGGGGGAGTATGCCCTGGAGGTGTTTCCATCGCGCTTTTCAGGCATCGTTCGCGAGGCGCTTGCAGGCAGAGGTGGGGATGACAGAAGTTCCTATCGAAACATTTTCGCGCGTCGCAGAGATCTGTTGGCTTTCACGGAGTATGTCATGGCCAAATTCATTGACAGGTCGGTCCTCCAGATCGCCTATGCGATGCTGCCACAATCCATGTGGCGGGAGGCCACAAATGAACGGGATTTAAAGCTGGAGCAAGCGGTCCAATTTCTGAACGGGCCGGACTTCATCCCCGCCGAAAGCCAGCCGGCGCAACTCGATTTTATTCCCGACGCCTCGGGCGGGCGCTTCCGCTTTCCCACGCCACGACCGTGCGAGTTCGCGGAGAACAATGTGGTTCATGGCCGGCTATACTGTTGCGCGGACGACTGGCAGGAAAGGCCAGTGATCGTCTCGCTGCACGGTGGCGGTGACTTGCCCGGTAATCAGTTCGGATTTCACTTGTTCGCCCGCCGTTGCCTACGGGCGGGATTCAATGCGGCGACCCTGGAATTGCCTTACCACTTTCAACGCCGTCCACGCCGGTATGGTCGATTGAACCTCCTTTGCCAGTATATTCCATTGATCAGCCGGGATTACTTGCAGATGGCACAGACCTATGCGCAGGCGATTGCCGAAATCCGCAGTCTGAGCGGGTGGTTGTTGGCGGAAGGTTGCCCCGCCGTGGCGCTGGTGGGAGTTTCGCTCGGCGCTTACCTGGCAGGATTGACGGGGTGCGGCGATGCGCGTCTGGCCTCGATCGTTAGGGCCATACAAGGCACCCGCATGGGTCTTATGTTGTCGCAGGCCGAACAGGTCGTCGGGCGGCGCGTTCGAGAAGGGATACTGCGACGGCGGGCGGCGTGTGAGGAACTGGACAGGACTCCGTTAAACCTGACCCTGGCCCGGCCGGCGATCTCCAAGGAAAATGTATTATTGATCGAAGGGATGTATGATCAAATGGGTTGGGGCACCCCGATCGAACTCTGGCAGTCGTGGGGGCGGCCCAATATCTGGCGATTGCCCCACGGTCATATCAGCACAGCCTTAAGCCTCCTAATGCCGGGCTTGCCGGGCCGCATCCTGCGCTGGCTGGAACTGCGACTGAATAACGCCGCCGTTCAACCGCAAGACCAATGATCGCGCCATTGGCAAAATTCATTGATTGGTCAGCTCTTCAGCTGGCATACGTCGTTGCTCCGCTGAGACACGCGCCCAGGCCAAAATGGAAATTGGAGGAAGCGCTCGAATTTCTGAATGGGCCGGACTTTATCCCTGCCGCAAGCGATCCGGCGCGGATTGAATTTGATGGGCCGCGGCATTTCAAATTTCCAACGCCGCGCCCGGGCAAAATCGAGGAGAACAACATCGTGTATGGCCGGCTCTATCGGTGCGCGGAACGCTGGCAGGAACGACCGGTGATCGTTTTATTGGATGGCAATCCCGCCATCGGTTATCATACCGGGTTTCGATTGATTGCCCGCCGGTTCAACTGGGCAGGATTCAATGTGGCCACTTTGGTCGCTCCCTACCAACTTCAACGCCGTCCGCGCCGACCCATTGAAGAGAATTGTTTGGAGTTCGCGCGGGCTATGGCACAGTACGTCGCCGAGATTCGTGCGCTGACTGGCTGGCTGCTTGATGAAGGTTGCCCATCCGTGGCGCTTCTGGGTTTTTCGTTTGGGGGGTGGCTTGCGGGATTGACTGCGTGCAGCGAACCACGCATCGCCTGTGCCGTTCTGACTGTTCCCGGTGTGTGCATGAGGTGCTCCCAACCGGTCGTCTGGCCGCGGGTTCGGGAAGCGCTCCAGGCTCTAAGGCCGGCACACGAAGCAATGGATACGACCCGGTTAAATCTGACTTTGTCCACGCCAGTCATCCCGAAGGAGAATATATTATTGATTGTAGGCATCCATGATTTGTTCGCGGAGGGGCAACCGTACGAGGAGCTTTGGCAAAAGTGGCAGCAGCCGGAAATCTGGCGATTGCCTCACGGTCACGCTAGTGCGCAGTTAAGGCTGGGCTCGATGGGGCGCGTGCTTCGCTGGCTGACGCCGCGGCTCAATGCTGCCGCGGCAAAATCATGATTGCGCCTTTAGCAAAAGCTCTGGACTGGATGGCCATTCAGCTCGTCTGGGGCAGGCGGGCCAAGTCACTGCTGAAACTTGGACCGAATCCGCGACTGGAGGAAGCGATCCAATTTCTGAAAAGTCCGGACTTCATTCCCGCCCACAGCGCGCCAGCGCAGACTGAATTCAACCCCGATAAACCGGGGCTGCATTTCTGTTTTCCCACGCCCCGACCGGGCCGGTTTGCGGAGAACAACACCGTTTATGGCCGCCTGTACCGCTGCGCCAAAAGCTGGCAGAAACGGCCCGTCGTTATTCTGCTCCATGGCGCCGGCGGCACCGACTATTACCTCGAATTTCCATTCATGGCTCGGCGCTGCAATCGAGCAGGATTCAATGTCGCAACGTTGCTGGCGCCGTTCCAATTTCAACGCCGCCCGCGTCGCCTGACGGGGTTGAAGTGGCCGGATTATCTGCTGATCGCGGAAATGGATTACGCGCAGGCCGTCGCTGAAATTCGCGCCTTGACCGGCTGGTTGTTGGCGGAAGGTTGTCCCGCGGTGGCGCTCTGGGGCAACTCCTATGGCGGCGCACTCGCGGGATTAACGGCTTGCTACGACGCGCGCCTGTCTGCCGTCGTCCTGGCCGCGCCTGGTCTCGACTGGAATGTCTTTCTCTCGGCTGCAAAGCAGATTGTCCGGCCTAGCCTCCGCAGGGATTTGCTCAACCAGCGGCCGGCTTGTGAGGCGTTGAATCAAACGGCGTTGAACCTGGCCACTCTGCGGCCATGCATTCCCAGGCAGAACCTGTTGTTGATCGAAGCGATCCACGATTTGTTTGTGGACCGAAAATCCATGGAGTCACTCTGGCAGGCGTGGGGGCAACCGGATATCTGGCGGTTGCCGCACAGCCACGCCAGCAAAATCCTGTCGTTTGGCTTGACTGGACGTGTTCTTCGCTGGTTGGCGCCGAGGTTGGAAGCCGGTCAAAAAAACAACGCATGATCGAAGCATTTATATGGTCGTGTGCCATCGGCGGACTTATTTCCTGGGCTGCATGGTATTTCACGCGCTATTTCGACGAGCGGTCGTGGTGGCTGCTTACTTTGGCCGGAGTGCTTGTCCTCGCTTTGAGCAGGCTGATCGTTTTTCCCGGATTGAAAAACAAATTTGTCAACAATTGGCCATTGGTTTACGCGATCATGGCCGCCGCTATCTTCGGTTGCGTAGTTCAGTTGTATCGGTTTTCCCGGAATAGAAAGCACTCACTACCTGTTGCAACGATTTTGATTATCGGGGCTACGGCTCTGATCACCGGCCTTCAGTTTGTTTTTCCCGAAGTTCTCACCGAGTTTCGACGGAATCGAGAAGTATTACTGGCGGGTGAGTGGTGGCGGATGGTGACGCCGCTTTTTGTGCAGGCATTCGGTTGGCCGCACGCTTGCGCCAACGGAGTGGGAGCGATTTTTCTTTGCCCTCTGGCGGAAAGATTTTACGGCAAGCGATTATTGGCGCTCTATTTCGTTCCCGGGATTTTGGGCGAGATTTTTGCATACCAGTGGTTTCCGAATGGCGCAGGATCATCCCTCGGACTCGCCGGAGTGTTGGGAAGTTTGTTTGCATTCACCTTTTCCCATCGTTCGGAGATTTCCGGGTCGGCATGTATGTTTTCGATTGTTGGCACCGCCGGTGCGGTTGTTATGTGCTTTAATCGAGACGCTCATGGTCCGCCGATTCTTATTGGATTTCTGTTAGCGAGCATGATGACGACCTTGTGGCCTAACAAGAGGCTGACGAACCCCGACTTTATGAACAAGGTCGCGATAACCGGTCTGTCGGGGCGCATCGAGCGCGTGAAATCATTCATTCGTGGTCTTTCGGCCCGCGCAGAGTTTTGTCTCGTTTTGTTGATCGGCTTTGGGCCGTTGATCGTCATCTTTCAGCTTCCGACTGCCTTTCAATACAAACACGTCGAGTTAACCACTGGCGGGACACTGGCATTCCCCCTGGTTGAACTGGTGATTCTGGTTCCGCTATTATGGATCGGCAGGATACGCGGCTGGTCTGTCGCCACGTTTGGTTCTAGAATCTCCTGGAAAGGCACGGGAGGCGGCATCCTCCTGTTTATCGTGGCCCAAATCGCCGAGACCGGCGTTACTTTGGGGGCGCAGATGGTCCATCCAGAGCATTCCCCCTTTACCGTGGGCCGACTGGCCGTGCTTGCTGTTCTCGTGATTTCGATCATCAACCCGTTTTTCGAGGAATTGCTGGAAACCGGTTACTTCATTCACTCGTTGCAGAAATTCGGGATGTGGCCGGCAGTATTGGCGAGTGCCGCGTTCCGTGCGCTTTTCCACCTGCCGTTTGGAATCAACGCCGTGGTAAGCATTTTTGCGCTTGGTTTGATATTTGGGTTTGTTTACTGGCGATGGCGACAACTTTGGCCGCTTATCGTCGCCCACTCGCTGGCAGATATGCTTGCGCTTTTCTATGGCAGTTATCATGCAGCCTAACCCCCGCTGGAAGCCGGTCGAAAAAACAACGCATGATTGCGCCTTTGGCAAACTTCATTGACTGGTGCGTCCTGCAAGCCGCTACGGTGCGCATCTCTCTCCGGAGAATTAAACATGAGTGAAGCGCCAAGATTCGAAACATTGAGTCCCGCAGGCTTGCCTGCGGGAAAGATGGAGGGCAACGCCCCGGTCAATGTTGATGCCATCCTGCAAGCGATACTCGGCAGGGGAGGCGAACGTTTCGGCATGGCCGCCGCCGTTCTGCGGGGCGAGCGCATCATCGCCCAAGGTGCCGCAGGGGTTCGAAAGAGAGGGACCGGACAGCGCATCACGTTCGATGATCGCTTTCACCTTGGTTCCTGCACCAAAGCCATGACGGCGACGCTCGTCGCGATGCTGGTCGAGGAAGGCAAGCTGAATTGGACCACCACATTGGGCGAACTTTTTGCCGACACGGTGAAGCCCATGCACCCGGCGTGGGAGAAAGTGACATTGCGGCAGGTTCTCGCACACCGCGCCGGCTTGCGCTTTGAGCCGGACAGTCTAGCTCAGGTGTTTAACGAGTTGGTGCGGCCCCATCGAGCCTTTCATTTCTTGAAGGCTGTTCGTAACGGAACCTTGCCGCAGCAACGCCTGGAAATCGTAAGGCAGGCCCTTTCGCGCCCGCCAGGAATCCCTCCGGACACCAAATACTGGTATTCCAACGTCGGCTACATTCTCGCGGGCGCCGTGCTGGAACACCTCACCGGTCGTGCGTGGGAAGACCTGATGCGCGAACGACTGTTTCAGCCACTGGGCATCAGCACGGGCGGATTCGGGGCGCCGGGCACCGCTGGTAAAACCGATCAACCCTGGGGCCACTCCTCAATCCTTGGCAAACCGATTGACCCGGGCAGCCCTGCCGGGAAATCCCCATTGTACTACGGCCCAGCCGGTTTGGCACACATGACAATTACAGATTGGGCAAGATTTATCGCGCTCCATTTGCGCGGAGATCCGGCCAATCCGCATTGCCAGGCCGCGCTGCTCAAGCTGGATACATTTGCGGAATTGCACGCGGTCGCACCCACCACACCTTATTCCAAGGGGTGGGTAATGCGCGGGATAACCCTCTTGGCAACTGGTGATGCCGCACCCGCCGTGACTTACCGTGCCGGATGGTTTATCAGCACATCCAGTTGGGCAAAAGGTACCCAGCCGGGAGACACCGGGCGCAGTCTCTGGCACGGCGGAAAAGAGGGAATGTCGCACAGCGTCGTGTGCATTGCACCAGAAATTGACTTTGCCGTGCTCGTCGCGTGCAACCGCGGTTGGCAGGGCATCGCTGCCTGGAAAACCCGCCAGACGGTCAAGGCATTGATGCGGACATTTGCGCCTGAACGGACCTCATGATACTGGTCCGGCTCAGAAGTTGAAGACTGAATCCCAAGTTTGAGCGGATGCTGATTTGTTCAAGCTGCTTGAGCGATAACTTTCTCCTTCGCGTTGGCCTTGACCCACGCCGCTGGTGTGAACCCTTTGATACAACGCATGATTGCGGCATTGGCCAAATTGATTGAATGGGGATCCGTCCAGGCCACGTTTAGACGAATGCCTCATCCCGAAGGGCGCCTCCAACTGGACGAAGCGATTCAATTTCTGAATGGGCCTGATTTTATGCCGGTTGAGAGCCAGCCCGCACAACTTGTGTTTGACGACGCCTCGCGCTTCCACTTTCCCACGCCGCGACCGGGCGCGTTCGCAGAGAACAACGTGGCTTATGGGCGGCTCTATCGTTGCGCGGAACGCTGGCAAAAACGACCGGCGATTATCCTGCTGCATGGCAGGAACGACTCGATAAGTTACCGATTTGGATTTCCACAGGTTGCGCACCGCTGCAAGCGCGCTGGATTTAATGCAGTGTCATTGGTGTTGCCTTACCACTTTGAACGCCGACCGCGACAGCTGAGTGGATGGGGTGGTCCGAATCATTTGCAGATAGCAGAGGCGGCGGCCCAGGGAATTGCCGAAATTCGCGCTCTGATGGGGTGGCTGTTGAAGGAGGCCTGCCCGGTGGCGCTGTGGGGTACTTCCATGCGTGGGCACTATGCGGGATTGGTTGCATCCTGTGACGCGCGACTGGCCGCCGCCGTCCTCGCTGTGCCCGGCGTTGCGGTGAATTATTCAATCACAGAACGGATCCTCTGGCGCCGTGTTCGTGAAACGATGCGCAGACAGCGTCCGGTATTTGAAAGATTGAATCAGACTCCGGTGAATTTGACCCTGTTACAGCCAGCTATTCCCAGGAAGAACATTTTGTTGATCGAAGCGATCCATGATTTGCGCGCGCCGAAAGAGGACATTGAAAGGCTCTGGCAAGCATGGGCACAACCCGACATCTGGCGGCTGCCACATGGCCACCACAGTTGGTTATTCACACCCGGGTTAACGGACCGCGTTCTGCGTTGGCTGGCGCCGCGACTCGATAAACCACTCGTTGATGAATCCCTCCAACATTCCGTATGAACACCGAAGAAATATTTAACGCCATTTTCTGGACGCTGTTTGTCCTGATGTTTCTGATGCGCTTCTGGTTTGGATTTCGAGTCTGGCGAACCGGCGAACGACTGACGGCTGAGCGTGGTGCTCATCAACGCGAGGGCTTGTGGACGCACGTCGTCGGATACGTGTTCCATCTTCTGCTCGGCGCGCTCGTTTTGTATCTCTGGTTTCAAGGCGGCAGTCTCCGAAGATTCGCTTTTCCCGCACCGGACTGGTTGCGCTGGGCAGGCGTTGGTCTGGGCATAACGAGCGTGGGATTGTTTGCGTGGACCCATCAAACCCTCGGACAGCTTTGGTCCTCTTACTTGCAACTTCGCACCGGCCATCGGTTGATTACCCACGGCCCTTACGCACGAATCCGGCACCCGATGTATTCCGCGATTCTGGGATGGATCATGAGTCTTGGTCTGGTAGCGGCCAACTGGACTCCTTTTGTATTCGCGGCGCTCGGCACGCTGAATGTCATCCTGCGGATGCAAGGGGAAGAAAAAATGATGTTGGAACAGTTCGGCGACGATTATCGGGAGTATATGGAACGGACGGGGCGACTTCTCCCGATGATCCGAAACCTCCGGGGCGCACAGAAGAGACAGCATTGCGCATTTCTCGGCTGCTTGCTCGTTTTGCTTTTGCTCATCGCTATCTTCTTCGTCATTCCGCACGTATGAGAACGCTGCCGCCTAATCGAGATTCCAAGACAAGCACAAGATTCTTGGCTTGCGGTGTCTATGGTGAAATGGCTTTTGTGCAACAACAGAGCATGATGAAACACGTAAACTGGTGGATTATTTTCGCTCTGTTGGGTTGCGTGTGGTCTTCCTCATCCGCGTTAGCTCAAACCATTCCCGCAGGTTTGCTGCAAGAAGACTTTCGAATCATGCGCCGTTCGTTGGAGCAAGGGCACGCAGGCATTTATTGGTATACCAGCAAAGCCGACTTGGACCGAACGTTCGATCGCGCCTATCGAAAAATCGATCACCCCATGACCGATCTGGAGTTCTGGCGGCTCGCCAAACCTGTGGTTTCCCAAATCAAATGCGGTCATACGTCTCTTTCTCCAGAAATACTGCAAACGCAGACCGCAACGACAATTCCGTTCTTCCCTGCTGCGGTCAGGGTTCTGGGCGGTCACATGTACGTTTACCAGGATTTCGTTAACCCAGGCAGCCCTCTGGAGGGGGGTGAAATTCTCTCGATCAACGGTGTGTCCATGAAGACACTGTTGAAAGAAATACGCACCCTCGTGGCGGCTGATGGCAACGGGACCACAGGCAAAGACTGGCGCGTCGGCAGTGGCGGCTTCTGCCGACCCTGGCTCTACGCCCTCGGCGTTAGAAGCCCCTTCCGTGTGACCTACCGCGCTCGGGATGGGAAAACGCACATGATCGAACTGCAGGGAATGACCATGCCCGAATGGGAAAAAAGATGGCCAACACGAAATCCTGAGCCCAAGAACATCGCCGATCTCAAATTCCTGGACGACGGCAAAATTGCCGTGCTCACGATCCGGAGTTGGAACGACCATGTGGACCCGGAACGCAAGCTGACCTTTGAGGACTTCCTCAAACAGTCGTTCGCGCAAATGCAGATGAATGGAACCCGCAGCTTGATCATCGACGTTCGCGACGATACGGGCGGTGCCGATCCGCCCGGCAAACATCTCCTTGCGCATCTTTTGGACCGTCCCTTCTACTACTACAAGGACATCATCAGCAACGCGCGCGAATTCGATTTCTTTAAGTATGACCCCGCCGCGAAGACGATTCCGGCGGATAAGGTCGAACTGCGCGCTGACGGCAAGTTTCATCACATCTGGCATCCAAACCTTGGCTTGCAACAACCGGTTCAGCCGCATTTTGCCGGGAAAGTATTCGTCCTGATGAACGGCGGAAGTTTTTCCGCGAGCACGGAATTTTTGTCGACGCTCCATTTCCACAAACGCGCGACATTTATTGGAGAGGAAACCGGCGGCGGTTACTATGGCAATACGTCCGGCGCACGCGTTAACCTTGAATTACCCAACTCAAAGTTACAGTTGCATTTCGGTCTCATGACCTACTATCAAGCGGTGGGCGACGACAAGTATCCCGAGCGCGGCGTCCTTCCGGATTATCCCATCACTCACACGATCGAAGACCTGATAGCCGGCAGAGACAAAGAAATGGATTTGGCCATTCGGCTCGCGAAAGAGAAAAGAGCCCGTAATGGAGGCGCAAAGATCGAATGAAAGATTCGCCTGACAATGCGCTGCAGGCTGTCGGTAACACAGTTCCAAAAAGCTCGGATCGAGAATGTCTCGAATCCTGGGTGCACGATCGTGATGCGGATCGCCTGTGGACGTTGGTCGAACGCTATCTCGTGTTTGTTCATTCCTCGGCTCTTCGGCGGACAGGCGATGCGGCCCAGGCCGCAGAGGTCATGCGCGCTGTTTTTCTCGTTCTGGCCCGACGTGCGCGCAGAGTGCGGAAGAAAACCGTGCTCGCGGGCTGGCTCTTCCACGTCACAGCCGTCGCCTCTCGAAAGCTTACGCGAAAGCGCTTTGGCCGACTCCGGCGGCTCTGGCAGTGGATTTCCCGGAAATCGCGACCGCCCGGGGTGAAGGAATTCGACACCTCACCCCTGACCCCTCTCCCCGATCGAGGCGGAGAGGAGAACCAGACGGCGTTGCCGCCGGGCGCGACGCTGTGGACTCGCCTTGCGCCCCAAATGGATCGCGCGCTGGAACGATTGCGAACGAAGCAGCGGAACGCGGTGCTGCTGTGCGCATTTCTGAATCACGATTTTGCTTCCGCGGCCAAAGTTCTCCGCACGAGTGAGCGGCGCGTTGAGAAGCGCGTCCGGCGCGGGATGAAGAAACTGGCGAACCGGCTGGGGAAACGCCGTGCGCCGGTGGATCCCGGTGCGCTGGCTTCGGCGTGTGCGACCGAAGGTTGCGCCGCCACGGTTCCCCCAAACCTGTCCCTCGATATTTTGCAGTCGATGGCAGCGAGCCAAGGCCAACGACCGTCGCTCAAGCTGGCGCGTCACACGTTGAACACTCTGGCGTGGCTGCGTTGGCGGCGGCGATTTGTCATGGGCGTGGCGACGACCGCCGTTTTGATCGCGATCCTTGGGGGAATCGCCGCGTACATCGATTATCAGTCCGGGTTCAGCCGGCTGCTTACGCTTTATCTCGAGTTGGCGGTCCGGAGCGAGGCTTATACGGTTCGCGGGCTCACCGCTCCGGCCAACCCATGGCCAACCAACGAGCACCCCCACACACTCAAGGCGGCAAACATCCGCGACGCGTCGGAATTTTATGGCACGACCAACATCTGGCTGGCGCATCTGAACTTTTCTCGCGAGGAATGGAAGGCCGTTCAACCGAAACGGATTGCGCCGTTACCGAATCTTCTTCAACCGGACGGGTCGGTTTTGTTGCGCAACCCCAACGCACAACGGAGCGGATTCTCGGGAGTGCTTGGGTTCGATTTCAACTGGGCGCACGCGGACTTCGAGCTTGGAGGCATGGTCTTCACCAACGTAGCGGCGCGGGTCAAAGGCAACGCGTCGCATCTCCTCTCCCTTTACGGCGACAAGCGCGCGTTCAAGGTAGACCTTAACGAGTATGTGAAAGGACAAAAGCTGCAGGGCCGGGATGAGTTCGCGTTGAACAACCTCCTTCGGGATAGTTCCCGCATGGGCGAGGCGCTCGGTTATGAGTTTTTTCGCGAGGCCCGGGTGCCGGCACCACGCACGGCGTTCGCCTATTTGAGTGTGAGTGTGGCCGAGAAATGGCAGCGCAAACCGCTGGGACTTTATCTGCTGGTGGAACCGGTCGACGGACACTTCGCCGCGGAGCGATTTGGAACACGCAGCGCTCCCATCCTCAAGCCGGTCACTTATCACCTGTTCGAATACCTGGGCGACTCGTGGACAAACTACAGCGAGATTTACGATGTGAAGACGGAGATGACACCAGCGCAGCAACGACGTCTGATCGATTTTGCGCGTCTGACCTCGCTTGCCAGCAATGAGGAGTTCGCCGCGCGCGTTGGGGACTTTCTTGATCTAGAGGAGTTCGCGCGGTTCCTGGCCGGGCAGGTGATTCTCGCCAATTACGATGGAATCCTTTTCGACGGACAGAACTATTACCTTTACCTCGACCCGAAGTCGCAGAAGTTCGGGTTCATTCCGTGGGATTTGGATTCCTGTTGGGGCGCCTTCGAGCTCGGGATCACAGAAGAACGGGAACGGGCCAGCATTTGGCATCCGTGAGTGGGGAAGAATCTGTTTCTGGAACGTGTCATGGAGGTGGAAGCATTCCGCAAGCTCTATCGTGAGAGTCTGGAGGATTATCTCGCGAGGCTGTTTGTTCCCGAGCGCTTGTTTCGTCGTATGGATGATCTGGCGCAGTTGATTCGTCCGGCGGTGGCGGCGGAATCCGCGTTTCGGCTGGCACGGTTTGAGCGGGCGGTGACCGATCAGTGGCAGGATCCTCCGGCGCGTGGCGGGTTGCAGTGGGCGAATTACCCGGTGCATCAGATGAAGCGGTTTATTCAGAAGCGCGCGCATTTTGTCCGGCAACAACTCGATGGCAAATCGCGCGGGATGATCTTGCAGCGTCCGCCGCGGGAGTGGTGAACCATTTATGATTTTGTGGCGATCTCACGCACCGCTCAAAGCATGTCTCGAATCGCGGGCGCACCATCTTGACGCAGATAGCTTGCAGACGTTGGTCGAACGCTACCTGGGGTTTGTTTATTCCTCGGCACTTCGGCGGACGGGCGATGCGGCCCAGGCCGCGGAGGTCGCGCGCGCGGTGTTCCTTGTTCTGGCCCGGCGCGCGCGCAGGTTGCGGAAGAGCACCGTGCTCGCGGGCTGGCTCTTCCACGTCACAGCCGTCGCCTGCCGGAAGCTGAAGCGCATGGGCCGACTCCGACGGCTCTGGCACTGGATTTCCCGCAAGCCGCGCCCGGCCTTGCCGGTGGACGCGCCCCTGTGGACTCGCCTCGCGCCCCAAATGGATCGCGCGCTGGAACGATTGCGAACGAAGCAGCGGAACGCGGTGCTGCTGTGCGCATTTCTGAATCACGATTGTGCTTCCGCGGCCAAAGTTCTCCGCACAAGTGAACGACGCGTTGAGAAGCGGGTCGGGCGCGGGATGAAGAATCTGGCGAACCGGCTGCGGAAACGCCGTGCGCCGGTGGATCCCGGTGCGCTGGCTTCGGCGTGCGCGACCGAAGGTTGCGCCGCCACGGTTCCCGAAGGCCTGTCGCTCGACATTTTGCAGTCGATGGAAGCGAGCCGGGGCCAACGACCGTCGCTCAAGCTGGCACGTCGCACGTTGAACACACTGGCGTGGTTGCGTTGGCGGCAGCGCTTTGTGCTGGGCGTGTCGACGGCCGGGGTTTTGATCGCGATCCTGGGGGGAATCGCCGTGTACATCGATTCACGCTCCGGGTACAGCCGGCTGCACTCGGAGGTCACCCTGTGGTCGATGCGCTTTTGGGGCTGGCAGGCGGAGACGGCACGGCCCTGGCCGACCAATGCAGCGACGCCACGGTTGGATGCTAGCAGGGTTCGCAACGCACAAGATCTCTACCGCACGACCAACGTCTGGCTCGCCCATCTCAGCTTCGCGCGCGAGCAGTGGAAGGCCCTTGATCTGAAGCGCATTGGGCCGATGCCAAATTTCATTCGCCCGGACGGAATGCGGCATTTGCGCAATCCCCAGGCGCGGCGCAGCGGCCTCGCGGGTGTGCTCGGTTTTGAATTCGACTGGACGCACGCGGACTTTGAACTCGGCGGCGTCGCCTTCACCAACGTCGCGGCGCGGGTCAAAGGCAACGTGCGTTCGTTGTATGAGCCGACTCGCTCCTACAAAGTGGACCTGAACAAGTTCGCTCCAGGCCAGAAACTCGGTGGCCTGGATGAACTGACTTTTAACAGCCTGATCTCGGATGATTCCTGCCTCGGCGAGGCCTTGGCCTATGAATTCTTTCGCGAGGCTGGCGTGCCCGCGCCGCGCACGGCTTACGCGTGGCTCTCCGCCAGTGTGACCAGGCGGTGGGAGCAAAAGCCGCTGGGGCTCTACCTCATGGTGGAAGCGGTGGACAACGAATTCGCGGCGGAGCGATTCGGATCCAAAGCGACGCCGGTATTCAAGCCGGTTACCTATAATCTTTTCGAACATCTCGGCGACGAGTGGTCTGCTTACGCGCCGATCTACGATCTGAAAACCAAGGCCACGCCGGAACAACAACGGCGTGTGATTGATTTTGCGCGGCTCGTTTCGTCCGCCCCCGATGCGGAATTCGCCGCGCAGGTCGGGGATTTTCTGGATCTCGACGAGTTCGCGCGCTTCCTCGCCGGTCAAGTGTTGCTGCCATGCTACGACGGCATTCTGTCCGACGGCCAGAATTTCTACATGTATCTCGATCCACGTTCGAACAAGTTCGGTTTCATTCCGTGGGATCTCGATTCTGCGTGGGGCAACATCTGGATCGCCTCCAGGGCCGATTCGATACAAGCGAGCATCTGGCATCCGTGGATTGGGGAAAACCGGTTCCTCGAACGCGTCATGGCCGTGGAGAAATTCCGGCGCATTTATCGCTCGCACCTTGAAGATTTTCTCGCGCGTCTGTATGTGCCGGATCGGTTGCACCGGCGCATCGATGAAATTGCCGCAGTCATTCGCGAACCTATCGCTGCTCAATCCGCGTTTCGCCTGGACAAGTTCGAACAGGAGGTGGGCTTGAAACCGGTGCATCCTTCGCCCGGAGAATGGCCCAACACCTTCAACCGTCCGGCCCATGAGCTCAAGCGCTTCATCGACAGACGCGCCGAATCCGTGCGCCGCCAACTGGATGGAAAATCCAAGGGGATGATTTTGAAGTATCCCGAGAGAAAGTAATTCTTCCGAAAGCGGACGTTGGAAGGCGCCAGCACAGGTTCTTTCCGGCAAAGGTCAAAGTCGCAATTCGGTGGATGATTCTTTGCGGATTAGCAGGTCGATTAGCGCACTGTAAGAGTGACGGCGCTTTGTTTTGGTTTATCCTAAAAAATATGAAAAGTGGCAGATTTCAACCGCCCATGTGTATGCATCGCATCCTTGGACTCGCTCTCACCGTTGCATCTTTTGCCCAACCGGGCTTATCCGGCCAGTTTGATTGGCCGCAGTGGCAGGGACCGGAGCGCACGGCTCACTCCCAAGAAACCGGTCTTCTCAAGGAATGGCCAAAGGACGGGCCACCGCTGGTATGGAAAATCAAAAGTTTGGGTGGCGGCGACAGCACGCCGTCAGTGGCAGCCGGACGAATCTACGGGATGAGCCATCGAGGTGCAGATGAGTTTGTCTGGGCGCTTTCGGAAAAAGACGGCAAGGAAATCTGGGCCGTTCGAATCGCGCCCGCGTCGCCGCAGAACTGGCCGCAGTCAAAGGAAGGTCCGAGTGCCACGCCGACCGTGGATGGCGACCGGCTTTATGTGATGGGACTCGCAGGCAATGTCGCGTGCCTGCAAGCGGCCGACGGCAAAGTCGTTTGGCAACGAAACCTGACGGCAGACTTCAAAGGGCGCAGTCCGATGTGGAATTTTCGGGAGTCCCCCCTCGTGGACGGCGACAAAGTGATCTGCACACCCGGTGGAGAGGAAGTCACGATGGTCGCGCTGAACAAGCTCACAGGCGAGACGATCTGGAAAAGCCATGTGCCGGACCGGGTCGCTGGCGGCCAGACTCAAAACCGCGGTCCTGGTGGAAATCGCCCTAGCGCAATGCAAACTGATCCCGTCCTCTCAACACTGGACAAAGATCGGAACAAGGAGATTTCAGCCGATGAACTCGCCGCCGCGCCGAATGCTCTCCTCACATTGGACAAGAATAAGGACGGCAACCTCTCTGAGGACGAGGTCACGCCTGGAACGGGAGGACGCGACGGCCAAGCTGGGGGACAGCGTCGTCGAAGGGGCCCTGGGATCATGCGCATGATGAAGGCCCTCTCCGCCCTGGATGCCGACGAGAGTGGCACGATTGAGGAGGCCGAGATCAAGAACGCTGCCGTGGCGCTGCGAAAGCTGGATGAAAGTCGTGACGACAAACTGACGGATGATGAAGCCGGCATGAAGTTCATGGGGCCGCAAAACACCGGGGCCGCGTATTCGTCCGCCATCGCGATCGACTTTGCTGGCCAGCGCCAATACGTGCAGCTTCTGGCAATGACCGTTGCCGGAGTTTCCGCTGCTGATGGCAAGTTACTCTGGCGGTATGACAAGCCGGCCAACTCGATGCGGCTCAATATTTCCACGCCGATCTATCACGACGGCCATGTGTTCGCCGCTTCGGCATACGGGGCGGGCGGTGGATTGGCTCGACTGGTTAAGAAGGAAACCGGAGAGTTCGCTGCGGAGGAAGTCTGGTTCTCGAAGTCGATGGAAAATCATCATGGCGGCGTGATTCTCCACGACGGCGCGTTGTTTGGCGCCAACGGCGGCAACGGTGGGGGTTACCTGGCTTGCCTCGACTTCAAGACGGGTGAGGTCCTGTGGAACGAGCGGGATTCGGACAAGCGCCGCGTGACCAAAGGCTCAGTCGCCTTCGCGGACGGCCGTATTTACTACCGCACCGAGGAGGGCCCGATTGTTCTGATTGAACCCAGCCGTAAGGAATACCTGGAGCGCGGGCGGTTCAATCAGCCCGAACGCACGGACAAACCGGCATGGGCGCATCCGGTGATTGCGAACCGCAAGCTCTACATTCGGGATCAGGACACGCTGTTCTGTTACGACGTGAAGGCGAAGTAACAATAGTTCCCCAGCCGCTTGTTTTACTGGTCGTCATCTGGCTGGCGCTCGCCGGCCTCAACAGACTGCGCATGCCCCGATGGAGCCTGGCTGTGGTCACCGGGATATTGGCGTTTGGCTGCCTGGCACTTCGGATTGCCTATGCGGGGAAAGCGGTTCGCGTTGTCGTTCACGCGAATCACATCGACATTTTTCTTGTTGGCATTCTCATGGGCACCTTGGGGATCAGCACGCTGTTGTTGTTGGCGGGAGTAGCCGTCGGCAGAATCGCCACTCGTGGCGGGTCCAGACGTGACGGAGACGTTGCGATGGCCATCTTTGCGAGTTATGTCATCGGGCAATTCATGCCACTGTTCTATTGGACACCATTCTGCAGCGGGCGGGCAAAGTGTGCTGGAAAGAAAGGAAAGAAGTCGGAAAGGGGTCGCCCATTAGCGTAGGCGGTCAAGAGGCAAAAGGATCTCCGGCAGCCAGCTTCTTCTTTTCCTAAAAGCTGTCTTTGTCTTTTTCCGAGTCGGACGGCGCCCATGGTGTCGTTCGTGCCTGTCATTTCTGTTTTGTTCGGAT
>Ga0137432_1000229_pt1 | contig 39313 bp, 32 predicted proteins | sample EasRivERMZT820_2_FD_102337 | JGI IMG/M metagenome (GOLD analysis project Ga0137432, IMG submission 102337) | Soil microbial communities from meander-bound floodplain in the East River, Colorado, USA - East River MetaG ERMZT820_2 | ecosystem: Environmental > Terrestrial > Soil > Floodplain ... | reverse complement strand
AGCGATTTCTGATCGGCGATGTGCGTGTCGTAGGGGTAGCTGGTGGCGAGATTCCTCAGGGCGGCCTCGCTCTGGACGTGGAGGTAGTTCTCGTAGTCCTTCACTTCGAAAAGGGCTTCGGCGCTGTCGACCACCTTCCAGACCACCACCGCGGCGATCTCGATCGGGTTCCCCTCCAGCTCGTTCACCTTGATATGCGCGCTCTCGAAGTTGCGCACCCTGAGCGAGACGTGGGCTTTCGTGTAAAAAGGATTGGCCCAGCGCAGCCCCGGCTCCCTCACGGTCCCGACGTAGCGACCGAAGAGCTGCACGACGCGCGCCTCGTTCGGGTTGACGACGAAGTGTCCGAACAGACACCCGGCGATGACGAGCCCCGCGACGCCGAGCACAATCGCAAACGTGACTTCTCCGGCCCGGACGCGCGTCGCGAAGGCCCAGGACGCTGTCCCGAGAAGAATCAGAATGACCGGAAGAGACGCCCATCCCGGGATGACTTTGATCACTTTTTCCGTGTACACGACGCACCTCCCATAGGGTGTGTGGTCCCGAAGCGTGATGTCAATTTGATATCATTCTGCAATCTCTGTCAAGTCTTATTACGGGCGCGGGTGCCGATAGTTAACTGCTTATAAATCAAATAGATCCATCCGCACACCCCCGCAGTGACCCAACCTCGGTGCCGGTGCGCGGGCCTCCGGCCCGCATTGTTCGCGTGGTACGCTCCCGCTCCCTCACGGAGGCGGAACTGGTGCTCGAGACCTTCTTTCTACAGGGCCCCGCGGGGCGGATCGAGTGCCTCATGAAACTCCCGCCGGTCGATCCGGGAGCGGGAGCCGCCATCGTCTGTCACCCGCATCCCCTCTTCGGGGGGACGATGCACAACAAGGTGACGCATGCGATCGCCGGAGCCCTCGTCGCACTCGGCCTGCCGACGATCCGATTCAACTTCCGCGGCGCCGGCCTGAGCGAGGGGAAGCACGACAACGGCCGCGGCGAGCAGGTGGATCTCGGCATCGTCCTGGACGAGGTCGCCCGCCGCTTCCCCGAGCGGCCACTTCTGGTGGCCGGCTACTCCTTCGGCGCGTACGTCGGACTGCGCGTGGGGTGCGCCGATCAGCGGGTCGCCAGGTTGATCGGCGTCGGAATGCCCGTGGCTCTGTTCGACTTCTCGTTCCTGGCGGCCTGTGTGACGCCTCTCGTCATCATCCAGGGAGAGCGGGATCGGTTCGGGCCGCTCCCCATCGTCATCGCGCTGGCTTCGGCGGCCGGCGGCGGCGCGCGCGTCCTGCCGGTGGCCGGCGCGGAGCACGGCTTCACCGGCGAACTGGATCCGCTCCAGCTTCGGGTGAGGGAGGCGGTCGAGAACTTTCAGGGAGCCTGAAGGTCTCAGGACTCCGGGTCGAAATCCCGCGCGAGCTCGGAGCGGATTTCCGATGTGAGCGCGCTCCGCGCCTGATAGCCGGGGTGCTGCAGCACCAGCGTCACATCCCCCGCCCCTCCCCGGAACTCCTCGATCTGATCCGGCCGGAACGGGAAGGAGACGTACTGGACGGCCGATATTCTGTCGGCCGTGCTGTGGCCCACCTCGAAGACCGCATTCACCTTCCCCGTCCGCTCGAGCGCGAAGAAGAGAACCCCCGGCTGTTCGAGCCCGATGAATCGATCCAGCTCCTTGCGGATGTCCGCCTCCTGCGTGATCTCGATGAAGAGCGTGGCCGACAACGACCCTGGTGCCGGGATCATGGCGTTGTAGACGCCGATCTCGAAATCGATCGCGGCCGGTTCGACGATGCGCTCGGTGCGGACCATCTCCTGCACCTGGGAGAGGGCGGTCTCGGTGTTCTCGAACACGAGGCTCACACGGTCCCCCAGCTCGACGCGGCGCCGTTTCTTGAGCTCGATGATGCGCTTACGGTACTCCTCGCGCACCTTCTCGTAGGCGACGAGATCCTTCACGTCCTCGCGCGTCACCTTCCGCATCACCGCGCCCCTTCCCCGTAGGCGCGACGCACGATCTGGATGGGGTGCAAAGGCTTCTCGCCACGCATCTTCTGGATCTGCATGCAGGCGAGCGGGCAGTCCGAGGCGGTGGCGTCGGGGCGCGCGCTGTCGAGCTCATCGGCGAGCGGCTTGGCCACCTTCAGCGACAGGTCGAAGTACTGGGTCTTGAAGCCCCAGGTGCCGTCGATCCCCGAGCAGCGATCCACCATCGTGACTTCGGTCCCGGGGAGGAGCTTCAGCAGATCGCGCGAGCGGAACCCGATGTTCTGGGCCTTGAGGTGGCACGGCAGGTGGTACCCGACGCGACCCGGCCCCTGCTTGAACCGCGTGTCGAGCCGCCCGGCATCGTGCCGCTTCATCAGGTATTCGGAGATGTCCATCGTGCGGGAGGCCACCATCCGGGCTTCCTCCGTCCCGAGCAAGTGCGGGTACTCGTTGCGGATGGTGAACGAGCAGGTCGGCCCCGGCACGACGATGTCCCTTCCTTCGGCCACCTCCTTCGCGAGCGAGGCCACGTTGCGCCGGGCGAGGGTCTTGGCGCGCTCGATGTCGCCGCCATCGAGGAAGGGCATGCCGCAGCATCGCTGATCGGGGAGCGAGACCTCCACCCCGTTGCGCTCGAGCACCTCCACCGACGCGATGCCGATGTCGGGCTCGTTGTACTCGACGGTGCACGTGGCGAAGAGCGCCACGCGCGCGTCAGGGGCATGGGCCCTCGAACGTCGCGACCGGAACCAGCGGGAGAACCTCCTGCGGCGGAAGAGGAGGAGATTCCTGTTGCGATGGATGCCGAGCGTCTTTTCCATCAGCACGCGGCTCAGGCGCACGCGATTCATGAGATTGGAGAGCGGGGCCAGCATCGACCCGATCCGCCCGATGAGATCAGCTCTCCCGAGGACCTTGTCCTGGAGCGGCACCCCTTCGGCGGCCGCGCGGGATGCGCGCGCGCGCAGCATCAGGCGCGGGAAATCGACCATCCAGCGATGAGGGGGATGATACGGGCAGTGGTTGTAGCAGAGCTTGCACTGGTAGCAGAGGTCGACGACGTTCCTGAGGTCGACCGTCTTCAGACCGTCGACTTCTTCGGTGGGGCCGGTGTCGATGCGGTTGAAGAGATCCGGGAAAGCGGGGCAGAGAGGAAGGCAGCGCCGGCAGGTGTGGCAGATGTCGAAGACCCTTCGCATCTCCTTCTCGACCGCCGCCTCGTCCAGATAATCGGCGGCGCGGATGTCATACGCGATCGGATCGGCCACTGCCTTCCTCCTCTTGTTGTCCTGGCAGCACTCACCCCTTGAGCGAGGCAATCCCCTTCTCGAACCGCCCGGCGTGGGACTTCTCCGCGCGCGCGAGGGTCTCGAACCAGTCGGCGATAGCGTCGAACCCCTCCGTGCGGGCTGTCTTCGCCATCCCCGGGTACATCTGGGTGTACTCGTAGGTCTCGCCGGCGACGGCCGACTTGAGGTTCATCTCGGTGGAGCCAATCGGCTCATTGGTGGCCGGATCGCCGACCGCCTTGAGATAGTCGAGATGGCCATGGGCGTGGCCGGTCTCCCCGTCCGCGGTGTCACGGAACAGACCGGCGACATCGGGGTACCCCTCGATGTCCGCCACCTTCGCGAAATAGAGATAACGCCTGTTCGCCTGCGACTCCCCGGCGAAGGCCTCCTTCAGGTTGTCATGCGTCTTGGTGCCTGCGAGTGGTTTCGACATGTCAGCGCTTCCTCCTTTTCCCTTGTGTCCCTGCCGGGCGCTTGCGGCGGCAATCGCCGCAGTGCCCCTGGAATTGGATCTGGTAACGGGTCACCTCGAACCCCCCCGCTTCACCGCCCGCTGCCTTCGATGGGGCGAGCCCGTCGAGGGCCGGGTCGTGCAGGTCGATGATGCGGCGGCAGGTCAGGCAGACCATGTGATGATGCGGCTCCAGCGCCGCCTCGAACCGCGCGGTGCCGCGGACGTGGCTCACATCGGCGACGAGCCCCACGTTGCAGAGGGTCTCCAGCGTCCGGTAGACGGTGCCGCGCGAGACGGTCGGGAGGCTCTTTCTGACGGTCCGGTAGATGGCGTCCACGTCCGGGTGGGCGCGGCTCCCGGCGACCGCCTCGTAGATGGCGAGGCGCTGGTGGGTGATCGCCAGCCCCCGGGACCGGAAGGCCGTGGCGAAGGCGGCCCCCGTCTTCGGTAACGTCACGGGGCGGCACCCGCGCAGATGATAATCTTTCTCATGCGCGAAACAGTATCACACGGTCGGACCGCTGTCGAGCGCGGTACCGGTGCGCGGGCCTCTGGCCCGCAGCGTCTCTTACTGCGGACCAGACGTCCGCGTACCCAACGGCGTCCAGTGCTAAGGAACGAGCGCCTTGACAGCCTGGTCGGCCTGGTCTGCGTATTGATTCAGCATCCGGCTCAAGGCGCGCGCCTCACCGGCGGCCGTCTTCGCCGACTCTTGGAACTCTTGTATGGTGACGTTGTGCCCTTGATTGCTGGCCGTCTTGAGGCAGTGCGCGTACAACTTGTCCATGCATTGATCCACGGTGTCAGTGCCAGTGCAACCCACGGCCTTTTGATCCTGCACCGTGTAGGCCTTGCTGGCGCACTGCCTGGCGATCTGGGTCCGCGCCGTCGCGCCGTACTCGTAGCCACTGGCCCTGCGCGAAAACTCGGTGATCTTCTGGTTGATCCCCTCCAATGTGACCGGCATGCTGATCGGGCGGAACTTCCCCGGGCTCAAGCGGATCTCGCCCTTGAGCGGCTTGGCGGCGCTGCCCTGGGCGCTCGACACGTCGGAGCGCGCGGCGTCGTCGGCAACCAGGCCCGCAGTTGCAAGGGCAAGGAGAAGGACGAGTGGCCAGGTGGCTCGGCGGGACGATGTGTCCGTCATGACCGGCCTCCCTGGCTCGACCAAAGCTCGCGCACCCAACAAGGAACGGCGTACGGAAATCTCGGCTGACACACGCTTTGTGTCCACAGTGCTTCCTCCACCATGTCGAGGTCAGGTGTCCACGCCCCTCCTCGGTATCGGAGGTATCGGGTCGAGATCCGGCTCCACGAACCTGGCGCGGGCTTCATCCGAGAAAAGCACCTCGGCGGAATAGTGCGTCATCATGATCTTCGCATCGAGCATCCTGGGATTCCTCTCGATGAAGACATCGGATGACTCAGCAGCCGGCGTATTCTCCATGAAGTGCTCCACCGCCAGAATCCAGGCCCGGGTCATGGTTTCGTGGTACTTCGATACATCAATGCCGTGGTGCCCGAGGAATGACAGTAATGCGCTGCGCATCCGTTGATGCGCCGTATCCGGATCGTGCTCGCACAGGTAGACGTAGGCCAGCCTGATGTGCGCGCGGTGGTTGAAGTCGGCAGGCGGGAATCTGCCGGCCTCGAACTCCGCCCGGAACCTCTGATCTTCCTCAGAAGACAGATGTTTCATCGCCGTGCTCACTGCGAAGACCGGGAGGGTTCGTGACAAATCACCTATTTGCCCTGGGATTTCGCCTTGGCGCGCTTCGCTTCCTCCGCCATCGCCTGGGCCTCGGGTGTGGAGAAGGGGAAGTAATCCAGGACGTCGTACTCCCACACGTTGGTGGGGAATATCACGACGAGCTCCGCGACCTCATCGTCCAGGTTCTGGAACGAGTGAGGCACGCCGGGGGGAATATTGATGATGTAGGGCCCCTTCTTGATGAACAGCTTGTCGCCCAGCGCATAGAAGACATTCTGCCCCTTCAGCAGAACGTGCGATTCCTCGCCCTTGTGCGTGTGCATCGGCGGAGCCCCACCGGGTGCCGTATACGTGATCCCGATGGTCAGGTTCTGATAGCCGTGCCTCTGTCCCTCCATGACGTGGACGTACTCGCCCGGCCCCGGGTTGATCACGTCCAGATCGCTCTTGGAAAGAGCGAACTCCTCGACGGCGGTCATCGCAGGCGGTTGGAACACGCCGGGCACCCTTCGCGTCTCGAGGACCTTGTAGGAATGGTGCTGCGCATTGAGCTGTCTTTGCGCTTCATCGACGTCGACGATCAGCTCGCCATGCTCGATCTTCTGACCCGACGGCGCATTCGAGGCTGTGTAGGTCACGGCAGGTGGCGGCGGCAACTTCGCGTCTGAAGGAGAGGAGCGCGTGACACCGGAGCACCCGGAAAGCGCCAGTGTGAGACCGAGTATGCCGACGGCGTGGTTTCGCAGCCTCTGATTCATTGTGTATGCCTCCTCAGGCGGTTGAGGAACTGGAACGGGGTCCCCTGGAGCGTCCCTGCCTCAGTCATCAATGACGTGAGGCGGTCGATCACTGCGGCAATGATGCGCGGGTCACCCAGTCCGGGACGGACGGCTGCTGGCCTGGCGCCTCTCCCCGGGTTATCGCCCAGCGCTGAATCCATGATAGTCCACGCGGCCCGACATACTCGTCGGGAAGCTTGTAGGCCGGATCGTTGAGCGCGGCGCCGAGCGAGACGAAGCCATACCCGCGGGCCTTCAGCGCAGCCGCGAGATCGCCAAGGTACTCGGCATTCAACCTGTTCGAGTGCAGCAGCAGGATGTGAGTCATCTCCCGGCCCAGGATCCTTCTCGAGAGCGTCTCGTAGAATGCGAACACCTCCTGCATGTACCGGAGGTAATCCTTGCCGAGTCGGGCCATGAGCCCGGCGTCCCCCCGGGCCTGCGCACGGTCGTAAGCCGCCGCATAGAGATACTCGTCGTTGTCGATCGTGACCGGGGCGACAACATAGCCATGGCTGGAGAGGAACTGCTCGAACGCCTTTTTCGTCGGCAAGTCCGGCCCGGTGTTCAGAGTGGGGTGCCGGAAGTACCGCAGCTCGCGCCCTCGCGCCGCCATCAACGCGCGCGTCACGCGTTCGCCACGCATGACGTCATCCTCGTAAGCCGCGAGTGGTGTGTCGTACAAGCGGAGGTGGGAGTACGTGTGATTCCCCAGATCGTGCCCCGCGTCCAGCCAGGCTTCGAGAAGCGCTTTCCGGGCGGTCTCTTCGCCTGCGACGTCGAGCTTCACCTCGTTGACGAATCCGATGGTTGTGATGCCGTGCTCTCTGAGATGCCCGAGCAGTCGGACCGTGAGCTGCTGCATCTCATCGAGCCGGCCGGATCGGGTCGCTGGCAGGTCGTCGAAGGTGAGCGCGACGGCGCGCTCCGCTGTGCCTTGCGCCTGTTGCGCCTCGGCCGGGCCGGCAGTGACCGCGGCTATCAGCAGGAGGATCAGCAGTCGCGTGTTCATCTCCCCTTCTGGTCACTTATCTTTCCTGGCCTCGCCAACGCTTGGCATCAGCGGCAGGCGACGCGCAACGATGCCGACGAGCGCGATGCCCCCGTCGAAATCCCGTTGCCTGTCCGATGCACGCCGTAAGACTGCCCGACACTACTTCGCCGGAGCTTCGACCGCGGTGAAATCACGCTCAAGAACCATTCGATTTTTGGACACTCGGTCCAGGATTTCAGCCTTGACCTTGTACACGCCGAGCGAATCGCCTGGATCAATAACGAGGCCCAGGTTGCCCTTGCTCAGCTGGAGCTGATCCTTGCCCGGGGGCGGGAGATTGACCCAAAGCTCAGCTTCGATCGGATCGCCCCACAGCTTGCCCTCTGGAGTCTTCGTTGTGAAGCGAGCTACGAGCTCACAATTACCCGCGGCATTCGCCACGCACCCGGTAAAGTAGATGACTCCAACGATCGGCATACCCCGTACTGCCGTCGATGTTTCGCTGAGATGAACACCCGGACTTGGCTTCTCCAAGGCTGCCAACAACTCATCGGGTTTATCCGTGAATACGAGTGTGGCGCCAAACCCGTTCTCGGACTTCGACCAAGGTGTGTTGGGGACTACCCTCCCGTTTTCTCGCCACTGCGAGAACACGACACCAATCGGGATCACGACCAGCGTCATTAGAGTTACGATGCGGCGCGTCATCTAGATGATCTCCTCATGCCAACCCAACGGATCGGCGCTCTGCTGCAGCACACACGACTGCTCCAGGCGGCCCCGATAACCTTGCCCTTCACGCAACATACCGAGCTGAAATCCAGCCCAGAATAGCTCCACCCACGATCCCCGTGGCAATGATGGGGACGTAGGCCTTGGTGATGACTGCATCAGGAAGGCTTATGAGCAAGCCAATCAAGGCCCCGGCCAAGGGTCCCGGCAGCGGAAGCTTCGACAGTGGTATCAGGAAGCCGATGGCGAACCGGCTTAGAAAGGCAGCGGCGAACGCGGTGCGCCTGTCGGGAAACTGCAGCGGGAGCATGAGCAGAACATCGATGACTCCGAAACCGATGCCACCCAGCACCCCGAGTATCAGTGGATTCATTCTTCTCGCTCCCCCCTAACGCACGCGTGACCCGCGGCGGGCGAGCCCGACGCGGAGATATGGCGGGCGCCTCACGCCCGCCGCCGGGTTCAGGCTGTAGTTCGGCGGCGTTCGGGAGTCAGAGATCTTCGGGACGCAACCCAGTGTGTTTGGCCAGGCGGGAGAGCATGCGAGGACCGATCTCGACAGAGTCGTGGAAGGCGAATACGACATCAGGCCAGTCGGTTCGAGACAGTACACGATGCGAACCTCTCTCGCGTTTGACCGACCAGCCGATTCGAAGTAGCGCAGCGAGGACGCGACGCGCCTTGGCGCTGCGCCACTCGGTCATGCAGCGGCGAAGGAGATGCTGAGAAGATCAGGCCCTTCTTCTCCGTGCTCAAGCCGGTCAGCTACGACGCGGAGCGCCAAGGCTTGGACCTTGGCTTTGGCCTCTTCTGGGGTGGCGCCGTACGCTAGAACCCCTGGTAAATCAAGGACTTCAGCGATCCACCGCCCATCAGCTTCCTTCTCGGTTTCAACCTTGAGAGTGATCATACGCGGGAATCATACGACTCTTGTCCGAAGAATGGTATCCGGCCTCCACTAGCCCGCCGAGCTCAAATTGGGCTGCGGACTCCCTTGATAAACCGGAAAGTGCCGCAAGCCGGTCAGTATTTGGCGGATCCCCTTATTGCGGACCAGAGGTCCGCGTACCCGGGCCCGCCGGCATCGTCACCTTGAACGTGATCGGCGCGAGCTGCTCGGGGGCCTTGCCGAGCTTGCGCAGGAACGGCAGCCAGCGCGGGTCGGAGTGGATGTTGTCGAAGAGGTTCTCCACCAGGAGAAGCACGAGGCTGGGATCCTGTGCGGCGGCCGATTTTTCGAGCTACTCGAAGGCAGAATCGGCCTCGCCGCGGAAGGCATAGACATAGGCGACGTCGTAGGGGGCGTCCTTGCCCCACTTCTCGATCAACGCGGCGAGGGCGGCGTCGGAGTCGGCCTTGCGCCCCAGCGCGTGGTACGCCATCGGCAGTCCGATCATCTTGAACGCCTCGTGCGTCTCCTGTTCGATCTCCACGAGCGCACCCGCCGCATCCCCCTTCCCCAGCAGCGCCTCGCCGAGCACGAGGTGACTTCCCGCAAACCCCGGGTTCAGAGTCAGGACGGCGTGGAGAGAACCGATCGCATCGTCGTACCGTCCGGCCCAGTTCTGCGCGCTCGCGAGGTTGAACAGCCAGGACGTGTTCACCGGATCGCGACGGACGACCGCCTCGTCGAGCGCGATCGCGTCGTTGAGCCGTCCGAGCCCCTTGAGAACCGCAGAGCTGTTTCCGAGCACCACAAGATCCGTCGGATCCAGCTCCAGCGCCCGCTCGAAGTGCTCCGCAGCGGCGGCGATGTCGGCCTGGAAAATAGCCAGGCTGCCGAGACTGGCATGGGCCCGCGCGTATTCAGGATCGATCTCAAGCGCCTTCATGGCCGCCTCGCGGGCGCGGGGGTGTCCCTGCTCCTTGGGGACCATGCCGATGGTGACTTCATTGATGGCATTTCCCGCCACCTGCGCCAACGCCGGCACGTACCGAGGATCGATCTCGAGCACCCGCGCCAGAAGCGCGTCGCCCTGCGCGAAGGCCTCGGCGGATCGCTTCCTCGTGAGCTGGACGGCCTGAAGATAGAGAGCATAGGCCTCGGGGTCGGTGTGGCGCGCCTTCGGGGTCGAACCGAGGATCTTGACCTGTAGCTGGTTGACCACGTCGGCAGCGATCTCGTCCTGGATCGCGAAGACGTCGTCGAGCTTGCGGTCGTATGTCTCGGACCAGAGCTGCTTATCGGTGGCGGCGTCGATCAATTGTGCCGTGATGCGCATTTGATTCCCCGACATCCTCACCGAGCCCTCCAGCACGTGCGCCACGTGGAGCTGGCGCGCGATCTCGGGAATCGCGACATCCTTCCCCTTGAACGAGAACGCGGACGTCCGCGCCGTCACCTGCAGCTCCGGGATTCTGGCGAGGAGGTTCGAGAGGTCTTCCGAGATCCCGTCGGAGAGGTACTCCTTGTCCTTGTCCGCGGACAGGTTCACGAACGGCAGCACGGCAATCGAAGGCTCGCGGGCGGCTGCGTCAAGCACGGGTGCGGCCCCGCCCGGGCCGCTGAATATCATGGCGACGACTGCGGCAACGACGAGGACAGCGAGACCCACCATCGCGATGGGCATCATCCTGCGGCGCGGCCGGGAAACGGCAACGGCCCCTCGCGGGGCCGTCCAGACGGTCGGACCGGACGCTGCCGTCAAGGCGAACACGATGTCCTTCGCCGTCTGGAATCGATTGGCCGGGTCCTTCTCCAGGCAGTGACGCACGACATTGTCGAGCGAGGCAGGGATGCTCCGCCCCGAGCTAGACATCTCCGGCGGATCGTCCCGCATGACCGCCGCCATCGTGTCGCTCGCGGTGTCCCTCCTGAACGCCGTCTGGCCCGTGAGCATCTCGTAGAGAATCGCCCCGAAAGAGAAGATGTCCGACCGGTGGTCGACGGGCCGTCCCCGCACCTGCTCGGGCGAGCTGTAACCCATCGTTCCCATCACGGTGCCTGGCCGGGTGTAGGTGGTCGGCGCGCTCGTCATCTCGCTCGGGGCAATCGCCTCCATCTGCTTGGACAGGCCGAAGTCGAGGATCTTCAGATGGCCGTCCTTGCTGACGAAGAGGTTCTCGGGCTTGAGATCCCGGTGGAGAATGTTCTTCTCGTGTGCCGCGGAGAGGCCCTTGGCAGTCTGGAGGGCATAGTCGACGGCCTGCTGCTCGGACAGAGGACCGGTGTGGAGCTTGCGGCGCAGCGTCTCGCCCTCCAACAGCTCCATCACCGCATAGGAGATGCCGTCGTGTTTTCCGAAGTCGAAGATCGAGAGGATATTCGGGTGGGAAAGTGCCGCGACCGCCAGCGCCTCGCGCTCGAACCGCTCGAGAGCATCGGGGTCCGCAGCGAGCGACTGCGGCAACACCTTGATCGCCACGTCGCGCTTGAGCTTGGAATCCCTCGCCCGATAGACCTCACCCATTCCCCCCGCACCGAGCGGCGCGAGGATCTCGTAGGGGCCGAGCCGGGTGCCCGCGCTGAGTGTCATGGACGGCCACTGGGAGTCATCCGTGGCACGGTATCTTCCACCTGGATTGAGGTCAACCGTGTGAAGGACATACCGCATCAGGTGTGGCGGCCTCAGCGCTCCTGCTCCCAATGAAACTTGTGCAGCAGGCGGTGCATTATTGGGGCAAAGACCAAACCCGCCGCGGCCAGGAAGACCAGGCCGGCGTATAGCGCATAGAGACCAGCGAAAACCTTGCCACCGTTGGTGCGCGGAGCGTCCACTGGGCCCATCCCGCCCATGAGCATTGCAGCATTCAGGAATGCATCGCGCCACGGCAAGTGCTCAAAATACTCATAGCCAGCCATGCCAAGGGCGAGCGATAAGGCCAGGACCGCCAGCGCCGCAGCGGCGTGCAGCAGGACCCGCCTGGCGAACCGTTCGGGAGGAATTGGCGGATGGACTTTGGGCTCGTACACGAACAGACGACGGACCATACCTCGAGCGCCTCATGTACACGCGCACGCAAGGCGCGTGACCGGAATCCGGGCCTACCACGCCTCAACCGCGGCGCGCCGCCTCGATTGAAGCGATGTCGATCTTTCTCATCTCCATCATCGCATCGAACGCGCGCTTGGCGGCAGCGGTATCGGGATCGGTTATGGCTTTCGTCAGAGCGATCGGCGTAATCTGCCAGGACAAGCCCCATTTGTCCTTGCACCAGCCGCACGCACTCTCCTGGCCGCCGTTGCCGACGATTGCGCTCCAGTAACGATCCGTTTCGGCCTGGTCAACGGTTGCAACCTGAAACGAGAACGCTTCGTTGTGCTTGAATTCAGGTCCACCGTTGAGGCCGAGGCACGGAATGCCCATCACGGTAAACTCGACCACCAACACGTCGCCTTTCTTCCCCGACGGAAAGTCCCCCGGTGCGCGATGCACCGCGCCGACGGACGAATCGGGAAAGGTCTTGGCGTAAAACCGCGCCGCCTCCTCGGCGTCGCCATCGTACCAAAGGCAAATCGTGTTCTTTGCTGGATTCATCATGTCACTTCTCCATCGAGATGAGCCAGCCGACACCGGAGTCACCGATGTGCTCGCAGTCGAAAGGAATTGGCTCGGCCGACATCATGACAACACTAGTAGTACGTCTTCCGCCCGTCCGGTTGATGCAGCAGTTGGGTGGCTCTTGAGGGATGTCACCTAAGTTGTTGAAAGCGACCTTGTTGAGGGCCGTGAGACACGGTAATCTCACGTGCATGACAAAGCCTGCTGAAGCGGTCCTGGCTGAAGCCTTGCGGCTCGGTGAGGATGAACGAGCTGAACTTGCCGCGGAGATACTGGCGAGCCTTGACGGCCCGGGCGACCCGGATGCCAAGGAAGCATGGGCAGATGAGATCAGGCATCGGATTGCCTCGATCGAATCTGGAGCTGCACAGCTCGAATCCTGGGACGAAGTGAAACGCCGGCTCGAGAGAGAGATTCTCGGGCGGTGACGCGCCGACTCAAGAACCACTTGTTCGCAGATTCTCGTTCCAGGATGTCTATCACATCAGGCCCACGCAGATAACGATCGCTGCGGTCGCTCATTAAAGCGTAGGCCGAACTACTGGAAGAGCCGACTCCAACCTTGGCCCGCCCAACGCCCAGCATCAGCAGCGGCGCGCAGCGCCGTCCGCTGCATGCTGCTATTGTTAGGCGCCCTGCTTGCTTCGGGACCGACATCACGCACCAACTCCCGCGCCGTTCTGCAACAAGGCCGAGATGTAGCTGTCCTTGTCCTCGTCCTGGAACACGATGTGCCGCTTGGCCATCTCGGGCTTCTCGATGCCCCACTGCTTACGCATCACATGCGACGGCGTGTTCGAGACGATGAAGGAGTCGAGCACAATGCTTGGGTCGCCAAGCCGCTTCTCGATCTCCTTGACGGTCTCGAAGAAGCTGATCTTGGGGTCCTGTAGGCCGACGTTCCGGATGCCCTTGGGATCCACGAAGGCCACCTGCTGGCGATCGGCATTGAGCTGCCAGACGATGAAGTCGGGGTGGAAGTTGCCGGCTTCGAAGAACCCGACGCCACGGCCCTTGCTCATGTTGCGCAGAAGGTACAGCTCGCGCTCGGCGAAGAACGCAGGGTTGGCATCGTGGAATGCCTTCAGGTCCTCGACGAAGCGTCGCTCGCCCTTGTTGAGAGGCGCGGGGGCGATCTCGACCACGCCGCCGTCGAGGAAGAACAGCGGCTGGTAGAGGTGCCGGCCGAACCAGACGGCCTTGATGCCGCGGAACTCCCAGGCTTTGAGGTCGCCTGCCTCGATCGCCGCCTTCAGTTCGTTCAGTTTCGCGACGATCTCCTGCTGCGACTCCTCGATCAGGATTCGATAGCCGTACTCGGGGCCAGTTTCCCGGACGATGCAGGGGAAGTTGGGGTCGTCCTCGCCGATGTCCCGGTACTCCAGGTGTGGCAGCTCCCACTCACGCTTACGGAACGTGTAGTAGCGCTCGGTGTACTTGCGCAATAGTGCCAGTGCCACTTCCTGCCAGACGCGCACCTTCTCGAACGAATCGAATGCAAGCTCCGAGTCCGGGATCAGCAGCCGGTACCAGGTCGTGTCCGCGAGCAGGTCGGCGATGCCCGCTCGCGTCAGGTTCAGGTTGTGCCACCCTCGCTCGGCCTTGAACCGCTCCAGTTCGAAGTACTGCCGGTCGAGATCGAGGAAGGCGACGTGGCGAGAGGTCAGCCACGCCTGATTGGGCGCGCCTTCGTCGTCCCCGCCCGCGGCCCCCACGGATTTCATCGCCTGGATTTTCGGATACCAATTGAGGATGACCTGGTTCTTCTGCAGGTACGCGGTGGCGGGCTCCCGCGTCGGGTCCGGCGGGCTGACGGTTGGAACCGGTCCAAGCTTGCGGAAGGCGTCGCCGAACTCGGTGCTGATGCCGTTGATCTCCTTCTTGAGACGGATCGTCTTCAACGGACGCGCGCCGAGATTCTTGATGATCGGCAGGATGAACTCGATGCGCTCGTCGTTAGTAGGCAGGCCCTCTTCCTCGAGGAAGTCGCGGAACTGGGCCATGTAGTCGGCGCGGATGCCGAAGATGTTCAGGGTCTCCAGCGTCTCGATGTGCTTCGGTCGCTCCAGTCCTTCCGGCACCGTGGCGCGCGCACTGCGCTTGAGACTCATGCCCACACCCTTGAGCCGGACGCCGCGGCCGAAGAGCTGGATGATCTGCGCGCCCTCGCCCCGCCCCACGTTCATCAGTGCCATCGTGCTCACCCGCCAACTGCTCCAGCCCTCGGTGAACTTCTTCGATCCGATGAGCACGTTGATGGTGGAGTGGGGCTGACCCAGCTCGAGGAAAAGGGAGCCCGCGAACTCGCGCTCGCCGACGTTCAGGCCCTTCTCCTCGCAGAGTTTCACCAGCTTGGCGTCGTCACCGACGTTGATGACGCCGAACGGATCGTTGTCGCCTACCCGAACGGCTACCTCGCCGGCAGCGCCCTTCAGGTTCTCGACGTGCAGAGCGCCGCCGGCCGGCGCGTTGAAGAGCGTCGCGAGGGTCTCGTCGAAGATCTGCGCCGGCGTGAGCCCGCACGTGTTCAGGTAGCTGAATCGGCCCGCGAACAGATTCCTGCCGGCCGCCGTGACCAACCCTTCGTGCAATACACGGCGGATGTGCTCGATGCTGTCCGCGCGACTGGCGACGTACCTGGCGAGAAAACGCAGGATCTCGACGATGTCCGAGGCGTCGCGGGTGGCCAGGGTCGCTGTCACACTGCCGCCCACGAAGATCCACAGCGGCCTCTCGATGTTGAACGGGCGGAATGCCCCCTCGCGCTCGCGGTACAGCCGCTGCTGCTGGAAAAAGGCGAGCAGGCACGCGGTGAGATAGCTCAGCATCCATTCCGCGTTGTTGTCGTCCTCGAGATTCAGGATCTGGTGCTCCTTGCCGAAGCCGTCGCCATAGAACCAGCGGTACGAGTAGTCGAACAGCGTGCTCCGCGCGTAGAGGTCCGTGAGGCCCTGGCTGCCCTTCACCGCCTGGCCGAAAGTGGCCGAGTATTCGAACGAGAAGCCCTTCTCGCACAGCGCATTGCGGAACTTCATCCACGTGCCCTCGCCGCCGGCCGACGCGCCGCGGTGCCCCTCGTCGACGAGCACCAGGTTGTTGCCCTCGAATGCGTCGACTGCCACGGTCTTCTCGCCCATCTCCTCCTTGAGCTTGGTGACCTCGAGGATCTCCACCGCCTGTCCGGCGAATAGCCCGCGGCCGTCCTTGTTGAAGATCTCCGCCTCGATGCCGGCCTTCTCAAATTCGCGCTGGTGCTGCTGCGACAGCCCTTCGTTCGGCGTGAGCAGGATGATCCGGTTCAGCTCGCGCGCGCGGCCGTGGGTCTCGAGGAAGCGCCGGTACTGCAGAATGTGGGCGTGCATCAGCAGCGTCTTGCCGCTGCCGGTCGCCATCCAGTAGGCGATCTTGTTGAGCTGTGGCCAGGCGTCGGCCGACTCGTCGAGCGCGGCGACCCGGTCCGCCTCGTTCAGGCCCTCGTTCAGCGCGGTAATCCGCTCGTTGAGCGCGACGAGCAGAGCGCGCGGGTCGCGGAAGTAGCGGTCGAGGTAGATCTCCGTGAAGAGCAGGGCGAGGTATTGAAAATACTTCCAGACGATCGGCGGCTCACCCCGCGTCACGCGCCGCTCATTCAGGCGCTGCGTTACGGAGACGATGGCCTGGTCGTACTCCAGCAACAGCTCGTCCGACAGCTTGGGCCGCTTCTCCACGGGCAGATGCAGGCAGAGCGCGTGATGGAAGCGGTGGACGTTGTTCTCGTCCATCCCCTCAAGGGCCTCGTCGCGTAGGTGCTCGGCCATTTGATCGAAGCGCTCGACGCCGAACAGGCCGAGAAGCCACTGGTTAAGGACCAGCTTCCGGTTGAACCGAAGCTGAGGTGTCTTCACGTTCTTCCTCTTGGGGTAGCCCGCATGCTTCATGGCGCACCGGCTCCGGGAAGATCACTCTTGATTATCCGCACCACCTACCGATCCTTACCCTTCATCGACGAGTCCTTATGACAAGGTAGCGTGCTACCAGAGGCAACATTCGATTCAGATTCCCGATTGTTCCGCCATGTCTCGCAGCTCGCCCCCCGCACTCCCGGGGTAGGTAAGTCTTCCAGACATCGAGCGAGAATTGCGCCTCATCGGCGGCATGCTTTCTGACGAAGGTCGCCAAGGCCCGCTCCGTTGTCGCGTCGGCCGAAAGCCTATACGTATCGGCGTTCTCCCTGCGAAAACGCTCAAGACTCTCCGGGTACGCAAGCAGGAACTGCCGCAGCCCGAAGAAATTGCGGTTGATGTGCCCCTGGAGATTGCCCTTTCCCTGAGCCCGGGAATGAATCTCCTGAGCAGCCTCTCCGGGCTGCCGCTTCATCCACTCCAGGAAATTGCTGTAGTCACCGAGGCGCGGTGGCCTCGCCGCAGGAGTGGCGATCTTGTCCCGGCGCTGATAGCGCTTGTGCTTCCTCTTGAACTCGAGGACAAACTCGGCATGCGTTGCGATGTACTTCTCAAGCTGATCGAGGGTGAGTTGCTCCATGGTGCGAGCATAGATCTCAAGTCCCGCCCGCACGTTTACGACGTCCTCCCGGTCTCTACTCGCGTGGACCATCTCCCACCCTCCACCGAATCCTTGGAGGGTGAGGTTGGCGCTTCCAATCATAACCCCGGTCGCCCCAGCATAGACCTTTGCATGGGCAGACCTGTGTACTCGCAAATCGATCCTCGTGCCATTCGCTTCGAACGACCTCAATCGCTCAAGCAGAATGTCTGGCGCGATCCATCCTCTCGCCCATTCACTAGGGTCGTCCACATCCAAACGACAGAGGACCTGGAGCTCATTTGCCGCCACGACAAGAGAATGCAACGCCCTCTCTGAGTAAAAGGCCGTCGCAAGGACGGCATGTTGTCCATTCCAGCCCAGCTCAAGGAGGTCCCTCAAGATTGGCCCCACAATCACTCTGCGCTCGCTTGGCGAAGGCATCCGCCGTCTTGTCACTCGGCGCTTGATCACCCTAGCTACCCTCCGTTTCGAACATGAGCCGGTGAAAGCTCTCGTCGATTAGTCGTACCTTCCAGGTGTCGTCGGGGGCCTTCAGGTTCTCCAGGTTGTTGTCGCCGTTCACGTAGATGACGTCGAACTCGCTGTCCTTGCTGGAGTAGCCCTGCTTCGTGAACCACTCGTCGAGCACCAGGTTGTCTTGCTCGATCCCCTCGGCCGTCTCGCCACCCGGGCGCTTGCGCCAGATGACAAGCGTCTTGCGGCCGTCGGGCGTGGTGCCAGTAACGGTGCGGAACCACCAGCGGCCGACGGCCTCCTGCTTGAGCCGCACCTTGAGGCGAAGCCGCCCTTCTCCGTCGCGCTCGAACTCGGCCGCGAAGGTCTGCTGCGCGGCGATATGCTCGACGGTGAGGCCAATCAGCCAATTGAAGGTCTCCAACAGATCGACGTTCACCTCGCGCGACTCGTCTGAGCTGGGGCGCTTGACCTTGAGCTTGTAGGCCGTGGGATCGGTGAAGGCGGACACGTTCAGCAGTGACTGACTGCCGCGCGTCTCGATGTCGAGCATGTAGCGGAGCATGTATTGCTCCTTGAGCTTGTCCGCGCCCTGCGCTTGCGAGAGGTCGAGCAGGCCCTGCTGCTCCTTTGCGCGGCGTAACTCCAAGTTGTTGAGCGTGTCCTCGTAGGACTCGAGGCGAATCACCTTCATGATGCGCGGACTGCGCTCCGCCTCCTCGACCGTAGCTAGGCGCTTGGGCTTCCCGTCCTTCCACTCGGGAGAGTAAGTGACCTTCTTCAGGCGCGGGAGGAGGACGGTGTCGAAGTAGTCGCCCTGTTCGACAAGGATGAACTTGCAGCGGCCGCCGTCGGTGCGATTCAGATTGATGACTGCATGGCCGGTGGTGCCGGAGCCGGCGAAGAAGTCCAGCGCGGAGTCGCCATCTGCGAGGCGCGCCACCCTGAGTGAATGCCACACGGTCCAGATTGCCTTCGGAAACGAGAACTCCCCCACCTCTCCGAGGATGTTCTTCAGCAGCGTGCTTCCGTGCTCGGCGGCATTGAACTCCGCGTCGTTCCACACCGTACGGTAGGCCTCATAATCCTTGGCGAGGTAGACCACCGGCGCCCCATCTCTCCCCGGGCGAACCTCCAACTGCTCTGCAACTGCCTCAATCGATTGACGCGCATACCGCCACTTGCGCTCCAGGTTGTCCGATGATGAGATCGGCCAGACATCGATGGTCCCATCGGTTCGCTGAGACGTCGCAGCCACCGGGTGCCAATTGTCAGGGGGCACGTCCCCAAACCCGACAACGCGACCATCGCGAATCAAGATTGGGTAGAAGCAGTTCTTACCAGTGGACCGCTCCGACTCGCCTCCCGTCTTCATCAGCGGCTTCGCTTTGGCGTCGTCGAGCGTCCTAAGACCGAGTGACAGTCCGCTACGGTGCAGGAAGTAAGCGAACTCGTGGGTGAATGAGAAACCCGAACCTTGGATGCCGCGCGGGTTATGAACTACGCTCACGCAGACGCGTTCATCTGCAGGGAACAAGCTGTTGAATAGTAGGCCGAGCCTCTCCTGCTCATTCTCGTCGATGGCGCAAACAAATACGCCATCCTCATGCCTGAGCGCTCTTGCCAATAGCGAGCGGTCGTTCAACAGCGACAACCACGACGCGTGCTTGTAGGTGTTCTTGTAGAGGATCTCACTCGTCTTGGCGTTGTACGGTGGATCGATGTATATGCACTTCACGCGCTCTCGATGCGTTGTCTGCATCAGCAAGAGAGCTTGAAAGTTCTCGCCGTGAAAGAGCACGCCATCGGCCTGCCCATCCAGGTCGACCATCGCTTCGAGTAGCCGCGCGATGAAGTCCGCGTTGAAGTGCCGCGTGTCCACGATCAGCGTGGGGTTTGCCTTCAGAAACCCCGGGGTAAGCGGCTCGCTGTAACGCGGCATCGTCAGGTCGCCCTCGATTTCGTCAATCGCGCACAGCCGCACCCATTCCTCACGCTGCGCGCCATTCGCCGCGATCTCCGGGTAGAACGCCTCCGGGATGACGCCTAGCCGAATGCAGTAGTTCGTCTCCACCACGAACTTTTTCTTGAGCCACAGCTTCTTCTGGAAATCCTCGAGCTGCGCCAGAAACTCGATGAGCTTGCCGGCGATGTGGCGGATAACCCTGATCCTGGAGAGGTACTGCTCCACGCGCGGCGTGCTCTCGTTCTCCACGTCATCGAGGTGCATCACCTCGTTCTTGATGTAAAAGTCCAGCTCGCGCCGCAGAAAGCCTCCCAAGTCCTTGTGGATGAAGTAGTCGAAGGTGTTGCGCGCGGTGTAGCGGTCCAGGTGCACGCGCAGGCGCGTTGCCTCAGCGGCGGTGCCGTCGGCGCGGACGTGCTTCGCCCCCAGGGCGTTCACCCAGTCGGCCAGCGACAGGTCCGCGGGTGCGAGGACTTCCGCTTCGGCGGCGGCGTTCAGCTCCTTCTGCTTGGCTGGGTCGGGCTCGTAGGTGAAGAGGATCACCAGCTCGCCGCCCTCCACCACCGCGAAGTTCTCCGCGGCCAGCTTGAAGCGCCGCTCCTTGCCCGCTGCCTCCTTGACGTCGCCGTGCTCGCCCTCGGCCGCATCCACGAGGCGGAAGTGCACGCGCATCGGGTTCTTTTCGTCGTCCGGCCGCAGTCGGAAGGCGTAGTCGCGCAGGTACTCGCTGGTCTTGATGTAGTACTGGTCCGCGTTGGCCCAGTGGAGCTTGACCTCTTCGCCCTCGTAGGGGATGGCGTAGACGCCCGGCTTATAGACGCGCTTGGAGAGAAAGTCGCCCTCGGAGTAGTAGCGACGGAAGAAGCTGAAGAGATGGTCGTAGACCTCGGCTTCGAGCACGTCCAGGTCCACCGCATCTTCACCAAGGCGTGTCCGCAGTTCCTTGACCTTGGGCAGCGTCTCCGGGTCCGCGCCGAGCGCCTGCGCCTGCTCGATGGCCTTGGCCAGCTCCTTCTCGATCGCCGCCTTGTCCGCTGGCTGGTACTGCGCAAAGGCGGCCTTCACCTGCGGCAGCAAGTCCTTGTCTAGGAACTGCGTAACTTCGGCGCTGCGGGCGTGCATCACCCGGTAGAAGCCGAAGTCCAGGTCGGGCTGGTCGAGCTGAAACAGCTCCTTCAGCAGGGTCTTCAGCTTCTCGTACTTCTGGCTCATCTCGCTTTCCGTCCTCGTATGTCGGTGGTCTCCGGGCGCGCGTTCATACAACCGCCCAGCGGATGGTGAACAGGGCCTCTGAGGTCGTGCGTTGGGCGAGCCGCTCCTCAAGCTGCTCGATCAACTGGTCACGCTTGTCCATGATCTCATCCTCGACCTTGAAGATCTCCTGCCGCTGGCGGCGCTGCTGGCGCTCGAGTTTCTGGATCCTCTCCTGGATCTGGTGCTGCTCCTCGAGCGTCACCGCCTGCCGCGCCTGGCGCCGCAGGGCTTTAATCTGCTCCTTGGTGTCCGCCAGCGTCTTCTCGGCCGAGACCGCCATACCGTCGGCCCATTTCTCCAGCTTCTCGCGCGCTTCGTGGAAGTGCTTGCTGTTCTGTTCCAGCGATCGGCTCACGGTCGCCCTGGCGTGACGCTCGGCTTCGCCGGCAAGGCGTTGCGCCTCGCGCTCGGGAGCACCGTCGGCCCCGACCACCCTAGCCCCGCACAGGAAGAGCTTCTCCATTGTCTCCTGGTCGAGCGCCGCACCGTCGTCCCCGAAGCCGGAGAAGAGCAGGTATTCCTCCCGGTCGTACGAATCCACGGTCAGGCGGCTCAGCGTGAGGTAGCCGCGCTGTCCACGCAGGGCCTCAACGACCGAGAGGCGGGTCGGATGGCTGGTGACATCGAAGGCGATCTCGGCCGTCGGGGTCGCCACTGCCTTGCCCTGCTCGATGACGTGCTCGCCGAGGGGATGGGACAGTCGGTAGAGGAAGCGACTCGGCTCCCCGGCGCCCCCGTCGGCCTCGAGTGGCTGCAACTTGGAGATGAGGTGGTAGCGGCCGCACGGAATACCCTCCCGCGGCGGGCGGTCGAGGTCGAAGGCCAGCGCGGCCTCGTCGAACTGCGCCCGGTCGGCCAGCATGAAGCGCGTCAGCGACCAGAAGCGCCGGCCCACGCGGTCGAGCTGCGCCCGGGCATCGGCGAGTCGCAGCCGCAGCCGCTGGTGCACATCCTCATCGAAGTGCTCGAACAAGGCGCGCCGCGTGTCGTCGAGGCGCGAGCGGATCTGCTCGTCCATCTCGGCCTGTAGCGCGCGGAAGGCCGCGTCGATGGCTTGCGGAGTCCGGCATTCCTGGTAGATGGCAAGGATGCGCTTCTCGAAATCCACGCCCGATTCGATGCTGCCGAGCACCTCGTCGGAGGCGCCGAAGACGCCGTTGAAGAGGCTGAACTTCTCGGTCAGCAGCTCGAGCACGCGGCGGTCCGCCTCGTTGCGCTCGTTAAGGAAGTTGATGACCACCACGTCGTGCTTTTGGCCGTAGCGGTGACAGCGACCGATGCGCTGCTCGATCCGCTGCGGATTCCACGGTAGGTCATAGTTCACCACCAGCGAGCAGAACTGCAGGTTCACGCCTTCGGCCGCGGCCTCGGTCGCGAGGAGGATCGTGGCATCGTCGCGGAAATGCTCCAGCAGGGCCGTGCGCACGTCCACCGCGCGCGAACCCGACGCCCGGCCGGTGTCTCGGTTGCGCTCGACCCATTGATCGTAGATCGCCGTGGCCTCGGGACCGCCGTTGGTGCCGTTGAACAGCACCACCTGGCCCGCGTAGCCGTGGGACTCCAGGAAACCCTTCAGGTACTCCTGCGTCCGGCGTGACTCCGTGAAGAGCAGCGCCTTGCGCGCCGCGCCAGTCGTGGCCATCTGTTCGAAGCCGATCTCGAGCGCCTTAAGCAGCGTCTGCGACTTCGTGTCGACGCCGATGCGGCGTGCCTCGGTAGCGAGGTTCTGGAGCGCTTCGATCTCCTCGCGCAACTTGCGGCGATCGATGGGCTCGGGCGGCGGATCGCCAGCCTCCGCGGTGTCCTCGTCCCCGAGAATCTCGTCGAGAAGGTCACCTTCGATCTCCTCGCTCTCGACGAGTCGCTCGGCCAGCTCCGGGTCGCTCTGCAAACGCTCGTCGCGCAGGGTCTCGAGGCGCTGGCGTAGGATGTCGAGTGTCGCGGCGATGGCGGGCGAGGATGACGCCAACAACTTCCGCAGGATGAGCGCCGTGAGGTGCCGCTGCCGGCGCGGGAGTGCATAGCTGTCTTCCCGCTGCAGGAATCCGGAGACCGCCTCGTACAGCGCATGCTCGTCGTCCGTCGGGTGGAACGGTCGGGTGATCGGGCGGCGCTCGGTGTAGCGGATGTACTCAGTGACCTGATTGCGGAGTGTCCGCTTGCAGAACGATGCCAGGCGTGCGCGCAACGCGGAAATGTCGCTTCCGGCGCTGGCGTACTGGGCACGGAAGGCGTTGACGTCGCCAAAGAGGCGTTCATCGATCAATGTCGAGAGCCCATACAGCTCGAGCAGCGAGTTCTGGAGGGGTGTCGCGGTCAGTAGCAGCTTGCGGCAGTCCTCCGTGGCCCAGCGGATGCCCTGTCCGACCTTGTTACTCGGCCGGTAGGCATTGCGCAGCTTGTGGGCCTCGTCGATGACGACGAGATCCCAGCGGATCGACTTGAGTTCATCCCGCAGCGCGTGCGCGAAGTGGAAGGAAAGGATCAGGATGGCACCGGGCTGGAGCGGGTCCCGGCCTTCACGCCTGGCCTCGCGGTACGCCTTGGCATCCAGGACGACGGTCGGAAGGCTGAACTTATCTTCGATCTCGAGAGCCCATTGCTTACGAATCGAGGCTGGGCAGATCACGATCAGGCGACGACGACGCTCGGCCCAGTACTGGCAGAGGACGATGCCGGCCTCGATCGTCTTTCCAAGTCCGACCTCGTCGGCCAGCACCACACCATTCGATAGGGGTGACTGCAAAGCGAAGAGCGCGGCCTCGATCTGATGGGGGTTCAGGTCGACGGCGGCATCGAAGAGCGACATGGACAGGCGGTCGAGCCCGCCAGCCGCGCGGCGCGTCAGGTCGTGAGCGAAGTACTTCGCGTGGTGGGGTGTCAGGCTCATCAGCTCTATGTCGCTCGCTCTTGGGCCGGCCAGTGGCGATGAGTCCGATCGGTTCTCAGGTCAGCACCTTGGCTACATGCGGGTTGGGCGCCTCTAACGCCGGCGCTCAGCGGCGAGCCGCGCGCCGGGCTCCTCGCTTGTTGGTTGCACGCCTCGCGCGGCTCGTCCGCTGCAGCGCCTTGTTGGACGGCTGTGCAGCGAAGTCACCAGCGGTAAGCCAATCGGTACCGGTTGTGTCCACGTTGCAGCCAGCATTCGCCAACTTCGTCACGAACTCTTGACGGCTTGTCGCGTGATTGCTCAAGAAGACTACATGACGACCACCAACATCGCTGAAGGGACGGAGGTTGCCGAGCTGAATGAGGACGGTGCTATTGGGGTCCTTCCCAAAAGCCATGCCGGCCTCGAACAGCACGTTCGGCCGGGCCTGTCCGGTGAGCTTCCGTTCATACTCGGGATCGCCTGGCTTCCGGAATGTGGGCAGCAGGCGTGCCTCGTCATCCGGCGTGAGCAAGACAACGACTGCGGCAGCCTCCCGAAAGGCAACCTCCAGAATCTCACCTACGTACGGTGAGCCCTTGCCTACGAGCCGGATGGCCTGTGACCACTCGAGGGGCCGTAGCCCCACGGCGCGGAGGAAAGCGAACACTCCGTCTCGAGCCGACGCGTTTCGGCCGTGCACAACGAACACGGTGTTGCCGCGACGGGGGCCGGAACGTGGACTTCGTGACGGTCGTTGTCGCTTTTGAGGTGCGTTCGCCGAGGGAGTCGATTGCACGACGACGGGCGCGGGCACCGCACCGATAGCTGCCTGGCGTATGACGGCCAGGTCGTCTGTCGAAGAAAACTTCGAGATATTGATGCCCCGCTCACTCGCGAGTGCTATCGCCGCGAGATGACGTGGCAGATGAGTTGCCCGTACCTTTTCATCAATCAGCGAATAGACTCGGCCTTTGCTGAGACTGAGCCTCGTCACGAGACGAGCTAGAAGATCCTGGTTGATCTTGGCCATACGACCTCAGCGGGGCTACGGGCGACGCGCTAGCGCTTTTTCCGGCTACGGTGGAGGGCGACGTTAACGGCATTCGACGTCAGCCCTAGAAGCGCCGCAATCTCGGTGTTGCCGAAACCGGCGGCCGCAAGGATTCGAATCTGTTCGGGCTTGGGCTCGCCCTTGACGAGCAATAGCGCCGCCAGATTCGTAAGCCTCTCGAGGCCTGCCCCCGTCGCCGTGGCGGGTTCAGTGCTGGTCGCTCCTCTACTTTGCTTTCGACCGGCCACGTGAGCCCCCCTTTCTCTTCCTAGCACGGCTCAGAAGTTCCGTCAGCGACGCCGGATTGGTACTACACAAGAGTTGGGCCGCGTCGCGTCGAGGAAGCCCTAATCGCTCAAGAAACTCGCCTTGGGTCGCCAAATCCTTCTCCCGTAGGCCGGAGCCGTGGAGGGCAGGAAAGGCAACGGACCGCGCCATCACAGCTAGCCAATCGGGACCTTCATCATTCTCTGCCATCAATTCCCTCCGCTTCGACCAGCCGTCTAACTAAAATTGGGCGGCGGCTTCATAAATGGGGCAGGCCGCGAGCCCGGTCGGCGTATTCGGGAGGCGAGCGGTGCGGCGCCCGAGTTCCCGCTGGCAATCGTACCGCGGTTTTCTTGTCTTGCGAGGACCGGTCGGCCTCAGTCGGCGGGGTGGATCATTTAACTCCTTGCGAACGCTGGATATACCGCTACGCTGAGACGCCGCACCTTGCATTCATGCGGCGAGCACGGCGGTCCGGCACGCGGGAACCGGGGGCGGCTCTACGTCAGCTCGAGCTCGCTAAAGAAGTAGCGGATCTCGATAGCCGCTGTAGTCGTGGCGTCGGAGCCGTGGATGACGTTCTTCTCGATGTTGCTGGCGAAGCGCTTGCGGATCGTTCCCTCGGCCGCCTGCGCCGGATCGGTGGCGCCCATCAGATCGCGCAGCCGCTTGATGGCGTCCTCAGCCTCGAGCACCATCGGTATGCACGGCCCCGAGGACATGAACTCGGTCAGGCTCGAGAAGAATGGCCGCTCGCGGTGCACGGCGTAGAACCCCTGCGCCTCGGCGCGCGTCATGTGGATGAGCCGGGCGGCCGCGATGCGGAAGCCGGCCTTCTCGATCATGGCGATGATCTCGCCGGCGCAGCGCTGCTGCACGCCGTCGGGCTTGATGATGGTCAGGGTGCGCTCAACCATGGATCTTCAGCTCCTCTTGAGTGCCCGCTCGACGGTCTCGCCGAGGGTCGCGGGGCTGTCGGCGACGTGGATCCCGGCCGCCTTCAGCGCCTCCATCTTCTCCGCGGCCGTCCCATGACCGCCGCTGATGATGGCCCCCGCGTGTCCCATTCTCTTGCCGGGGGGCGCCGTGCGCCCGGCGACGAACGCCACGACGGGCTTGGTGACTTCTCTCTTGATGAACTCTGCCGCGTCTTCTTCCGCCGAGCCGCCGATCTCGCCGATCATCAGCACGGCCTCGGTCTGCGGGTCCGCCTGGAACAGCGCGAGCGTGTCGATGAACGTCGTCCCCACGATGGGATCGCCGCCGATGCCGATGCAGGTGCTCTGGCCGATCCCGCGCCGCGTGAGCTGATCGACCCCTTCGTAGGTGAGCGTCCCGCTGCGGGAGACCACGCCGACCTGCCCCTTCTTGTGAATGCGGCCCGGCATGATGCCGACCTTCGCCTGCTCGGGGGAGATGATACCGGGGCAGTTCGGCCCGATGAGGCGCGTGCCGTTGCGGCGCAGGTGGTCCTTGACGGTCACCATGTCGAGCGTCGGGATCCCCTCGCTGATGCAGACCACCAGGCGGATGCCGGCGTTGGCCGCCTCGAGAATGGCGTCTGCGGCGAATGCTGGCGGGACGAAGATGAGTGACACATCGACGCGCTGCCGGGCGACTGCCTCCCCCACCGTGTCGTAGACAGGGACTCCTTCGACGTCGAGCCCCCCCTTGCCCGGTGTGACCCCCGCGACGACCTTCGTGCCGAAGTAGTCGCGGCACTGGCGCGCGTGGAAGGTCCCTTCCTTCCCCGTCAGCCCCTGCACCACGATGCGGCTGTTGCCGTCGACGAGGATGCTCATCGAGCGCCCCCCGCCAGCCTCACGACCTTGTCGGCCGCGTCCTTCATGCCGTCGGCGACGGTGATCGTGAGCCCCGACTCGGCGAGGATCTTGCGTCCCTCGTCCCGGTTGGTCCCTTCGAGCCGCACGACCACGGGGACCTTCACCCCCACCTGGCCGGCCGCCTGGACCACCCCTTTCGCCACGATGTCGCAGCGCATGATGCCGCCGAAGATGTTGATCAGCACCGCCTTGACGTGCTCGTCCGAGAGGATGATCCGGAAGGCGTTGGTGACCTGCTCCGCGGTGGCGCCGCCGCCAACGTCGAGAAAGTTGGCAGGCTCCCCGCCGGCGAGCTTGATGATGTCCATCGTCGCCATGGCGAGCCCCGCGCCGTTGACCATGCACCCGACGTTGCCGTTGAGCTTGATGTAGTTCAACGAGAAGCGCGACGCCTCGACTTCGAGCGGCTCCTCCTCGCCGAGATCGCGCAGTTCCTTGAGCTCCGGGTGCCGGTAGAGGGCGTTGTCATCCAGCGTGAGCTTCGCATCGAGCGCCAGGACGTTGCCATCCCGCGTCGTGATGAGGGGATTGATCTCAGCTAAGCTGGCGTCGGTGGCCACGAAGGCGCCCCACAGCCCCGTCATGATCTTCACCGCCTTGCCGACGGAGTCGCCCTTGAGCCCGAGACCGAATGCGAGCTTGCGTGCCTGGAACGCCTTGAACCCCAGCGACGGATCGACCGGCTCTTTCAGGATGCGCTCGGGGCTCTTCGCCGCCACCTCCTCGATGTCCATGCCCCCCGCGCTCGAGGCGATGAAGACCGGCCTCTCCGCCCCCCGATCGACGACGAGGCCCAGATAGAGCTCCTGCTCGCGCTCGAGGGCCTCCTCGACGAGAACGCGCCTGACGACCCTTCCTTCGGGTCCGGTCTGTGGCGTGACGAGCCGCATCCCCAGGATGGCGCGCGCGACCATCTCGGCCTCCTCGGGGCTCTGTGCCACCTTGATGCCGCCCCCCTTGCCGCGCCCGCCGGCATGGATCTGCGCCTTCACCACCACGCTTCCGCCGAGCGTGCGCGCAATGTCGCGCGCCGATGCCGCACTGTCGGCGACATCCCCCTTGGGGACCGCAACACCGTGCTGACGCAGGATTCCTTTGGCCTGATACTCGTGGATTTTCAAGCGGAAGCCTCTCCGGGAGCGGGCATTATAGGGAGGGGTGATCGGGGGGTCAACGGCGCGTTCATTGAATGCGGGCCGGAGGCCGCGCACCTTGCGGGCCGGAGGGTCCGCGCACCTTGCGGGCCGGAGGTCCGCGCACCTTGCGGGCCGGGAGGTCCGCGCACCTTGCGGGCCGGAGGTCCGCGCACCCTTGCGGGCCGGAGGTCCGCGCACCCTTGCGGGCCGGAGGTCCGCGCACCCTTGCGGGCCGGAGGTCCGCGCACCATACTGCGGGTGGCCTCTCCGCACCAACTGTTGGTGTGGCGGCGGCGGGCCAGGCACCCTGCCCGTCGGTTCGTGGGGCGGCCACGTCTCGCGGATCGAATCCTACCGTCTGGTCCCCGCCGCCCTTACCACCACACCTTCCCCTTCAGGAGCCGTCGCGTCCAGCGGGCGGTGTGCCCGGCGAGCGTGAGGCGCTCCCCGTAGACCCGGACGCGGGCCTGCATTCCGGGCAGCAAGCGCCCTTCCTGGTTGTCGATCGAGACGACGACGTCCAGGGTTCCCTTCACTTCGGCCCGGGACAGCGGTAAAACAGGAGCCTGTATGCCGGCCGTCAGCAGGCCGCGCGATGCATCGGGAGGGCGCCCCGGCGGGAGCCGGACGACGCTGCCGGAGAAGATGCGGCCCGGCTCATGAACTACCTGAAGCTCGGCCTCGCTTCCCTCGCGGATCGCGCCCAGGTCGCTCTCGCGCAGCGGCACGCGCGCGCGCAGCCGGCTTACGACCCCGACGACGCACCATGTCTCCCCCTTCTTGACGAAGCTTCCGGCGCGACGCTCCAGGAGCGGCGTGAGCACCACTCCGTCGATGGGCGACCTGAGGGTCAGCTTCCCGACCCGATCGTCGAGAACCTCCACCCGCTCCGCAACGGCCTTGAGACCCGCGAAGCGAACGGCTGCTCCTGATGGGTCGCCTCTGGCGTTGAGTGTCACGAGATCGAGACTCATGGCTTCCGCCTCGAGCCGCGCGGTAGCCCGCGAAGCCACCAGATCGGGGTCCTCCAGACGCACCAGGAGATCCCCCGCGCGCATCTTCCGCCCTTCGAGCGCCAGAGACGCCGCATCGCTCACCGGCACGAAGCCCGGGGAGGAGGCATGGACTTCGATGCGCTCCCACGGCTCCAGGAGGGCGAGCGCCTCGGAGCGCACGGCGAAGCGCGGGCCGAAGAGCCCGAAGAGCAGCACCCCCGCCGTGCCGAGCAGCAGGATCCCGACGCGCGCCCGGCCCGCCGCGCCCTGCACCAGCGCGACCACCGCGGGGCGATGGCTGAGCCATGTGTAGCGCAGCGTCGCGTAGGCCTTCGAAACATTCTTCTTGAGGACCTGATAGGCGAGCACGATGCCGATCAACGAGCCCAGGCCGGGACCCAGCAGATTGGTGAAAACGACGTAGAGGATGATCGGGATGAAGATCAGCAAGGGGAGCATGAAGAGAAACGCGCAGATGCCGTACACGATGTAGATCCGCCGGAGTCTTGGCGGGACGTTCATCGGCTCCACGGACACCCTCAGGATCCGCGCCTTGATCACGTACGCCAGATAGGCGAAGGAGTTCGCCATGAGGTTGGGGGCCTCGAGGAGATCCATCAGGATGTAATAGCCGTCATAGCGCAGCAGCGGGTTCCAGTTGAAGATGAGCAGAGGGGGGCCGCCGATCACCATCAGGCCGATCCCCGCGTCGTTGAGAAGGTCCCCCGATTCCGTCACCCACCAGAGCAGCACTCCGACCGTGGCGAGGATGAGCCCCGTGTAGCCACCGGCGATCGTCGTCCACAGACGGTGGCTGCGCTTCTCGAAGCCGTACGCGTCCGTGACGTCGCAGTAGGCGCCCGGGATCTGCAGGTAGAAAAGGATGAAGCCCATGTCCTTGACCTTCCCGCCGAAGTGCGTGCAGGTCAATCCGTGCGCCGACTCGTGGATGACGATCACGATGAAGAACACGAGATAGAACACCGCCGCGTGGCTGGCGAACGACCCGGCGGACGCGGTCATGGACCGGAAGAACGAGGCGCTGTCGGCGAGGATCGCATCATGGTGGATGATCCCCATGGCGGCGCCCAGGACCAGAAACGCCATCGACCAGATGACGAACGCGCGCGTCCAGAGAAAAGACAGCGGACCGACCATGACGGCGAACAATCGTTGCGGGTTGGCCAGCTTCACCTTGACGTTGGTGAGAGTGCCCCAAAGGCGTCCGAGGGTGAGCCGGCGCGCGCGCTCCTGCATCGCCCACTCCTCCGCGAAGGCTTTGGGATCGAACCGCCGGGTTTCGACGAACCCCCTGTCCTCGAGCCCGTGGACGAAACCCCTGATCACGTCGACCGGCACTTCGATGCCGCTGGCGTCGAGGGCCGCGGCGACATCCTCGAACGTGCGGCGCCCATCGAGGAGCCGCAGCACCGCGACCTCCACCTCTCCCATGCGCAGGAACGTGCCGCTGCGAGGGTCCTTGACGATGTAGAAGACCTCGTCGTCCCCCACCTGCCGGCGGGTGATGGTGATGCTGCGGTGCAGGCGAGGCGTGTCGCTCATTCGGGAAGAACGACGCGATCGCCCGCGGCCAGCCCCTCCCGGATCTCCACGCGGTCGTCGCCGACGATCCCCACGATGATCGTCCGGGGCTTCACGGTGCCGTCATCGCCGAGCACGCGCAGCACGGCGCTTTCGCCTTCCTGCGCGGCATCCAGCTCGAACGCCGTCAGCGGCAAGCTGATCGGGCCGCCGCCTGGCCCCCCGAGGGTCAAGGCGAAGGACACCTCCACCGACAGTCCCGGCCGGAGCTGTCTCGCCCGCGGTCCTTCGATCACCTCCACCAGGATCTCCGCGGTGGCCGAAGCCGCGTCCACGACATCGCTGATCCACTTGATCCTGGCGGGAACGCCGCCGGACTCATCGCCGCCGGAAGCGCCATGGAGCGATCCCGTGGGAATGACGCCGACCGTCTGCCCCTGACGCAGCGCGAACAGCGCCCACTCCGGGACGTAGACCCGCGCCAGAAGCGGCTGCAAGGCGGTGACCTGGTAGAGCACCATGCCGTCGTCCCAGCGGACGAACTGCCCCTTCTCCACGAAGCGCCCCGACACGACGCCTTCGAACGGCGCGCGCAGGAAACACTTCGATAGCTCGTAACGGATACGATCGAGCCCCTCCTCGGCCGCGTTCCGTCTCATCCGGGTCTGCTCGAACTCCTCGTCGGCGATGATCTTCTGCTCCAGAAGCCGTCTGGCCCTCTCGAAGGAGGCGTTCTCCGTCTCCAGCTCCAGCGCGGCGGCGCGCTCGGACACCAGGAGATCGCCGCGCTCCAGGACGGCGAGCACCTGGTCCTGCGCGACACGATCCCCCCTGTCCGCGCGGATCTCCTCGATGATCCCGTCGCGGCGGACCGTCACTCCGACGTTGCGCTCCACCATCAGGTGACTCGGCAGCCTGAGCGTGCGCGCGATCGGCTCTCCCGAGGCGGCCGCCACCCATCGGGGCTCAGGTGCGGGGACCCCGTCAACGGCCACGGGCGGTTTCTCGACCACCGCAGCGTCCGCATCGCGGGCGCGATCGCAGCCGGCTGTGGCGAGAAGGGCGAGCAGCCCGCAGGCCGCCGGCAGGGACGTCAATCGGAATAGCACGCGAACACTCGCGTGCCGCGTGCGAGCGCCCACGCGGGTGCTCGTGTGCCGCGCGCGGAGCGCCATCATATCCATACCAGTCTCTGGACGAACCGCCAGGGTCTTCGCAGCAGCACCCATGCCAGGGATTGTGAGCCGGCTTCGATGCGCGCTTCTCCGGTCATCCCCGGGCGGAGCCGTCCTTCGAACCCCTCGACTTCGACGATCTCCCCTTCGGCGGTGATCGTGGGCCCGCTCATCGTCGCGTCCACCGAGGAGCGCACGTGATCGATGCGCGCGATGCCGTCGGTCTCCGGGAACGCCTGGAACTTCAGCGCGGCCATGAGCTGCCGGTCCCCCAGCAGCACGTCCGCGTCGCGCTCGTTGACCGCAATCTCGACCCGCAGCGGGGCCATCTCCGCGAGCGTGCAGAGGACCCCTCCCACCTCCAGAAGCTCTCCCGCCCTCTCCTGAAGGCGCGGCGTGAGCAGAACCCCATCGATGGGCGCCTTGAGACTCGTCGCTTCGAGCCGCCCGGCGAGATGATCGCGCTCGACGCGCCACCGGTCGGCTTCCACGCGCGCCAATCGCAGGGCCGCCGGGTCCCCACCGGCCTCCAGCCGGCCGGCGTTTCTGAGAGAAGCCTCCAGCCGTGACGCCGCCTCACTGTGACGCAGCACGAGGTCGGGAGCTTCGATGCGCGCGAGCACGGCGCCCCGCGGCACGGCATCCCCTTCCCGCCAGGCACCCACCTGCCGCACGACCCCGCTGACCGGCGCGCTCACCTGGACGAGGCGATTGGGAAGGACCGTGGCGATCCCCGGGACCCTGAGCTCCCAGCGGCCGAGCACGAGGATGGCAACCACGGCCAGGATGGCCGCGGCCCAGAGCCCCGCGCGCCGGCGGGAAACGGAACGGGCGCGCCTCATCCCCTTCCGCAGTGGGGCCAGCAGTCCGATCAGGGGAACGTCGCCGTAGAGCCGCGCGTTGCGCAGCGCGACGGTCGCCTGGTTGGCCAGGATCGTCCCCCCCTCGAGCTGGATTTCATCGATGAAGTCGGCGGTACCGCTCTCGAAGGAGATCACCCCCAGCAGTCCCTGGTCGTCGCGCAACGGGATGGCCAGGAAGGCCTTCGCCGCGGCAGCCTCCATGTGAGGGCGCGTCTGCTCCGCGGCCTCTGCCGGCTCGCAGGTGAACGTGCCGTCATCGTCGAGGCGCGCCAGAACGCGCGTGCCCCGGCCGGCGGTCCAGTCCAGAACGCGTTCGAGCGACTTCATCTCCGCGTCGGCGCGATCGACCTTGGCCGTCCCCGAGACCGCGCGCAGACGCAGCCGCCCCCCATCCTCCATGAGAACGGCGCAGCGATCGAAGCCGAGGGTCCTGGTGGGGAGATTCGCGAGGGCGTGGAGGAGCTTGCGCAGATCGAGGCTCGCCGTGATCTCCTGGCTGATGGACATGATCCCCTTGAAAAGGATGTTGCGCTGCTCGAGATTGCGCGCCATCCGGACGAGATCGAGGTTCTTGCGCTGGAGGAGCACCGCCGCGGCGCTCGATCCCAGAACCGAGAGGATCTTGAGATCGGGGGCGGAGAAGGTGGCCCCTTCCCCGCGTCGACCGAGGCAGAGCGCGCCCAGGACGAGGTCCTGCGCGCGCAGCGGCACCGCCAGCAGGGCATAAGGCGCGTGCGGGACAGAGGCGCCTTGCGTGAAGGGGGCCATGACCTCGGGCCGGGGTTTCCCCCCGAGCCACGGCTGGAGCACGGTGCCGAGCATGTCCCGCTCCTCCCGGGAGATGCCGACCGGGTCGGGCTCCTCTCCTTTCAGCTCGGCATCGGAGTAGGTCATGAAGGCGACGTCGGCCTCGATCAGCCCGACGGCCTCGTCCAGGACGCGGCGCCCGACGGAGCCGACGTCCGCCGTCGCGCTGGCGATCTCCGAGACCGTGGTGAGCACCTCCATCTCTTCGTAGGTGGAGAGCAGCTCGGCCGTGACGCTGTCGAGCCTTCGTCTCAGATCGTCCTGGTTCATGGGCGCCCCTGACAGGGAGCTGACAGACTCAGCTATTCCCCGAGGATCTCCGCCATCCGCTGGCTGAGCTTGCGCGGACTGAACGGCTTGGTGATGTACTCGTCCGCACCCGCCGCCTCACCGCGGGCGCGGTCCGACTCCTGCCCCTTCGCCGTGAGCATGATGACGTAGGTCCCCCGCAGATTGGGATCGCTCTTGATCTCCTCGCACGCCTGGTATCCGGACTTGATCGGCATGTTGAGATCCAGCAGAACCAGGCCCGGCTGCTCCGCCTTGGCCAGACGCACCGCCTCGTCGCCGTTCTCGGCCGTGAGGACCGTATAGCCCTGCCGGCGCGCGACGTACGCGACCGATTCGAGGATATGCGGCTCGTCGTCGCAGATGAGGACCTTCTTCATCGGGTCGCGCCTCCGCTCATCGCTCCCAGAGCCCTCGTGACGGCGTCGAGGAGGGTCTCGCGGGAAACCGGTTTCGTCAGGACGGCGAACGCCCCCGCGGGGGGGGCGGCCGCCACATCCCCCGTGGTGATGATCACGGGGATGTCGCGCGTGGCCGATTCGGCGCGCAGGCGGCCCAGGGTTTCGCCGCCGTCCATGTCCGGCATCGCCAGATCCATCAGGATCAGATCGGGATGAGCGGCGCGCGTCTTCTCCATCGCCTCGGCGCCCCCGGTGGCCCCGAAGGCCGCGAATCCTTCGCGCTCGAGAAGCCTGCAGGTCGCCTCGACGATGAACCGATCGTCGTCGACCACCAGCACGGTGGCTCCGCGCCCCGTTGCGACGGGAGCGGCATCGCCCGCCGTCGTCGCAACGGCAGCGGGCGCGACCGCGTCGCACGTCTCGTCGATCATCGTGCCCATGCGTCCGGCCTCGTGGCGGATGATCGCCAGGAAGCGCTCGCGATCGGCCTCCGGGACACCATCCTGCAGGAGCTCCGCGTAGGCCAGGATCGAGGAGAGGGGGGTCCGCAAATCATGGGCGAGCCTGGCCCGGCGGCGGGCCTCGCGGCGGAGGGTCGCCCGGTGCAGGACGAGCGCTCCGCCCGCGGCCAGCGCCGCGCCGCCCAGAAGCGCAAGTGCGATTCCAAGATCCACGCATCCCCCGGGGTGATCCCTGACCGCACGCGCACCCGCACGCGATGGGGGCCCGGGCAGACCCGGCCATCGCAGGGCCCAACGCCCTGTGCGTACGACGGAATCCGGCCCATGATACGCCTGTAAGTCTCTTAGCCGCAAGGAGAAAGTTCTTGCGGGCGGTGCATGACCCCGGCGCGATGGGGCATCGGTCGTCGCGGTTGCGGCATACGTCGGGGGTGGACTATCGTCGTGACCTCAACGGAGCGTCCCGTGATCGTCATCTCCATGCTGCTCGCCGCCGTGCTCGCAACTGCGGCTTCGGGTGCGCCCCGCGACGAGGGATGGCGCACCCCCGTACCCGGCCTCGAAGTCAGGACCATGGATGGCAGCGCCGTCACGAGGAAGGGCTCGCCCGCCATCATCGTCGTTCGCGTCGATCCTGCACGATGGCGCGTCGATGTCTTCCATCATGCGGCCTCGGGCGATCGACCTGCCGACGCCGCGGCGTGGATGAAGCGCACCGGCGCGACGGTGATGTTCAACGCCGGCCAGTACTACCCCGACAAAATTCCGATGGGGCTGTTCGTCAAGGACGGGAAGAACCTCGGGACCCCGCTCCTGAAACAGTGGAAAGGACTCCTCGTGGCGGAGCCGCAGGGAGCTCCCGGCGCGCGTCGCGCGGACATCCTCGATCTCCAGTTCGACGCGTTCGATGTGGCCACGTCGCCGTACCGCACCGCCGTGCAGTCGTTCATGCTCATCGATCGGACCGGAGCCCGGAGGGTCCGCCGCAGCGACTGGCATGCGAACCGCACGCTCCTGGCCACCGACGACCGCGCGCGGCTGCTCGTGCTGCACACCGAAGGCGCCTGCACGCTGTGGGAGCTGGCGGGGTGGATCCATGATTCGGATCTCGCCATCCGTCACGCCCTGTCGCTGGATGGGGGGTTCGAGTCACAGCTCGCGATTCAGGCGGGGAGCTTCGCCTACGCCTCGTGGGGGGGATGGCACGTGGACGGTCGAGGCGATCACTCGTTGCCCGGCGTGCGCATGGCATTGCCCGCCGCGATAGGTCTCTTCCCACGCTGAGGGGAATCGGTCAGGGACAGATCAGGCCGGGACCGGGCTCCGAGGTCCCGCAGGCATTCTCGGCGCCGATGAGGTAGTACGTTCCGTTGGTGAGAGGAGGAACGACGGTGTCGTCGTAGGTGGGGTCGGCCAGTCCCGCGACGCAGGTCCCCGAGCCGAAGTTGCCGAACTTGAACACGGCGCTCAGCGGCCCCTTGAAGACGCCGTAGGTGGTCCCCGTCCCCGAAACGGTTGCCTGGCTGTCCCACGTGATAGTGGCCGTGGCCCCGCCGGTGACGCGCACGCCGGTCACGGCGGAGGGGATGGCGAACGCGAAGCTGTTGAAGGGGGCGCAGTCGGAGCCATCCGGCGACAGGTCGTTGTCGTCGTCGGGATCGCAGATATCCCCGAGTTCGTCCCCTTCGTTGTTCGCCTGCGACGGGTTGTAGACGTTGGGGCAGTTGTCGTTGCAGTTGGGCACGACGGCATTCGGGTCGCTGTCACCGTCGAAATCGAGGGGCGTCGTCGCGGCGGTCACGAAGTTGATGGCCGTGTCGGGGGAGCCGGTGCCGATGGCGACGGACAGACGCCCGTCGTCCACCCTCACCACCGCCTCCCCGCAGACGTATTCGTCGGCGAGGGTCCCCGCGTCGTCGATGATGGTAAGCCCCTCGACCGTGACGCGATGGGGGCCCTCGGGAACGAAGCTGTCCCCGGCGCACGCCTGCACGACGTAGCACTCCTTGATCACTTCCGCTTCGAACAGCTCGTCGCTCCCCAGGACGATTGCGTCCATGACCTGGTAGTCCGAGGCGCCCTCGTCGATCGCCACCACGGGACGGGACCACCCCCACCGCGAGAAGTTGTCATCCTGAGTCTCGATGGCGGCGAGATAGCCCATCGGCACCGGAGCTTCGGTCGGCAGGAAGTCGAAGGCGTAGAGCCGCTTGGGCCGCTGGGCCTGGGGTACCCAGGTGACGTAGAGGCTGTTGAGCGTCGTGGTCCCCCCGCCGCCGCCCACCTCAACGGTCAGGCGGCCGTCCCTGACGTACACACGCTTCGTCGCGTTCAGGAAGTTGTTCGCCGTGGTCGAGACGCCATCGAAGAGGGGCACATCTTCGGCGATCACCCGGTGCGGTCCCGCCGCCTGCATGGCGTCGCCGACGGTCGCGCTGATGTCGTAGTCCCCTGGCTCGAGATCGATCTCCCACGTCGCCACGCTGCTGGATTGACAGAACGTATCGAGACGCTGGTCGAGGTGGATGTGGCGTTCCAAGCAGGTGACGGAGTTCCCCCAGCCGTACCCACGGATCGTGGAGTAGACCTGGCCGGCGTCCCTGGCGTGCCCAGGGGGGATCGGCGACGCCAGGGGCTGGTAGTTGATCAGGAAGGGATCGCAGGCGTCCCCGAGCGCGTCGCCGTCGAAGTTGCCCTGGACCACGTTCTTGACCGCGGAGCAGTTGTCGCAGATGTCCCCGATGCCGTCCGCGTCGCCGTCCCCCTGCCCCGCGTTGGAGTTGCCTGGACAGTTGTCGATCAGATCCTTCACACCATCGGAGTCCGCATCTCCCGGATCGATCGTCCCCTCGATCTCGAGCGTGACACAGTGTCCTTCAACCTGGCTTCCCTGACCCACGGGGACCTTGATGAGGCCCACGAGACGAATCTCACCGGTGTTGGGGTCCCACGGGGAGCCGATGCAGTAGGGCCCGCCGGGAGACCCGGGAAAGCAGAAAACGCCGCCATCGTCGCAAAAGAGAAAGTCGTTCCCCAGATCGCCGGTCGTGAGCTTCGCGGGGAGCTCGAGACTCGTCCCGCCGTCATCCGAGACCTTGAGGATCGTGTTGATGATCACCGTTCCGTTGGGGTCCACCGTGGCCGTCGTGGGGTGCTCCTGGATCAGGGAGATGCGTTCACCGAAGGCGTAGACGACCTCCGGGATGACGAGAAACGTATCCGTAGTAAATGTGTTGTTTCCGGGCTGCGCGCCCATCGTCACGACATGGGCGGGAATCGTATGCGTGCCGCCGCCCGTGATGAGCACCTTGCTCGTGTTGGGATCCACGGAGAGGGTCGACGGAACAGCGCCTTCAGCCAGGTGGCCGGCTCCAAGCATCGCCAGGCAGGCGATGAGCAGCGCCCTCATCGACCCCTGCGAACGCCGGGGCCTCATGTGCCTGGCTCCGGGGTTCAAACCATGCTTCCGATCTGCCCGATGGACGCTTCCCTCCAGAGGGTCTCGAGGTGAGGAGCCTGCCAGCGCGAGGTCTGTGGACTCTGGTCGGGCGCCGGCACCAGCTCGCCGCCATCGACGTACTCGCAGGTTCCGGCGTTGCACGTGTCGGTGGTGGAGGCGTTCGAATCGTCGCAGGACCCGGACGCCTCGGGCTCCTCGTCAATCGCCCCGTCGCAGTCGTTGTCCACGCCATCGCAGACCTCACCCGATGGGGACCCTGGCGAGCAGGTGTCGGGCTGCGGCGCGCCAAGTACGCACGCGATGACTCCTGAAGCCGCGCACGACCCAACCCCGCAAGTCGTCGGAACGTCCGTGCCGTCATCGACAGCTCCGTCGCAGTCGTTGTCCGCACCGTCGCAGACCTCGGCCGTGGGCCCTCCAGGCGTGCAGGTGTCGGGCTGCTGCGCGCCACCAACGCAGGCAATCACGCCCGCGGCCGCGCAGGAGCCCACACCGCATGTCGTCGGGACGTCCGTGCCGTCATCGACAGTTGCATCGCAGTCGTTGTCCGCGCCATCGCACATCTCGGCCGAAGGCGCTCCAGGCGTGCAGGTGTCGGGCTGCTGCGCGCCACCAACGCACGCGATCACCCCTGCCGCCGCACACGATCCAGCCCCACAAGTCGTCGGGACGTCCGTGCCGTCATCGACAGTTCCGTCGCAGTCGTTGTCCACGCCGTCGCAGACCTCGGCCGTGGGGGCCGCTGGCGTGCAGGTATCAGGCTGCTGCGCGCCACCCACGCACGCGATCACGCCGGTCGCCGCGCACGAACCAACCCCGCATGTCGTCGGGACGTCCGTGCCGTCATCGACAGCTCCGTCGCAGTCGTTGTCAAAGCCATCGCAGACCTCGGCCGCGGACCCTCCAGGCGAGCAGGTGTCGGGCTGCGGCGCGCCACCCACGCAGGCAATCACACCGACTGCGGCGCAGGAACCAACCCCACAAGTCGTCGGCACGTCCGTGCCGTCATCGACAGCTCCGTCGCAGTCGTTGTCCGCCCCGTCGCAAACCTCAGCCGATGGGGACCCTGGCGAGCAGGTGTCAGGCTGCTGCGCGCCACCCACGCAGGCAATCACGCCGGCAGCCGCACACGACCCAACCCCGCATGTCGTCGGGACGTCCGTACCGTCATCGACAGCTCCGTCGCAGTCGTTGTCCGCACCGTCGCAGACCTCAGCCGCGGACCCTCCAGGCGAGCAGGTGTCGGGTTGCTGCACGCCGGCCACGCACGCGATCACGCCGGTCGCCGCGCACGAACCAACCCCGCATGTCGTCGGGACGTCCGCGCCGTCATCGACGGTTCCGTCGCAGTCGTTGTCCACGCCATCGCAGACCTCAGCCGAAGGCGCTCCAGGCGTGCAGGTGTCGGGCTGCTGCGCGCCACCAACGCACGCGATCACCCCTGCCGCCGCACACGATCCAGCCCCACAAGTCGTCGGGACGT
>Ga0137432_1000228_pt1 | contig 39387 bp, 37 predicted proteins | sample EasRivERMZT820_2_FD_102337 | JGI IMG/M metagenome (GOLD analysis project Ga0137432, IMG submission 102337) | Soil microbial communities from meander-bound floodplain in the East River, Colorado, USA - East River MetaG ERMZT820_2 | ecosystem: Environmental > Terrestrial > Soil > Floodplain ... | reverse complement strand
TTGACATCGTCTCAACACAGTTTCTCAAGTGATTGTAGTGCAATGTGTTATGACGCATGAACGCAGATGCAGGCACGGAGATCCACCCCGAGCCTCCCGGGGCTCCCCGGGGAGGCTTACTTCTTCGGCTTGAGTGTGGCCAGTAGCTCGCGCCCGCGCGGCGTGAAGCGCGACTTCGGGAAGTCGTGGACGAGCTTCTCGAGCGCAGTCACGGCCCGCTTCGCGTCGCCGGCCCGGCGCGCCGTGCGACCCTGGACGAAGAGTATGCGCGCCGCGCGGTCCGCCTTGAGGTTGGCGAGGAAGGGCTTCGCCTCGGGGCTCTTCTCCCATGCGGCAACGCGCGCGGCGGCGTCGCGCGCGGCGGCGAGCTTCCCGAAGCCGGTCGCGACGTCGTCCATCTGCGTCAGGGCGGCGGCGCAGTCGCCCGAGCTCCAGCTGCTCTCCGCGACCTTCATCAGCTCGCGGCCCCGCGGCTCGAGCGCGTCGAGATCGCCGCGCGCGGTGGCGATCGGCTTGTAGTCCCCCGGGATCCGGGCGAGCTCCTCGAGGATCTCGACCGCCGCCGAGTAGTCGCTCGCGTTGGCGAGCTGCTTCGCCTCGTCGAGCCCGCGCTTCAAGCGGAGGTAGTCGCTGCGGGCGAGCCCGTTCCCGACGCGCTTCTGCGCCTCCTTCACCATCGCAACGACGGCGGGGGCGCGCTGCTCGTGGTGGATCACCGTGACCACCTCGTGGGCCGGGGTGATCGTCACGAACATGGGCGAGATGATCGCCCCGTCCTTCGCGACCTTTTCGAAGACCTTCGCGTCGCGGCTGATCTCCGTCAGCATGCGCAGGTGGTCGGTGCAGAGCGTGCCGCCGTAGGTCTGGCAGACGTTGCGCTCGACGCCGTCGATCGTCTGGCGCTTGGTGCCGTGCTCCTCCTGGCTGGCGAGGATCAGGACCGCACCATCGACCGCTTTGCGGAAGTCGGCGTCCTCGTAGAACTCCGCGATCGTCCCTCCCGAGTTGTTGGTCGCCCAGGAATCGAAGTCGAGGACGAGGACGGGTACGTTGCGCAGCACCGCCTCCTCGAACGCCTGGTTGTAACGGTCGACGAAGGGGAGGGGGCTCGCTTCCGAGGGGGCGGTCGGGACGGCGGCGATGCACCCGGCGACGAGGGTGAGGAGCGGTTCGAGCAGCATGCGAAACGGCCTCCGCGACGCGTCGACGCCTCCGCGGCGAATCTACCTCGCCGCGCTCGTCGCGGTCGGGCTGGTCGGCTGCAGCGGCGCCGCGCCGTCGCCCGCGTCGGTCCACCACGTCGAGTCGGGCGCGGTCCGCAGCCTCCTCGACCGTGCGGCCGAGCGGCTCGACGCCGGCGCGCGCGAAGAGGCGACGGCGCTCTGCCGCGACGCGCTGCGCGCCGATCCCGAGGGGGTCGCCGCGCACCGCGCGCTGCAGAACCTCGAGCTCGCCGACCACCGGCGCGGCGAGCTGCTGCTGCGCTACCGCGCGTGGCGCGACGAGGCGCCCGAGCGCTCCGACCGCTGGTACCTGTGGGGGCGGCTGCTCTCGTCGCCCGAATTGCAGCGCGACGCCTTCGAGCGCGCGCACGCGCTCGACCCGAAGAACCCGTGGCCGCTGCTCGGCCTCGGCCACCTCGCGCTCGGCGCGGGCGACACGCAGCGCGCGCTCGACCTGTTCCGGATCGGCCGCAAGCTCGCGCCCGAGCTGCCCGACCTCGAGCTCGGGATGATGCGTGCGCTCATGCCGAATCCGGCGCGCTGGCCGGAGCTCGAGCGCGTGCTCGGGAGCTGGGTCGACGGCGAGCGCTGGGACGTCGCGCGCCTGCTCCTGCTCGCCGAGCTCGAGGAGCGGCGCGACCGGCCGCGCGACGCGGTCACGCTGCTCACGCGCCTCTTGTCGCGCGTGCCCCGCAACGCCGACGTCGCCGCGACGCTCGCCGACCGCTTCGAGACGAACGGGACGGTCAACGACGCGGAGTTCCTGCTGCGCGAGCTCTCGGGCAGCGCGCGCGAGCCGGGCGTGCAGCCGCTGCTGGCGCGCGCGCACGCGATGCTCGGCGACTCGGCGGGGGCGCTCGCGCTCTTCGGGAACGGCGCCGACCTCGAGTCGCGCGACCGCGAACGGCGGCGCCGCCTCCTTGTCGTGCACGGCAAGGTCGCCGAGGCGCTCGCGCTCGAGCGCGACCGCTTCGCCGCACTGCGCGCCGTCGGGGCCGACGTCGCCGCGTTCGAGGAGGCCGAGCGGCTCGCCCGCGAAGGGTCCGGCGGCGACCGCGTGGCGCTGGCGGCGGCGTTCCGCTCGCTTGGCTGGATCGAGGAGGCGGCCGCGCTGCTGCGGCCGCTCGCCTCGGCGGACGCGTCGGAGCCGGCCGACCGGCTCGTCGCCGAGCTCAACGTGCAGCGCCGCCTCGAGGCGGAGCTCGAGGTCCTCGCGCTCGGCATCTATCGCACGTTCGACTCGCGCGCACCGATCCCCTCCTTCGACGACTACCTCGGCCGGGTCGGTGGCGCGGTGCGTCGGGCGCTGGGGGAGGACCTCGTCGCCGGCGCGCCGCGCGCGAGCTACTGGCCGATCGGCGAACTGCTCGACCCCGAGGCCGATTCGGGCATCGCGGCGTGGTTCCGCGCGCGCGGCCGCCTGCTCGTGGCGGGCAACCGCGGCGGCAAGCCGCCCGAGCTCTTCCTCGCGCCGGTCCTCGCCACGCGCCGCCTCGGTCCCGGCGGGACGCGCCTCTCCTTCACCGAGGGGGTCGAGATCCCCGGCTACCTCGAGCACCGCGGTGCCCGCTTCTCCGGCGCGGCGCTGGTCCGCTTCGTCTACCTCGACGTCGCGGCGATCGAAGACGACGTCGGGCGGCTGCTGCGCTTCGCGAACGCGATCGGGCCGGCGGCCGCGCGCATCGCCGTCGATCCGGTGCTGCCGGCCGGGGACGGCGACGAGCGCTGCTCGCTCGACGAGCCGGCCGAGGTGGCCGTCAAGCTCGAGCTCAAGGCGCTCGCGGCGTTCCGCGCGCGTCACCCCGACGGCTCGCGCGCGGCGCTGCTCGCCGAGGCGATCGACGCGGTGCTCTCCCACGAGATCGGCCATCTCGAGGACGCGCAGCGCTTCCTGCCGATCGGCAGCCACCTGATCGGCATCACCTGGCAGCTCGCGAAGCTCGGCTTCTCGGCGCAGCGCGCCGAGGAGTGGCTGGAGATGCGCGCCGAGTGCCGGGCGCTGGCGCGCGCGGACAACCCGTGGCTCGTGCTCGCGAGCTGCGCCGGCCAGCTCGGCGGCGGCGAGCCGGCGCTCACGCCCCACGCCGGCGGCTACCGCGACCTGCTCGCGCGCCTGATCGAGGCGATCGACGACGATCCCGAGGCGTTCCCGTCGCTCGCGCGCGACCACGTGCTCGTCCAGCAGCTCGACCGGCTGACGGAGGCGGAGCTGCGCGAGGCGGCGCGGCGCGTCCTCTCCGACCTCGGCACCGACCTCGCAGAAGACGCCGACGACGCGGAAGACGCGGCCGGCGCCGGCGGCGTCACACCGCGCCGCGCCGGAGCACGATGACCTTGATCGTGCGCACCAGGATCAGCAGGTCGAGCCAGATCGACAGGTTCTTGATGTAGTAGAGGTCGAACTGCAGCTTCGTGACTGCGTCCTCGACGCTCGAGCCGTACTGGTAGTTGATCTGCGCCCAGCCGGTGAGCCCCGGCTTCACGAGCAGTCGCTCCATGTAGTAGGGGATCTGCTTCCTGAGCTCGTCGACGAAGAAGGGCCGCTCGGGGCGCGGGCCGACGAACGACATCTCGTTGCGCAGCACGTTCCAGATCTGCGGCAGCTCGTCGATGCGCGTCAGGCGGATGAAGCGGCCGACGCGCGTCACGCGGCGGTCGTCCTTGGCGGCCCACTGCGGCCCGCCCGTCTCGGCGTCGATGCGCATCGAGCGGAACTTCCAGCAGGTGAAGATGCGGCCGTCGCGGCCGACGCGCTTCTGCCCGTAGAGAGCCGGGCCGCGCGACTCGAGCCGGATCACGAGCGAGACCACGACGGAGAGCGGGAGCGCGACCGGCAGCACCGCCAGCGCGATCAGCACGTCGAGCGCGCGCTTCACCGCGAACGTGACGCGGCCGCGCGTGAAGCCCTCGGCGAAGACGAGGTAGCTCGGACGCAGGCGCTGCACCGCGATCTTGCCGGTGATGCGCTCGTAGAGGAGCTCCGCCTCCTCGACGCGCAGCCCGGCGAGCCGGCAGTTCAGGAGCTCGATCATCGGCAGGCGGCCGCGTCGCTCGTCGAGCGCGACGACCACGCGGCTGGCGCGGTGCTTCAGCACGAGCGCGCTCAGGTCGTCGCACGAGCCGAGACAGGGCACGTCGGGCGGCGCGCTCGCCGGCGCTTCGCACGTCGCGAATCCGATGATCTCGTATCCGGGGTCGCGCAGGCGCCGCAGCTCCTCGACCAGCGTGTGGCCCATGCTGCCGCTGCCCACGAGGACGACGCGCTCGTTCAGCTGCCAGCGCGCGAAGCTCCAGTGGAAGAGCACGCGGTAGAAGTGCGCGACCGGCAGCACGGCGACGAGCGCCGCGAGCGACGGCCACGGCTGGCTCAGGTAGGCGCGGAAGGGCCGGGTGTCGAAGAGGTTGGCGCCCGCTTCGAGCGCGAAGAAGGCCATCCCGATCAGGATGCCGGCGTAGAAGACCGACTCGAGGAGCTTCAGGCTGGTCTGGTTGGGGTTCGAGGTCACGCGCCAGTCGTAGAGGTCCTGGAGCGTGAAGCAGCCCTGGCAGAGCAGCGCGAGCACGGCGCCGCGCCCCAGCATCAGGTGCCACGGGAGCGCCGACCAGAATCCGCCGCGCGCGCCCGCGATCGCGGTGACGACGTCGGTGTAGCTCGTGATCGCGCCGCACACGATCGAAAGGAGGACGGTCTCGCCCAGGATCAGGGCGAGGCGGCGGCTCGGCACGAAGATCCCGTTGCGGGCGGCCATGAATTGCGCGCGGCGGCTCCGTCCGACGATTCAGCGGCGGCCCGCACGCGGGCGGGCGCCGTTCCCCGATCGTCCCCCCGATTTCGTCCGACGGCGCGCGCCTGCGCGAGCGAATTCCCCGGGGCGCTCAGCCGTTCCCGTCGACCGCCGAGGGGCCGATGGCGAGGCGCTCGAGCGCGACCTCGGGCGCGGGGGCACCTTTCTCCCAGACGACCGACGCGGCGAGGAAGCCCCAGTCGCCGCGATGGCGGCGGCGCACCACGAACTCGCGCGCGCAGCGGAAGAGCGCGGCGCGCTTGCGCCGGTCGACGGCGCGCAGCGGCGGGCCGACGTCGCCGCGGCCGCGGCACTTGCACTCGACGAACCAGAGCACGCCGCCGCGCAAGGCGACCAGGTCGAGCTCGCCGCGCTGCAGGCGCAGGTTGCGGGCGACGACGGTGAAGCCGAGCGCGGCCAGGCGGCGCGCGACCGCCTCCTCGCCGCGCCGTCCCAGTTCGCGCCGGTCTCGATCGACCCGGTCCAGTCGGAGCCCTCTTGCGCCACGCGGACCTCCGGGAGGACGGCGGCCGCGGCCGCCGGTGACGGCCGCGTCGTGCTCACTTCGATTCGGCTTCGACCGCCTCGACCGGCGCCGCATCATCCGACTTGAGGATGGTCTGGATCGCCTGCTTCTGGAAGCGCATCCGCAGCGGGTTCTTGTCGTCGACCTTCACCATCACCTCCTTTTCGGAGAGCGCGGCGACGGTCGCGATCAGTCCCGAAGAGAGGAGGACGCGGTCGCCCTTCTTGAGCGACGACATCAGCTCGGCCTGCCGCTTCCGCTCCCGGTTCGCCGGCCGGATCACGACGAAGTACATGATCCCGATCAGCGCGGCGACCAGGAACACCATGTCCGACATGCCGCTGCCCGACGCGGCGCCACCGCTCGGCGGAGCGCCACCGCCCGGCGCGGCACTGCCGGCCGGATCGTTCTGGAACAGGAAGAGGAGCGCAGCGGCGAGGGGCATCAAGACGTCTCCGACGGTGTCGCGGGACCGGGGCGGGGAAAAAAGGGCCGGTATTGTGTCGGTCCGCCCTCGGGGGGGCAAGCGAGAGCAGAGCGCATGCGCATCGTGGTCGCGATGTCGGGGGGCGTCGATTCGTCGGTGAGCGCGCTCCTCTTGCGGGAGGCGGGCCACGACGTCGTCGGCGTCTACCTGCGCAACGGGGTCGAGGGGCCGCGGGCGCGCGGCCGGGGCCACGGCTGCTGCGGCGTCGCCGACGCGTGCGACGCGGAGGAGGTCGCCGCGCTGCTCGGGGTCCCCTTCTACGCGCTCGACGAATCGGCGGCGTTCGGCCGCATCGTCGACGAATTCGTCGCCGCCTACGCGCGCGGCGACACGCCCAACCCCTGCATCCAGTGCAACCGGGAGCTCAAGTTCGGCGAGCTGCTGCGGTTCGCGCGGGCGCTCGGCGTCGAGCACGTCGCGACCGGCCACTATGCGCGGTGTACCGCCGACGGCGAGGGCGTCGCGCTGCGGCGCGGGCGCGACCGCGCCAAGGACCAGTCGTACGTGCTCGCGCGCGTGCCGGCCGCGGCGCTCGCGCGCGCCCTCTTCCCGGTCGGCGAGCTCACCAAGGACGAGGTGCGCGCCCACGCGCGGCGCGCCGGCCTGCCGGTCCACGCCAAGGCGGAGAGCCAGGAGATCTGCTTCGTCCCGACCGGCGACTACCGCGACCTGCTGCGCGAGCGGCGGCCCGAGCTCTTCCGCGCCGGGCCGATCCGCGACGCGGAGGGGAGCGAGCTCGGCGTGCACGACGGAGCGGCGGGCTTCACGGTCGGGCAGCGGCGCGGGACGCGGCTCGCGCTCGGCGCGCCGCGCTACGTCCTGCGCACCGAGCCGGCCGCCAACGCCGTGGTCGTCGGGACGCGCGCACAGCTGCTGCAGCGGAGCGCGCGGCTGCGCCAGGTCGAGTGGCTCGCAAGCGATCGGGACGCGGGTGCGTCGGGGGGGTGGTCGCTGCAGGTGCGCGCCCACCACGTCCCGGTCGCCGTCACCGCCGTCGCGGCGGTCGATGCGACCGACGCCGTCGACGTCGCCCTCGCGCCTCCCGGCGAGGCGCTCACGCCGGGACAGGCGGGCGTCCTCTACGCCGGGGAGCGCGTGGTCGGGTCGGGCCTGCTCGCCTCGGCCTGAGCCGCGGTCCGCTTCCGCCGCCGCCCGGGCTCAAGTGGCGGCGCCCGCCGGTCGATATCGCCGGAGCGGAAGGCTTTTCCGGTGGCGCGCCGCGCCCCGACGCCTCCGCGGAGGAGAGGAAGTCATGAAGTTCGTCGCCACCGTCGCCGCCGTCGTCGTCCTCGCCGGCTGCTCCTCGAACGAGATCACGGAGCACCCTTCGAATCCCGAGATCCAGCGCGAGATCACGCAGATCGTCGAGAACGTGAAGCACGAGCAGGGCACGGCGCTCTACTCCGACCTGCGCCGCCTCGTCGCCTACGACGTCTTCGCGGTCGAGCAGGTCGCGCCGCTCGCGACCGATCCGAACGCGCGGCTGCGCTCCAACGCGATGTGGGTCCTGGCGCAGATCAGGGACTCCGAGCGTCCCGATATCGGCACGCAGATCGACGCGATCCTGCGCAAGGGGACCAAGGACGACGATGCGACCGTGAAATTCGAGGCTGCCGCCGGACTCGCGCAGCGCGGCTCGTGGGACGTCCTCCCGATCCTGATTGACGGCCTCGAGAACGACGACTCGACCGTCCGCTACCGCTGCCACGAGCAGCTGGTGTCGACGACCTCGAAGAGCTTCGGCTACAACGTCGACGCGCCCGAGACCGACCGGCAGGCGGCCGCCGAGCGGTGGCGCCGCTGGTACGCCGGCTGGGCGCGCTCGCACGGCTGAGCCGTCCGCCTCGATATCATCCGCGCCTCGTCCGGACGGGTGGGCCGGACGCCAGGAGCGTGGTCGATGCCCGGGTCCGCAGCGCGATCGGAGCGCATCCGTCCGTGCATGAAATGCGGAGCGCTCCTGCCCTTCTCGGCGCTGCGTTGCGGAGCGTGCGGCGCCGCCGTCGCAGGCGCCCCCGCCTCCGACGAACGCGTGCGTCCCTGCCTGCAGTGCGGCGTCATCCTGCGCTTCGACCAGGACCCCTGCCCCGAATGCGGCGCGCGCGCCAAGGGCGGCGACGACCGCGTGAAGCCGTGCGCGCAGTGCGGCGAGATCGTGCCGTTCGAGCAGCTCTACTGCGAGAAATGCGGGGAGCTGTCGATCCCGATCCAGCGCGACGAGATCGCGCCGCGGCTCGAGCTCGATCCCCGTCCCACGCTCGTGACCCAGTCGCCCGCGTTACTCGCGGGGCTCGCTCTCGCCATGGGCGTGGGGGCGCTGCTGCTCGCCGCCATCGAGATCGTGCGCTGACGCGCCGGCGTGCGACGAGGACCGCTCCATGAAGATCTATTTCTGCGATCTCTGCAACGAGAGCATCCCCCAGGAGGATCTCGAGCAGAATCGCGTCACGAGCGTGCGCGGCAAGATGATCTGCGCCCGCTGCGCCCCGTCGATCGCCGGCGCGGCCGGAGCCGCCGGCGGCGCCGGCGCCACCGGCGCGGGTCCGGTCGCCGCGTCCGCGGCCGCCGCGTCGGGCGGGGGGCGCCTCATCGCCGTCGTGGCGGTGCTGCTCGCCGGCTTCGGCCTCTACCTCGGCTGGAACGCGAACGGGCGGCTCGACCGGCAGGCCGATCCGGGGCCGCAGCTCGTCGCGCTCGACAAGACGCTCGGCGACGCCGTACGCCAGGTCGCGCAGCTCGAGGAGTCGCTGCGCGCCGAGAGCTCCGCGCGCGAGCGCGCCGCGGCCGAGCCGGCCAAGCTGCGCGAGGAGATGGGGGCGCACCTCGCGCGGCTCGAGGGGATCGAGCGCGACGTCGGGACGATCCGCAACGACCTCGCGAACCTCAGCACCGACCGCAACAAGATCGTCTCGATCGACGCCAAGCAGGGGCAGTTCGAGCAGGAGCTCGACGCGCTGCAGCGCGAATTGAAGGACGCGGTGGCGAAGCTCGCCGCCGCCGCGGCGGAGCCGAAGGCGGCCGCGGCGTCCGGCGCCGGCGCGGCGCCGGCCAAGGACCCGACGCCGCAGCTCGACGCCGAGACGAAGAAGCTGCTCGCCGACTTCGCGAGCAAGGAGGGGGCGGTGCGCTGGAGCGCCGTCGATCGCATCGCGCGGCGCCACGACCCGACGCTCCTCTCGTACCTGCTGCCGATGCTCGAGGATTCCGACGCCTTCGTGCAGTTCCGCGCGATCGGCGCGATGCGCGAGCTCAACGCGAAGACCTCGGTCGGGCGGCTGGTCAAGCTGCTGCGCGACAACGACGCGATCGTGCGCGAGGAGGCGCAGGACGCGCTGATCACGCTGACCGGGAACCCGATGCGCTTCGACGTCGGCAACGGCCCCCCTCCCGAGCGCGACAAGGGCGCGAAGGCGTGGGAGGAGTGGTTCGAGAAGAACAAGGCGCGCTTCGAGGAGGCGCCCGCTCCCACCGGGCCGGCGAACGGCTGAGGCCGTCCGCGGGTCGGTATCGTGCCGGCCCCATGAATCCGGGCGACGTTCCCCTCCAAGACGCCGGCGGGCCGGCGACCCAGCAGCCGCCGAAGGTCTTCCTCGAGACCTTCGGCTGCCAGATGAACTTCCTCGACAGCGAGCTCGTGCGCGGGAGGCTCGCCGAACGCCGCTACGTCTTCACCACCGATCGCGCCGACGCCGACGTCATCGCGTTCAACACCTGCGCCGTGCGCGACCACGCCGAGGCACGCGTGCGCGCGCGGCTCTACGAGCTGCGCGAGACGAAGGCGCGCCGGCCCGAGGTCGTGGTCGCGGTGCTCGGCTGCATGGCGCAGCGCGAGGGCGAGGCGCTGCTCGAGAAGTTCCCGCACGTCGACATCCTGTGCGGCACACGGGAGTTCGGGCACATCCACGAGCTGGTCGACCGCGTGCGCGACGGCGGCGGCCCGATCGTCGCGCTCGGGGAGAGCGACCCGCTGCCCGACGCGCACCGCGACCTCTCGCAGCGGCCGCACCGCCACTCGGCCTACGTGACGATCCAGCGCGGGTGCGACCGCGCCTGCACGTTCTGCGTCGTCCCGCGCACGCGCGGCCCCGAGGTCGAGCGGCCGATGGACGACCTCGAGGCGGAGGTGCGCGCGCTGGTCGCGGACGGCGTGGTCGACGTCACGCTGCTCGGCCAGATCGTGAACGCCTACGGGCGCAAGAGCGGCGGCGACGCGACGCTCGCGCGGCTGCTGCGGCGGCTCGACCGGATCGACGGCCTGAAGCGGCTGCGCTTCATCACGTCGTTCCCGACGCTGGTCACTCCCGAGCTGATGCAGGCGCTCGCCGACTGCGGGAGCGTCGTCTCCTACCTCCACCTGCCAGTGCAGTCGGGCGCGAACTCCTGCCTGAAGCGCATGGCGCGCGGCTACACGGCCGACGCCTACCTGCGCCTCGTCGAGCGGTTGCGCGCCGTGGTGCCGCGCGTCGAGCTCGCGACCGACGTGATCGTCGGCTTCAGCGGCGAGAGCGACGCGGAGTTCGCGGCGACCGAGGAGTTGATGCGCCGCGTCGAATTCGTGCAGGCGTTCATCTTCAAGTACTCGGAGCGGCCCGGGACCGCGGCCGAGAAGCTGCAGCCCGACGACGTTCCGCAGGCGGTGAAGGAGGAGCGCAACCAGCGGCTCCTCGCGCTTCAGGACGGGATCCAGCGGCGGCGCAACCGGGCGCGCATCGGGTCGGTGGAGGAGGTGCTGGTCGACGGGCCGAGCCGCCGCGACCGCAGCGTCCTCGCCGGCCGCTGTCGGGCGAATCGCATGGTCCACTTCCGCGGCGCGGCCGATCGCGTCGGCCGGATCGTGCCGGTGCGCATCCGCGACGCGACCGCGCTCTCGCTCACGGGCGAGATCGTGACCGCGGCGTGAGCGCGGTCGACCGCTTCGACGAGCACGACGGGCGCGCGCTGCGGCGCGCCGTCGAACTCGCCGCCCGGGGCCGGACCGAGGTCGAGCCCAACCCGCCGGTCGGCGCGGTGGTGCATCGCGGAGGGGAGCTCCTCGCCGAGGGGTTCCACCGGATGTACGGCGAGGCGCACGCGGAGATCGAGGCGCTGCGCGGGCTCGCGGCAGCGCCGGCCGGCGCGACGCTGGTCGTGTCGCTCGAGCCGTGCAGTTCGACCGGGAAGAAGACGCCGCCGTGCGTGCCGGCGATCGTGCAGGCCGGGATCCGCCGCGTGGTGGTGGGGGAGGTCGACGCCGATCCGCGCCACGCGGGCCGGGGACTGCGCGAGCTCGAGGCGGCGGGCGTCGCGGTGGTTCGCGCGCCCGAGGGGAGCGTGCCGGCCGACCTGCTCGCGGAGTTCCGGGTCCACCTGGCGCGCCGCCGCCCGTGGACGGTGCTCAAGTGGGCGTGCGGGCTCGACGGCGGCTGGACTTCGGCGGAGCGCTGGGTGTCGGGCGAGGCGGCGCGTGCCGAGGTCCATCGGCTGCGCGGCCATGTCGACGCGATCGTCGTCGGATCGGGGACGGTGCTGGGCGACGACCCGCAGCTCACCGCCCGTCCGCCCGGCTCGCCCGCTTCGCCCGGTCCGCGCACGCCGGTGCGGGTCGTCGTCGACCGGCGCGCGCGGGTGCCCGCTTCGGCGCGCGCATTCCAGGGCGCGCCGACGCCGCCGGCTCTCTGGTTCACGCGCGCTGCGGGCGATGCGCCGCCGGGAGTCGAGCGCGTCGCGCTGGAGCGCCTCGCGGCGGGCGGCGACGACCTCGAAGCGATCGGCGTCGAATTGCGGCGCCGCGGACTCGCCCGCATCCTGGTCGAAGGCGGACCGACGCTCGCGGCGGCGTTCCTGCGCGCGCGCGCGGTCGACCACGCGTGGGTGTTCGTCGCCGCGAAGGCGAGCGCCGGCGCCGCGGTGCGGCTCGCCACCGGCGACGCGCGGCTCGACTCCGACTTCCGGCCGCGCGTGCTCGACGTGCAACGCTGCGGGGACGACGCATGGTTCAAGCTGGCGGTCCCGTGAAGCGCGCCCGGATCGTGGCGTCCGCGGCGTCCGCGGCGGCGCTCCTCGTCGCGGCGGCTCCGGCGCGCGGGCAGTCGGCGGCGACGGAGCAGCCGCGCGTCGGCGGACTGGTCGCGCAGCTCGCCGCCCCCTCTCGCGAGCAGCGGCTCGCCGCGCAGGAGGCGCTCCTCACGCTGTCCGTGGACGACGCCCGGCAGCTCGAGGACGTCGAGACGCCGCCGGGTTTCGAGGCGAGGATGGCGCTCGAGTACGTGCGCACGCACCGGCCCGCGCCCGCCGTGCCCGTGGCGGTCCCGGCCGGCACCTACAAGGTCGGCAGCGACGTCGGCCGCGATCGCAATCCCGAGCGGTCGGTCACGCTCGCCGCCTTCACGATCGACGACTGCGAGGTGACCTGCTTCGAGTACTGGCGGTTCGTCCGCGCGACCGGGACGGCGGCGCCGCTCGGCTGGGTCGACGGGCGCTACCCCTACGGCGGCGAGCGCGTCCCCGTCCGCAACGTGGCGCCGGCGCAGGCGCATCACTTCGCGGAGTGGGTGGGCGGGCGCCTGCCGACGTCGGACGAGTGGGAGGTCGCCGCGACCGGCGGGACGGGGAAGCCGTTCCCCTGGAACGAATCGTTCTTCCCGCAGCTCGCGAACTTCATGGGCGGCGAGCTCGTCGAGGTGCGCAGCGAGCCTCAGGACCGCTCGCCGTTCGGCGGCTACGACTTCTGCGCGTCGTTGTGCGAGTGGGTCGTCCTCCCGAACGGGACCATCGCGCCGCGCGGCGGCTCGTTCAGCAGCGTGCAGTTCCTCTATCTGCGCCTCACGCGCGGGCCCGACGAGAGCGTCCGCGACCGCCGGCCGACGATCGGGCTGCGCGTGTGCGACCGCAAGCGATGAGCGCGGGCGACGCGGGGTCGCAGCGGAGTCGGGGCGCGCGACCCTGGCACCACTACTTGCGCTCGGCGCTCTTCGTCGTCGTGCTCGGGACGTCGTTCCTGCCGCGCTGGGCGAGGCGGGGGCTCGCGCGGATCACGGCGCGCTTCGTCTACGTCCTCGCGCCGCGCCTGCGGCGGCGCATCGAGAAGAATCTCTCCCGCGTGATGGGCGGCGCCGTGCCGCCCGCGCGGTTGCGCGCGTCGACCATCGCGGTGCTCGTCCATTACGGCGACTACGTGCTCGACTTCCTGTCTCTGCTGCGCGGCGACGCGGGCCGCTGGCGCGGCGCGACCACGGGGGAGGAACGGCTGCAGCGCGCCGGGACGGCGGGGCGCGGGGTGCTCCTCGCTACTGCGCACCTCGGGAGCTGGGAGATGGCGGCGCTCTTCCTCGCCCGCCGCACGCAGCGGGTGACGCTCGTCTCGAAGCCGGAGGAGATCGGGTGGCTCGGGCGGCTGCGCTCGCGCATCCGCAGCGCGCAGAGCCACGAGGAGGTGCTGCTTGGCGACGACCCGATGGCGGTGATCGAGCTGATGAACCGCCTGCGCGCCGGCGAGTTCGTCGGCGTGCAGATCGACCGCGTGGCCGGGGGTGGCGCCGCGAACGTCCCGTTCTGCGGCCACCTCCTCGCCATGCCGCGCGGTCCGGCCCGCCTCGCCCACGCGACGGGCGCGTGGATCCTGCCGGTCTTCGCGATCACCGGCGCCAACGGGAAGTACGACCTCGTGATCGAGGAGCCGATCGATCCGACGGGGCTCGACGAGACGGCGATCCAGGCGAAGCTCGCGGGCCTGCTCGAGTCCTACGTCCAGCGCCACCCCGAACAGTGGTTGATGATGCAGGATCCGTGGAGCGACGCCGCGGCGGCGGGCCGCGAGGGCGCCGCCGCCGCGGCAAACGGAGGACGGAGTTGAGTCAGCGCAAGCAGTACTGCGCGCGCGCCGGCCGCTTCACTTGGCTGCGGGCGCCGCCGGGCCGAGCCGCGCGAGGAAGCGCTTCGCCGCCTCGTCCTCCGGATCCAGCCCCTTCAGGGCGTCGAAGGACTCGCGCGCGACGCCGAGGTCGCCGGTGAAGTAGGACTGCCACGCGAGCACGAGGGTCGCCGCCGGCTCGCCCTTCACGAGATCGAGGAAGCCGCGCAGCGCGACCATCTGCTCGGCGTGCTCCTCGGGGTCGCCGTAGCGCGTGCGCGGATCCTCGCCGAGCACGGGCAGGTCGGGCTGCAGCTCGAGCGCGCGCCGCAGGAGGAACGCCGCGTCGGGGTAGTTGCCGATGGCGAAGAGCGCTTGCGCGTAGGCCAGCTTCGCCGAGGCGTCGTTCGGGGAGGCCAGCACCGCGTCGCGGAAGGAGTCGATCGCGCCGGGGTAGTCGCGCGCGCGGAACTGCTCCCAGCCCTTCGCGATCCGCTCGGCCGGGGTCGCCTCGGGCGCGGGCTCGGTCCGATTCGAGATCGGTGGATAGTGGTTGGCGTCGTCGTCGTATTCGTGCACCACCACGACCTCGGAGTAGGTCGGATAGTAGGCCGGGTAGTAGTAGCTGCCCGGCCAGTAGTAATAGGAGTAGGGGTAGAAGCACGGCGCGCAGCCGGGCCGCAGCCAGTAGCAGTAGAGCCAGCTGTTGCAGAAGACGTAGCCGAACGAGCAGCCGCCCCAGCCGCTCCAGGTGCAGTGGCGATTGCACGGGTCCGCGTAGAAGAAGTTCACGTCGACGGCGGCGTGCGCCGTCTGGACGGTCGTGGTCGAAGTGACCGGGTCGATCGCAGTGCGTCCGTTGTTCGGCGCGATGAGGTCACCGCGACCGTTCGCGTGCGTGACCGGGAGCGTGCGCGGCAGGCGGTCGATTTTCGGCGTGATGCGAGGAGACGTGGACGGGGCGCCGACGACTCGATTGCCGCTCGTCGTGCGGCGTTCGGGGATCGAGGCCATCCCCTCGCCGGGAGTCCGCATCCGCAGGCCCGAATCGCGGCCGACCATCGACTGCGTCCGCTCCGCGCGCCACGATCCGTTCGCGGGAGCGCGCTGCACGGGCGTGCGCGCGACACCTTCGGTGGCGCGTTGCTGCGGGCGATCGAGCGAGTGCGACGAGCGGGGCGACGTCCCTGGAGCGGTGGTCGTCGTCGGATCGTTGCGGCTGCGGTTGCCGGTCGAAGGAGCTCCTTGAGGCGGGAGCGTCCGCTCGGGGCCGCTTCGGCCGGCCTGCGTGCGGGTCGCCGGTGCGGTCCGCGTCGCGGGCGGAAGCGTGCGCGTCTCACGACTGACGTGCTGTGACGCGCGCGGCGTCGCAGCCGCGGGCGACATGCGCGGCGAAGTGGACGGCGCGCGGGCGGCGGGCGGCGCGGTGTTGCGAATCTGCGGAGCGGAGTTCCGGACGGCCGGCGCGGAATTCCTGACGGATGGCGCGGAAGTCCTAACGGATGGCGCGCTGTTGCGGACCTGAGGTGCGGAGCCGCCGCGCGGTGCGAACGTCGAACCACCGCGGCTCGAACCGGCGGGCGCGACCGGAGCGACGCTTCGCCCCCCGCCTTTCCCGTCCGCCGGAGCGGCGGCGAGCGCGGCGCCGCTCGCCACGATCAGCCACACCACCGTCATCGGTCGGAAGGTCGCCATGACTCGGATCTCCCGCAGTTCGTCGCCGCGGAAGATCCGCGCGACTCACTGCTTTGCTCGGTTACGAATCTCGGTCTCGATGCGTTGCAGCGCGCGCCGCCGATCCTCCGGGGTCTTCGCGTCAGCGAGCCCGTCGTTGTCCAGGATCCAGCTCAGGTAGAGCTGTGCGCGCGCGTCGGGTGTCTTTTCCGGGCCGAGGAGTTGGAGATACCGATCCAGTCCCTCGAGGTCGCCCGCCGCGAGCCGCGCCGCCTCGGCCGGGATCCGGAGCGGATGGTCGTGTGCAAGCGATGCCGCGAAGTGTTCTAGCACCGACCGTGCCCGAGGAGTCCGCCAGGTCGCGAGGAGGCGCAAGGCCGTCTCCGCCACCCCGTCCTCCCCGGGAGTGAGTGCCTTCTCCACGATCGGGAGCGCCAGCTCGAGACGGCTGTTCCCGATGACCTCGAGTGAGCGCACGCGGATCGCGACGTCAGGGTCGGATAACCCGGACTTCACCTCGTCGACGTAACGCGCGCGCTCGGCGGCCGGGACCAGCTGCACGAGCTCGGCGAGCACCGCGAGCACGTGGCGGCGGATCATGAAGCTCGAACCGTGCAGCGCCTCGAAGAGCCGCGGTGCGACCTTCGGTCCCAGTCCCGCGAGGATGAAGCCGGCGTTGTCGACGTTGCGGATCTGGAAGGTCCCGAAGGCGAGGATCAGCGTCTCGATCCGCTCGACGAGGGCGGGATCGTCGAGCAGCGGCGCGGCCGACCAGAGCGCCTCGTGCTGTCCGGCCCACCACTGCTCGATGCGGCGCACGCTCGCGACCTGGTCGGCGTCCGAGGCGTCGGGCGAGTGGCCGAAGCGGTCCCCGCCGGACGCGGCGGCGATCCCGTCGATCGCCTCCTCCTTCCACCACGCCGTCTGCAGCGACGCGTCCCATTCGCGGTTCACGTCGTCCTGGAGCGACGTCTGCTCCTTCAGCGCCTTGATCAGGAGCGGGACGCCGCCGTAGCAGCGCGCCTCGACGAGCTTCGCCGCGGCGCGGATGCGCAGGACCGTCAGGCGGTGGTTGTCGACCTTCCCGAAGACCTTCAGCAGCAGCGGCTGCGTCCACGCGAAGCCCGACCGGGCGATCGTCTCGAGGTGGATCAGCGCCACTTCGTCGGAGGCGTCGCGCAGGTGGGCGCCGGCGGCGGCGACGAGGCGCTGCGGGACGCACCGATCGGACGCGGTCATCAGCCGGAGCATCGTGCGCGCGGCGGCGAAGCGGACCTCGGCGCGCGCGTCGTCGAGGCCGGCGAGCAGCGCGGCGGGGTCGCGCCGCGCGTCCTCGACCAGCGCCGGCAGTTCCTCTTCCGTGCGGATCGGATCGATCTGCGCGACGCGCTCGAACGCGGCGCCGATGCGCTGCGCCGCGTCGGCATCGGCGGGAAGCGGCTCCGGCGCGGGCGCGACGGCGAGGAGGTCCTGCCAGTACCACTCGATCGCCGGGAACGGCATCGGCTCGTCGCGGCGGTGCCACGGCGTGTAGGGGCGAGCGTCGCGGTCGACCGCGGCCGCCGGAGGCGGGCGCTTCGCTTCGCGCTGGCACGCCAGCGCGGCGAGCACGACCGCTCCCGCGAGCGCGCCGCCGACCGCGCGACGCCTAGAGCTTGACGCGCTCGTCATGCAGCCGGACTCCCTCGTCGTCGAGCATGATCGGCGTCAGCTTGTAGATCAGCTCCACGCGCGCCTCGGTGACGCTCCCCGCCTCGAAGGGAACCTCGAGCGAAAGCGTCTCGCCCGCGACGATCTGCGTGTTCTCCCGTCCCCACTTCTGCGCGTTGTCGAGCCGTTCGGTCTCCTCGCGGTAGGGATTGCGGAAGCGGCGGCGCGCCGTGCCGCGCTCGCGCCCGTACGGCCGCGCCTCGCGCGCCGGCACCTGCACGCCGTCGGCCTGGATCAGAGTGACGATGACATCGAGCGCCCTGTGGCGCGCGTCCGCGGGGAAGTTGTGCCCCGCGCCGGTGTTCGACACCGAGACGACGAGCGTCCGGCCGGCGCCCTCGTCCGTCTTGACCTCGGTCCGGAGCTCGTATGCCTTGGTGAGCGTCGCGACGTCGTGGCCGCCGGTCATGCGGTGCGAGCGACCGCTCCGCGTCGTCCCGTCGGCGCACTTGCGCTCGACGACGGGCATGTGGCAGTCGACGCAACCGACGCCCGCTTTGGCGAAGGTCGAGAGCTCCCACTGGTCGACGGTGTTGTGCTGGTTGTGGCACGGCGCGCAGACCGCGGGCGAGCGCATCTCGGCCTGGCCGGCGGGCCGGCACGCGGCGTTCGCGCTCGACGGCGCGAGGTGCTCGGGCCCGACCACGTGGTCGTAGGCGCGGTGGCAGGAGAGGCAGTCGACGCCGTGCTCGCGGTGGGTGACGCGCTCGACGACGCGCTCGAGCTTCCCGATGCCGTGTTCGAAGACCGGCGCCGGCGCATGGCACGGGATGCAGTCGAGCCTGCGGAAGTTGTTGCTCTGGTTGCTGGCGAGCACGAGCGGGTCGGTGAACGCCTGCGCGTGCATGCTCTCCTCCCACTCCTTCCACTCCGCCTGGTGGCAGGGAGCGCAGGTGGCGGACGTCTCGAGGTCGATCGAGGCGGCCTGTGCCGAGGCCTCTTCGGGCCCCGACCGCTCGAGCAGGACCAGGCCGCCGACGAAGGCGGCGGCGAGCACGAGCGCGGCGACGAGGCGCGTCCGGTTCATCGGACCCGTCCCGCCGGCTCTTCGGGCGCGATGCCGAGGAGCCGCGCAACCTCGTCCGACGGCGGCGACCGCTCCCATTCGGAGGGATTCCCCGACGCCAGGATGCGTCCACCGTGCAGGACGTGCGCCTCCTCGCAGAGCGCCCGCGCCTCGCGCAGTTCGTGCGTCACGAGCAGCAGCGTCGCCCCGGTCTCCTCGAGCCAGCGCCGGATTTCGCGGCGCAGCTCGGCCGCGAGCGGCGGATCGAGGTTGCGCAGCGGCTCGTCGAGCAGGAGGAGCGGGGCCGCCGACGCGAACGCCCGCGCCAGCGCGAGCCGCGCCTGCTCGCCGCCCGAGAGCCGGCCCGGCGTCCGCGCCGCGAGGTGGGGGATGCGGGCGCGCTCGAGCCACTCGTCCGCCGACCGCTCGTCGCGCGCGACGAGCCGCACGTGCTCGCGCGCAGTGAGGTGGGGCCAGAGCGCGTAGCTCTGGAAGACCATCGCGACGCCGCGCCGCGACGGCGCGACCGCCGTCTTCGCGTCGGCGACGACGCGTCCGGCGATCGAGATCGCGCCGGCGCGCGGCGCGAGCAGCCCGGCGACGCACTTGAGCAGAGTCGTCTTGCCGCTGCCGCTCGGGCCGAGGAGCGCGGCGCGCCGACCCGCCACCACCTCGAGATCGAGATGATCGAGGACCGGGTCGGCGCCGGGACCGGCGACGAGGCGGGCGATCGAGAGGGAGGACCCGGTCAAGTTCTGCAGAGCTCCGGACGGCCGTCGGGGAGCGCGCCCCGGTGCAAACCCGATTCCGAGCGCGCTCCCGGCGTCGCGCGCGACGTCCCCCTCCGCAGCCGCTTCCTCTCGGTAGCGAGCGGCCGCGAGCCGGGACGGCGGCGCGCGGCGCTCACTTCTCGATGAACAGGTCGCGGTACTTCGGGTCCCTCGCCATCTTCTCGAGGACGGGATAGGAGGCGAGCAGCTTGACGCGCTCCTCGACGCTGAGCTTTTCGAGGATCTTGCGGGCCTGGTCGAACTTGTCGCTCCCGCACAGCGCGACCGCGGTCAGGCTCTCGATCCAGGTCGCGCGGAACTGCTTGTCGTCCTCCTCGCGCGCCTTCTTCAGAGCTTCGATCGCCTTCGTCCACGCCTCGAACTGCAGGCGCGATTCGGCCAGCTGGATGAAGTTGGTGAGGTTCGAGCGCGCCGGGTTCGAGCGCCGGTTGGCGTCGATGTCCTTCTGCATCGGCTCCTCGAGCCGCTTCAACGCCTCCGCGTTCTGGTAGGGGCCGAGCGTCCAGAGGGCGCGGTCGCGCACGTTCACGTTCGAATGGTTCTTCATGCAGGCGACGAGGATCTCCTCGGCGCGCCGTTTCGCGTCGATCTCGCGCAGGCCGATCTTCGCCACGGCGTCGACCACGACCTTGAGGAGCGTGTCGTCGAAGCTCGTCGGACGGTTCGCGTCGAGGAGCGAATCGAGCGGCGCGAGTGCCGCCTTCCCCCCGAAGTCCGCGACCGTGCGCAGCGCCACCGCGACGAGCTGCGCGTCCTGGCTGGTGGCGAGCTTCGACTGCGCGAGGTCGACGCTCGACTTGTCGCCGAGCCCGTACAGAGCGCGCAGCGACTCGATCCAGACCGCCTTGTCGGTCTGCAGGTGCGCGCGCAACAGCTTCGCCACCTCGGCGGCGTGCGACTTCTGCTTCCCGAGCGCGCGCACCGCGGCGCCGCGCACGCTGACGCTCTCGTCGCCGAGCTGCGGGCAGGCGAAGTCGTAGACGATCTTGTGGTCGATCGACTCGAGAGCGATGAGCACGTCGACGCGGATCGGGGCGGGAGCGTCCTTCACCGCCTCGGTGAGGTCGTGCAGGATCTGCGGGTTCTTGGTGCGATCGAACAGGCCGGCGAGCGCGCGCGCGGCCGGCTGGACGATCGCAGCCTCTCCCTTCGCCGCCACCGCCGCCCGCACGAACGAGAGCAGGACCGGCACCGCGTCGGGCCCGCAGTTCACGACCGAGAGGAGGATCTCGCGGCCGCGGTCGGCCTCGAGGTCGTGCTTCTGCGTCCAGTTGCGCAGCGAAGCGAGGATGCGGTCGCGCAGGACCTTCGCCGAGCGCGCCGCCTCGCGCTCCGCGATGCCGAGCAGCCCGCCCGGCTTCGTCCCCTGGTCCGGCGGCGCCTCGCCTTCGGGCTTCGCCGCCGGGTCGGAGGGGGCGGCGGCCGGGGCGGGATCCTGCGCGGCAGCACCGGCCGAAACGGCGACGAGCCATCCGGCGCCGAGGGCGAGCTCGAGGATCCAGCGCATGTCGGGGGGTCCGTCGCGAGGAAGCGAAAACAGCGATCTTACGCGCGACGGTCGGCGGCGCTCCCAGCGGGAAGCGGTCGCGCCGGAGGCGTCGCGCCGGCCGGGCGACCATAAATGCGGCGCAGACGCGCGTGGTGACGGATGCAGTAGTCGCGCACGAGCCGCTCCCGGGAACCTAAGCTTCCCGAGGAGTCGATCGGCTCAGGCGGGGCGGGAACTCGAGGCCCGCTTCAGGGCGAGCCGCAGCAGCACCTCGAGCCGCGTCTCTCCCGCGGCCGTCTGGGCGACCGCGCGTGCGCGCTGCTCCGCCTCGTGGTCCCCGAGGCCGAGGCTGCGCAGCGCCTGGGCGAGCAGCTGCTCGTGCTCCGGCGCGGCCGGTGCGCCGGCGACGTGGTCGAGCCGGTCCTTGAGCTCGAGGACGAGCCGCTCCGCCGTCTTCGTCCCGATGCCCTTGATCCGCGTCAGACCCTTCACGTCGCCGGCGCGGATGCGCGCCGCGAGCGACTCGGGGGTCTCGTGCGAGAGCAGCGTGAGCGCGAGCGCCGGCCCGACGCCGCGCACGCCGAGCAGCGTCCGGAACATGCGCCGCTCGCCTTCGGCGGAGAAGCCGAAGAGCCGCGTCCCCGCCTCCGACACGTGGCAGTGCACGAGCAGGCGGATCCGGCCGCCGGCGGGGAGCGCCTCGAAGCTCTTGAGCGAGATCGCGGCGAGGTAGGCGACGCCGGCGCACTCGACCACCGCCTCGCCCGGCGACTTGCGGACGAGCTCGCCCGACAGGTACTCGAACAAGGGCGGGGCTCCGGCGCCGCGGTCACTCGGCGCGCAGCGAGAGGCCGTAGCTCTCGAGCTTCTTCTTGATCTCCTGCAGCGAGGTCTGGCCGAAGTTCTTGCAGGCGAGCAGCTGGTTCTCGGAGAGCGCCGCGAGCTCGCCGACCGAGCGCACGCCCAGCGTGTCGAGCGCGCGCCGCGAGCGGACCGAGAGGTCGAGCTCGTTCACCGGCTTGTAGATCACCTGCGCGCGGTCGACCGGCTCGGCGACGCGCGCGCCGAGGTCGGGCTTGGGCGTCCCCATCCCGAGGCGCAGCCCCTTCTGCACCAGGATCTGCTTGATCTCGGTGAGCGAGGTCTCGCCGAAGTTCTTGTAGGCCAGCAGGTCCTGCTCGGAAAGCGAGATCAGGTCGCCGAGCGTGCGGACGTTCATGTTCGCGAGGCAGTTGCGCGCGCGCACCAACAGCTCGAAGTCGGTGACCGGGATGCCGAGCACCGCGGCGTGCTTGTCCTCGTTGCGCTTCTTCTCCTCGTCGTAGTACTGGCCGGCGCTCGCGCTCACGTCGGCGAGGTAGAGCCGCGCGCGCGGGTGGTTCGGGTCGAAGTCGATGATCTTCTGGAAGCAGTTCTGCGCCAGCTGGAAGTCTTCGTCGTCCTCGAAGAGGAGGCCGAGGTTGAGCAGCGCGCCGATCGGCGCCGTCTTGGCGTTGCAGAGGCGCTCGTAGAGCTCGATCGCGGTCTCGGAATCGCCGCGCAGCGACTCGTGGTAGGCCAGCCTGAACAGCGCTCCGACGTGGCCCGGCTCGACGGCGAGCGTCTGCTGCCACAGCCGCACCGCCTGGTCGTACTCGCCCTCGGACTCCTTCACGAGCCCCTGGACGTACGTCGCGTGGACCGAGTCGCCGTGGCTCTTCTGGATCTCCTTCGACTCCTTCTCGAGGCCGGCCGTGTCGCCGACCTGCGCGAGCGCCTCGGCGAGGACGAGGCGCGCCGGCAGGCAGTTCGCGCGCTTCTCGACAATCGGGCGGACCTCCTTGATCGAGCGCACCGGATCGCCGCGCCCGAGCCAGACCTTGGCGCGGACGAACGTCGCGAGCTCGCCCTTCGCCTGCGCGAGCAGGTCGATCGCGCGCGACTCCTGCCCGAGCATGAAGCGGCCGAGCCCCGCCTTGAGGCGCGCCGCGTCGTCGGCCGGCTCGGACGGGACCGCCTCGTAGAACTTGCTCTCGAAGGCGCGATAGAACTCCTGGTCGCCGAGCACGCGCGTGTGCGCCGCCTCGAGCTCCTCGATGGTGCTCACACCCTGCACGGCGAGGCTCTGGGCGTCGTCGATTCCGGTCATGCATCGTCTCCAGTGGACGGACGGCGGCGCGCGGTCGGGCGGCGGGAGCCGGCGGCGGATGCGTGCGCGCGAAGTGGCCGCCGGGCCGGAACCCGATCAAGGTAACGGCAGGCGCACCGCAGTCAAGCGACCGGACCGCCGCCGACGCGCGCGTCGGCGCGCCGCGCTACTTTCTCGCGCCTCGTCCCACCCCGTTTCCGAGCGAGCCGCCATGCCCTGGTGCCCGAAGTGCCGCAACGAGTACATGGCGTCGGCGAAGCGCTGCGCCGACTGCGCGGTCGAACTGGTCGAAGACCTCATGGCCTTCGAGCAGCGGCGCGCGCAGGAGGAGAGCGAGCGCATGCTCCGCGTCGAGGGGCCCGCCGGGTGGCTCGCCGGCCTCGAGGCGTCGCTCTCGGGCGCCCGCGTCCCGGTCCGGCGGGTCGACGGCGCGCTCGAGGTCCCGCTCGCCCTCGCCGAGCAGATTGAGTCGGCCCTCCTCCCGACGGTCGAGTTCGAGCGCGACGGCGCGACGATCCGCGTGATCGGCCCGCGCGGCGACGTCGAGCCCAAGTACGAGGTCGACCCGACCCTATTCGGGGCCGACCCCGACGAGCTGCAGCGCGACCCTAAGGCCACGCTCGCACGGGTCACCGACGCCCTCGCCGCCGGCACGCCGCGGCAGAAGGCCTTCGCGCTGCAGGTGCTGCGCACCCTCGCCGCGGCCGGGACGATCCCGATCGCCGAGTTCGTCGTCGCCCTCGCCCGCGCCAACCGGCGCACGCCGCTCTATGCGGTGGCGCGCCTGCTCGCCGACCCGCCCGAGCCCGACGTCGCCGCGCGCCTGGCGAGGGAACTCCCGAACCTGCCGCGCGTCGCGCTCGAGTCGGCGCTGCACGCGCTGGCGCTGCTCGGCGACCGGTCGGTGGCGCCCTCGATCGTCCACCTCCTCGATCACGAGGACGTCGACGTGCGTGGCGAGGCGGACGAGGTGCTAATGTCGCTGACCGGCTTCGACGTGCAGTTCGACGCCGAGGCCGACGCGAGGACGCGCGGTCCGTGGATCCGGCTCTGGCGGGAGCGGATCGACCGCGAGCTCGGCGCCTGACGAAGGCGTCGCGTCCGGAGCGCGAGGCGGGCGGGCGGCTTGGCGGCCGCGGCGCTCGCTGGGGGCCGGCGGGGAGGGGGCACCGTGGAACGCTTCGTCATCCAGGGCGGGCGTCGCCTCGTCGGCGACGTGCAGATCGGCGGCGCCAAGAACTCCGTGCTGCCGATCATGGCGGCCGCGCTGCTCACCGACGAGGAGGTCGTGGTCCGGCGCGTGCCGCGGCTGCGCGACGTCACGTCGCAGATCCGCATCCTACAGGCGCTCGGCGCGCGCGTCGTGCACGACGAGAAGGCCGGCACGCTGCGCATCAAGGTCACGAACGAGGACCTCGTCACCGCGCCCTACGAGCTGGTCCGGACGATGCGGGCGAGCATCTGCGTCTTGGGGCCGCTGCTCGCGAAGCGCCAGCGCGCGCGCGTCTCGCTGCCCGGCGGCTGCGTGATCGGCGTGCGTCCCATCGACCTGCACCTGCGCGGCATGGAGGCGCTCGGCGCGAAGATCGACGTGCGCGGCGGCTACGTCGAGGCCGAGGCGCACCCGCTGCGCGGCGCGACGATCTTCCTCGGTTCGAGCGCCGGCTCGACCGTGCTCGGCACCGGCAACGTCGTGATGGCGGCGGTGATGGCGGAGGGCGTCACCGTCCTCGAGAACGCGGCGCAGGAGCCCGAGGTCGTCGACCTCTGCCGCATGCTCGAGAAGATGGGCGCGAAGATCGAGGGGATCGGCAGCCACTGCCTCACGATCACCGGCGTCACGCGCCTGCGCGGAGTCGAGCACGAGGTGATCCCCGATCGCATCGAGGCCGGCACCTTCGCCATCGCCGGCGCGACGACCGGCGGCGACGTCACCGTGCGCGGCTGTCATCCGCCGCACCTGCTCGCCGTGATCGAGCGGCTGCGCGCCGCGGGCGTCACCGTGAACTGGAGCGCCGACTGGCTGCAGGTGAAGGCGCCCGACCGCTTCCGTCCGATCGACGTCTCGACGCTGCCGTACCCCGGATTCCCGACCGACCTCCAAGCCCAGATCATGGCGATGCTGACGCGCGCCGACGGCATCAGCATGGTGCACGAGCGCATCTACCCCGACCGCTTCATCCACGTCGCCGAGCTGCACCGGATGGGCGCGCGCATCCGCAAGGAGGGGCCGACCGCGATCATCGAGGGGGTGGCCAAGCTCTCGGGCGCGCCGGTGATGGCGTCCGACCTGCGCGGCTCGGCGGCGCTCGTGCTGGCGGGGCTGACCGCGGACGGGGAGACCGAGGTCCACTGCGTCTACCACATCGACCGCGGTTACGAGCGGATCGACGAGCGGCTGCGCAGCCTCGGCGCCCGCATCCAGCGCTCGAGCGCGACCGCCGCGGCGGCCGCCGGGGGCTGACCGGAGCTTTCCGCCGCCGGGGGCCGCCGGTAGAGTGCCCGGCCCTTTTTCCCCGGGGACCGCCGGCGAGCGTGTTCGAGAGCCTCAGCAACGCACTGCAGCGCGTCTTCTCGAAGTGGGGCAAGGACCGCCTCCTCAGCGAGGAGAACATCCGCGCCGGGCTCGAGGAGATCCGCCGCTCGCTCCTCGAGGCGGACGTCCATTTCGAGGTCGCGCGCGACCTGATCGACGAGGTCACGCGGCGCGCCGTCGGACAGGAGGTCCTGAAGTCGGTCGAGCCGGCGCAGCAGATCGTCAAGATCTTCTCGGACGTGCTGACCGAGGCGATGCGCGGCGACGCGCCGAAGATCCCGCTCCACACCGCGCGGCCGGCCGTCGTGATGATGGTGGGGCTGCAGGGCTCGGGCAAGACGACCACGACCGCGAAGCTCGCGCGCAAGCTGAAGAAGCAGGGGCGCCGCCCGCTGCTGGTCGCCGCCGACGTGCAGCGCCCCGCCGCGATCGAGCAACTGCAGGTGCTCGGCCGCGACCTCGACATCCCGGTCCACGCCGAGGAGGGGCCCGCCTCCGCCGGCCGCGCGCCGCAGATCTGCGCGAACGGAGTCGCGCGCGCCAAGAAGGAGGGCCACGACGTCGTCCTCCTCGACACGGCGGGCCGCCTGCACATCGACGCGCCGCTCATGGAGGAGCTGGCGCAGATCGAGCGGGCGACCGCGCCCGACGCGACCTTCCTCGTCTGCGACGCGATGGCCGGCCAGGACGCCTACACGAGCGCGCGCGACTTCCACGGGAAGCTGCGCCTCGACGCCGTCATCCTCACCAAGCTCGACGGCGACACGCGCGGCGGCGCCGCCATCTCCGTGAAGCAGGTGACCGGCCGCCCGATCGCGTTCGTCGGCACCGGCGAGCGCGCCGAGGACCTCGACGAGTTCCACGCCGACCGCATGGCGTCGCGCATCCTCGGCATGGGCGACGTGGTCAGCCTGGTCGAGAAGGCGCAGGAGGTCATCGACGAGGAGCAGGCGGAGGAATCCGCGCGCCGCCTGCTCGAGGCGCAGTTCACGCTCGAGGACTTCCTCGAGCAGCTGCAGTCCCTGCAGAAGATGGGGCCGCTGAAGAGCCTGATGAAGCTCATGCCCGGCCAGATCGGCCAGGCGTTCGAGCAGGCCGGCGTGCAGGAGCAGGAGCTCCGCCGCATCCAGGGCACCATCCTCTCGATGACGCCCGAGGAGCGCCGCCACCCCTCGATCATCGACGCGGGCCGCCGGCGTCGCATCGCGCGCGGCGCCGGGACCGAAGTCGCCGTCGTGAACCAGCTCCTGCGCCAGCACGAGCAGATGCGCGACATGATGAAGAAGTTCAACCAGGGGGGCATGATGAGCAAGCTCGGCCGCCTCTTCGGGGGCGGCGGAGACGCCATGGGCGCCGGCGGGCCCGGCGGCGACGCGCGCAAGCAGCAGGAGATGCTCGCGAAGATGCAGCGCGGCGCCGCCACCGCGGAGAAGGATCCCGCCCGCGACGCCGCGCGCCGCGCGCAGCGGAAACGCGAGAAGGAAGCGCGCAAGAAGAATCGCAAGCGTCGCTGAACGCGACGATCATCGCAGCAGTCATCGGAGAGACGAACTTGGCAGTCATGATCCGTTTGAAGCGTTTCGGCCGCAGGAACCGCCCGTCGTGGCGGATTGCCGTCATGGACAAGCGCAACGCCCGCGACGGCGAGTCGATCGAGGAGATCGGCACCTACGACAACGTCACCGACCCCAAGCAGACGAAGGTGGTCGTGAAGGCCGCGCGCGCGCGCTACTGGCTCTCGGTCGGGGCGCAGCCGTCGCGCATGGTCCACCACATCTTCAAGCGCAACGGCGTCTACGCGAAGGCGGAGACTCCCGCGGCGGCGGCACCGGCCGCCGCACCGGCGAAGAAGAAGTGACCGGGGCGCTTCGATGAGCGAAGCCGCCACGAGAGCGAAGCTCTCGGACGTGCTGCGCGGACTCGAGAAGCCCTACGGCAAGGTCTTCGTCCTGCCGGAAGAGCCGCCGCTCGACCACGCGGTCTTCCTGCTGCTGCGCGAGGGCTGGGACTGGCGCAAGGCGCAGAAGGCGCTGCGCATCCTGCAGAAGGACTTCATCGACTGGAACGAGGTGCGCGTCTCGTCCGCGGCCGAGCTCAAGAGCGCGTTGGCACAGGAGGGCGGCAAGGACCTCGACGTCAAGGTCGAGAAGATCCGCGCGCTGCTCGCGGCGCTCTGGAAGGAGCGCAACGCGACGTCGCTCGACTTCCTGCGCGAGATGGAGCCCGACTCGCGGCGCCGGCTGCTGACGGCGCTCGGCGTGCTGTCGCCCGCGCACGTCCAGATCCTGATGCAGTGCCTGAACGGGACCGCGACGATGCTGGTGAGCCAGCCGACGATCCGCACGCTGTCGCGGATCGGGCTGATCGACCGCGTCCACAGCGAGTCGGCGGCGCGCAAGGTCCTCGAGAAGCTGGTCGATCCCGAGGATCTCTGGGCGTTCCAGTCGCTGCTCACCCAGCACGGGGAGGAGATCTGCCAGAGCAAGTCGCCGCGCTGCGGCGACTGCGCGATCGTCGCGCTCTGCAAGTTCAAGCGGAAGGTCGGCACGGGCGGCGACGAGTAGGACAGCGCCCCCGGGCCGGGCCCCCCGACCGGAAGTTCCTTCGCGCGCCGCGGTGAGCCCTCGCTGCCGCGGCGCGCGCGCGCTATCTCGCTGCCCCGTCGCACCGCACCTCAAGAACGCGGCGCGACGGCACGGCGGCGGTCCTCGTCGCCGCGCTGCTCCGTCCTGGAGCGGAGATCCTCCCGATGCGCGCACCACCGCGCGTTTTTCGGGGAGGAGGAGAAGGTTCGCGTGCGCGTCGATCCCTCGTCTGCGCGGGGCTCGTCGTCGCTTGCGCTTGCGCCTGCACGACGGCTCCCGTCGCCCTCCCGGCTCCCGACCGGATCGGCGCGGCCGCCGCGTTCGCGCGCGCCCGCGTCGCCTGGACCGACGGGTCGCAGGCGCAGGCGGTCGCCTGGTACGCGCGCGCCGTCTCCCTCGATCCCGAGTCGCCCGCGCTGCGCGCCGAGCTCGGCCACGCGCTGCTCGTGACCGGCGACCTGGCGCGCGCGCGCGACGAGCTCGCGCTGGCGCGGCGCCTCGACGTGGCCGGCCGCGCCGGCGCGGTCGACCTCGCCGAGCTCTCGCTGCGCGAGCGCGACGCCGAGTCGGCGACCGCCACGCTGCTGCAGGTCGTGGGCGACGAGCCCGGCGACCTGCGCGCGCTGCGCCTGCTCCATCCGCTGCTGCTCTACCTCGGCCGCGCCGAGGAGGGCGTCGACGTCTACACGCGCGCCGCCGAACGCCGCCCCGAGCTCGCGTTCGTGCACGAGGCGCGCGCCGACTTCCTCGCCGAGCTCGGCCGCGAGGACGAGGCGCTCGCGGGCTATCGTCGCGCGCTCGCGCTCGATCCGCGGCGCGCCGCCGCCGAGCGCAAGGCCGTCCGACTGCTGGAGCGGGAGAGTGAGCGCCTCCTCAAGAAGCTGGCGATCCCCGCTGATCCTGGCGTCGGCCTCCCCGCAGCGAATGGCGCTGCTGTCGGATCTGGGTGAGCCGTTCGAGGTCGTCCCGGCCGACGTCGACGAGACGGCGCCGCCGGGCCCGCTCGCCGCCGCCGTGCGCGCCATCGCGCGCCGCAAGGCCGACGCGGTCGCGCGGCGCGTCGCGCGCGGGCTCGTGGTCGGTGCCGACACGGTGATCGACCGCGACGGCGTCCTGCTCGGCAAGCCGGCCGACGCCGACGAGGCGCGCGGAATGCTGCGCTCGCTCTCCGGCCGCAGCCACCGCGTCCACACCGGCGTCGCGCTCGTCGGCGCCGGCGGCGCGCCGGCGCGCGACGGGGTCGCCACCACGGTCGTGCACTTCCGACCCGTCGCGCCGGCCGAGATCGACGCCTACGTCGCGTCGGGCGAGCCGTTCGGGAAGTCGGGCGCCTACGCGATCCAGGGCGGCGCCGCCGCCTTCGTGGCGCGCGTCGACGGGGACGTCGACAACGTGGTCGGCCTGCCGCTGCGGCTGGTGCGGCGCCTCCTCGCGGAGCTCGACGCCGGAGCGTGAGGGCGGGGTCGTTGCCAAGCGCACGCCCGCGCGCCTATCATGTCGCCCCCCCGTTTCCGAGGTGGCGAGGTGATGGAACGAGACGCGCGACGAGGTTCGGCATGCGGCGGAGGCCGGTTCGGCGCGGCGGCGCTCGCCCTCCTCTTCGCGCTCGGCTGCTCCGGCGGGACGTCCTACAAGAAGTACGAGGTCGGCGACGAGGTGCGCGAATGGCAGCTCGGCGGGGTCGACGTCGAGATCGAGGTGGCCGAGACCATGGCCGAGCGCCAGAACGGCCTGATGCGGCGCACGAGCATGCCCGAGGACCACGGGATGCTCTTCGTCTACCCCGAGCCGCAGCTGCTCTCGTTCTGGATGAAGAACACGGCGATCCCGCTCTCGATCGCCTTCATCCTCGAGGATGACGACGGGCAGCACGGGACGATCGTGAACGTCGAGGACATGCAGCCCTACGTCGAATTCCCGACGACCGTCTCGCAGAAGCCGGTGCGCCTCGCCCTCGAGATGAACCAGGGCTGGTACAAGAAGCACGGCCTGAAGAACGGCGACACGATCGCGCTGCCCGCGTGGATCGGGTCGATCGTCGCGGGCGGCGACTCGCCCGAGGAACGCTAGATACGGAACCCCGCCGGCGCGGAACGCATCGTGGCCGCGGACCGGCCCCGCGATGGAACCCCGGGCCGCCAACGACCGGAGCTCGTGATCCCGATGAAGGCTGACATCCACCCCAAGTACGTCGACTGCGTCGTCACCTGCGGCTGCGGGGCGACGTTCAACACACGCGCGACCAAGCCCAAGCTCGCGGTCGAGATCTGCGCGTCGTGCCACCCCTTCTACACGGGCAAGCAGAAGTTCGTCGACTCGGCCGGCCGCGTCGAGAAGTTCCTGCGCCGCTACGGCAAGGGCGACGTGCAGAAGCCCGACGCCGCCAAGCCCGCGCCCGAAAAGGCGGCGGCCGCCAAGCCGGCCGCGCGCAAGGCGGAGGCGCCGAAGTCGAAGTAGTCGGGGCTGCGGCGTGCTGCACCCGGCGCTGCGCGCGCTCCTCGAGTCGGAGTCGCAGCGCAAAGCGCAGCTCGAACAGGAGCTCGCCGGCCCCGACGCCGCGCGCGACCCGGCGCGCCTGCGCTCGCTGCTGCAGGAGTCCGGCCGCCTCCGGCGGCGCGTCGAGCGCTTCGCCGAGCTGACGCGCCACGAGCACGCCACGCGCGAAGCCGACGAGCTGGCGCGCAGCGAGAGCGACGCCGAGATGAAGGCGCTCGCGCGCGAGGAGGCCGCGCAGGCGCGCGCCGCCGCGGAGCGGATCTCCGCCGAGCTCGAGGCCGAGCTGCTCGCGCGCGACCGCTACTCCGACCGCAACATCATCCTCGAGGTGCGCGCCGGCACCGGCGGCGACGAGGCGTCGCTCTTCGCGGCCGACCTCGCCCGCATGTACCAGCGTTTCGCCGAGCGCCACGGCTTCAAGTTCGAGGAGATCAGCTCGAGCCGCAGCGACGTCGGCGGCCTGCGCGAGCTGATCGCGTCGATCGAGGGCGAGGCGGTCTACGACGTGCTCCGCTTCGAGAGCGGCGTCCACCGCGTGCAGCGCGTCCCCTCGACCGAGGCGCAGGGACGCATCCACACCTCGACCGCGACCGTCGCGGTGCTGCCCGAGGCCGAGGACGTCGAGGTCGACTTGAAGGAGGCCGACCTCAAGGTCGACACCTTCCGCTCGAGCGGGCCGGGCGGCCAGGCGGTGAACAAGACCTCGTCGGCGATCCGCGTCACCCACGTGCCGAGCGGTCTGGTCGTCATCTGCCAGGACGAGCGCTCGCAGAGCCGCAACCGCTCGAAGGCGATGAAGACCCTGAAGAGCCGCCTCTTCGAGATGCAGCGCGCCCAGTCCGACAGCGCGCGCGCGAGCGACCGGCGCGAGCAGATCGGCGGCGCCGAGCGCAGCGAGAAGATCCGGACCTACAACTTCCCGCAGGACCGCATCACCGACCACCGCATCAAGGAGAGCTTCCACCACCTGCCGGCGATCCTCGACGGCGACCTCGACGAGATCGTCGCGGTCCTGAAGAAGCGCGAGATGGAGCGCCGCCTGGAGAGCCTCGAGAAGCCGGCGCCGTGACGCGGCGTGCGCGCGGAGGCGGGCCATGACGCTCGGCGAGCTGGCGTCGAAGCTGCGCGAGCAGCTGCTCCCCGCGGTCGAGTCGGCGGCGCTGGAATCGGAGCTGCTGGTCGCGGCCGCGCGCGGCGTCCCGCGCGCGCGGCTGCGCGGCCTCGAGCGCGACGCTGCGGACGAGGCGGTCGTCGCGGCGGCGTGCCGCCTCGCCGCGCGCCGGCTGCTCGGCGAGCCGATCGCCTACCTGCTCGGCGAGCGCGAGTTCTTCGGGCGCCGCTTCGCCGTCGGGCCGGGCGTCCTGATCCCGCGGCCCGAGACCGAGCACCTCGTCGAGGTCGCGCTCGCCGAGTGCACCACGGGCCTCTTCGTCGACCTGTGCACCGGCAGCGGCGCCGTCGGCGTCACGCTCGCCGCCGAGCGCGCGGCGTTGCGCGTCGTCGCGATCGACCTCTCGCGCCACGCGGTCGCGTGCGCGCGCGCGAATGCCGCCGCGCTCGGCGTCGCGGAGCGCGTGCAGGTCGTGCGCGGCGACCTCCTCGCGGCGCTCGCCGCCGCGCCGCGCCTCGACGGCGTCGTCGCCAACCCGCCCTACGTCGAGCCGGCGGACTTCGACCGCCTCGACCCCTCGGTCCAGCGCTTCGAGCCGCGCCTCGCGCTCGCGCCGGCGGAGGGCTCCGCGCGCTTCCGCGAGCGGCTGATCAGGGAGGCGGCGAAGCGGCTGCGCGCGGGCGGGCTCCTCGCGGTCGAGGTGGGGGCGGGGCAGGCGGGGGTCGCGCGCGACCAGCTGCTCGCGGCCGGCTTCCGCGCGGTCCAGATCACCAACGACCTCGCTCGGATCGGGCGGGTCGTGTCAGGCCGGCGACGGCTCGAGGCGTGAGCGGACGATCCGCTCGAGCTGCAGCCGTGCGTTGTCGCCGAGGTCGGTGAAGTAGAGCGCCATCTCGAAGCGGCGCCGGCCGGTGCCGTGGCGCAGCGGGCGGCAGCGGACCACGACGCCCGTCACCTCGAGCCGCAGCGGCGGCTCCTCGCCCGCCTTCGCCGACGGCAGGTCGAGCGTGATGCGGATCTGCGTCATCTCGGGGTAGCGGCGCCCCGTCGTGCACGAGATCCCGGCCACGGAGAGGTTGCGCAGCGCGGCCGGCTCCGAGCCTTCGGGCACCGTCAGGACGAGCGGCGTCGGAAACGTAACCCGTTCGCTGGTCCGGCGATCTTTCGTGTGGACGGTCGGCATCGCACGCACCTCGGACGGCCCGATCCGGTCGGTTTCGACCGGCTTCGGGAGCTCGCGCCGCAGGACGCGGCGCCGCTCCGCTCACGCTCGAAGTCGGCCGGACGCGGGGTTCGGCTGAAAGCGAAACCGGGACGATCCCGCTAGAGTCCCGCGCTCCACGGAGGATCGATCGAAATGGCCGAACTGAACAAGGTCATGCTCATCGGGCGGCTCACCAAGGACCCCGAGCTGCGCTACACGCCGGGCGGCGCCGCCGTCGCGCAGATCCGCATGGCGGTGAACCACACCTACCGCTCGAAGGAGGAGAAGAAGGAAGAGGTCCTCTACATCGACGTGAGCATCTTCGGGCGCGGCGCCGAGACCGCGAAGCAGTACCTCGCCAAGGGGCGCGAGCTCTTCATCGAGGGGCGCCTGCAGCAGAACGACTGGGAGGACAAGGCCGGCCAGAAGCGGACCACCTACCGCGTGATCGCCGACCGCTTCCAGTTCATCGGAGGCACCGGACGCGGGGGCGGCGCGCCGCGCGAGATGGCGGCGGAGGAGGGGGGACCGCCGCCCGAGATGGGGGCCGAGTCGATGGGCGGGGGCGAAGCACCGCCGCGCGGCGACGGCGGCGCGCCGCCGGAGGACGACCTCCCGTTCTGACGCAACCGCCGCGGGATCGAATCGTGAAGGTTCGCATGCTGCTGTTCGCCGGATTGCGCGAGCGCGCGGGTCGCGACGAGCTCGTCCTCGACGGGCTGCCGGCGGGAGCGACCGTCGAGCAGGCGATCGCGCAGGCGCGCGGCGACATTCCTGGGCTCGACTCCGTGGCGTTCGCCGTGGCGCGGAACCGCCGGCTGCTGTCGGGTGCGGACGGGCGGCGCGAGGCGCTGGCCGAGGGCGACGAGCTCGCGCTGTTGCCGCCGGTCTCCGGAGGTTGAGCGGTGGCGTCGGCGTTCACGGACGGCCGCATCGACGTCGACGCGCTGGTGCGCTCGGTCGCGAGCGACGAGCACGGCGCGATCTGCACGTTCGTCGGGACGGCGCGCCGCCGGTCGGAGGGCAGGGAGGTGCGCCGGCTGCGCTACGAGGCGTACCTGCCGATGGCGGAAGCGGCGGTCGCGGAGATCGTGGCGGCGGCGCGCGCGCGCTGGCCGCAGGTGGAGATCGCAGCGCGTCACCGGCTCGGCGACTGCCCGCTCGGCGAGGCGTCGGTCGCGGTCGTCGCCGCCGCGCCGCATCGCGACGAGGCGTTCGCCGCGTGCCGCTTCGTCATCGACACGGTGAAGGCGCAGGCGCCGATCTGGAAGCAGGAGGTCTTCGCCGACGGGACGGCGTGGGTCGGTGATCCGGAGTCGTTCCGGGCCGGAGGGGCGCGGTGAGCCGGCTCGGGACGCGGTCGGCGGTCGCGTTCGCGCTGCTGTTCGCGGCGCCCGCGCGCGGCGCTCCGCAGGACGGCGCGCCGAAGGAGGTCGCGCCGGGGGCGCAGGAGAGCGACGACGACCGCGCAGCATTGGCGACCCTCGCGACGAGCGTCGCGCGCGGGAAGCTCGGCGGCGCGACCGCGCGCGAGCTCGACGACTATCTGAAGGACTTCCCCGATTCGCCGCTCGCGCTGCTCCTGCACGCCGAAGTGCGCCGCCGCACCGGCCGCTACGAGGAGGCCGCCGCCGACGTCGACCACGCCCGGCGCGGCTGCAACGAGCCGGCGCTGCGGCGCGCCTTCGCGGTCGGCGCGTTCGAGCTCCACTTCGAGCTCGGCGACTCCGCGGCCTGCGCCGCCGACCTCGACTTCGGGCTCGACGGCACCGATCCGGCTGACGACGCGGCGCTGCCGCTGCACGCGCGGCGCCTCCTGCTCCTGCTCGACCTCGGCAAGAAGAAGGAGGCGAACGAGCTCTATGCCGTCCGCTTCAAGGACGCGCGCAAGGAAGCGCCGCCGCGCGTCGCGCTCGAGTACGGCCGCGCGCTGACGGCGCTGCGCGACCTCGACCGCGCCGCGCAGATCCTCGTGCCGGTCGAGAAGTCGCTGCGCGACGCGCGCGCGCCCGACCAGGTCGACGCGCTGGTCCTGCTGGCGCGCCTCTACCGCTGGACGCGCGCGCAGGGCGACATGATCCCGGCGCTGCAGGCCGCCAACGACGCGCTCGAGATCGACCCGCAGAGCATCCCGATGCTGGTCGAGCGCGCGCGCACGCGCCTCCTGCGCTGGGAGGAGGACACCGCCGACGAGGCGGCGAGCGAGGCGCTCGCGATCAACGCGCGCCATCCCGACGCACTCTCGGCGCGCGCCGAGGTGCTGCTGCGCGACCAGCGCGTGAGCGAGGGGCTCGCCGCGGCCGAGGCGGCGCTGCGCGTGAACCCGCGCCACGGACCGAGCCTCGCGATGCGCGCGGCCGCGCTCTGGCTGCTCGGGAAGAAGGACGCGGCGAACGAGGGCGTCGCCGCGCTCGAGGCGACGCACCCCCGCGCTGGCGAGGACCTGTGCCGCTTCGCCGACACGCTCAACTACCTCTACCGCTTCGAGGACGCGATCCCGTTCTACCGGCGCGCGCTCGCGGCCGAGCCCGAGTGGACGCTGAGCTACGTCGGCCTCACGCGCTGCCTCATGAACACGGGGCGCCACGACGAGGCGGTCGAGGCGATGCAGCAGTTCCGGGCGCGCGACCGCTACCGCTACGCGCTGGCGGAGAACACCGAGAAGGTGCTGCGGGTCCTCGGCGGCTTCGTCGAGGTCGCGCACGGCAACTTCATCTACGTGATGCACCCGCTCGACAGCCCGCTGCTCGTGCCGCTGCTCGACGAGTGGTACGGCAAGGCGTGGCCCGACCTCTGCCGCCGCTACGGCCTCGACCCCGACCGCAAGATCCGCGTCGAGTGCTTCCCGCATCACCCGGACTTCTCGGTGCGGACCGTCGGCTTCACCGGCTTCGGCGCGCTCGGCGTCTGCTTCGGCGACGTCTTCACGCTGCTCTCGCCGCGCTCCCAGATGCGCGGCGACTTCTGCTTCGACACCACGGCCGTGCACGAGCTCACCCACGTCGTGACGCTCGGCCTCTCGAAGAACAAGGTGCCGCGCTGGCTGACCGAGGGGATCTCGGTCCACGAGGAGCACGTCTGGTCGTCGCGCGCCGACCGCGAGATGGACATCGACCTCTTCAACTACTTCAAGAGCGGGGAGATCGTCCCCCTGCGCGAGATGAACCGCCTCTTCGGCGGGCCGAAGATCCTGTTCGGGTACTACCAGGGCGGGCTGCTCTGCGACTACCTGGTCGGCCGCTACGGCGAGGGCGTGCTGACCAAGATGCTGCAGCGCTTCGCGAACGACGAGGAGGCGCCGCAGGTCGTCCAGGAGGTGCTCGGCATCTCGGCCGAAGAGCTCGACCGCGCCTTCCTCGTCTGGCTCGAGGAGACGCGCGTCGCGCCGTTGAAGGTGCAACCCACCTACACCGACGCGGGGCGGCGCCGCCTGCTCGACCGGGTGAACGCGAGCGCGAAGCCCGACCCGGCGCTGCTCGCCCAGGTCGCCTGGGCCTACCACCGCGCCGACCGGCCGGTCGACCGCGACGACTTCCTGCAGCGCGCGCTCGCCGCCGACCCGCGCGAGCCCTCCGCCCACTTCCTCCTGGGCGAGCGGGCGCTGCGCTCGAACCGCCTCGACGACGCCAGGCGCGAGTACGAGACGGGCTTCGCGGCGGGCGGCGAGGAGTTCTACGCGCTGATGCAGTACGCGCGGCTGATCGCGCGGGAGGGCTCGCTGCTCGAGGGCGATCCGCACCGCGCTCCGCCGCAGCAGGGCGACGCGAATGCGCCCAAGCCGGCGCTCGACGAGGCGCAGCGCGCGCAGGCGGAGCGCCTGCTCGACCTGCTCGAGCGCGCGAAGCGCTGCTTCCCGCGCTACGTGCGCGAGGAGTCGCCCTACTTCCTGCGCGCGCGCCTGCTCGAGCGGATGGGCCGCGAGGTCGAGGCGCTCGCCGAGCTGCGCGCGTACTGCGCGATCAACGACAGCGACGCGAGCGCGCGCCGGATCCTTGTCAAGAAGGCGCTCGAGCGCTCCGACTTCGAGGAGGCCGACAAGTACCTCCTCGAGCTGCGCACGATCGATCCGTTCGACCGCCAGCTCTGGCGCGATCTCGCGCGCTGCGAGAAGGAGCTGCAGCGTCCCGCCGACGCGATCCGGATGTTGACGCTCGCGCTCGCGATTGACCCCTCGACGGAAGCGGCCTACGATTCGAAACGCCCGCGGGAAGACCTGCAGGCCGACGACGCCGCGACGCGAGCCCAGCTCCTGTTCGACCTCGCCGACCTCTATCTCTCCGTGGGTGAACGCGCGCGCGCGCAGCGGTCGCTCGACGAGGCGAGGAAGCTCGCTCCCGACGACGAGCGCGCCGCCGATCTGGCGCGACGGCTCGAGACGAACGGGGGTTGACGCGGGGGTCCGCGCTCCGCTTTCGGCGGGCCGGACGGCCGGACGGTCACAAAGTGGGGGGGTGAGTGGCCGCGATCGATCCCGCGTCGTCTCCGCGTCGACCGGCGGCAGAGCCTGCCGCGGCGCCCGGAACGCCGGCGGGGCAGCCACCGGCGCCGCCGTCGAGCCACGACGCGGGCCGTGACCTCGTCCACGACGATCTCGTCCACGACCTGTGGGACGGGATCCAGTCGGCCGCGCTCGCCGCGACCAAGGACGGCGCGCTCCACCATTGGCTCGCCCGCCTCGAGCCGCAGGCTCTGCGCGAGGGCGTCTTCGTCCTCTCGACGCGCAGCTCGCGCGCGGCACAGCAGCTGCGCGAGCGGCTCGAACCGCTGCTCGAGCGCGCCGCGCGCGCCGTGCTCGGCGGCCCGGTGCGCGTGCGCATCGAGGTCGACACGAGCCTCGGCGGCGCGCTGCGCGCGCTCGGCGTCCGTCCGCGTCCGCACGCGCCGCCGCCGCCGCCCTTCCTGGTGCGCCCCGAGACGCGTCTCGCCCACGCCGCCGTGCTGCGCATGGCGCGCGAGCCGGCGCCCGAGTTCGACCAGCTCGTGCTCGAGGGGCCGGCCGGCGTCGGCAAGACGCTGCTGCTGCAGACCTTCCTCCACCAGCGCACCCGCCGCTTCCCGCGCGAGCGCTGGCGGCTGGAGCGGGCCGAGGAGTTCTTCCGCGAGTTCTCCGCGGCGTGCCGCGACCAGGCACGCGCGACGTTCCGCGGCGAGCGGGTCGCGTGCGACGGGCTGCTGCTCGACGACGTGCAGGAGCTCTCCGGCAAGCTCGCCTGCCAGGAGCAGCTGGTCGAGATCTTCGAGTACCTGCGCGCGCGCAACCGCCCGGTGCTGATCGCCGGCGAGGCGCTGCCCGGCGGGCCGCGCGAGTTCCTGCCGGCGCTGCGCGCGCGGCTGCGCGGCGGGCTGCGCGTCGCGATCCCGCAGCTCTCGGCGACGACACGCGGTGAATTGCTGGCGGGCCGGACGCGCGTGCGCGGCCTCGACGGCCTCGTCGCGCAGCTCGCGGCGGCGACCGAGCGGCCGCTCGCGGAAGGATTGAAGGCGCTCGCGCAGGCGGAACGGCTCGCGCTCGAGCTCAAGCGCACGCCGCGACCCGAGGAGCTCGCCGCCGCGCTCGGTCCGCTGCTGCCGAGCGGCACCCGTCCCGATCCGATGGACCTCGTCCTCGAGCGGTGCGCCGCCTTCGTCGGCGTCCCGCGCGAATTGCTGGTCGGCGGCGCGCGCACGCGGGCCGCCGCGCTCGGCCGCCACCTCGCGGTCTACCTCGCGATCGAGGTGTTCGGGCTGCAGCGCGCGACGGTCAAGCGCTGGCTCGGCAATCTCTCGCCGTCGGTCGCGCCCTACGTGAAGGGCAAGATCGACGCGCTGCGCGCCGAGGACCGCCGGCTCGACGGCTTCCTCCGCGAGGTCGCGGACGAGGTCGGCCGCGGCCAGCGCTTCCTGTTCGGCTGATCACGCCGCGCCGCGGCTGGTAACTGGAGCGGACGTCGAGAACGCGGGTGAAGCGGGCGCGGGGAGCAGGGTTGGTGGTTGAACGCGCGACGGGCGAGGGCGGGTCGAGAGGGCGGAGGAGAAAAAGGCTCGATGGACGGGACACGCTCGCCCCGACCAAAAGATGGACGGGGGGCTCGCTGCGCTCGGCGCATTCGAATACGACTCGCAGCAGCGCCGTGGTCGACCGCCTCACGCGGCGTCCCGTCCCTCGACCTTTTTCCCCTCCGCCCTTTCATCACCGCTACAGACCGTCGCGCGACGACCGGAAACCTCGCTCCCCGCGGCCTCCTCGAATCGACCTCGCACGACGTCCTGACATCGTTGCTGCGCCCCGGGAGATGTTCGGCGCGCGACTGGGCGTGAGGCGGGATCACGCGGAGCGGTGAGAAACGGCGAATGCGGTCGTCGTGCGCGTCGCGGGACTTGACTACGCTTCATCGAGCCGGGGCCGTTCGCGTGCAGCGTCGACCTGGCAGCTCGTACGCCGATATCGCTCGTGCCAGGTCGATGCCCGCCTACGGTGCGTCGTCATTTGAAAGCGAAGAAAGCAAGAGGCGCGTCTTCTCGTTCAAGACCGTGCCGTGGCTCTCGGCGTCCGGCTACGACCCGCGTCCGATCATGCGCGCGCCGTCAAACTCCCGCGGCGCAGCAACGACGTTGGACGTCGTTCGAGGACGTGGCGAATCGGTCGCGGGGAGCAGGTTTGCCGTCGTCGCGCGACGGTCTCGAACGGTGGTCAAAGGGCGGAGGAGAAAAAGGTCGAGGGACGGGACGCCGCGTGAGGCGGTCGACCACGGAACTACTGCAGGTCGTGCCCGAATGCGCCGAGCGCAGCGAGCCCCCCGTTCAACTTTTGGTTTGGGGCGAGCGTGTC
>Ga0137432_1000227_pt1 | contig 39495 bp, 31 predicted proteins | sample EasRivERMZT820_2_FD_102337 | JGI IMG/M metagenome (GOLD analysis project Ga0137432, IMG submission 102337) | Soil microbial communities from meander-bound floodplain in the East River, Colorado, USA - East River MetaG ERMZT820_2 | ecosystem: Environmental > Terrestrial > Soil > Floodplain ... | reverse complement strand
GGACAGCGAAGAGGCCATCTGGAACAGCGGCCGGGAAGAGATGCCCAATTTGGGCTACAAGATTCGCCACAAGGAAGGCTACTTTCCGGTGGCGCCGGCGGACACCCAACAGGACATCCGCACGGAGATGTGCCTGATCATGGAGGAACTGGGGGTGAGGATCGAGCGCCAGCACCATGAAGTGGCCACGGCGGGGCAGGCGGAGATCGATTACCGGTTTGACACGCTGGTCAAGAGCGCCGACGCGATGATGGTTTACAAGTACGCGATCAAGAACGTGGCCAAGCGGCACGGCAAGACCGTGACCTTCATGCCCAAGCCGTTGTATGGCGACAATGGTTCGGGCATGCACACCCATCAGAGCTTGTGGAAGAAAGGCAAGCCGCTCTTTGCTGGCAACGAGTACGCAGGGCTTTCCCAAATGGCTCTTCACTACATTGGCGGAATGTTGAAGCATGCCTCTGCGCTATGTGCCATTTGCAGTCCTACCACCAACAGTTACAAGCGCCTGGTGCCTGGCTACGAGGCGCCGGTGAATCTGGCTTACAGTTCGCGCAACCGTTCGGCTGCCATCCGCATCCCGACTTACAGTGAGAATCCCAAGGCCAAGCGCATTGAGTATCGACCGCCCGATCCGTCCACCAACCCGTACCTGGCTTTTGCGGCGATGTTGATGGCGGGACTCGATGGCATACAAAACAAAATTGACCCCGGCGAACCGATGGACAAGAACCTCTATGAATTGCCACCAGAGGAAATGGCCAAGGTCCCCCAGGTGCCGGGCAGTTTGGAAGCCGCCATCGAGCATCTGGAGAAGGACCATCAGTTCCTGTTGAAAGGCGACGTGTTCACCGAAGACTTCTTGGACATGTGGATCGCGGCCAAACGCAAAGAGCACGATGCCTTGCGACTCCGACCGCATCCGTACGAGTTCTTTCTCTATTACGACGTGTAAGACTGGAAACTTTGGCCAGGGCACCTCGTCTGCGGGGTGCCCTTTTTTCGCCACCGCAACAGAAAAAGCCGTGATTTATGGGCCAAAACCGGGCTGTGAATAACTCGTGAACAAAAGTTAATATGTTGTCCTCGTCAGGCCAAAAAACTTGGAATAGAAACGTCTCTCGCGACCCGAGTGACACTGGCGTCGGTGGACGCCTGCTTCAATTTTGTCGAGTGCGCAGGTGGATTGGCGTAATACAACACCTTGATTATCAATAAAATGGATTCTGTTTTCAGACACTGCTTTGAGCCCTTGCAAGAGAACGGCTGCGCTGTGGGCAAACGAGCGCGACCTCCTTGCAGCCATAAGCGGCGGCGCAAGGCCGTGTTACGAACTTGAAATAACGGCAGGTGAATAATTCCCGTGAAAAGGGCTTTGAGAAGGATGTGATCATGGAAGCGTCTCCCGATCAGATTTGGGGCTCTGCGCAGCAGGTTCTGCGCTCGATGCTCAACGCAGATATCTACAATCTTTGGTTTGCGCCGATCAAGGCAGGCGGGCTGGAAAGTGATGTGCTGACCCTCGAGGTGGCCAACGACTTCTGCGAAGTCTGGCTGAAAGAGAATTACATTGGCCTGATTCGCGATGTCCTTGCCCATGCTTCTGGACAACCACTGAAGGTCAAGTTTCACGTCTGCGCGGGCCAGGCGCAGACCAAAGTGCCGGCAATCACCGACGGTCACAAGTCGCACGCCAAGGACGATCTCGATGCCACCGATCGGAATGCGGGCGCGCGCGATCTGCCGTTCAATCCCAAAAACACCTTCGATACTTTCGTCGTCGGAAACAACAATACGTTCGCTCATGCAGCCGCGATGGCTGTGTCACAAACACCCGGCAAATCCTACAACCCGCTTTTTCTTTATGGCGGCGTCGGTTTGGGCAAGACCCACCTGCTGCACGCCATCGGCCAACACGTGGTCAGTCAAAAGAAAAGCGCGCGAGTGACTTATGTCTCCTGTGAAAAATTTACCAATGAGTTCATCGATGCCATCCAGAACAGCCAGCTCGTGCGCTTCCGCAAGAGGTACCGGCAGACGGATGTCTTCCTGATCGACGACATTCAGTTCCTCGCTGGCAAAGAGCGGATTCAGGAGGAATTCTTCCACACGTTCAACACGCTCCATGAGGCGCACAAGCAGATCGTGCTGACCTGCGATCGGCCGGCCAGCGAAATCCAAGGCCTCGAACAACGCCTCGTGTCGCGCTTCGAATGGGGCCTGGTGACCGATATGCAGCCGCCCGATGTCGAAACGCGCCTGGCGATCCTGCTCAAGAAAGAGAAGATGATGGGCGTTGAACTGCCGGAGGAGATTCTCAATTTCCTGGCCCAGCGCATTCGCACCAACGTCCGCAGGCTCGAAGGCGCACTGGTCCGGGTCGCTTCCTACGCATCACTCACAGGAAGGAAACTAAGCGTTGAAGTCATCGAAACCCTGCTGCGCGAGGTGCTCCATGAGGAAGGACGCTTTGCCATCAGCATTGAGGCCATCCAGAAAAAGGTGGCGGAGCATTACGACATTCGCCTCGCGGATATGGCCAGCAAACGCCGGCCTGAGAACATCGCTTTCCCCCGGCAGGTGGCCATGTACCTCGCTCGGCAAATGACGGAAAGCTCCCTCAACACCATCGGCGAGGCCTTCGGCGGACGCGACCACGGCACGGTGCTGCATGCCTGCCGGCTCGTCAAAGATCGCATGCAGGTGGATGCTCACGTTCGCCAGGTGGTTCACTATCTGGAAAAGCAGCTCATGCGGTAGGGCCGATAGATATTTCAAATTCCCAATTTGAAGTTTTCCATTAACCTGCCAGCAAATGCCGGTCATTGAAGTCCAGGGCCTCACCAAGGCATTCCGCACATTCAAGAAGGAACCGGGACTCGTTGGCGCATTGAAAGGTTTGGTGCGCCGGAGATACGAACTGACCATCGCCGTCAAAGAAGTCAGTTTCGCCGTGGACGAAGGCGAACTCGTCGGCGTCCTCGGGCCCAATGGCGCGGGCAAAACCACGACCTTGAAGATGCTGGCAGGGTTGCTGTATCCAACCCATGGTTCGGCCCGCGTGCTCGGCTACGTGCCCTGGGAACGAAAGGATGGGTATCGGCGGCAATTCGCGCTGCTGCTCGGACAGAAGAACCAGCTTTGGTGGGATTTGCCTGCTCTGGAATCGCTCGCATTGAACGCCAAGATCTACGGCATTCCCGCAACCTCGTTTGACAGGACAATGACCGAGTTGAGTGAGTTGCTTCAGGTGAAGGAGAAGCTGAACGTGATGGTGCGGGAGCTTTCCCTCGGCGAGCGGATGAAGATGGAACTCATTGCTGCTTTGCTTCATCAACCCAGGGTCCTGTTCCTGGACGAGCCCACGATTGGCCTCGATGTCGTTTCCCAGCAAACGGTGCGCGAATTCCTGCGAAGCTACAATACAACCCGCAAAACCACCGTTTTGCTGACCAGCCACTACATGGCGGATATCCAGGCGTTGTGCCGCCGGGTGATTATCATCGATCGCGGCACCATTTTCTTCGATGGCCAGCTCAGCGAGGTGCTGGATCGGTTTGCCGATTTCAAGCTGGTGACGATCCAGTGCGAGGCTGCCCAGGAATGGACGGCCAAAAACCTCTCCAAATATGGCGAGGTCGTCGAACAAACGCGCGGCAACATCAAACTTAAAGTCAAACGCGACCGGGTCATTCCGACTTGCAAGGCGCTGCTGGATGAATTGCCGGTAACTGACATCGATATCCAGGAAGTGCCAATTGAGGACATCATTCGCCAGATTTTTGCGCGGTGACAACCGCCTCCTCAGAGCCAGGGCCCAACCGCTCTCCAACAAGAACGCCTTCGCTCTGCCGTTTCACGCTGGTAAAGCGTTATCTGTCGAAGGCCTTGGGCGGGCCCAGAATCACAGCCGCGACGATGGCGCTGCGCAGAGAGTCCCGATTTCGGAGCATTGATTTGGCCAGAAAAATATCGGGCGCCGCCGCCTCGGCCTTTGGCGCTATCGTATGGCGGGTGACTTGTTGCTCGATCCGGCGCAGACGTTCCGCCACCTGCAGGTCAAGTTGACTGGCCCGTTGATAAGCCTGCGCGGACTGTGCCAGCGTGGGAAGCTGCACTGGAAGTCCGACCCCTTCTTCGTCCCGCTCCAACATCGGGACCGGACGTGGGGCAGGGCGAGGCGGAGGTGCAACCGGAGGAGGCCTGACCCGCTTCGGTGCTTCGTACACGATGACAGGAGGTGGCGGCGCAGGCGCCGGCTCGTCCCCTTCCAACAGCTTGCGCAATTGTTCTTCCCAACTCGCTGCTTTGGGCCGAGGTGGCGGTCTTTCCGAAGGCCGGTCAAACCGGCCAGGCACAGGCGGCGGTGGTTGGCCAGGCCAGGATTCATCCTCCGGTTCCTGCTTTTTCTTCAGCCAGGAGGAGATGATCGCAATGATGACGAAAATCGCAATGGTGATTAATGTGTCCATGAAGCGGATCTAACGGACGTCATTGTGTTTTTGCAAGAGAGGCAACGATGGAGTGATCTCAGCCAGGCATCTTGATCGCAGAGCATGGAGGGCCTTACCGGGCTCGCAGAGCCAAGCCTGTACGCTGCGTTCCGCTGCCACCTTTGTCTCAAAGGCCTGTCGTGAGAAAGCGACAACCTGCCAGATGTTCTCATGAGCTCGACAGAAAACTAACTTCCCGGTTTGGACGGATGAGATGTGTTTCCGGCTCCGCCGATGCTCTCCCTCATTCCGGTATCGGCCTGCACGTTTCTCATTCGATAATAATCCATCACGCCCAGGTTCCCGGAGCGGAATGCTTCGGCCATCGCCAGCGGCACTTGCGCCTCCGCTTCGACGACCCGCGCGCGCATCTCCTGAACGCGCGCCAACATTTCCTGTTCCACGGCCACGGCCGCAGCACGGCGCACTTCAGCCTGGGCCTGAGCAATCAGTTTGTTGGCTTCGGCCTGTTCGGCCTGGAGTTTGGCGCCCACGTTTTCGCCCACGTCCACATCGGCGATGTCGATGGAGAGAATCTCGAAGGCCGTGTTGCTGTCGAGCGCTTTGTCCAAAACGGTCTTGGAAATGCGGTCCGGATTTTCAAGCACGTCCTTGTAGCTGTCCGAAGAGCCAATGGTGGTGACGATGCCTTCGCCCACACGGGCGATGATCGTCTCTTCCGTGGCGCCACCGACGAAGCGGTCGAGGTTCGTGCGCACTGTCACGCGGGCTTTGGCTTTGATCACAATGCCGTCTTTGGCCACAGCATCGATGGTCACCTTTCCCGAAGCCGGATTCGGGCAATCGATGACTTTTGGATTTACGGACGTTCGGACGGCCTCAATCACGGTCTTGCCCGTTCCCTTCGTAGCGAGGTCAATGGCGCACGCCCGATCGAAATCAAGATGGATGCTGGCTTTTTGAGCGTTGATGAGCGCCATCACTACCATCTCGACATTGCCTCCGGCCAGATAGTGCGTGGACAGATCGTCAATGGAGATGGCGCGCTTGAAGCCGTCCTCATTGACCATGAGGCCGGATTTCACCGCGGTTATACGGGTATCCACAATCAATCCAACCGGGATGCGGCGGAGGCGAAGGGCAATCAGTTCGGAGAACTTGACGCGCGCGCCCGAAGTGAGGGCGCGAATCCAGATCATGCCGAAGTTGAGCAAGATGATGGCGAAAACGAATCCGAGCAGGAACAAGACGCCCACCAGGATCATGGTGCCGAGTCGCATGCCACTGCCGGAGAGTTGTGCCAGGAGATAGTCCATAGGATTTAAGTGTTGGTTTGTTTCAGTTCTTGTGCCCTTGCTTGCTGTTCTGCGTCCAATGCGCGCACGACCACCCGCAGGCCCTCCACGGCAACGACTCGGAGCGGGGTGCCGCGCCCGATTAAGGCCCCCTCCGTTACGACATCCACGCGCTTGCCGTTGATGAGCGCAGTTCCAGAAGGACGCAACTGAGTGTAAGCCACGCCGGTCTGGTTCAACAATTGTGGTTGCTCGGTCTTGATATCGCCGCTGGTGCCTTTCGAAACGAGCAGCCGCGCCATGCTGCTATCCGGAAAGAATTTAACCCAGCAGGCAAATCCAATGAGCAATCCCGCAAGAACCGCCACCAGAATGATGTTCCCGGTGTAGGCGCCGAATTCAACGTAGCCGAGGACCACTCCCACCATCAAACAACAGAAGCCAACGATCCCGGCAATCAGCCCTGGCAAAACGGTTTCCAGAAGCAGCAACAGGACACCTGCTACCAGGAGTATGAGCACCAGTTCCATGGGGACGAAGATAGAAATCGCGCAGAGGGGTCGCAAGTGGAAAGAGTGCGCTTAGCCGATGCAATTGGAGCGCGGACGTCTCGTCCGCAGGAATCTACAAATGACCAGCCTGATACCTATTCAGCAATGATGGCCTCAAACAAAGCCTTTCACCAAACACTGAGTTGGCTTGGGCGCAGTCATCTGGCGCAAGCGGCCCGCTCTTTATTCGGGCGGACGAGACGTCCGCGCTCCTTTACGGCATGGATGCAGCTCAGGCCATGTGATGCGCAAAGCGTGAGGCGGTTTAACCATCGCTTCATGGCGCCCAGCGATCCGTCACCGAGGATTTTGTCCGGACAAGGGTTGCTTCTTCAACTGGCGGAGTTCAGATTTCTGCCTTTCGATTTCAATCAAGGCCGCGTCCGAGAGATTGGGCTGGGCCAATTGACCCGTTAACCCTGCCAGCTCTCGATCGATAAAATCGTTGCGCAACAACTGGACCGTCTCCGTGATCTTTTTGGAGAGGTTGTCAGCAGCGTGATCCTCAGCCACCGCTTCGGTGACCAGGCTGCGCATGGCGTCGTCTTCACCTCCTGCCAGCAAGTCAGGAATGCCGCGCCAGTTGTGTTGCGCATGGGCATCCAGCCGGGCGGCTATAATCTGCCGGACGGTCGGGTGAGCAATCCATTTAAGATTCAAATGGCTGGCGGCCCACTCCACATGTTCGTCATTCGATAACAGGAACTTCAGCAACCAAAATTCTCGTTCGAGGGGTCGTGGGTCTTTCGCGTTGGTTGAAGCTTCAGTCTCAGAAGGTTCGGCAACAATCGGCTTCGATTGAGAAGTCCTCTTAAACTCGGTGCGAATCGCCTCTACAGACACTCCGACACGCATTGCAGTCTTCTGAGCATACGTATCGATGAGAACTGAACTCTTGGTTTTGCAAACGGACTCGCGCATCAGACGCACAATCTCTTCGCGACCGCGATCGCTCTGGGTGTCATGCTGAGAACTTAAAAAGTTCAAATAGAAATCATGAAAGTCATCCGCTTTGATAATCAAGTTTGCAAATGCGTCACGACCAAACTTCTTGATGTAACTATCCGGATCGTCAGGCGGAGGAATTGATACCACACGGAACGGAATACCGGCAAAAAGAAGGTCATCGAAGGCACGTGCGGTTGCTCGTTGCCCGGCGCTGTCCCCATCAAAACATAGGATAATGTCATCTGTGTAACGGCGAAGAATTCTACCGTGTGCTGCTGTGAGTGCAGTGCCCTGTGGAGCTACGACATTACCCACGTCTCTCATGTGACAAGCAATGGTGTCTAGTTGCCCCTCACAAACAACTGCATACCCGATATCAAGAATCGCGCGTTTTGCCTTATCAAGGGCATACAAGGTTTTCCCTTTGGTGAAAATGGGAGTTTCCGGCGAATTGACGTATTTGGCTGTCTTTTCATCACCGGTCAAAATGCGTCCGCTGAAACCGATCACACGGCCTTGCTCGTCGCAGATCGGAAAAATCAAACGGCCCCGAAAGCGATCATAGTAGTGGGCTCCATCCTCTTTACGAAGGATGAGGCCCGCTTGCTCGACCATGGCCAGCTCATAATTCTTGCTCCTGGCCCAATTGACGGTGTCATCCCACAAGTCCGGGGCGTAACCAAGCCGAAATAATTTCACCGCCTCGTCTGACACGCCACGCTGGCGAAGATAATCGCGGGCAATTTGACCGGTCGCGTCATTGAGGAGGGCGCTGTGCCAGCGTTGTGTGATCTGCTCGTGGATTTGCAGCAATGTCTCCTTAAGGTAGCGGGCCTCCTGTTGTCCGGGGCTGCTTTCAAATTCCAATGGAATGTTCGCCCGCTCAGCCAGGCGGCGCACTGCTTCCATGAAGGCGATGTTCTCGTACTCCTGGATAAACGTGAATACATCCCCCCCTTTGTGGCAACCGAAGCAATGAAAGATCTGCCGGTGCGGATTGACATTAAAGCTCGGCGTCTTTTCGCGGTGGAAGGGGCACAGCGTGACAAAATTCGCTCCCGCGCGTTTGAGTGGGAGCGCCGCCCCGATAACATCGACAATGTCACTGGCGGCGCGGATTTGTTCGAGAGTCGTTGGGCTAATCAGCCCGGCCATGGCTTAAAGCTGGCCGATCTCCTCACCTCTTTTCAAGCAATTGCTTCACGTCGTTTTCTCGTCCCCGCACCAGACTGCTATGCCCCAGGGATTTGTCTTCGGGAGCGGTCGGGCGAATGAGAAACATGGAGAGATGATTGCGCGCCGCGGTGCCAGTCAACGACCGATCAAACAGCTCGGACCGGAATGCGCCGAAAGAAGGAAAGAATTGACTGCCATAATTCTTCTCCTGATACGCGTGGTAGGATTGGAGCTCCTCCGGGCTATAGTATCGAGCATTGAGAAATGCCAGAATAACTAACAGAATACAGCTATAACGGAACGCGCCCGCCGCCATCCCCAGGTAATATTCGGCATTGCCGAAAACATCGCTGCTGACGAGTTTGTCCCCGATTTGGCGGCGGATGCACGCGAAGATCAACAACACAACCATGATAATAGTCGCATACACGGCGACATAGCAGGACAAAAGGCTGAAGACCGTGCTTTGCGCCAACATCGTGCCCAGCGGTTCGCAAACGAACGCCGCGCCGACCAGGATCAGGACCCACTTGATCACGTCGAGCAACTCTTCTGATATGCCCCGTTTGCGTCCTCGGGCGATGCCCGCTCCGATGACGATCAAGACCACCAGATCCATCCAACTCACACCAGGTATTTTCATATAATCAAAACCAGTTTCGGGGCATGAAGGCCGGTCAAAAACCGGCCAGGGCACGAGCAACACGTTCGAACCGTCTTCTGCAACTGCAAATCCCGTGCCGCCGCGGCAACCAGGGTATGGCAGGCTACCAACGCAAAGCAGAGACCGCTGAACCAGAGCCGACTCCTGAAGGGCAGGAACTTATCGAAGTCATATTCGGGCCAAGAGGCGCCGCAACCAAGTGCGCGAGGCAAGGCATGCCGCCTTGGAAGGATTTTCCGCTATGGATTGGCCGCCAGCCAATAGCGGATCTCAGCCGCTTGAGGATGGCGGGGATCGCTGTTCAACACTTTTAGGTAATGTTCCCGAGCCAATTGCGGTTGGTTCAATTGCTGGGCGAAAAGATTGCCCAGGGCAAGATGGGCCCGGGTCTCGTTCGAGTTATTCTGCAACAGCCTGGCCAACTCAACGGCAGCATCCTGCGGGTAGCCGGCCTTCCTGAGTGCGAGTGCAAAGTTGTAACGGGCATCAACCGAATCGGGTCTGAGGGCCAGGGCGTATTCATAGACACTTAACGACTGCTGCCAGGCCCCGCTCTCATACGTGGCTAGACCCAGGTTGTAATAGGCCTCAAAATACGCAGGGTCTGCCTTGGTCGCTTTCTGGTATTCGCCGATGGCTTGTGAAATTCTTTTGGCCTTTTGTTCTTTTACTCCCTGAGCGAAATAACGCATCGCTTCCTCGTGCCGACCCGGAGCGGGTTTGGCTGGCGACAAGTACGAGTAGCGTGGCAGCGGCGATGGAGCTGGCTTGATCACGGCCACCGGGCTGGAAGGGCTTGCGGCCGCCATAAGTTTTCCCGTGCTGGACGAAGGCGGCAATGTCGTCGGTTCGGTGATGGTGGATGTTGGCCTGGGCTTTCCTCCAAAGGGATTTAAACGAGAGAGCAAGCCCCGCTTGTCGGTCTTGGATGGCGTGGTGTCCAAAGGAGATCCCATCGGCGTCGAAGGGGCGGACTGCGCGGTATCATTCGCCCTCGGCGACTTGACAGAGACATCCTGAGCCGGCTGAATGACTAACTCATCCTGCAATCGCGTCACTTCAATCTCAGTCGCCGGGGTTGATGCCGCCGGCGGCGGTTTGGAAGTCTCAACGACGGGAGCTTTGCTGGCCACGGCTGCGGGATTCGTCGGCGTCGAATTCGGGGGAGCCGCCACTCTTGAAAGATTGGTCGCGGGCGCGGGACTGGTGCGCGTCGCTGCTCCAATTGCCCCTGGCGCAGCGCGCGCCGGAAGATTCGTTTGCGACAGAACAAGATTGGTCGCTCTGGAAGCGCTGGGTTCAACGCGGGTCATCTGCACCGGCGGCGGATTCAACTCGGCGTCGAGTTGGTTTGCAGCTGCGGCTACCGCTTCCCAATTGGCAGGACGCGGTTGCAATGCCAGGTATTGTCGGTATTTTTGCAGCGCAACCGAACGGCTGCTTGCGCTCTGATGATTCACCACCGCCGCATTCAACAAAGCGGGCCGGTAGTTCGGATGGTGAGTGAGCGTCTGATTAAAATAATAAAGCGCGTCCGAAGCCCGCCTGCGCTGAACCTGGGCGACGCCCAATCCATTCAATGCCTCGGCGTTTTGTGGCTGCAATTCCAGCGCCGTTTTGAGATTCTTTTCGGCCAGGTCCGGTTTACGTGCGCGCAATTGGGCCACCCCCAGCTTCAGCCAGCCGTCCGCCGAATTCGGCACCAGCAAGGTGTAGCTCGTGAGCTGATCGGCGGCCCCAGCCAAATCGTTTTGTTCCAGCAGAAGGCAGCCCAGATTGTAACGCGCTGCGGCCAGGTTATGGTCCAGCATCAGTGCCTGCCGGTAGGCACGCGCAGCTGGCTCCGCCTGGTTGGCTCCGTGATGGGCCAGACCAAGGTGGTTCCACGCCTGGGCGTTTTTCGGAAGCAGACGCGTCGCGGTTTGCAGTTGCTGGATGGCTTGCTCATGCTTCCCTTCGCGAATCAAGCGCTCGCCTTTCAGCAACGCCCGCGGACCCGGCGGCGCGCAGCCACACAGCAAGACCAGAACGGCCAGCACCGGAAACTTCACGGAGACCCATCCCTCATTTTTGTTGGTCACCATCTGGTGTGGTGGTAACATTGGCCCCTCGACGTGTCAAGAAACGCCCGGCATTACGCGAAAAGAATCCTGTTGGTCGGTTGGCAGCTTTGCCTGCTTTGGCCGGTCTCGGCCCTGGACCAGGCCTCCGGGCCCTCATCCATCTTCGCGCGCGATAGCAGCGCCCCGCGTTCTCGCGTGGTGATCGTGCAGGATCCGGAAGCGACCGATGCGTTTGAGCCGCGCCCGGAACGGATCGCCCTGATGTTCCAACGGGCCATTACCAACCTGACGGGGAAAACCACTCAGGCGACTGCGTGGCTCACTTTGATTTCCACGCAGGACGTGATTGGAATCAAAGTCTATTCTTCGCCCGGTTCACGCAGCGGCACGCGCCCCGCCGTTGTCGCTGCGCTTCTGGAGGGGCTGCTCTCGGCGCATGTTCCCCCTAAAAAGATTATCGTCTGGGACAAACATCAGACCGATCTGCGCCGGGCCGGATTCTTTGAGCTGGCCAAACGTTATGGCATTCGTGTCGAGGGCAGCGCCGACACCGGATACGACGACAAGGTATTTTACGAGACGCCCCTGCTGGGGACCCTGGTCTGGGGCGACCTGGAGTTCGGACGTAAAGGGGATAGCGTGGGCCGCAGATCGTTTGTCTCCACACTGGTCGCCAAAGAGATCACCAAGATCATCAACGTCACGCCTCTGCTCAATCACAATAGCGCCGGCGTCGCCGGCAATCTTTACAGCCTCGCCATGGGCAGCGTCGATAATACGATCCGTTTCGAGACGGACATTGGCCGTCTGGCTCAAGCGGTGCCGGAGATCTACGCGCTTCGGTCCCTTGGCGATCGCGTGGTCTTGAACGTTGTCGATGCGTTGATTTGTCAGTACCAGGGAGAGCAACGCAGCCTGCTGCACTATTCGGCTGTCCTGAACGAATTGCGTTTCAGCACCGATCCTGTGGCGCTGGACACCTTTTCGCTCCAGGAACTGGACCGGCAGCGGAAGGCGGCCGGGATTCCTTCTCCCTCCTGGCATACCAACATAGTGGAGATTTATCAGAACGCAGCTCTGCTCGAACTCGGCACCGCCGACGCCACAAGCATTCTAGTGGAACGAGTGCGGTAGTCTGATAAAAACGTCGTCGGTTTGAGATGAGCCCTACTAGCACTGGTCCGGCCTCCCTTTTCTCGGAAAGGCCCGAATTGGCCGGTTCTGGCGCGCACACAGAATTTTGTTTTAGACTAACTAACCGCCAGAACCCGCCTTTCCTTCCACACGGAAGGAAATTTTGAGCGCGAGGAGTAGCCTTCGCGTTTTCTGCTGCCTCAACCCACGCCCAACTCAGCAGGGGAATGGAACTCGCGTAGAATGCCGCGCCAGTGCCAACGCGCGTGACGCGGATTTCGCAGCAGGCAAATCAGGTGCAGGATCATCCGTCCCGCATTTGAATTGGTTAAGAGTTCCTTCATAACGTTCCATCCATGGATACGGGCGTGGCGCGAAAATCTTTCACTCGGTGCAAACGCGGGGCTTGAAAAGGGCGCGTAGTCGCTGAACCTATCATGCACAGGAAGGTGACCCGGAGTTGCCTTGGGTCATGCGCCCGCGACGCACTGCGTTTTCAAGTCCAGGCAAAATACTGTCGGCGCTTCAGGCCAAAAGTTTCTCCACGACCTTGCCGCCCACGTCGGTCAGCCGGAAATCGCGTCCTTGAAAACGATAGGTAAGCTTTGTGTGGTCCATGCCAAAGAGATGCAGGATGGTCGCATGGAAGTCGTTGATGTGGATCGGGTCCTTGACGATGTTCCACCCAATCTCATCGGTCTCACCAATGACCTGGCCGCCTTTGATGCCACCGCCAGCCATCCACAGGCTGAAGGCGAAGGGATGATGGTCGCGGCCGGTAACCTTCTTGTAGCCGACTCGATTTTCGCCCAGCGGTGTGCGACCAAATTCGGCGCCCCAAATCACCAGTGTAGTGTCGAGCAGGCCGCGCTGTTTGAGATCCTTCAGCAAAGCGGCCACAGGTTGATCGGCCATGGTGGCGTTGAAGCCCAGTTCGACATCGAGGTTGCTGTGGTGATCCCATGAGGCATGATAAAGATTGATAAACCGCGCGCCACGCTCGATCAATCGCCGCGCCAGCAGACAGTTTCTCGCGAAGGCACGATATTGACCCGAGCCGCCGCCGCGATCGGTTTTCACCTTTGGATCCTCGCGTTCCACACCGTAAGCCTCCAGCGTTTCTTTCGATTCCCCGGCCAGGTCAATCAGCTCCGGGGCGGCCGTTTGCATGCGGAAGGCCAGTTCGTAAGCGGAAATGCGGCTGGCAATTTCCGGATCGCCGACCATTTTGTGCCGAAGCCTGTTCAGATCGTTCAACGCGTCCAGGCCATAATGCTGCATCTCTGGAGTGATGCCGGAGGGATTGCTCAGGTTTAAAACGGGGTCACCCTGGTTGCGGAACAACACCCCCTGATAGTTCGAGGGAAGAAAGCCGCTGGACCACAGCGAAGCGCCACCGCTCAGACCGCGCCCGGCAGTCAACACGACGTAGCCGGGAAGATCTTGCGATTCGCTGCCAAGCCCGTAGTTGATCCACGCGCCCATGCTGGGCTTTCCGAAAGTAGGCACGCCGCAGTTCATCATCAATTGGCCGGGATGATGATTGAACTGATCGGTGTGCATCGACCGAATCAGCGCCATGTCGTCCGCGCAGGAAGCAAGGTGCGGCAACAGCTCGGACAATTCCATGCCGCATTGGCCGTGCTTTCGGAACTGGCGCGGGCTGCCCATGAGGACCGCAGATTCCTTTTGAATGAAAGCAAACCGGACTTCCTTCGTCAGCGATGGGGGCAGCTTCTGGCCGTTCAATTCATTCAGCCTGGGTTTTGGATCGAACAGGTCCATCTGGCTTGGGGCGCCCTCCATGAAGATGAAAATACAGGCCTTGGCCCTGGGCGCGAAATGAGTTCGCGCGCTCCCTTCTTTTGAAGGCGACTCTGCCGCCAGCAGAGCTTCATCTCGAAAAAGCGAAGCCAGGGCGAGCAACCCAAGGCCGCTGGCCGTGGTGGTGAGAAAATCACGCCGCGTCAGTTTGATAATCTCGTTCGAATCCATAGGGCACCTTCAACCGCAAGGTTTTGGAGTGCGCCAGTCCTCTGGCGCTTTGGAATTCGGGCGCCAGCGGTCCGACATCTTGCCGGAATCGAAAGCGCCAGAGGACTGGCGCACTCCAAGATGCTGTTGCGCGCACGCCCGGTTCAGGAAATGGTGAGTGAATCTCATTGTCCTTCAATCCCGCGTTACGAATTCATCCAGGTTCATCAACGCGCGCGCCATCGTCACCAATGTGGCCGTTTGGGCGACGTTATTCGTGCCGGCCTCTGGCGCGCCGGCGATCCTGGCAGCGTTCTGCGAATTGGCCTGCGTCAAGCGCAGTTGGTCTTCATAATACCGTTGCAACCGAGCCAGCTCTTCGCCAGTTGGCTGGCGGGAGAGGCAAACTTCAAATCCGCGCCTAATCTTTTCCTGCACGTTCATCGCCGTATCCGCAGCCAGCCGTCGTCCGAGCGCTTGAGCGCATTCGAAAAAGACCGGATCGTTCAGCAACGTCAATGCCTGCAGCGGCGTGTTGGAGCGCTCGCGGCGGGTGCAAGTCACGTTTGAGTCGGGCGCATCGAAGGTCATGAGCATCGGATAGGGCACGGTGCGTTGAAAGAAGATGTAGAGGCCGCGCCGATGCCGGTCCGCGCCATCGCTGTCCTTCCACTTGATCTGATTGGCGTAGCCGATGGCCGCGATGTCCGCAGGCAAGGGGGGCCGCACGCTGGGCCCTCCGATGGCTGGATTCAAAAGGCCGCTGACGGCCAACTGCGCATCACGAATATTCTCCGCCTCCAACCGCAGGCGATTCTGCCGCGCCAGGAGAATGTTGCCGGGATCACGATCCATCAGGTCGGCGCGAAGCAGCGACGATTGCCGGTAGGTCGCTGAAGTCACGATCAGCTTGATCAAGGCCTTGCGGCTCCAGCCCATCCGTTGGAATTCAGTCGCCAGCCAGTCGAGCAGTTCCGGATGCGAAGGCGTTTCGCCGCGAGTGCCGAAGTCGTCCACGGTGCTGACCAGCCCGCGACCGAAGAGATTCTTCCAGATATGATTGACGGCAACGCGGCTGGCGAGCGGATTGGCCGGATCGAAAAGCCATTGCGCCAGATCCAACCGGTCGGGTCTTTCTCCCAGAGGTTTGAACGCATGGAGAACTGCCAAGGTGCCCGGCTGAACCTCATCGCCTTTGCGAAGGAAATCACCGCGGACGTGAATCTGAGTTTTCCGCGGCGGATCATTCTCCACCAGCGTGGCCGCTTTGGTTTCGGGAAACTTGGGCTCCGTTCGGGCGTGCGCGGCCAATGCCTTCTTGAGCTTGAGTGTGCCGGGATCAAGCTCCTCGCGATAGTATTTGGCCAGCTCAGCTCGCTGCTTTTCATCGCGCTGATCGCGCGGCGTGCGCAGAATGCCGGCTATCGATTCCGGGGGCACATCCAGCTGGAAAGGCGGAGCAGAGCTCGTCGCCGCCAGACGAAAACGGCCAAGGGTATGTTCCTTTCCATGTTGCTGGACCAACGAAAAGGCGAGCTTGGTGTCCGGCGTAAGGAGGTGGATCGTTTCAAAAACAGCGATGTGACTCTGCCGGGTCTGGGGATTAATGGCCCAGCCGGTCTTGAAGTCTCCGTCAATGCTGTCGCCGACAGGATAACCCTTCTGCGCGAAATCGGCCCGGGCGTTTGTCAGCGCGACGGTTTTTGATTCTCCGCGACTGTTCACCAACTTCACCCTGAATTCTGTGAGAACGAAATTCCCGTTTTCCGCGCGGCCTGGTCCGTCGCCCGAGTTTGAATCCACCAGCGCCTCCAATCGAAATCCGCTCAGGTTGGTCAAGCTCGAATCCACCTCGACGGTGTAAGTCTCGGTTGCGGGGCTGCGGCCCGAAGCAACCACGCTGTTGTCCGTTTCGACCTTTAGCGTGGTCCCGTCGGACGCTTCCGCCGTCTGTGGCTCCAGTACGTGCCAACGTGTCGCCGAGTCTTGCGAGCCGGCCTCCCATTCAGCCTGCGCCGCGGCAAGATCTTTTTCGAGATGCGTCTGCAAGGCTTCTTTGAGTTTATCATTCTCCTCGCTCCAAAGCTTTTGATCGCGCGTGTATTTCGCCAATTCATCGGGGCGCGGGGCTGGCAGATCTTTCTCCGATGCCTGGTTGAAGAAGGCATACAACTGGTAGAACTCCCGCTGCGTAATGGGATCATATTTGTGCGAGTGACACTCGGCGCAACCGATGGTGAGACCCAGCCAGGTCGTTCCCGTGGTGCTGGTCCGATCCACGGTGGCTTTGCAGCGAAATTCCTCCTGGTCCACGCCACCCTCTTTGTTCGTCAACGTCTGCCGATGAAAGCCGGTCGCAGTCTTCTGTTCGAGTGTGGCATCGGGCAGCAAATCGCCGGCGAGTTGCTCGATGCTGAATTGATCGAAGGGCACGTCCTGGTTGATGGCGTTGATGACCCAATCGCGATAAAGATAAGCATACGGACGAACGGCATCCTTTTCGTAGCCGTCACTATCGGCGTAACGGGCCAGATCCAGCCAATGTCGTCCCCAAAGCTCGCCAAAGTGCGGCGACCCCAGGAGATGAACGACACGTTCTTCGTAAGCCTCGGAACGGTTGTCCTCCAGGAACGCCTTAATCTGTTCCGGCTTCGGCGGCAGGCCGAGCAGGTCCAGACTGAGCCGACGAATCAGCGTGCGGCGATCCGCTTCGGGCGACGGTGTGATCTTCTCCTTTTCAAGACGGGCCAGGACAAAGGCATCGATGGGATTGCGCACCCAGTTCGGATTCTTCACTTCGGGACGCCCGGGACGCTGCGGCGCCTGGAACGCCCAGTGTTGCTGACCTGTTACTTGCGATTTCGCATTTGCGATTGTGTCCTCGGACCACGGAGCGCCCCGATCGATCCAGGCGCGCAGCAGAGCGATTTGATTTGTGCTCAACCGCTCGCCACTTGGCGGCATGGGAGTATCCAGGTTAAGGCCAGCAACATTGTGAATGAGCAAGCTTGCTGCGCTATTCCCCGCCAGTATGGCTTTTCCACTGTCGCCACCTGCCAGCGCGTCTCTTTCATTGTCCAGGCGCAAGCCGCCCTTTTGCTTTTCGGCGCCATGACAGGAGTGACACCGCTCGACCAGAATCGGCTGGATGTCCCTTGCGAAATCAACGCGTCCGGCTGTGGGTGCTGGCAGCAACGACTGGCCCGCTGCGGAATCGGGAGCGTAACTCGCGCTCATTGAAGCCACCAGAAGCAAGGCGTTGACAAAGGTGTTTTTCACTGGCCTGACGAAGCTACTGAATCCGTTGCAAACAGACGAGCAATCTTTGACTGGTATTTGAACGCTGCCTTGGGTTGATGCTCGCTCATAGACCCGCGCGTTCCATCCCGCGGCGGGCTTCCTCATTCTTCATGAACGTTTTCCAGACGAACCCGGTTCGCACATTCTCCGCCATCAACACGGTGATGCCCACATCGATGCCGATCACGTCGGGGTTGAACCAGTCGGTATGCGGATTAAAGGCGTCCACGAAACCGTAGCGCTTCCAAACGCGTTCACCGAACCGCTCGCGCATGGTGCGGAGCACGCGCATCGTCTCCACCGGCAGAAAGGGCAGCGAGCCGGCAGCCGCGCACGGAACCAATGTTCCGTCCAGCTTGCCCTGTTCGGGCGGACCGCCCCAGGCCACGTAACCTTTGGCGGAGTCGGAAGCGGTAATCCCCCAAAGCTCTTCGCTGAACTTAGGAAAGCGGTCGCGCAAATTCAGGCAGAACAGGCGATGAGCCTTCGTGGCCGTGACGGAGTTCTCAAAGTAATCCGCGTAGCGGTCGGGCCGGTTGCGAAAGTCGAACCAGGCATGGGAATACTGATGAATGAAGAGCGGCGCGTGCGGATTGAGGTAGCGGAGGCCCTCGTAGGCGAAGGCCGGGCGCTTCCATGCCTGCCATGTTTTGGCCGGCACCGGATGTCTCCTCGAGCCGATGGCCAGCAGATAAATCATCATCAACTCGCAGTATTCGTCCCAACGCGCCTTCAGAAAGCCGGTCTCCGGCTTCCAGCCGTGGCCAATGAAGTTGTCCTCTGTGAGCAACCATGGCCAATCCACCCGCTCGCAGATTTGTTTTGCGAGCCGGCGAATTTCGGGTTCCGCAAAATACTCGTGGCACGTCAGCACCCCGCACAGCAGGATGGCGGAATCGATGGATGATACCTCGCACTTCCAGACCCGCTCACCCGTGCGCATGTTGATAAAGTGATAATAGAAGCCGTGCTCGTGCGGCGATCGCTCCCCCAGGAAGCGAAGTGTGGCCAGGACTCGCGCCCGAATCTTTCCGCGTTCGAGATACCCGCGCTCGTGAGCAACGCAAAGGGCGGTCAACCCAAAGCCGGTTGCGGCGATGCTCGCCACTTCACGCGAGTCGGGGCCATCGGCTTTGGAGCGGTCTTTGACCAGGCCTGTGTCGGGATCGGCAGCCTCCCAGAAAAACAGAGCGCCGGCGCGCTCCAGTTCATCGAGGAATTTGTCGTCGGCCGCAGAGAGTGGCTTTTCATTGGCGGCGCGAAGGGGTTGAGGCGTCGCGCCCATCAGAGCCGAACATCCCAGCGCGATGCGCTTCATCGCATTCCTGCGCGAAATCGTTCTTTGAGAGGCCATATCAGTAGCGAGGAATCATCAGATAAGGATGACCAACAGGAGTAAAAGGCTTTGCACTTCTTAACGTAACAACCTTGCATGGACGCGCGCGACGTCGCCCATGGAGTGGTCCTGCTGGTAATCTTCCGCCGCCTTGAGGATATGTTCGCGCGCCAGCTTCCGGTTTCCGGCTGCTTCGTAATAAAGACCCAAATAGAGGTGGGCATAGAACAGTTGATGAGCCAGTTGATCAGGAGAGGGCGTGTTGGCCTGGGCGGCGGCCAACACGTCGTCGGGCCTGGCCTTGCCGCCGAAGAGTTCATGAATCTTCATCATGGGAATGCGCCGGTCGTCCTGGATGGGAATCAAGGAAGCGCGGGCTTTTTCAACCCCTTCCGAGCGGGCAACACAAAGGTAATGCCAGACAGCATTCTCCACGTCGTTGCTGTTAACGGTCTGATGCAACTCGAATTGCTTGCGGCCCTCTTCATAGCGCCCGGCGTAATAGCAGGAAATTCCGCGCCGCCAGTGATGCGGCCTCTCTTTCGGCACGAGTTCGATGTACCGGTCAAAGTCGGCGATCGATTCCTTGAAGTGCCCCAGCTTAAAATGTTCGACGCCGCGCAGTTGGTAGACGCCGGGAGCGCGCGGTTCCATCCCGAGCACTCGTTCGAAATCGGCCACCGCTTTGGCCGCCTCGCGACTCTCGGCGTAGATTCGCCCGCGAACATAATAACACCGGGCATTGGTCGGCGCGGCGGCAACGGCTCGATTGGCAAATGATACCGCTTGAGCATGTTCCCCCTTTTGGTGGGCGGCGTGCGCCTGATTCAACAACTCCTCGACCGTAACCTCGGCAGCAGGCGCAGAAGCCACGGCCAGGCCAAGCGCGATCGCGCAAATCGTGTTGAAGGCGCAAAAAGCCTTGTTCGTGATGCCGGCGTGGAGCAGCCTGAGCGCTGCACGGTCTTTCCGCTCGCAGCCCAGGCGCCTGACTCCCTTGCAGCCGGATTGTTTTGTCGTGAAACAAAAGACCATAATGCAAATGCGGGTATTTGCACAGAGGCATGGCGTTCCCACCGGTGAGGCAGTTCAGCCGGAACTTTCACTCGATCGCCAAACCATTCTTCATAAGAGGAGCTTCGCTGAAGGATTCAGGCGGTCAAGAGCGTTTACGCTCTTGTATGCACGGCGGAACTGTCCTTCTGCTGACTCACCGATTTGAAAAGCGGCCTTGATGAAAATGGACGCTTCTGTTAAGCAAATCTCACGATGCTACCGAACCCAGACTGCACCGAACATCGTTTCCTTCAAGTCGCCGTCGACCGGTTGGCGCGCGAAGACTTTTTGCGGTGTGGAATGACGAAGACAAGAACCAAACTATTACGGAGGACTCATGCGCTACGTTGATGGCTACGTGCTGCCGGTACCGAAGAAAAACCTGAAGGCCTACGCCAGCATCGCCCAAAAGGCGGGCAAAATATGGCGGGATCACGGCGCTCTCGATTACAAGGAGTGCGCCGGCGACGACCTGAACGTGCAGTGGGGGGTTCCCTTCCCGCGACAGATGAAGGTCAAGCCCGGCGAGACGGTCGTGTTCTCGTATATCGTCTTCAAGTCGCGCGCCCATCGCGACCGCGTCAACGCCAAGGTCATGAAGGACCCGCGTCTGGCAGAGATGATGGACCCCAAGGCGATGCCCTTCGACAGCAAGCGCATGGTTTATGGCGGATTCAAAGTCCTGGTTGACGCCTGAACGCACGGGGCGCAAGAGGCGACTTCGGCCACCTGAACGGTGATGCTGCCGGGAACGACAAAGGAAGAGGCGGCATGCTCGGCTGGATTTGTCAGAATCTATTGTTTCCCGTTGCCACAATTCTGCCGGGATGGTCGCTCCACTCCCGGCGCCCGACTCAACCACAACCAATAGCCATGAATCGCATCGGTCAGGCGCATGAACTCCTGCATGTCTACCGGTTTGACCAAAAATGAATTTGCGCCCAGTTCATAAGCGCGGTTCACGTCCCGGATCTCTTCCGAACTGGTCAAGACCACGACCCGCAGCCGTCTGAGGTTTGGCTCCTGGCGAATCCATTCCAAAACCTGGAAGCCGTCTTTCTGCGGCATCTTCAAATCCAACAGCAGCAAAGCAGGCAGCGGATATTCCTCGCGGTTGGCAAAACGTCCTTCCCCTTTCAAGTAAGCAATCACTTCCTCGCCATCACGCACCACATACAGAGGATTGAGCAATCCCGCCTTCTTAAAGGACCTCCGAATTAAGAAGACATGATTTTCGTCGTCTTCCGCCAGCAGGATGACGTCCTCTTCCACGTTCATGCTGGGCCGCCACCGTTCTTCATGCTGATCTGACATAAGTCCATCCCTGGATTGTTTTGCTGAGATCGGTTCGCGCGAAAGCACTGCCATCCTGCTCGCGAGAGGGGCCTGGCAAAGTCATTCGGGCGGCGGACGCCAAGGAGGTGGGGGTGAAGAACCCCGCTGAAGAAACGTTCCGCCACCCGAATAAAAACAAACGTCGCATTTCATCGATCGGGAACGAAAGGGCAAAATGTAAACGCGCAGGCGAACCCTTTCTTCCCTTCACCCGCGGGGCACTCCTTTGCTGCTGGTCAATCTTTGCGCTCAATTCCTGCATGTCCGCTGCGAGTTTTCGGGTCTCCTGGATTAATTTCCTGCTTCTGCCGAGCAATCCGTTCATGCTCAATCTACCGATCCGCATTCTGATTCACGCGCCCTATTTGAGCACGGCCAACGCCATTAGGAAATACGTGAAAACCCTACCAAATTCCCATCGCGCCCGGAGGCCGCCCCTGGGCCTTAATAGCGTGGGGAAAGATATTTCGGAAGGCTCAAGCCCCTTTCACGCAGCGGGCGAATTCGGCCATCTCCACCGAACTGCCCACGACGACGGGTGTGCGTTGATGGATGCTCTCGGGCTGAATATCAAGGACGCCACGTGCGCCATCGCTGGCGCCCCCACCGGCTTGCTCGGCCAGGAAAGCGATCGGATTGACCTCATAAAGCAGGCGTAACTTGCCTTTCGGATGGTCGCGCGTGGGCGGATACAAAAACACACCGCCCTTGAGCAGCGTGCGATGGAAGTCGGCCACGAGCGAGCCGATATAGCGCGTCCCGTAACGCACCCCGAGAGCGCCGACGCGCAAGCGTTCCAGAAACGTGCGGTAAGGCTGCGGAAAGGTGTCGCGATAAGCTTCATTGACCGAGTAATACCTCCCGCTCGCCGGCATGCGCATGTCCGGATGGCTGAGCACGTACTCACCGATGTGTGGATCGAGCGTGAAACCGTGCACGCCCTGGCCGCCGGTGTAAACCAACATCGTTGACGATCCGTACACGACGTAACCCGCCGCCACTTGTTTGCGCCCGGGCTGCAGGACCCAATTGTCCGTATTCGACCCGCTTTCGTCCTCGGGACGCCGCAGGATGGCAAAGATAGTCCCGACGCTCACGTTGACGTCGATGTTGGAGGAGCCATCCAACGGGTCGAACACGACGGCGTATTTCGCGTCGGGCGACCCGTGATGCAGAATGATAGGCTCCTCGTTCTCTTCCGAAGCAAGAATACCGATGCTGTCTCGGTTGCTGAGGCAGTAAAGCAGCGCGTCGTTGGCGTAGAGATCGAGCTTTTGTTGTTGCTCGCCATGGATGTTGACGGAGCCCTGGCCTCCCAGCACGTCGGCCAATCCAGCCCGGACCACTTTCGACTGGATCATCTTTGTGGCCAGGGTCAGACCGGAGAGCAACCACGAGAATTCTCCGGTGGCCTGGGGAAAGCGGCGTCGTTCCCAAAGAATGTGTTGCTGCAGAGTAACGACGGGACCGACCGACGAAGGGGCCGGCATTGTCGGCAGGAGTGATTCAGCATCTGGCATCGGGTGACTGGTTTTAGCTGACGTTTCGGCTCGGAACCTTCGCTGCCATCTCGTCGCGATCGAGCAACATGCTGACGAAGCGCTTGGCCTGGGGCGTCAGGATTCGACCTTTGCGCAGCACCACACCGTAGGTGCGATTGGGAAAAAATTCTTTGGCCGGAATCACCTCCAACTTTTGTTCGCCAGTGATGCCAATGCTTATGATGATGGAAATGCCCAGGCCGAGCTCGACGTATTTTTTGATCACTTCCCAGCCTCCGACCTCCATGGCGACCTGGTAAGCCAGCCCGTGCTTCTTGAAAGTGCCGTCCACCATGCCCCACGTGCTGAGATTGCGCGGCGGCAGAATGAGCGGATACTGGCTGATGTCTTCCAACGTCAACTTTTTCTTGCGCGCCAGCGGATGTCCCTGGCACGTGATCACCACCGCTTCATAGGAGACCATCGGATGAAATTCAATGTCCGCCGGCACGGTCGGCAGCGGGCCGACCGCGAAATCCACCAGCCCTTTGCGAAGCTCCTCCAGTCCTTCCAGGCCGGTAACATTGTGCAGCCGCAACTCGATTCGGGGATGCGCCCGGTGGAAGACTTCGACATATCGGGGCAGCACGTAGAGAATGGTGGACCAGCCCGCGGCGATCTCAATGCGCCCTTCATCCACTTCACTGCGGCGTTGTTTGAATTGCTCGTCCAGGTGCTCCAGTTGCTCCACCAGCGACCTGGCCATTTCGAAGAGCAGTTCGCCCTCGTGCGTGAGCCGAATTTTTGAACCCTGCCGCACGAACAGCTTCACACCCATTTCACTTTCGAGGGTCTGAATCTGCTGCGAGACCGAGGGCTGGCTCAATCCCATGCGTTTGGCTGCGTTGGAGACGCTGCCGGCCGCCGCCGCGTAACAGAAGCCGCGCAGTTGCTGAAAGCGATTCTGCTTGTAGCGATAACCGGCGTCACCCATAGGCGGTCAGAGTAGCTGAAGATAAAGGGCGCTTCTTTTCAAGTCAGTTCGTGATGCCATTGAGCTTACTGAATTTGCGGCCATAGAGAAAGTAGATCCCCAGCCCGGCAACGAGCCAGATCAGAAACCGCGCCCAATTCGTGATTCCCAACTGGGTCATCAGATAGAGGCATGTCAACAAACCGAGCACGGGAATGAGCGAAAGCTTCTTCACGACGGACAGCACCGTCACGGCTGTGGCCACAAGGATGAACAGGAGCATCGGGATCTTATGTTTGAACAGAGCCCAGCCGGTCTCGATCTTTCCCGCGGCATTCGCCCGCGGCGCCATGCTAAAGAATGTGTCCCAGCCTTCCTGCCGGAAATAGCGATAAACGACAAAAAGGACCACGACGTAAAGCAACGGCACGATGTAGCGTCCGTTGATGTAGGGTGTTCTAAATTTCGGCCTGACCGCAGTGTTCCTGGAATTATCCAGGACCAGCACTCCGCCACAGACCAGAACGAAGGCGAACAAGGTGCCGATGCTGCTCAGGTCCACCACCTCTTTGAGATTGAGGAACAGCGCCGGAATCCCGACCAGCAAGCCGGTCATGACCGTGGAAAAGGAGGGAGTTTTGTATTTTGGATGGATTCGGGAAAAAATCGGAGGCAGCAGCCCGTCGCGGCTCATACTCATCCAGATGCGCGGTTGCCCGAGCTGGAAAACCAGGAAGACGCTCGCGATCACAAAAATGGCGCTGCAGGCAATGACGCCGCTGAACCATGGCAAGCGTTGCTTGAAGATGTAGGCCAGTGGATCGCCCACATCCAAGTCCTTATAGCTGACAATGCCGGTCATTACGAACGAGATGAGCACATAGAGAACGGTGCAGATGATCAGCGCATTAAAAATTCCTCTCGGCACATCCCGCTGCGGGTTTTCGCATTCTTCAGCTGTCGTGGAAATGGCATCAAATCCAATAAACGCCCAGAACACCGCCGCCACGCCAGCCAGGACACCCGTCACTCCATTGGGAGCGAAGGGAGACCAGTTACGGGGATTGACGTAGAAGAACCCAATGGCGATGACAGCCAGAATCACCAGGAGTTTCACCGCCACCATGAGATTGTTGGCATTGCGACTTTCCTTGATGCCGACGTAAATCAGAGCCGTCACTGATAGGGTGATGAACAAGGCGGGCACATCGGCCACAAAATGGATCGAGCCAAGGGCCGGCGCGCTCGTCCACGCGTTGTAGGCGTCCTGCCACTGAGGCTGCGCGGCAAAGATTTGCGCCAGCGTTTGTCCCTCCGCCAGCAGCGCTTCCACCGCGCGATGTCCGCGCAGTGCCGTGAGAAAATCCATCGTGATGTACTCCGGTGCGTAGATTCCGAATCCTGAAAGGAAGCCGGTGAAGTAATCCGACCAGGAAATGGCGATGGCGATATTGCCGATGGCGTATTCGAGCAACAGATCCCAGCCGATTATCCACGCGATGAGTTCACCGAAAGAGGCGTAAGCGTAGGTGTAGGCGCTTCCCGAAATGGGAATCATGGAAGCAAATTGCGCATAACAGAAAGCCGTAAAGCCGCAGGCCACGGCGATGAAAACAAACAGGAGCGAAACAGCCGGCCCCCCCGCCGAAGCCGCCTGCCCCACGGTGCCAAAGATTCCCGCGCCAATGAGCGCCGCGATGCCGAAAGCGGTCAGATCCGTCGCGCGAAGTGTTCGCGTGAGGGAGCCGCCATGCTCGGTTTCCATGCGGCCCGATTCGGATTCGCGCAGGATGCGTTCAACGGATTTTCGTCGGAACAGCTCGTTTAACATTGTTTCGCTCCGGCCCGTTTGACCTTGATTGGTTTGGACAAAAAAGCCACAAGAAACAGACGAAGCCGCAAACGAAATCCATGCCTGCGTATCGCAAAACAGCCGACACCTTCGCCGCCGCCGCCAGGACTCTGCCGCAGCGCTATTTCGTTTCACAGGACGTTTTTTGCGATGGAGCGAGAACGGATTTTTTCCGGACAATGGTTGTGTGTCGGACATCAGAGCCAGATCGCCGGGGGAGGTGAGTATTTTGTGCAAGACGTGGCGGGTGAAAGTCTGGTCTTCTTGCGCAATCAACCGGGGGAAGTGCGTGGATTCTACAATGTCTGCCGCCACCGCGGCACGCGGTTGTGCGAGGAACAGAGCGGCCAGTTCCGCGAAACAATCCAATGCCCGTATCATGCCTGGACGTATGGTCTGGATGGAAGATTAGTGGGCGCGCCGCAAATGGACCAGGTGGAGGGTTTTGATAAAACGGAACATTCGTTGCAGGCAGTCCGGCTGGCGTTATGGGAAGGTTTTATCTTTGTGAACTTGGCGGAGAACCCATCTGCGTTCGAGACGTTCTTTGCGCCATTGATCGGAAAATTCACCCCTTGGAATCTGCCCAAACTGCGTTCCGCCCGGCGGATTGCATATGACGTGCGCGCAAACTGGAAGTTGATCTTCGAGAATTATTCGGAGTGCTATCACTGTCCGCTGGTCCATCCGGCGCTCTCGAAACTGACGCCCTACGATTCGGCGGAAAATGATTTGTGCGACGGACCGTTCCTGGGAGGGTTCATGCCCATCACCAAGGGCCGCAGTTTGACCATGAGCGGCCATGCCTGCGCCCTGCCCGTGGGCGACATCCAGAGCGAGGAACAGCACCGCGTTTTCTATTATTCCATTTTTCCAAACATGCTGCTGAGCCTGCACCCCGATTACGTCCTGGTGCATCAGCTTTGGGCGCAATCTCCGGATCGCACGCTTATCCTTTGTGATTGGTTCTTCCATCCGGACGCCTTCGACCGCCCTGACTTTCATCCAGAGGACGCCGTTGCATTTTGGGATATGACCAACCGGCAGGATTGGCACGTGTGCGAGTTAAGCCAGCAAGGCATCGCCTCGCGCGCCTATCAACCCGGTCCCTACTCTCCACGCGAAAGCATCCCGGCTGCCTGGGATCGCGAATATCTCCGCGCGCTGGGGGAATTGAAAAGGACGTAGCCGGAGAACGAAGAGACACTGGAGAGCAGACCAAAGGCGCAAAGGGCTGCTCGATTTGTGTCCGGCTCAAAAGACGCCTTCACGATGATGGTGCTCGACGAACAGGGCTTCAGGCTTTGAGCTTGCTCGTGGGAGGGAACAAGGGCGAAAATCCTGGCGACTGGCCGCTCTGATGGCGCGACATCGTCAGCGCTGCTCACAACGGCGCTCGCGGTATGGACATGGGTTGTGTAATGCTTCTTGAGCATGAGTTGGGTCACGATCATTTGGTCCATGGCGGCGGCGGCGTGCCTGACGCTGGCGGCCGTGCACGGTTTCATCTGGTGGAACGAACGCGCTGCGCGGCTGAACCTGTTATTCGCAGTTACGGCGACGTTGATTGCGGTGTTCGGAGGATTCGAGTTGCTGCTGATGCGGGCGCAGACCACGACTGATTATGCCGTGCTGCACCGCTGGGCGCATGTCCCGATCGGCCTGGCAATCATCGCGCTGGTTGGCTTTGTGCGGCTCTATTTCGGCACGGGCCGGGCATGGCTGTTCTGGCTGGTGGTCAGTTTGCGCGTACTGGTGTTGGTTCTGAATTTTCTTTCGCCGGCCTCCTTTAATTTCCGCGAGTTCACTGCGCTGCGGCCGTTCAAGTTTCTGGGAGAAACGGTGGCCGTGCCCGAAGGCGTGCCCACGCCGTGGGCCCGTCTCGGGGAGGGCAGCGTGTTGCTGGCGCTGATCTTCGTGGCCGATGCTGCGATCAGCCTTTGGCGCCGGGGAAATTCGCCTGAACGCCGGCGCGCGGCGTTCGTCGGTGGCAGTGTGCTGTTTTGCATCGGCGCGGCCGTGGTGAATGCGCTTCTGGTTCACACCGGCCTGTTCCCGATGCCTTATTGCGTCAGTCTTTTCTTTGGGCTGATCACGCTGGCGATGGCCTACGAGTTGGGCCACGACGCGCTTCACGCGGGGCAGCTCGCCCAGGATTTGCGCGAGAGCGAGCAGCGAATTGACCTGGCGGCGACGGCGGCCAATCTGGGGCTTTGGTCGTGGAACCTGGTTAGTGAAGAAATCTGGGCCACGGAGAAGGCACGACTCATGTTTGGGTTGGAGGGATCGGAACGGATAGACTACGGACGATTTCTCCAATGCCTTCACCCTGAAGACCGTGAACTGGCTGCCCACGCGGCGGCCAAGGCTATGAATGGCGACGGGGACTTCGAGGCTGAGTACCGCGTCGTGGTACCGGGGAGGCCGGTATCCTGGATTTCCGCGCGTGGCCGCGTGGAATTCAACCAGCAACGCAAACCGATGCTGATGCGTGGCGTTGCGCTCGACATCACCCAGCGCAAGCTGGCGACGAACCAGCTTCGCGAGAGTGAGGCCCGTTTCCGCACGGTGGCCAACTCTGCGCCGGTGATGATCTGGATGGCGGGCACGGACAAACTTTGCACCTTTCTCAACAAGCCCTGGCTTGATTTCACCGGCCGGACGCCGGAGCAGGAATTGGGGAATGGCTGGGCCGACGGGGTGCATGCCGATGATCTTCAGCGGTGCCTGAAGATCTATCAGGAAGCGTTCGATGCCCGGCAGAGTTTCGAGATGGAATATCGGCTCCGGCGGCACGATGGCGAGTATCGCTGGATCACGGATAATGGGGTGCCGCGTTACGATGCCGAGCGGAATTTCCTGGGCTATATCGGTTCCTGCCAGGACATCACCGAGCGCAAACGGGCGGAGGAAAAGTTCCGGCTGGCGGTTCAGGCCTCCCCCAATGCCATCATCATGGTGAACCAGCAGGGAAAAATTGTTCTCAGCAACGCGCTCGCGGAAAAACTGTTCGGCTACGCGGCTGAAGAACTGGCTGGACAATCCGTGGAGGTGCTCGTGCCGGAGCGCCTCCGGAGCGCGCATCCGGGACATCGGGCCGGGTTCATGGCGGCGCCGCAGTCGCGACCGATGGGCGCGGGCCGGGAGTTGTTCGCGCGGCGCAAGGATGGGAGCGAAGTGCCGGTCGAAATCGGTTTGAATCCCATCCAGACCAGCGAAGGAATTCTGGTTCTGTGCGCCATTGTGGACATCACTGAACGCCGGCGGGCGGAAGCCGAGATGCAGACGCTGCGGCACGAACTGACGCATTCAGCCCGGGTGTCGCTGATGGGTGAGTTGTCGGCCTCGATGGCGCATGAACTGAACCAGCCGTTGACGGCGATCCTGAGCAACGCCCAGGCGGCGCAGCGTTTCCTGGCGGCGGACCAACCGGACCTCGCCGAGTATCGCGACATTCTCAAGGACATCGTCCAGGATACGACCCGGGCGCGCGACGTGATCCGGCAATTGCGCGCGCTGGTGAAGAAAAGCGAGCGCGAGTCCATCCGGCTGGACCTGCACGAAACCATCAAGCAGGTGGTCAGCTTCCTGCATGGCGACATCGTGGGGCGCAATATGACGGTGGAGTTGGAACTCGGGTCCACCTCGCCAGTCGTGACCGGGGATAAAACGCAACTCCAGCAGGTGCTGATCAATCTTCTGCTCAATGCGTGCGATGCCATGAACCAGAATACATTTCCCAACCGCCGCGTTAGCGTGCTGACTTCGTTGGAGTCACCAGAAGTGATCCGCGTGACCGTGCGGGACTCCGGCGTTGGGATTCCGGTTGAAAAAATGGATGCCATCTTCCAACCCTTCTTCACGACCAAAGCCCACGGCCTGGGCATGGGGCTCTCCTTGAGCCGTTCGATTGTCGAGTCGCACGGCGGCCGTTTGTGGGCACTGAACAACGCAACCGGCGGGGCATCGTTTTGTTTCAGCCTGCCAGTGACGACGCAAACTTAAATGAACCAATCGGCCCCCATGGTGTTCGTTGTGGACGACGACGCGTCGGTGCGCCGGGGCTTGTCTCGGTTGCTTAGATCGGCCGGTTACGAAGTCGAAGGATTCGCTACAGCTGCGGCATTCCTCGCCAGCGAGAGGCTTCAGCAGAGTCCAGCCTGCCTCGTGCTTGACGTCAGCATGCCGGGATTAACGGGCATGGATTTGCAGGAGCGTTTGCAGGCCCTGAAGTCTTCCCTCGCCATCATCTTCATCACCGGTCACGGCGACATTCCGATGAGCGTGCAGGCGATGAAAAAAGGCGCGGTGGATTTCCTGCCAAAACCTTTCGATGATACGCAGTTACTCGAAGCCGTTGCCCGGGCTCTGGAGAAGAATGCCCGAGATCACCAGACCCGGTTGGAAACGGATTCCATTCAGGAACGTCTCGCCACGCTAACGCCGCGCGAACGGGAGGTGATGGAGTTCATCGTCAGCGGACGGTTGAACAAGCAGGTGGCGGCGGAACTCGGCACCGTGGAAAAAACCATCAAGGTGCATCGCGCCCGCGTGATGGCGAAAATGGAGGTTGAGTCTCTCGCCGAGCTGGTGCGGCTGGCTGAGCACAGTGGAATGAAGCCGGCGGTGAGGGAGCGACCAGGGCGGTGATCAGTAAACGGTAACCCAGTAATCAGTAGTCGCGGACTCCCTCCACTGATCACTGATTACTGATTACGGACTACGTCCCTATTGGCCCAAGGTCCAATAGCACGCTGGATCCTTCTTTCGGTAGGCTACCTCTCAATCGGACGATGACGAACCAATCCAAAACGTTCCCGGATTCGCGCAAGGCGTTGTCGCCCTGCGAAAGGCACGCACGATGCCACTGACGCAACAGGAATGCATCAAGATTCACATTGTTGACGACGAAGATTCGATTCGTCGGGCGTTGGGCCGTCTGATGCGATCCGCCGGACTGGACTTCGAAACTTACGCCACGGGCGAGGAGTTTCTAAGCCGACTCCCGATTGCCGACCGCGGTTGTCTGGTGGTGGACATTCGGATGCCGGGCCTGACCGGACACGATGTGATGGCACGGCTGAGCGAGCACGGCGGAAACATTCCCATCATCGCCCTTTCGGCGCAAGACGATGTGGCCACGCGGGAACGCGCCCGTGAGTTGGGGGCCGTGGCCTTTTTTCGCAAACCCGTGGATGACCAGGCACTGCTGGACGCAATCCGCTGGGCGATGGACAGGCGGACACGGGAAGCATGATGAAATTCCGAGCAATCCTGGCTCGACTCACATTGAACAAGTCAAACAACAAACCTATGAAAACATTGATCCAATACGCAACCCTTGGTCTGGCCGCGCTCGCGTTGCCAGCTTTCGCCCAACAACCTTCGCCTGCTGAACGCGTGGCCGCCTTGAAAGCCACGATGGCCGCGAGCCAGGTCGTGCTCAAACAATACGAATGGATTGAAACTACCGTCGTAAGTCTCAAGGGCGAGGAGAAATCCCGCCAGATGAACCGCTGCTATTACGGTGCGGACGGTGGCGTGCAGAAGGTGCCGCTTACCACGCCGCCGCCCGAGGAGAAAAAGCGCGGGCTGCGCGGCAAGATTGCCGAGAGCAAGAAGGAGGAAATGACCGATTACATGAAAAGCGCCGTCGCTCTGGTAAAGAGTTACGTGCCACCCATGCCGGCCTTGATCGAAGCGGCCAAGGAAAAGGGCAAGGTTTCCGTGGATGTCCTCCAACCCGGCAAGCGTGCGCGCCTGAACTTCCGTGATTATCTCAAACCCGGCGACACGTTGAGCGTGGAGGTGGACCTGACCAACAACCGGATGCTCGCATTGACGGTGAAGTCGCATCTGGAGGACGCGAAGGACGCCGTGACCCTGGAAGCGCGCATGGCCACGCTGGCTGACGGCACGAGCTACGCCGACACGATCACGCTCAACGCACCCGTCAAGAACATCAGCGTCAAAGTGGATAATTCCGGCTATCGGAAAACCAGCAACTAAACCGAAAGCCACCAACAATGAAAATCTCCAGCCTGAAGCTCAACTCGTTCTGGCTGGCTTTGGCGCTGGCGTCGGCGACCGCCCTGCTTGCCCAAGTGCCGGCGGATCCGGGTTGGCCGCGAGTGTTCAAGAAGGACGGGAAGCAACTGACCGTTTATCAGCCGCAAGTGGATTACTGGCACGGCTACACCAACCTGCACTTCCGCACCGCCATCGCAGTCAAGGGCGTGCTGAAGGATGAAAAGTTCGGCGTGGCGGAAGTGGATGCGTTGACGGTGACCGATCATGCCAATCGCGTGGTCGCCATCGTGCCGCTCAAGCGCGAACTGCGCTTCGCGAACGTGCCAGAGCCGGACTTGACCAGATTGCGCCAAGCCACAGAACAATTGCGCCCGATGGGACAGGTGACCACGCTCGCGTTGGATCGAGTGATCGCCTGCTTGAACCCTGCCGGCCATACGGTCCAGCACGCGGTGGAGGTGAACCTTGAGCCGCCCAAAATTTTCAGCAGCACCACGCCCGCCATCCTGGTGATTTTCATGGGTGAGCCGAGGTTCAAGCCCGTGGAGACCAACCGCACGGACCTGCTGTTCGCACTCAACACCAACTGGGACGTGCTCTTCGACACCGGCAGCCGGCGATATTATCTGCTCAACGGCGGAGGCTGGCTGACGGCGCCGGACGTGCTCAAGGGTCCGTGGATTCCCGCTCAGACCTTGACGCCCTCCATCTACTCGCTCCCACCGAACGACAACTGGGCGGAGGCGCGCAGACAGTTGCCCGGCAAGCCGGCGAAGGTTGCTCCCACCGTTTTCGTGACGACCGAACCCGCGGAAATGATCCTGACGGATGGCCCGCCCAGCTACGTGCCCGTCCGTGGAACGCGGCTGCTACGGGTGAACAACACGGCCAGCGCGCTGTTTCTCCACACCGGCGACGGCAAACTCTATTTCCTTGTTGCGGGCCGGTGGTTCCGAGGAGGGAGTCTCAGCGGACCGTGGTCGGCAGCCAGCAAGAATCTGCCGCCGGATTTCGCGCAGATTCCTGATGATGATCTGTCGGCGTTTGTGAAAGCCTCCGTTCCGGGAACGCGTGAAGCCAAGGACGCCGTCCTGCTCGCCTCCATTCCTACGACAACGACGGTCAATATCACCAACGTGACGGTCCACGTGACTTACACTGGACAGCCGCAGTTCGTGACGATACCGAGCACGGCAGTCCAGTATGCCGTCAACACACCGAACCAGGTGTTCATGGTCAGCGGCGGTTATTACTGCTGCCATCAGGGCGTCTGGTTTTGCGGCGCCAGTGCGACCGGGCCGTGGACCTTCTGCACGAGCGTGCCGTCGGCGATCTACACGATCCCGCCGTCGAATCCCAATTACAACGTCACCTACGTCGTGGTGCAAAGCTCAACACCGACGACGGTGGTATACAGCCAGACGTCCGGTTACAGCGGCGAGTACGTGGCGGCGACCGGCGTGCTGATGTTCGGGATGGGGATGTTGGTCGGCGCAGCCATCGCCAACAACAATGACTGCGACTACTGTTATTATCCGCCGCCGTGTCATTACTCGTACGGCTGTGGCGCCACCTACCACTATGGCTACGGCGGCTACTACGGCGCGAGCTACAAGGCCTATGGGCCTTACGGCGGCGCGGGATATTCCGCAGGCTACAATCCGTACACGGGCACCTATGCGCGGTCGAGCTACGCCTACGGACCGTACGGCAGCGCCAGCCGGTCTGCGGCCTACAATCCTTACACCGGAAGCTACGCGGCGGGCGCACAGGTGAACACGGCCTACGGTTCGGCGGGGCGGTATGGAAGCTACAACGCCAGCTCAGGCACGTACTCCGCTGGTGCTTACCGCTCGACCGCCTACGGCACAGCCAGCGCGGAGCGCACCTACAGCGCCCAAACAGGTGTCTCGACCGCCAACCGGCAGGCCAGCACGGCATATGGTTCGGCCAGCCGCAGCGCCGCGTATGATGCCGACACCGGGGCGCGGGCGGCGGGCGGCTCGGTGACCACTTCACAAGGCACCGCCAGTCGCGGCGCGGCTTACAATCCCACCACGGGTGAAGGTGCGGCTGCACGGTCGGCTTCCGGTCAGTATGGCAGCGCCGGCTCGGTCAAGACCACGACTGGATCGAGCGCGGCGGCATGGGATACGGCTCAAGGCCAGGGAGCCGTCGCCAAGGATTCCTCCGGCAATGTCTATGCGAGCAATGGCGACTCCGTTTACAGGAAGGACTCGGACGGGAGCTGGTCGCAAAACTCGGGCAGCGGCTGGGAAAGCACTGAGAGTCCGCAGCAGCAGGCCCAATCCCAGGCGAGTTCCAAGCAGCAGCAAGCGCAATCGCAGACCAGTTCCGCGCAATCGCAGGCCAGCTCGGCGCAGCAACAGCGCTCCGCCAGCGGCTCGACGACCAGCGCGTCCTCTGCTTCAAGCTCCTGGAGCCAGCAGAAGTCGAGCATGGAGTCCCAGGCCCAGGCGCGGCAGTCAGGCAATCAACAAGCCACGCGAACCAGCCAGTATCAATCCTCCGGATCAAGCTCGAGCGGCCAGTCGTCCGGTTCCAGTTCACATAGCAGTCGTTCCTCGGGAGGCAGCCGATCGGGTGGAGGCCGGAGATGAATCAGATCCCAGTTTATCTGATCCGTGCTCAGTCACCACTCGACAAAGAATCAACAAACCAAAAATCAGCAATGACATGAACGCATCACTTGGAACACGGGTGACCGCAAGGCAGGCAACTGAGTGCTCAACAAAGCATCCCGTAACCTACAACAAACAATGATTATGAAAATATCCTACACCGTTCCCTTCATACTTGTGACCGCTGGCTTGTTGACCCTGCCGCACGGGCAGGCCGCCACTCCGACCGACCAGGATGCCATCGCGGTTGTCCGCAGCGTCATCAAAGCCGACCGGCAGGCGGTCGTTGCGAAAACGCTGCAACTCACCGAGACGGAATCCAAAGCCTTTTGGCCGCTTTACCACCAGTACCGGGCCGAGATGGACAAGGTGGCCGACGGACTCCTGAAATTGTTGCAGGAATACGCCAGGTACTATCCGGATGTTCCGGAAGATCGCGCCGAGACAATGCTCAAGGAGCTGGGCAGCCTGGAGAAGAAACAGTTGGCCACGCGCGCGACCTACCTCAAGAAATTCAGCAAGATCCTGCCACCCACCAGGAATCTGCGGTTCGCCCAGGTGGAAAACCGCCTGGACCTCGCCCTCCGGGTGGAATTGGCGGCGAATGTCCCGCTGGTCCCGGTCGAGGGTCAAATGACCGCCACGGGGACTGAAGTCGCCGCCTATGCGGAAGGCATCCCTGGGGGGGTCATTGTTCAAACCGTTGAGCTCACGGCCACCGTCGCCTCGATTGACAAAGCCGGGCGCAAGGTGACGCTCGTCAGTCCGGACGGAATCAAAAAGACCGTGAAGGCCGGTCCGGACGTTATCAACTTCGACCAAATCCGGGTCGGCGACCAACTGAAGATCACGGCGACGGAGGAACTGGTGGTGCAGATGGCCGGCGAAGGGGCGTCCCTGGGCGATGGCGCCGCCGGGGTCGTGGCGCTGGCACCGAAAGGGGCCAAGCCAGGCGGCTTCCTGGCCGAAACCACGCAGGTCACCGCCAAAGTCACGGCGATTGACCAGAAAAACCGCACCGCCGTATTGCGCTTCGAAGACGGCTCCACCAGGACACTCCCCGTGCGCAGCGATGTGGATCTTGGCAAGCGCAAAGTCGGCGAACAAGTGGTGTTCCGCGTCACCGAAATGATCGCCATCGACGTGGCGAAACCCTGACGCGCGGCAATGACTCGCATGCATCATTCATTTCTCCGGAGTCCCGGAAGGTGTTCGGTCTCAGAAAAATTTCCGCGCTGTGGGTGCCCTGGTGTTCAGGGCAGAATCCCCGGCGCGAATGTCTCAAAACGCAAAAACAATAGAGAGGTAAGATGAAATCAGAATCATACTCACGTCCCCTGGCACTTCTTTGTGCGCTGGTCGCCGCTGCGGTCTTCACGCGGCCGGCTTCGGCTCAGGAGTTTGGCTATCACGACCCCATCGGTCCGAGCGACTGGTGCGGTTTGAGCACCGACAACGTCGCTTGTTGCGGCGGTGGCGGACAGCAATCGCCCATTGATATCGTCCCGTCCGCTGTCCAATCGGAAAAGAAACTGCCGGCGCTACGTTTGCATCTGGCCGGGACGACGACGCTGGATGTGGAAAACAACGGTCACACGGTGCAGGCCAATGTGCCGACCGGGGCCGGCATCCTGGAATTGAACGGCACGGTTTATAACCTCCTGCAATTCCATTTTCACACTCCCAGTGAGCACACGGTGAACGGGCAACATGCGCCCATCGAAATGCACATGGTCCACAAAACGCCGGATGGCTCCAAGACGGCGGTGGTGGGTGTGTTCATCCTGCCGGGTCGCGAAAACAAGGAACTGCAAAAAATCTGGTCCAACCTCCCCGACGAAGAAGGCGAGGAGATTGAGGTCGAGGGATTCAGTCTGCATGGCATCGTGCCCGGCAAGAAGGTGACCTTTCGTTATGCTGGTTCACTGACCACGCCACCTTGCACGGAGGGTGTTTCCTGGAACCTCTTCGCGACGCCCATCACGATGTCGCAGTCCCAGATCGAGGAATTCCAAGACGTGTTCTCCGGAGAGGACTTCCCCAACGGCAACGCCCGTCCGACCCAGCCGCTCGGGAACCGAGTCGTCACCACCGACGCCAAAAAGTAGTTGCGAGACCAGAGCGTGCGCAGGCCGCTGTCGGAACCGGCCCGCGAGTTCATAGTCGATCTAAACACAACTCAGCTACGAATTATGAAACCAAAGCTCCTCCTCATCCCCATGACCGCCCTGACACTGGCGATTCCCGGCCGCGCTGAGGAAGGCGGCAGCGCCCATTACATGCCGGGCGCGGCGGCATCCTTCATTGACGCCTTTCCCGGCAAGCCGGGCGGGCTGGCCGTGCTCAACTACTTCACCTACTACGATGCCAGCGCGGGCGCCGGCCGCTCCCTGCCATTGGGCGGCCTGCTCACCGCCGGCATTGACGCCACGGCCTATGCCGACACGATTGCGGCGATTTACCAAACTCCGTGGCAAGTGCTGGGCGGCGGTTTCGCCTTGGGCGTGGCCGTGCCCTATGTGTGGCTGGAAGTCGAAGGCCGGGCCCAGCGCGTCGGGCCGGGGGGCGTGCCGGGACCGGTGTTCAGCGCCCGCGACACCGCCAACGGCATTGGAGACATGACCATCTATCCGTTCATGCTGGGTTGGACCAATCTCGTCCCCGACCTGAAGCTGGATGCCCGTTTCGGTATCTACGCGCCCACCGGCGAATACGAGCAGGGACACCTCGCCAACGTGGGCAAAAACTACTGGACCTTCGAGCCGGGCATCATGGCGAGCTGGCTGAGCAGCAAGATTGGCACGGAAGTCAGCCTCTACACCGGCGTGGATTTCAACACCGAGAACGAAGAGACCGATTACACCAGCGGCACGTCGCTTCACCTCGATATGACCGTCGCGCAGCACCTGCCGCTGTTTGGCGGCTTCATGGGCGTGGGCGCGAACGGCTTTTACTACGAGCAAATCAGCGGTGACAGCGGCTCCGGCGCGCGCCTGGGGGACTTTGAGGGAATGACGTACGGTGTCGGCCCCGTGCTTTCCTACGTGCGGCAGATCGGCAAGACGCAACTCCTGGCCGAAGTAAAATGGCTACCCGAACTGGACACGGACAAACGCATGGAAGGCGACTACATCTGGTTCAAATTCGGATTCCTGTTCTAACACCGCACCGCCTGTGAACAACGCGGGCCGGTCGAGTGAACGGCCCGCGAATTCACGGTCGAGCGAAGAATACGACCGGGAACGCAACCAACAACTACAAATCGAAAACAAACAAAACAAATGCATATGAACATCACGTTTAGAGTCACCACACTGGGAGCGCTTCTGGCCCTCGCCCTGGCGCCAGCGCCCCAAACCTTCGCCGCCGAATCGGCCGAGCGCGCCCAGGAAACGAAAGCCCGGATCGACGCGGTGCGGGTAGAGGCGGCCAAGATTCGCAATCAGATCGGCCTTACCTTGGAGGAACTCAACCGCCTGCGCAAAGACAGCGTCGAGTTGCGGACCCAGTTCCAACTTTACACGCGAGAACTGGCCAAGATGGAAGAGCAAGCCCGGGTGGCCAGGGACCGCGCCGTCAGCATGAGCGAGAAGGGACAGGCCTATTTCCAGGCTTGGGAAGATACCATCAAGTCCATCGCCAATGCCGACATTCGCGACCAGGCCCAAAAGCGCTACAACAAACGGGTCAAATCGTACAACAAAATCGTCAAGGCCATGAGCGACGCTCGGGACGAGTTGAGGCCATTCCTGTCGGACTTGAACGACCTTAAGAAACTGCTGGACAGCGAACTCAGCCGCGAAAGCGTGAAATCAACCCAGAGCCTGATTAAGAGCGCCAACTGGCACGGCGAGGATGTGGTGGAATCGCTCAAAGACGTGGAGACGGAACTGGACCGCGTCAGCGCCGAACTGGCCAAGTATCAATGACCGATGCGTTTCGGACGGGAGCCTCCTTTGAGGCTCCCGCCTTAAAGCCTGTCTTGTTTGTTCGTTCAACCGTGAACCACCCGGCTGATCGATGGCGCGGCCCACGAATTCACTGCTGAAAGGAAGTGATCAAAACATCCATGAAGAAACTGCTTAGGGAACCGTTGGTTCATTTTCTTGCGCTCGGCGCGGTAATCTTTGCGCTCAATGTCTGGCGCGAGAGGGCGCGGCCAGCCGAAGCTTCCGCCGCCCGCATCGAGGTGACGGCGGCGGTCATCAAACGGTTGCGCGCCGGCTATCAACGGCAGTTCGGCCGTGCCGGATGTGGAGGAGTTGCGCGGGCTGGTGACGGCACACATTCGCGAGGAGGTGCTTTGCCGCGAGGCGCTGGCGCTGGAGTTGGATCGCGATGATACGATTGTGCGTCGGCGGCTGGCGCAGAAGATGGAGTTTCTTACAGACGATCTCGCGGGCGCGGCGGAACCGGAGAATGCCTTGGTGCGCGAATTCTTTGCCAAAAATGCCGCGCGTTACGCGAAGCCGGCGCAAGTGAGTTTTCGGCACGTTTATTTCAGTCAGGATAAACGCGGCGCGAAAGGCGAAGCGGCGGCCCGCCAGGCCCTCGCGGCGTTGGCCAGAGGCGCGAGCGATGAAGCGATGGGCGATCCGTTTTTGCACGGGTTTGAGTTTGCAGCTCGCGATGCGCAGGAAATCACGGCGTTGTTTGGCGGTGAGTTTGCAGCGCAGCTCGCGGCGCTGCGCGAGGGCGAATGGAGTGGGCCGGTCACATCGAGTTATGGACTACACCTCGTTCGCGTCGAAGCGCGCGGGGCGGCGCAACCGGCGAGCTTCGACACGGTGCGCGGCACCGTGGCGCGGGACTTCAATGACGAGCGTCGGCGCACGGCGAACCGCGAAATCTTCGAGAAGCTGCGCGAGCGCTACCAGGTCTCGGTGGACGAAGCCGCGCTGGCGAAAGGCGCGGCGCCCGCGAACAAACTGGCCCAACAATGAAACGCTCGTTCTCCAAAAAGACAGGGTCGGAGCTCTGCGGCGACCGGAGCTCTGCTCTACCCGCAAGTTCACGCCGAATTCCAGTCAATCCCAAAGGGATTGCGTCTTTCAGCCCAGGGTTGCGAGGCACGAGCTACCCTGGGTGTGAGGCCGCCAAAGGTTTCAACCCCAACGGGGTTGCATCCTGCACGCGATACCTACGATGCAACCCCGTTGGGGTTGACGCCAATTCCCTGCGGGTTTCCCAGGGTAGCTCGTGCCTCGCAACCCTGGGCTTTGGGCCGGAAT